>CAJDWI010000033.1_pt1 | contig 9854 bp, 8 predicted proteins | sample 7391561 | NCBI WGS metagenome assembly CAJDWI01 (sample SAMEA7055724, study PRJEB34461) | soil metagenome | biome: terrestrial ecosystem; feature: Peninsula; material: soil | place: Antarctica | collected 2016 | reverse complement strand
CCTAACACCTAAAACCTAACAGCGAAGCGTCCTAATCCCAAATCCCTTAGTACGCTTTTGCAAACACCACTCTTCTCTTCGAGGGTTTCCCGGATATAAGATCAGTCCCTTCTTCTTCCTGAGCATCCAAGGGAATACAGCGAATAGTAGCTTTGGTTCGGTTCTTGATTTCCTCCTCGGTTTCTGGACTGCCATCCCAATGGGCATAGACAAAACCACCTTTTGATTCGATGGCCAATTCGAATTCTTCCATTGTATCGACTACCGTAGAGTATTGTTTTCTGAATTCCAGAGCCCTGGTGAATAGGTTGTCCTGGATTTCCACCAGCAATTTTTCAATATAATCGGATAAGTTTTCCAGTGGAGTAAGACTTTTCTCTTTGGTATCGCGACGAGCTACTTCTACCGTGCCGTTTTCCATGTCGCGCGGTCCAATGGCAAGCCTAACCGGAACACCTTTCAATTCGTATTCGGCAAATTTCCAGCCGGGCTTTTTATTGTCATTGTCGTCATATTTAACCGAAATACCCTTTGCCCTTAGCTTTGCAACGATCTCGTTGACTTTTTGCGAAATGGTATCCAATTGCTCCATTTTTTTATAAATGGGAACAATAACCACTTGAAATGGAGCCAGTTTCGGAGGCAACACCAAACCCTTGTCATCGGAATGTGCCATGACAAGCGCCCCCATTAAGCGGGTTGAAACCCCCCACGAAGTAGCCCAAACATATTCTTCGGTTCCTTCTTTTGTCGCAAATTTAACATCGAACGCTTTCGCGAAATTTTGACCTAAGAAATGCGAAGTGCCCGACTGCAATGCTTTTCCATCCTGCATTAATGCTTCAATGGAATATGTTTCTAAAGCTCCCGCAAATCGTTCACTTTCCGATTTTAATCCTTTAATTACCGGCATGGCCATAAAATTTTCAGCAAAAGTGGCGTAAACATTAACCATTTTTTCCGTCTCTTCGATTGCTTCCTGTTTGGTTGCATGGGCGGTATGGCCTTCTTGCCAAAGGAACTCGGCTGTTCGCAAGAACAAGCGGGTGCGCATTTCCCAGCGGACTACGTTTGCCCACTGGTTAATCAACAATGGAAGATCGCGGTACGATTGGATCCAATTTTTATAGGTACTCCAGATAATGGTCTCGGATGTAGGCCGAACCACCAGTTCTTCCTCTAATTTTGCATCGGGGTCAACCATCACGCCGCCATTAACCTCATCATTTTTCAAACGATAATGCGTTACTATGGCACATTCTTTAGCAAACCCTTCAACGTGCGATGCTTCTTTGCTGAAAAATGATTTTGGGATAAACAAGGGGAAGTAAGCGTTAACATGGCCGGTTTCTTTAAACATCCTATCCAGTTCGGCCTGCATTTTTTCCCAAATTGCATATCCATAGGGTTTAATTACCATGCAGCCCCTAACTGCCGAATTCTCGGCCAAATCAGCCTTTATAACCAGATCCTGATACCACTGAGCATAATTTTCGCTCCGTGAAGTTAATTCTTTCGCCATACTTTTTATTTGGTATAGATTTTGCTAATTTTATAATGTTTTGAGGTTACAAATAAAGTAATTATTATTGACATTAAATAAACGGAGGACAAGTTATGAAAGCAAAATTTAAATATATCGGGATAGTAGCACTTGCGCTAAGCGCTTGTACTTCTGGAAGATACACTACGGGTTCTTACTCCGATGACATCTATTTCAACCCAGCCGATGTTCCGCCACCAATTGTGATAACAAAAACGACGGACGTTAAACCGGTACAAAAGTCAGGAGAAAGGATCGTTCTTAGTGAAATTAAAGAAAACGAAGATGGAACAAATACCATGAACAACTATGTTTTCGACGGTAGAGAGTCGAATGCCGATGTTGTGCGTTACGACATGGATCAAATGGAACTGGATGACAGCGATACCACGGCATACTACAACGACGACGAAGTTCAATACGTGATAAACAACTATTATCAGGGTGACGAACTGGATTATGCCTATCGGATAAGGCGTTTCCATAACCCGTATTACTACGATCCTTTTTACTGGGATAGCTGGGCATATGATCCATTCTATGGATATGCCTATTCATCCTGGTATAGCCCGTTCTACTACTCTTCATTTGGATGGGGGGGCCGGTATGGCATGTACTCTCCTTACAGTTGGGGATGGGGGTTTGGGTATTCGCCGTTTTATAGCCCTTATGCTTATGGAGGATTCTACGGGGGCTATTATGGATGGGGAGGTAATTATTACAACCCCTACTACGGAGGATATTACGGTGGTGGCTATTATGGAAACAACAATTATAACAGTAGAAATTCAGGAAACTACAACTATGGAAGAAGGACTTCCGGTACCAATGATTACAGAAGTTCTTACAATTCAACTTCAAGGAGAGGTACTTCACCCTCGGATAACGGCGTAGCACGTAGTAAAAGCTCATCCATCGACCGCAGCGGTAGTTCTGGTGTAAATACCTCCACCCGCAGAAGTACTTCTGTTAACGATGCTTCGGGAAGAAGCGCGGCAACAAACAAAAATGCCAGCGTATTGACTGAAAAAAGAAGGAGTACTGAGAGTACTACCCGCTCCAGCAGCGGTGTGAACAGTCAAAATACAACTCGCTCACAAAGCTATACCCGACCGGGAACGACTACTCAGAGCAGGAATTACACGCGGCCAAGTAGCTCGGCAGTTAACAACAACTACACCCAACCGAGGGTTGTAACAAAAAGTAGTTCTACAAATACGAACACGGGTACGAGGTACTCGCAACCACAGTCAACCTCGAGTTACAATAATACATACCGCCAGAGTTCTACCTACAACAAGAGTACAAGCAGTGGAAGTTCATCCCGTAGCTACAGAGCCCCGGCATCCTCTTCGGGAAGCATTAAGAGCGGTTCTGCTCCGAGCAGTAGCCCTTCCAGAAGTTCAAGTTCAGGGTCATACTCTACCGGAAGTTCAAGAGGCTCTGTCGGCTCCAGTAGCAGCGGCAGCAGTGGGGTAAGCAGGAGCAGCGGCAGCAGCGGCGGTTCATCTTCAGGAAGCTCAGGCAGCAGTTCACGTTCATCTTCATCCGGAAGAAGGTAATCTGCTCTATTAAAAGTTTTGAACATATAAAATGAAATGCCATGAAACGATACATTAGCCTTTTCACTATAGTAATGATATTGCCTTTTTTAATGCAGGCACAGGATTTATCAGATGCCTTCCGTTTCTCAAATTTTCAAATCCAGGGGACGGCAAGGTCTGCCGGGATGGGAAATGCAATGGGAGCGTTAGGCGGCGACTTCACCTCGCTTTCTATAAATCCTGCAGGTTCGGGCTTATACCGCTCCGGAGAGTTTGTGGTCACCCCTGCTTTTAACATAAACAAATCGGATATTAGTATGGGCGGAAAGAAATTCTCTGACAACCATTCTTATTTCACACTAAGCAATATTGGAGTAGTTGGGCAATTGAGCAGAAGCCTTAAAAACACTGGTCTTATCAGTGTGAATTATGGTTTTGGCCTTAACCGCCTGGCTGATTTTAACGGAACCTCTTTAATCAACAATAAGGGTTCGGCAGTTTCTTTTCTAGACAACATTGCCAACTTCGCTTCTGGTGAGCAATTAAATCAAGAATACCTAAAGCAGGATTTCAACCAGGTGGAATACCGCGACTGGCAGGCAAAACTGGCCTGGGATACTTATTTAATGGATCCTGCGCGAGACAATCAGGGTAACGAAATTGACAACAATTATGTTACCGTGCTGAATGAAAATGAACTGGTCGATCAAAGAAAATCCTATTCCGTAGAAGGAGGCATCAATGAATACGTCTTAAACCTGGGAATGAACATTAACCACATGGTTTACCTCGGGGCAACTCTGGGTATACACGATATTTCGTACCGGAGAGTATCTTTATATGAAGAACAATTTCAGGACGGCGATTCATTTGCCTATACAGACGACTATGCGATTGATGGCGAGGGCTACAATATTAAAATTGGTGCCATTTATCGCCCGGTGAACTCTTTGCGCTTCGGAATCGCGTTTCATTCTCCCACCTATTATCGGATCAATGAAGAATCGATGCTAAAAATGAATTCGTCGTTAGCCAAAAGCTATTCAGCGTTCGGGGTAAACAGTTATAATTACGACTTCTATAACCCCACGAAAATTATTGCAAGCACAGCATTGGTTTTCAATAATATTGGTTTGATTAGCTGCGATCTCGAATATCAAAACTATGCGAATATGAGATTTAGAAAGGGTGGCAATGGCACCGAAGGTTTTAGCGATTTAAACCAAATGGTTGGTGAGGAATTCAAGGATGTGGTTAACGTCCGTATCGGTGGAGAGGTAAAGTTTACGGATCAATTTACCGGTCGTCTGGGTGGTGAAGTCTATGGGAACCCTTATAGGAGGAGCAACATGGACGGGGATAGTTTTTTAAGGGAAAGAATTCCAGTAGTTTCAGTGGGTTTGGGTTATGCTGCCAATAACTTTTCGATCAATGCTGCTTATCGCAGCACATGGTTGAATTCGGCTGAAAGCAACGATCAACCCAATTTTTATCAATTGACACAAGACAACACGAGGCAACAATTGCTGTTAACACTCGGATTCAGATTCTAACATATAGCTTTAAAAAAAATTATAAAGAGGCACAACTTCAAGGTTGTGCCTCTTTTTTTGATTAATATTGTTGTCCGATAAAAATAAGGTATTTCCCTTTTGCCCTTCAGGCGTGCGCTACACGGGAATTTCTCAGCAGAAAATTCGGTGTTGTAGAAAAAACAGAGCATCAGAAAATAAAAAATTTAATTATGTTTGTTTCCATCAAAATATTCAATGTATGTGGATACTCATTTTGCTGGTCATTTTTTATCTCTTAACGCCCTTTTTACTTATCTACTTCACCAAAAAATCAAGATTTTTAAATCGTCTTGGGGCAGTAGTGCTGGCTTATTTATTGGGAATAACCATGGGCAACATCGGCCTTTTACCCAAAGGAAGCGAAGGTTTCAGAAAATTGTTAGGCCACCGATCGGCAATGCCCAACCAGGAATTTCTTGGCTACTTAAACGCCTCACAACTCTCGGGTTCGGACTTAACAGTTAACCAAATCGCAAATTTGCAGGACATTTTAATGACAATCATCATACCAATTGCAATTCCGCTCCTCGTTTTCTCGCTTGATATCCGCAAATGGCTTAAGCTTGCAAAAGGTGCATTGTTATCGCTGATTCTCGCCATGGTTTCTTTACTTGCCACTGTTTTTGCAGGATTCTATCTGTTTGCTGATTCCATTACCGAATCGTGGAAAGTAGCCGGGATGCTGGTGGGTCTATACACCGGAGGAACGCCCAACTTAGCGGCTATTGGCACCGCTCTCAACGTAAGCCCAAATATTTTCATTCTGACTCACACTTACGATTTTATTGTGGGTTCTGTAACATTAATTTTTCTGATGACCGTTGCACAGCATCTATTTCATACTTTTCTACCTAAATTTAGAGTGATCCATAAAGCTGAGAATGCCATGCAACTCGTTCAGGAAGAAAACGACATTGAGAATTATGACAACCTGTTTAAACGAAAAACTTTACCCGAAATACTCAAAGCCCTTGGAGTTTCTATTTTGATTTTTGCAATTGGTGGCGGTTTAAGTTTGCTGGTAGAAAAGCCCAACGATACCATAGTAGCCATTTTGGTAATTACTACGCTGGGTTTGCTTGCATCGATGATAAAACCTATAAACAGCTTGAAAAACAGCTTTCAATTGGGCATGTACCTCATCATTGTTTTTTCCTTAGTCGTTTCGTCGATGGCCAACCTGAGCAATATGTTTCAGATTGATTTCTTACAACTATTTCTGTATGTGTTGCTCGTTGTTTTTGGATCTATGGTCATTCATGTCGGACTCTCACGAATATTTAAAGTGGATGCCGACACCACTATCATCGCCATAACAGCACTCACCTACTCGCCTCCTTTTGTGCCAGTGGTAGCGAGTGCCTTAAAAAACAAGGATCTGATTATTACCGGCCTGACCATAGGCATTTTGGGTTATGCTTTCGGAACTTACCTTGGGGTGATTGTCGCGGCAATTTTGAAATAGGGATTTATGTAAGGATTTGAACCCAGCGGGTTCAAATGTTTATAGACAAATAAATAGACAGCTATGATTCGACCCCAGCCGGGGTCAAACTAAAACCAACTAACATTTCTATAAACATTCGATACCTCTGGCATCGATTAACGTTAACAATAAAGAGCCTGATTCAAAACCTTTTCTCACAAAATGGTCAACCTGGTTTTATAATCATCATCCGGTAAATATTCAGTTTCCAGAATTTCGACAGATTTTAACTTATCCGAAAGAATATCCCTATCGTTTTCGGGTAGAATTAAAAATACGGTTGAGATAAATTCACCCAAAGTTGCCGAAGCTGATTTTACTGAAACCGTATGCTTCCCCTCCACAGGAAGTCCGGTTGCCGGGCTGATTATGTGCCTTCGTGTCTGCGGGATTCCTTCGTCGTTATTGATGATTGTGCCCGAAGTGGTGATTGTTTCGTTATTCGCTGAAAATACGTGCACATATTCGTCCGGCCGGAAGTTATTCCGGATTCCGAGCGGCCAGGGTTTTCCGCTGGGGTGAATTCCCAAAGCCAGAATGGAGCTTTCGCCAAAACTGATGATTCCATTCTTAACGCCTTGACTTTTAAGCATCGGTTTAACCGTATCAATGGCTACGCCCTTACCGATTGCACCCAAATCGAATTCTACTCCATCAACGAGAAATCTAATTTTCTGCTTTTCAAAATCGAACTCTACCTTGTCGAAGCCACTAATTCTTTTGGCAGCATCAATTTCCTTTTCCGTTGGCGTTTCACCGCTTTTCCAAAGGTTAATTAGCGGTACTGCTGTAATGTCGAAAGCACCGTTACTCATCTGGTAGAAATCGAAGCAAATGGTGAGAATATCCCAAATATCATCGTCCACATCCAACCAAATGTTTTTCTCGGCCCGGTTTAACAGCGAAATGGGTGAGTTGGGAAGAAACCGACTCAGGCGCTGTTCCAAAATTTCAATCTCGTTTTTAACAAGCTGGAAAAGTTGTTCGCCCAACTCCTGGCCGACTTCAGTAAAAACCACGTCGCAACGAGTTCCCATGGCTAAAAAGGTATCGCTGAAAACAGAAACACCACTCATTTCTTCCTTAGCTTTTCGAAAAGCCAGGGATTGCTCAACTGATATTGTTCTGGAAATGTCCAGTGCTGTGTTTCCTGGAAAATGTGTAATTCTTTTTCAGCTTTAATAACATTGTAGGCCGAAAAGGTAGAAGTAGGCGAGCAAACATTATCGTTATAGCCCCAGCTGTACCAGCCCTGAGCCTTCACAAAACGAGCAAAATTTACCACGTCGTAATATTTTGAGGTTTCTATTTTTTCCGGTTTGTTGGTAAAATTATCCTGGAAGATTTTCGGCCAACCTCCTGCCCTGCCGTGCAAAAACCCGGTCATGTCCGACAACGCAGGATAATACGCTGCAAGATAATCGATACGGTCGTCTAAACCGGCGGTAACAATCGACAATGCACCACCCTGACTTCCGCCGGTTACTGCGAGGTTTTCGCCGTCGAAACTATCAAGCGTTTCCATAAAATCTACCGCCCGAATACAACCCAAATAAACGCGTTTATAGAAATAATTGTCACGGTCGTCCATGTTCATCGTCGGATATTGGTACAAAGCTCCCTGCGATAAATCGTTATAAACATTTTGGTCGAGATTCACTGGAATTCCGTGAATGCCAATCGTAAACGATACAAAACCGGCTTCGGCCTCCCCTACTTCGCCATAATACGGACGGATTCCGGCACCCGGCACATGCAATATCGCTGGATATTTCCCCTTGGCTTTGGGCTGGCACAGAATGCCATAAATTTTCCCTTGAATATTATCGATTCGAACATGATACACATCAGCTTTGTCGGTGCAGCGCTCGGGCATTAAGGTCAAAACAGGTTTAATTGGAACCTTTGCCAAATCTTCTTTTGCCTTGTTCCAAAAGGCTTCAAAATCATTCGGCAAGGTCGTAGAAGGTTCGATTTCTTCAGGAGAGAAACCCGCTGTAGCATAGGAAGAATACGTTTTCCCATCCACTTGCACTGAAGCTGTGCAGCGCAAGAATCCCGGGACTTTAAATTTATCGGTTTTTACTGTGGCAAGACCCTTTTTCAAGGTTAGCGTGCCTTCGTATCGAGCATCACGTTGTTTTTCCAAACAGAAATAGTGAATTCTGCACGGTCACCGGTTTTATAATTCCAATCTTCATGATTGGGGGTTACCACTACCTGCACCAACTCTTTGCGTGGTTGAGCGATCAACTGAATTGAAATACTAAAGATAAAAATTGAAGAAAAGATGAGTGTTCTTATCATGATATAAATTTTAAAAAGGTTTTTAATTCTGATTATCTGAAATTTGGATACAAATTTTAATGGCCTTCAATGCTGATTCGGGCATACATTTTTCTGGTTTTTCATGGTTTTTCAGGCATTGAACAAAATAATCCATTTCTGCCGCATAGCCATCCAAGGAATCGTCAATCGTAACAATGCTGGTTTCCGTGTCGGTGGCAGTAATGCTATCGGGATTGGCGCTGCTGAAAGTAATGCTGGCATTTTCGAAGTTTGCGGAGAAACCGGCCTGAAACGGGAAAGCCGCATGAAAAATATTGCCGCCTTCAATTTTCGCATGGATTCCCGAGTTGTATTTCCAGTTGGCATTAATGTAATCGTGTGCACTCAATTTTCCAGGTAAATTTATGGTTTGTATCGAATCGGGAACGCCCAAAGCCCATTGCACAAAGTCGATATCGTGCACTACCAAATCGAAAAGCGCACCCCCGGAAGAACCAAAATCCTGTTGCTTTTCTTTCCACTGACCCCATGCCGGAACGCCTGAGAAACGGGTTAACGACAAGAAATTCAGTTTGCCAAATTCACCCGAATCAATCCATTTTTTCAGTTTTTCATAAGGAGCCATAAAGCGCACCACGTGGCCTATCATCAATAAAAGATTATTTTTGCGGGCGAGTTCAATCAACTCCTCCCCTTCCGAAATATCGAGACAGAATGGTTTCTCAAGAAAAACGTTCACTCCAGCCGCCAAGGTAAGTTTGGTAAAAGCATAATGAAAATTTGTATGAACGGCGATAACGCAGAAATCCAACTTTTCTGCTGCAAGACATTCTTCAATAGAGGAATAAATGTGCACATCCGAAATTTTATCCTCACTGAAAGTTCCGGTGGATATATTCCCCGCCTGTTCCGTCAGATTTCTGGAAATGTTTGCGGGATTTTTATCCACAATCGCCACCAATTCCAAATCTGGATTTTCCAGGATGTTTTTCGTGTGCGTCACTCCCATAAAACCAAAACCGATTACGGCTACTTTTATTTTTTTCATATTTTCTATTGTATTCTGTTTAATAAACTATTATTTCATCCACAAACATATACCCATTCATCACGTTGGGCGCAATTAGGCGAATATACCTCGCTTCGGTTCCGGTGCATTTAAAAGTAAACGTTTTAAACATCAATGCTGGGTTGTCGGGTTTAATGTCGTGCTTCAGTTTTTCATAAGGAACAAAAGTCTTTCCGTCGTCAGAGAACTGCAATTCGACAAACGGCGGCAGATGAACTCCTGGTCCCGGCTGGTGCATAAAGCGAACGGAAACACTGGATATGGTTTGTTTTGTTTCCATATCAACTGTTGCATCGAAATCGGACAAATAGCCCAACCATTGCTGGTCGGAATAGGTAATGGAACCTTT
>CAJDWI010000200.1_pt1 | contig 10013 bp, 10 predicted proteins | sample 7391561 | NCBI WGS metagenome assembly CAJDWI01 (sample SAMEA7055724, study PRJEB34461) | soil metagenome | biome: terrestrial ecosystem; feature: Peninsula; material: soil | place: Antarctica | collected 2016 | reverse complement strand
GTAAATTCCCACGAAGCGATTGTCCATTCTTTATTGTCTTCGTCTTTTTTATCTATCAGCGTGATAATGCTAAGTCCTGCAATAGCAACAACCATGGGTATCAGCGGGGATGAACTCAGGAATGCAGAAGCTGCTGTTGCGAGGGCTGCTATAAGAACATGCTGCCAATTCATTTTTAAGATGAATATCAGGGAGTAAATTAATAGCAATCCAAGACCGGAGGTGATAATCCATTTATTTGACCATATCCATAACCACGCTCCACTTGTAACACCTTCGCCCGGTTTTCCCCAGTTGGCAAAAACAAGGATTAACACGAGTACGAAAAAATGAAATGCCGTTTGCCACATGGGGCGTTTTTCTGGCATGTCGGGGAAGTTTATTTGTTCTTCGCGTTTGGCTTTTTCTTCTTTCCGGTAAATTAACGACATGGCCGAACCTATTACAACGGCAAAGATTACTGCACCAATAAACCGGGCAACTCCCATTTCAAATCCCAATATTCGGGCGGTCAATATAATCGCAAGAATGTTTATCGCCGGACCGGAATAGAGAAATGCAATGGCTGGCCCTAACCCCGCGCCACGTTTGTGAATACTTGAAAACAAGGGCAAAATGGTGCAACTGCATACGGCCAAAACGGTTCCGGATATAGATGCTACTGTATAGGCCACCCATTTTTTTGCTTTTGCCCCAAAGTATTTCATTACTGCACCCTGGCTAACAAAAACAGAGATTACACCCGCAATAAAAAAAGCCGGCAACAAACATAGAATAACGTGTTCCTGAGCGTACCATTTCGCAAGGTCGAACATGGCGAACAAAGCTTCACTAAATCGGGTATTTTCGATGGGCATGAAATAGGCAAATACAAAAACTGCCGCAATCCAGAACAATATTTTAAGTTCTCTTTTAAGTTCCGTCGATTACTAATGCAGGGGTTGTCATTATGCCATACTGCATTATTTCAACGATGTCCTCCACCTTTGTAACGGTGGCATTTACTCCTGTTTTTTCAATCGCTTCTCTGGTAACTTTTTCAAGCGATTTGCATTTTGCACATCCGGTGCCCAGTACTTTGATTTCCATGTTTGCAAGTTTTAAATTTTTATAATTCATGTTGATGATTTTCTGTTCGTTGTTCGTAGAACAACGAACATTGGTGATAAAAAATTTTAGATTTTCAGAAACTGTTTGAAAAGTTGTTGCGCTTCTTTCCAGTTTTCTTTGTGGATACAATATTTGATTCTTGGGGATTCAATTTCTCCCTGAATCAAACCTGCGTCTCTTAATTCTTTCAGGTGTTGGGATAAAGTGGATTTTGCAATGGGCAATTCATCGCTTAAATCCACGCTGTAACAACAACTTTGGTTTGAAAGTAATTCTAAAACATACATCCGTGCCGGATGTCCCATTGCCTTGGCATATCGGGCAGCCCGGATTTGTTCGTTTGTTACAACTGATTTTATACTCATCTGTTCGTTGATTTACGAACAAAGATAATTGCTTTTTTTGGGTTATTGCAAGCGGATGTAGTTTTATTTGAGGAATAAGAAAAATAGTTCTGACTTTCAATTGCTCTTAATGCAAAGTGCCGGGCACCTATCTAATGGGAAGACAAGTAACCGGCACTTTTTTACTGTTTTTATTTTACGCTTCGGCTTAATCCAGCGTGTTCAGAAATGTGTCGCGTTCTTTAAGAAATTCAGAAAGACGTTCGATTGGATCGCGTGTGATGGCCACACGTCCCGAGCGAATAAACTGTAAAACTTTGAATTGGTTTAATTCTTCGAAAAGAGCCTGCGTTTCGTCTTTGTGCCCCGTTTTTTCGACCACAACATATTCGCGTGTGATTTCGAGGATTTTAGCTCCAGCATTGCGCACTATTTTTTCGACCGTATCGCTTTCGTACAAAGCTTCAATGGGGACTTTGTACAGGGCTATTTCCTGATAAATCATTTCCTCGTTGGTGTGGTAGAAAGCTTTTAAAACATCAATTTGCTTTTCAATTTGTCCTACCATTTTCATAACCCGGTCACGGGTGTCTTTCACCACAATGGTGAATTTAAAAACTCCGGGAATAGCCGATTCGGAAACCGTTAAACTTTCGATGTTCACTTTCCGGCGGGTAAAAACAATGGTAATGCGTGTCAACAATCCGATGTGGTTTTCGGAATAAACTGTGATTATAAATTCTTGTTTCATTTTTTTATTAGATTTTAGATTATGAGTATCAAGTATCGAGATTTGAACTTGATACTGAACCCGAAACTTTAAACTTTGAACTTTCTTATGGCTCCAGAATTACTTCAGAAACCGAAGCTCCCGACGGTACCATTGGAAATACGTTGTCTTCTTTTTCAACCACCACTTCCAGTACATAAGGACCGGGATGTTCAACCATTTTGCGGATGCTTTTTTCCAAATCTTCACGCACTTCCACTTTGTGGCCTTCAATACCAAAGCCTTTTGCTATCATAATGAAATCGGGGTTCTGAAGTTCGGTAAACGAATAACGTTTTTCAAAGAACAGTTGCTGCCACTGGCGCACCATTCCAAGGAAGTTGTTGTTGAGAATGATGATTTTCACCGGTAGTTTATTTTGTGCAATAGTGCCCAATTCCTGAATTGTCATTTGAAAACCACCATCGCCGATAACAGCTACCACCTTGCGATTGGGTTGTCCTAACTGCGCACCCATGCTTGCCGGCAGCCCGAATCCCATGGTTCCAAGACCGCCGGAAGTAACGTTGCTCTTCGGTTTGCGGAATTTGAAATAACGCGAGGCTACCATTTGGTGCTGCCCCACATCGGTCACCAGGATGGCTTCGTGGTTGGTCTTGTCGCCGGCGATGCGGATAACTTCACCCATAGTCAATCCCGGTTTTTCGGGGAAGAGTTCGTTATGGATAATTTTTTCATCTTCTATTATATCACAATCGCGGAAACGTTGCAGCCATTCTTCGTGTTTGTTTGCCTTCACGTTGTCGGTGAGCATTTTCAACGATTTTTTAGCACTGCCCAAAATGGCTACGTCGGTTTTGATAATCTTATCGATTTCTGCCGGATCGATTTCCAGATGGATTACTTTGGCATCATTTACGTATTCGCTGGTTTTTCCGGTAACACGGTCGTCGAAACGCATCCCTACGGCGATGATCACATCCGCTTCGTTGGTTAGGAAATTGGGGCCATAATTTCCGTGCATCCCCAACATTCCCACGTTCAGCGGATGGTCTGTGGGCATGGCTGAAAGGCCGAGCAATGTCCAGGCAGCCGGGATTCCCGTTTTTTCGACGAAGGCTCTAAGTTCTTCTTCGGCATTACCGATGATTGTGCCTTGTCCGAACAAAATCAACGGGCGTTTTGCTGCATCGATAATTGCGACGGCTTCTTTTATTTTAAAAGGATCGACCGGCATTTCGGGAACGTAGCTTCTGATTTTCGTGCATTTTTTATATTCGAAATCCAATTGGCCAAACTGCGCGTCTTTTGTGATATCGATCAGAACCGGGCCCGGTCGTCCGGATTGAGCAATGTAAAAAGCCTGGGCCATAACTTCCGGAATTTCTTCGGGCATGGTTATCTGGTAATTCCATTTAGTCACAGGCATTGAGATGCTGATCACATCCGATTCCTGAAAGGCATCAGTTCCAAGCAGTGGCGAAGCCACCTGCCCTGTTATACACACTAACGGCGTTGAGTCAATCATTGCATTTGCAATCCCAGTGATCAGGTTGGTTGCGCCCGGCCCGGAGGTTACGAAGCAAATCCCAGGCTTACCGGTTACTTTGGCGTAGCCTTCAGCAGCATGGATTGCGCCCTGCTCGTGTCGCGTTAAAATGTGTTTCACGTTTTTGTCATAGTCATACAAAGCATCGTAAATGGGCATAATTGCACCACCCGGATAACCGAAAATGGTATCCACTCCTTCTTCTAAAAGAGAAAGGATTACTGCTTGCGAACCGGTTACTTTTTTTGTTGTCATCTTTTTAAATTTTAGCTCTATTCATTGTTATTTGTTTGTTTCTCAATTTGCTAACTTCTGTTTTTTAAGGATGCCATCCGACCCCAACTGTGCAGATACGGATTGCATCCTTCGAACTTCCGTCTTCTGTCTTCCGTCTTCCAACTTCCTTCTTCCCACTTCCTCAATCTATCATCCGCACCGCGCCTTTGTCGGCTGAGGAAACCAAACTTGCGTAGGCTTTCAAAGCTTTCGAAACATTTCGTTCTCGTTGGGCAGGTTGAAAAAAGCTTTCGAAACATTTCGTTTTCGTTGGGCAGGTTGAAATGCTTTTTCACCTTTGGCTTCTTCGGCTCTCCTGCGCTCAGCCAGTTCCTCATCCGAAATCAATAAATTGATGGAACGTTTGCTGATGTTGATTTCAATTTTATCGTTGTTTTGAATTAGTGCAATAGCGCCACCGCCTGCTGCTTCGGGCGAAACGTGGCCGATTGATAGTCCAGAGGTCCCTCCTGAAAACCGTCCGTCAGTAAGCAATGCACAATATTTATCCAATTGCATCGATTTCAGGTACGAAGTAGGGTAGAGCATCTCCTGCATCCCTGGACCACCTTTTGGCCCTTCGTAACGAATAACGATTAAATCGCCTTTTTGTACTGTACTACCTAGAATTCCGTTTACCGCGTCATCCTGCGAATCGAAAACTTTTGCTGTTCCCGTAAATTTGAAAATTGAAGGATCGACCCCTGCAGTTTTCACGATACAACCGTTTTCGGCAATGTTTCCGTAAAGAATCGCCAAGCCACCGTCTTTGCTGTACGCATGTTCTATATTGCGGATGCAACCGTTCTCGCGATCATCGTCCAGAGACGTATAATAATTGTCCTGAGAGCCCAACACTAAATTCCTTCTTCCATCACCGGGAGACGAAAGGTAGCGTCGTTTTGCATCGTCGGTCACTGATTTTAAGGTGATGTCGAATTCTACAATGGCTTCTTTCAACGTTTTTCCGTCGATTCGGTTAACAGATGTATCCATTAATCCGCCGCGGTCGAGTTCGCCTAAAATCGATAATATTCCTCCGGCCCGGTTCACGTCCTGAACATGATAGTCTGAGCTGGGTGAAACCTTACAAAGGTTGGGTGTAATCCTCGAAAGCCGGTCGATATCTTCCATGGTGAAATCCACTTCGGCTTCGTGGGCAATGGCGAGCAAATGCAAAACCGTGTTGGTAGATCCACCCATTGCAATGTCTAATTTCATGGCATTCATAAAAGCTTCGCGGGTGGCAATACTCCGTGGAAGAACTTTTTCGTTGCCTTCAAAATAGTAGGATTTTGTAGCGGCTACAATTTTTTCTACCGCCTCTTCGAAAAGCCTTGTCCGGTTGGCATGTGTTGCTACTATTGTACCGTTTCCGGGAAGTGCCATACCAATAGCTTCAGCAAGACAGTTCATCGAGTTTGCGGTGAACATTCCGGAACACGAGCCACAAGTGGGACAGGCGTTCTGCTCAATAGCTGCCAAATCAGCGTCGGACACCGAATCGTCGGCGGCCAAAACCATGGCGTCCACCAGATCGTATTTTTGAGTGCCGATAGTTCCAGCTTCCATAGGTCCTCCCGAGACAAATACGGCTGGGATATTCAGACGCATGGCGGCCATTAACATTCCGGGCGTAATTTTATCGCAGTTGGAGATGCAAACCATGGCATCCACCTTATGTCCGTTGCACATATATTCTACGCTATCGGCAATTACATCGCGCGAAGGGAGGGAATAAAGCATCCCGTCGTGCCCCATTGCAATACCATCGTCGATGGCAATGGTGTTGAATTCTGCGGCAAAAAAGCCGTGTTTTTCAATTAACCCTTTAAGATATTGGCCGATGCTGTGCAAATGAGCGTGTCCCGGTACAAATTGCGTAAACGAATTAACCACGGCAATAACCGGTTTGCCAAAATGTTCTTCTTTCATTCCGTTGGCGCGCCATAAACTGCGTGCTCCAGCCATTCTGCGGCCTTGTGTTGTTGTGTTACTTCGTAATGGAACTTGCATTATTTCAACTCTTTAACTTGATTTTATTCATTAAAAAAGCCTTTCCCGACTGCGGAAAAGGCTTGTAAATATTTTTTAAATCTACACCAATAGCTAGCCCTTTCCTGAAAAATCAAGAATGACGACCACGAGGACTAGAATGTATGTAGAGAATGATTTCATTTTTTATAAATCTGAGGGCAAATGTAAAAAAACAATTTAAAAACCAAAAGATTTAAAACTGTTTTGTGATTTTTTCTTTTGATTTTATATAAAAAGATGCATTTTGGATTGAAATTGTTAACAATTGCTTCACTTTACCTTTTGATTTGATACTTATTTTAAAGCATTGCTCTATGGTTTGTAATAATTATTTTGATCATTCTGTCAATCTTACGCCATCCGAATCAAAGGTTATCAATCGTTTTTTATACAGTCCGCCTATTGCTTTTTTGAAATTCTTTTTGCTGATACCGAACATTGCTTGTATCATTTCGGGTGAAGTCTTGTCGGAAACGGCAAGAAACCCACGGCTTTCTTTTAATGCATCCAGAATTTTTTGTGAAATGGCATCTACTTTCTCGTAGCCGGGTTTTTCCAAAAGCAGATCGATTTTTTCATCGTCGCGAACTTTGTTAATGTAGCCTAAAGTGGTTTGTCCAAATTCCAAGTGCGTAAAAACCTGATTTTTATATAGCATCCCCCAATGCTCATTGTTCACAATTGCCTTATATCCGAGGTCGGTTTCATCGGCAATGAGCAATTGAACTTCTTCGCCGTGTTCGTATTCCGGGGGAGTGTTATCCAGATATTTGTCGAGTTTAGCGGAAGCTGCAAGCCGATTGGTTTGAGCATCCAGAAAAACATGTACGATATAACTGCGACCTTCGATCATATCTGCTTTCTGCTCGCGGAAAGGCACCAATAAATCTTTGGGTAATCCCCAATCGAGAAAGGCACCAAAACGACTGGTTGCAACCACTCTTAGCAGTGCGAATTCACCCACTTTGACAAAAGGTTTTTCGGTGGTGGCCACGAGGCGATCTTCTGAATCGGTGTAAATAAAAACATCCGCCCAGCCCGCGCTTTTCACTTCCGGGGTCACAAATTTTTGGGGCATTAAAATTTCACCCAGTTCTTCTCCGTCCAAATACAAACCGTTGTCGGTTTCGCGCACTACTTCGAGGGTATTTATCCTTCCAATTTCTATCATGGTATTTTTGGTGTTGATTTAAAAGCAGATTAAAATGATCAATTTGTATTTTTTAATTTCCCGAGCAACTCTGCTGGGATTGTAAACACTGTTCCGTGACGCGCACCTTCCGGAAAGTAGATTTGGTCGGAAATGTCTTCCCAGTTTATTAAATTATTTGAGCGCACAGCTCCCATTTTGTTATTTCGATATTTATCGAAATAAACGACCCATGCGCCATCAATTTTAATTGCAGTAGGACCTTCAGCCCAATAATCGCCGGTAATCGGGGTGCCGGGTTCGCTGTATTCGCCTGTTAAAGTTTCACTTTTGGCAAGCCGGATGTTTTTCTCAGGTGGAGAAAGGGTTTCATTTTTCAGAAACAAAAGATATTGATTGTCTTGGATGGCCAGCGTGCCGTCAATCACATTAAAACCCCGGTCGTAAAAGAGTTTTGTTTCACTAAAATCTTCAAAATCTTTAGTAAGCGTGTAATACATCCGATGATTATAGTCGGAGTCTCCCATTTTTTCGCTTTCGGGAAAGCGGCCGGGAATTGTAGTGGACCAAAAAATCAGGTATTGTCCCGAAGCGTCATCGAAGAAAACTTCAGGTGCCCAACAGTTTCGGGCAGTTGTCTCGTGTTCCATCACTGGAATGTACTTTTGTGGCGACCAGTTAATCAGGTCTTCCGACCAGGCATAACCGATACCTTTTTCTTTCCAGCTCACGGTCCAAACCATGTGAAATCTTCCGTCGGGACCAGCAATAATGCACGGATCACGCATCAATTTATCTTCGCCCACATCAGGCTGTAGAAATGAAGTATTGTTTTTTAGCGCTTCCCATTTCAAACCGTCGTAGCTATAGGCAAGGTGTAACTCTCCATTTCCCATGAAATATGAAAACAGGTAAACCTCATCTTTTTGTTGTGCCGAAACATTCAGAAAGAAAAAGGCAAAAACCACTATCCATACTAATCTATCCTTCATTTCTCACTAATCACTAATAAATGACCACAAATAAATAATAAATTGCCTATCCTCCCGATCGTTTCACTTTATAACCATCACTTTGCAGGATTTCAATTATTTTGGTGCAAAAATCACCTTGAACCATTATTTCGCCATCTTTTGTAGTTCCACCCACGCCACATTTGGATTTAAGGAGTTTCCCAATTGATTTCAAATCCTCCTCGGTTCCTATAAAGCCCGTTACTAAGGTAACATTTTTCCCTTTTCGCTTTTTGCGGTCGAGGCTAACTTTTAAATTCTGTTGCTGAGGCGGCAAGGTTTCCTGTTCTGCTTGTCCTTCTTTGTCGTAATCAAAACCGGAGTTGGTGGAATAAACCACGCCCAATCTGTCTTTCCAATCGTTTGCCATTCCATTCAAATTTTTACCATAAAATCAATAAACTACCCGTTAAATATGCAATTACCCACCAGGTATAAGCTATAAGGGAAAAGATAACCAAAGGTCTGTCAATGGTTGAATGCATTCCTTTTAGAACATATAATCTCAAAATCAGGAACAAGTTAACCAACATGGTGAACGTAGCCGAAAATCCCAAAATACTGTGAATGGATATTTTGAACATACCGACTCCGGCAACCATAAAAACCACTGCAACTATATCCAAAAGTACACCCAACGAAATGAAAACCAAAACGCCCCAGTCCAGTACCTTAAAGCGTTGCAAGGTAATGCTTCCAATGCCATAGGAAAGAAAGGAGAGGGTAATTACTAATGCGCCAACCAGCGAAAGAATATTCATTTCAGGTTTCCAGTTTTCGGAAACAAAGATAACTTTCCATTAATGTAAAGCCAATGAGCGGGATGTTTTTTTGCAGTAGGGGAATATATTTATTGAAATGAGAGATAAGAATGAAGAGTGCTGGGGTTCTCACTTAGGATGAGTTGCGGAGTCCTAAATGTGCTGGCGAAGGATGGATTTTAACTCGTGAGCAGGTCGTAATCCCACTCCGGTCCACAGGGGTTGTCCGTTTTTGAAAATAATCACCGTAGGAATACTGCGGATTTGATATTTGGATGCAATAACCGGATTTTTGTCCACATCAACCTTTATAATCCTGACGTTATCTTTCAATTCCGATTTAACATCCTTCAAAATGGGTGGCATTTGTTTGCACGGGGCACACCAATCGGCATAAAAGTCAACTAAAACCGGTTTGTCCGAATTAATGATATTTAAAAACCTGCCATTCATTTGATGTCCTCTTTCTTTTTACGTTTTTCCAAAATGTCACCGATAAAATCGCCAACGAGGTAGCCCATAGCCGAGCCCCACAAAACTGTCCAATACCAAACCGATTGGATTGGGCATGTACCGCTTAAACAACCCACATATTTCCAATACAGGAAACCGCCTACTGCACCAACTATTTTCATTTTGGTTTGAAAAGAGCCTTCAATAATACCTATCGACAATCAATTCAATCTAATTTTGTAATGAAATCTCCTTGATTTTCTATGATAAGGGTTAACTTTACGCGGCAAAAACGTTTTTAAAAAATTTATATGAATACGAACCGACGAAACTTCATTAAAAACACGGCAGTTGCGGCTGCGGCTGTTAGTGTTGCTCCTACAATTTTAAACGCCTGTGCATCACCCTCAGAAAAAATTACTATAGCCTTGTTAGGTTGCCGCTCGATGGGCTGGAGTGATCTTACCGGCTTTCTGAAACAGGAAAATGTGGAATGTGTTGCAATTTGCGACGTTGACGCTCACATATTAGAAGAAAGAGCTGCCGAGTTGGAAAAGCAAACCGGCAAACGCCCGCAAACACACGCCGAC
>CAJDWI010000071.1_pt1 | contig 10019 bp, 11 predicted proteins | sample 7391561 | NCBI WGS metagenome assembly CAJDWI01 (sample SAMEA7055724, study PRJEB34461) | soil metagenome | biome: terrestrial ecosystem; feature: Peninsula; material: soil | place: Antarctica | collected 2016 | reverse complement strand
TGAGCCCGCAAAACATTGACGATTTGGTGGCAGCAGGCGAAAAAGAAAAAATTGAAAAAGACGAAGAGAGTTTGAACTACACGTTGAAGGACATTAAACGGGAAGTAAAAGCCCTGGTGGCACGCGATTTATACACGCGAAACGACTTCTATAAAATTTATTTTAAAGATGACGATGCGATAAAAGCAGCCTTGAAGGTGATCGAAAATCAAAAAGAATACAACAATTATTTGGTTTCAACTGAAGAATAGCAAATGATCGACACATTTTCAGAATGGTTCCTGCTCAACAAAATTGAGGTACTGGGAGCCATTCTTGGTTTATTCTACATCGTCTTTTCCATCCGCCAAAATATTCTCACCTGGCCGACCGGACTTTTAACCTCTGCATTGTATGTGGTCGTTTTCTTTCGCTCCGGATTTTATGCCGATATGGGTTTACAACTGTATTACGTTTTTATCAGCATTTATGGCTGGTATTTTTGGCTGAAAGGAAACACAAAGGAATCTGCTGAAACAGGATCGCTGCAAGTTCGGAGAACGTCTAAAAAATTAGCACTGAATTTAACGCTCATGTTCTTCCTGCTTTATGGGGTAATAATTTTCATTTTGCTGAATTTCACAGATTCAACGGTTCCTTATATGGATACGCTAACCACAGCACTCAGCATTGTGGCCACCTGGATGCTGGCAAAGAAATACATCGAACACTGGCTGATTTGGATTTTTGTCGATTTGGTTTCGACCGGTTTGTACGTGTATAAAAGTCTCTGGCCGACGGTAATCCTGTTTCTTGTTTATACTTTTATGGCTGTTGTCGGGTATCGGGAATGGCGGAAAGATTTAAAACCAACATTGTGAAATCCAAACCGAAAATAATAGTAATTACCGGAGCCGAATCAACCGGAAAAAGTACCTTGACTGAGTTTCTTGCAAATCATTTCGGTGTACCTTTCATTCCCGAAATTGCCCGTGAATACGTTGAAAATCTGCATCGAAAATATACTTACGAAGACGTTGAAATCATTGCAAAAAAACAAGTGCAACAACTGAAATTGGCGATGAATTCGACAGCACCCTTCATTTTCGTCGATACCTGGCTAATCGTTACCAAAATTTGGTTCGACCAGGTTTTCAACAAAGAACCCGATTGGCTGGCAAATGAAATCAGAAAAATAAAAATTGAATTATTTCTGGTTTGCGACATCGATTTGCCCTGGGTTCCCGATCCGGTTCGTGAAAACGGTGGCGAAATGAGAAAGATCCTCCACGAAAAATACATCCTAACCATTGAAAGCTACAATTTCGACTATAAAATAGTGAATGGCAAAGAGAACGAGCGAAACTTAAACGCGCTTGAATGGATTGATGAATTGAAATAAATTATCAACAATTGAAGTACTATGACAACAAAAGAATTTGATCAGCGAATTGAGCAAACCATTCATCGTTTGAGCGAACCTTCATCGTATCAGTTGGTTTGTCATCAGCATAAACTTGGTGAGCCGATGCCCTCAATTGAAAAGCTGCAAAAAATCATCAGCTTAGTCCGCGAAATACTTTTCCCCGGATATTTTGGAAATACCTCTTTGCGCGCCAACACCACTAAGCACTATATGGGTGTTTATGTTGACGATTTGTATGAAATGCTGAGCCACGAAATTTTGGCGGGAATGTGTTTTGAATGCAAAGACGAACAAGCAAACAAAGTAGAAAAGCATCATCACAATGCAAAAGAAAGTGCTTTGGAATTTATTACCATGCTACCGGAAATCCGGCGTCAACTGGTAACGGATGTGGAAGCCACGTATTTGGGCGATCCGGCAGCACGCAACATGGGCGAAGTAATTTTTTGTTACCCCGCCATAAGAGCGATTTCAAATTACCGAATGGCGCATAAGCTTTTGGAATTGGGTGTGCCACTCCTCCCCCGCTTTATAACCGAAATGGCACACAGCGAAACAGGAATCGACATTCACCCCAAAGCTCAGATTGGGGAGCAATTTACTATCGATCATGGAACCGGCGTGGTGATTGGCTCCACTTCTATTATCGGAAAAAATGTAAAACTTTATCAGGGAGTTACCCTTGGGGCTAAAAGTTTCCCACTCGACGAAAACGGAATTCCAATTAAAGGAATACCGCGCCACCCCATTGTGGAAGATGATGTGGTGATTTATGCCGGAGCAACCATTTTAGGACGAATAACGATTGGGAAAGGATCTGTAATTGGCGGGAATGTTTGGGTAACCACCGATCTGCCACCCTTTTCAAGAGTCGTTCAAACCCGCGCAAAAGAAACACTTTTTACTGACGGCGCCGGAATTTAAAAACTCAAAATCCAAAAAAATTGAAAGACTTTCATTTAGTTGCAAAAACCTCTGCCGGACTGGAACAAGTTTTAGCCGACGAAATTTCTGCCCTTGGCGGGAAAAATATCACAACCGGTAACCGTGCTGTTTTTTACGAAGGAAATCTTGAACTGATTTACAAATCGAATTACTGGCTGCGCACTGCTTTAAGGGTGTTAAAAGAAATTGAACTTTTCCAGTTCAAAAGTGTGGATCAATTCTACTTGCGGTGCATGGAAATCGACTGGCAGAAATATTTTCAAGTAGATCAAAGTTTTGTGATACATAGCACCGTTGTGAGTTCGGCAGAATTTACCAATTCGATGTTTGCATCGATGAGAGCTAAAGATGCGATCGCTGATTATTTCAGGAATAAAACCGGAAAGCGCCCGAATGTTGATACCGAAAACCCGGACATCGTCATCAACCTGCACATCAATAGCGACACTTGCACCATATCTTTAGACAGTTCAGGCGAATCACTGCACAAACGCGGATACCGCATAAAACAAGGCGAAGCGCCCCTGAACGAAGTGCTTGCCGCCGGGATGATACTACTTTCGGGCTGGAACGGCAACAGCGATTTTCTGGACCCCATGTGCGGTTCGGGTACACTGCCAATTGAAGCAGCTATGATTGCGCAAAATATTGCCCCCGGAAAATTCAGGAAAGAGTATGCCTTTGAGAATTGGAACGACTACGACCAGTTACTTTTCGACAAAATAAAAAGCGGTGTACCCAAAAAGAATTTCGCATACAACATCTATGCTTCCGACCTATCGGGCAACAATTTGCTGAATGCGCAAACCAATGCTCGTCGTGCCATGGTTTTCAATAAAATTATTTTTGGAACCTCAGATTTCAAAGATTTGAATATTCCCATTACCAACGCCACCATTATCATCAATCCACCGTATGGCGAACGATTGCAGGAGAAAAACATCAGCGGCCTGTATGCCATGATTGGCGATGTTCAATGGAGCGCTTCAGTGCAAATACAATCACTACCAATTGTTTAGCGGAAAAAGAAAAGAGCTGTACGCGTAGAAATCAATCCGATTCCCATATTATAAAAACGTGCTACCCTGAATTCTTTCTTTTGCTGCTCTATATTCATTAATAAGATTTTCCATGATTTGCTGTACAGGGAGTATTTCGTTGATTTGGGCAGAAACCTGGCCGATTTCCAATTCGCCGTTTTCCAGATCACCTTCAAACATCCCTTTCTTTGCACGACCGCGACCAAGCAGCAAGCGTAATTCTTCGGCAGATGCACCTTCGGATTCAGCTATATTTACCTGATTGAAGAAGTCATTTTTGATGAGTCGCACCGGTGCCAGTTTCTTCAAAACCAATTTTGTGGCTCCTTCGCCAATTGTGCTTACCAGTTTTTTAAATTCAGGATGTGCCGATGATTCCTCGGAAATGGCAAACCGGGAACCCATTTGAACGCCGTCAGCACCTAATATTATGGCAGCAAGCATCGATTCACCGGAAGATATTCCGCCTGCCGCAAGCATAGGCAATGTGGTTGCTTTTCGCACTGAAGGTATCAATGTCAAAGTGGTCGTTTCCTCACGTCCGTTGTGGCCTCCTGCTTCAAAACCTTCCGCAACAATGGCATCAACACCGGCGATCTCGCTTTTTTCGGCAAACAATGCACTGGAAACTACATGCGCAACCACCACTCCGCGCTCCTTCAACCATGCGGTCCATCTTTTCGGGCTTCCTGCCGAAGTAAAAACAATGGGCACTTCATGCCGTTCAATAATTTCCATCAGTTTATCCGTATCGGGATAAAGCAGCGGAACGTTGACCCCAAATGGTTTCGATGTAGCAGCCTTCGCTTTAATGATGTGCTGTTCCAAAACATCCGGATACATAGAACCTGCGCCAATCAGTCCAAGTCCTCCGCAATTACTTACTGCCGTAGCAAGCTTCCAACCCGAACACCAAACCATTCCACCCTGAACAACAGGATATTCAATACCAAACAACTCACAAATCCGATTCTTTGTGTCCATTATCAACCTCCAATTTTTCTTCTGATTATTATTCTGTGGTTTGAATGATTTCTTCGAGAATAGAAACAAGCACTTCCCTGGAAACCCTTCTTTTTAATTCGCCTTTTTGGGCTACTGAAATGGAGCCGCGCTCTTCGGAAACCACCAGACAAACTGCATCCGTAGTTTCAGTGATGCCAATTGCGGCACGATGGCGCAGGCCCAGGCTTTTATCGATTTCTCTTTGAGTGAGTGGCAATATACAACCGGCCGCCGCAATTCGGTTTCCACGAAGAATGATAGCCCCATCGTGTAAAGGTGAATTCTTAAAAAATATCGTACGAATGATCGATGACGAAATGTGTGCATCAATTTTTTCGCCCGTGTTCACCTGATCGTTCAATTCAGAAATGCCGGCAATCACAATTAATGCCCCGGTTTTAGTTTTCGACATGGAAACACAGGCATCCGCCAATTCCTCGACATGCTGATGATCGATGCTTCTTTCTTTTCCGTCGCTGAACAATTTGTCGAGTGAAAATAGTTTATTCAAATTGTAATTGGTGCCGATGTAAAGCAGAAATTTTCGAATTTCGGGATGAAAAACAACAATCAATGCCAACACGCCTACTCCGATAAATTGCCCCATAATAGACCCGAGCAATTCCATGTTGAGCGCCCTCACCACCAACCAAAAAAGATATAGCGAAAATAAGCCAATGACAATGTTAAATGCCACGGTGCCTTTTATTAGACGGTAGACCTGATAAAGCAAGACAGCTACCATAAATATGTCGAGAATATCAAGAAAGCGAATGGTGATAAATGCGAGCATTATTTAATTGTTGCTTTAATTTCTGAAAAAATATGAACCGTTTCTACTGCTTCTTTTACATCGTGAACACGCAAAATATCTGCACCGCCCATTAATGCCAAAGTATTGGCGACAGTAGTTCCGTTCAATGCTTCATTCGGTGTAATACCCAATGCTTTCCAAATCATGGCTTTACGGCTTAACCCAACCATGAGCGGCAGTTGAAAAACTTTGAAATAATCCAATCGGTTCAGCAATTCATAATTGTGTGTCAAATTTTTACCAAACCCAAAACCCGGATCGAGAATAATATCCTGAACGCCCGACTTAGTCAGACGTTTTATACGATCGCCAAAATAAGTCGAAATTTCTTTAATTATATCATCATAATGCGGTTCATCCTGCATCGTGCTTGGTATTCCTTGAATGTGCGATAAAACATAAGGAACATTTAGTCTTCCCACGGTTTCGAACATTCGCGAATCAAGTGTACCTCCGGAAATATCGTTAATTATAATTGGTCCGATTTCGTCAATCACACGAACCGCCACCCATGAGCGAAAGGTGTCAATAGAAAGCGGGATTTTCGGGAAACTGGAGCGAATGGCATGAACGGCGGGTAACAAGCGCTCCAATTCAGCTTTTGTTGAAATCATTTCAGCACCAGGTTTAGTAGAAACCGCACCAATGTCGAGCAAAGTTGCACCATCCTGTATCATCTTCTCAACCGAAGCCAGCAATACTTTTTCATCGTCCATCTTTCCACCGTCGAAAAACGAATCAGGGGTAACATTAACCACACCCATCACAACTGGAATGGTGAAGTCAATTTGTTCGGTACCAACAGTTACCGAATTTCTTCGTTTTAGAAATTTGCCCGCAGACTGGGTAATCAACATGCATTCAAAACTTTTGGTTCTACAATTTGGATGGACACAAATGTAAAACAAAACCCTTCATATTCCTTATTTTTTAATACTTTTATGCCTTTATTTAAAACGGGGCATGGAAAAAACAAATCAACAATACGACCAAATTATGGCCATATGTCGCCATCTATTTACTCAGAAAATGAACGATTACGGCACCGCATGGCGCATCTTGCGCAGCATTTCGGTAACCGATCAGATATACATTAAAGCCCAGCGCATCCGAAGTATCGAAGACAAAGGGGTGAGCAAAGTAGATGAAGACGTACGATCCGAGTTTATCGGCATTATCAATTATGCCATCATTGGGTTGATTCAGTTGGAATTAGGACCTTCGGACATTACAATGAAAGACGAGGAAACCATGCAACTTTATGACCGTTATTTCAACCAGGCCAAAACCTTGATGCAGGCTAAAAACCACGACTATGGAGAGGCTTGGAGAAACATGAGAATTAGCTCATACACCGATTTGATTTTGATGAAATTGAACCGAACCAAACAAATCGAAGATAAACAAGGCATAACGTCAGTTTCGGAAGGAATCGACGCCAACTATCTGGATATGTTAAACTATGCCGTTTTTGCAATGATTAAGATTGAATTCGAAAAATAAATTATTTTATGATGAAAGTTGTACAATTTATAGCCCGGATTTCCATTGGGGTGACCTTTATTTTTTCGGGATTTGTTAAGGGGATCGACCCCTGGGGATCGGCCTACAAATTTACCGACTACTTTAATGCCATGGGTCTGGAATGGTTGGTGTGGGCAGCATTCCCACTGGGTGTTTTCCTTGCTTTTACCGAATTTGCCATTGGAGTAGCATTTCTTTTTAACGTTTTTATTACCTTCTTTTCGTGGCTTGCCTTGTTGTTTATGGCTTTCTTTCTGCCGTTAACCTTATGGATTGCCATAAAAAATCCGGTAACGGATTGTGGTTGTTTTGGTGATGCATTTTTAATATCGAACTGGGAGACGTTTTATAAAAATGTGGTTTTGATGATTTTTGCGCTCATTGTGTTTTTCAATCCCAAAGAGATGAAGGGAAAAACTAGCAAAACCATTGGCTATTCGCTGTTCTCCGTTTCTATGGTTGTCTATATCGTTTTGGCAATCAATTCTTACAACCACCTTCCAATATTCGATTTCAGGCCCTACAAGGTGGGTGTGAATATTCCTGAAGCCATGCAAATTCCAGAAGATGCGCCAAAAGAAGAATACGAGAATATTTTCTATTACAAAAACAAAAGTACCGGTAAAATTAAGGAATTCACGGAGGAGAATTATCCCTGGCAAGATACCGTCAAATGGGAATACAATGATATGAAATCGACGCTGGTACAAGAGGGGTATGAACCGCCTATTCACGATTTCATAATCGAATCGGCGGACGGTGACAATGTGATTGACTTTTTCATCCATGATGAAAATTACGTGTTTATGCTCGTGGCCTATAACTTAGAAAAGTCGAATCTGGAACAACAAGACAAAATTAACGAATTGGCTGACTGGGCAATAACCAATGAGATGTCCTTCATTTGCTTAACTTCAACCTTGTTAGACAATGCGCAGGACTTTGCAGAAGAAACGGGTGCACCCTACGAGTTCTTCAACTGCGACGAAATTACCTTAAAAACGATCATCCGCTCTAATCCCGGATTGGTAGTTATAAAAGAAGGCACCATTGTGGGCAAATGGCATTACAACGACATCCCCACACCCGAAGAGTTTAAAGAGGAATTTATGAAAAGCGGAGAAGAAGAGGGGAAGAAATAAGAGGTGAGACGGAAGTCGGAAGCGCGAAGTAGGAAGTTCAAATTAGGAAGTCGGACGTTCTATGACTAATGATAGATGACCAATGACTAATGTCCGGTTAAAGAAGAATAAATGGTTAATTAATGGAACTAATTCAAGGTTAATTCGCTATTCCGGGATTAAGCGTTTATTTTTGTGAGTAAAATATTTTATATCCTTATAATCTAAATATCAATAACATGAGACAAAAAATAGTTGCAGGAAACTGGAAATGCAATACTACATTGCAAGAAGGAATAGAGTTGGCAAAAGCCGTTGACGCCATTGTAGCCAAAGAAGGCGCAAAAGATGTGGTAGTGGTTTTAGGTACGCCTTTCACACACATTGCGAAAGTGGTTGAAACAGTAAATAAAGAACGTATTGGTGTTGCTGCACAAAACTGTGGCGCCGAAGCAAAAGGCGCTTTCACCGGTGAAGTCTCTGCGGCTATGGTAAAATCTACGGGGGCCGATTTTGTTATTCTTGGGCACTCAGAACGCCGCGAATACTACGGTGAAACTAGTGAAACATTGAATAAAAAAGTGGATTTGGCCTTAGCGAACGGTTTAACTCCTATTTATTGCTGTGGGGAAGCCTTGAAAATCCGCGAAGCCGAAACGCACAACGAATACGTTATCAATCAGTTGAAAGAAACCGTTTTTAATCTTTCAGCCGATGATTTCAAAAAAATCGTGATCGCCTACGAACCCATTTGGGCCATCGGAACCGGAGTTACCGCAAGTTCAGCGCAGGCGCAGGACATGCACGCCAACATCCGCCAGGCAATTGCAACCAAGTTTGGTGAAAAAGTAGCCGAAGAAACATCAATTTTATACGGTGGAAGCTGCAACCCGAAAAACGCCAACGAATTGTTCGCCAACAAAGATGTTGACGGCGGCTTAATTGGAGGTGCATCCTTGAAAGCAGAAGACTTCATTGGAATCATTAACGGATTCTAATCTGAAAAATATCCTATAAAAAAACCGCAATTTGCATTGCGGTTTTTTTATTCCCTAAAGTTTAATCTTATTCCGTAGCCGTAATTTTCTTAATCGGGGTCACTTCAAGTTTTCGAAATTCTACTTCAGAACCTTCCGCCTGAACGGCGATTTGGCCTTTTATAGCGGTACAGTCATAGCCAAAATTCACAAGGTCGTCGTTTACCCATACTTTAACGGTATCGGCCACACATTCAACAATCATTTTATTCCACTCACCCAGCGGTTTTTCTGAGCCATCGGTGAGGTTCAGTATGCGACGGCGTTTGCCCTCGATAATCCCCCACTCTTCTTTCGGGCCGCGGCGTTCTTCCATGTTTGGCACCGTAATGTCTTCCACAATACACCAGAAATCTCCTGCATTTTCGTGCATCATTTGCACTTCGAGTGATTTTGGGAACATGCCATACAGTGCACGAGGCGTGGAAGCATGCACCAAAACCCCACAATTTCCCGGTTCACCCGGAAAACGATATTCCACATCCAAGCGATAATCCTGAAAAACCGAATCGGTAATCAAATGACCGCCGGGCGTTCCCAGGCTCACCAACATCGAATCGCGCACAATAAACGGATTAATGGTATCCGGGTTTCCGTCCATGGCCGGAACATCCACGTGCCAGCCCTTTAAATCCGTTCCGTTGAACAAACTTTTAGTTACCGGACCGGAAGTTTTTTGGCACGAAAAAACAACAAAAGCAACAATTGCAACAAGCATAAAACGTTTCATATCTTTTTAAATTTAAATGATTATTTCAATCCACAAATATTTCTTTCATTTTTTCGAAAAAGCCCTTTTTTCGTTCTGAGCTAATCCCCCAATTTACCGGAACACTTTGGTAGCCTTCGTCGAAACCTTCGTCTTTCATTCTAAAATCGAAGTAACCCCAGGAGGCATAAGCCTTTGTGGCCACAACAAAATTATTTTCCTCCCGATCAAAATCAAAATGATCGTCTTCGTTAAAAACGATAGGCACAGGCTTATACGAAGGCAAGGTACGAACTTCTTCAACCATTTTAGTTATCCGCGAAGGTTTGTGTACCCCATTGCCATGCAGAAGAATGAAATCAGAAAGTTTCACGATATGATCGGGAGGAAAGGTGTTGCCGTTAAAACTGGTGGACACT
>CAJDWI010000029.1_pt1 | contig 10142 bp, 7 predicted proteins | sample 7391561 | NCBI WGS metagenome assembly CAJDWI01 (sample SAMEA7055724, study PRJEB34461) | soil metagenome | biome: terrestrial ecosystem; feature: Peninsula; material: soil | place: Antarctica | collected 2016 | reverse complement strand
GCACCATCAACCCAAAAAAATATCGATCATCCTGCACACTCAAACCGTTCAATCCAATGGAATGGTGGCCTGGGCACCTAAACGGGTTGAATTTTACACGCTTCCGCACCAGGATATTTATGCTCAAAACTGGATAGAGCAACTGGCCATTCACGAGTTCCGGCACGTGGTTCAAATTGATAAAATAAACAGCGAATTGCCTAAAATAATTAAAGCAGTTGTAGGACAACAAGGTACTGCTTTGATTTTTGGCGCTTATTTACCATGGTGGTTTATTGAAGGCGACGGCGTGGTGACTGAAACCGCATTTAGTTCCTCCGGGCGTGGGAGGTTCCCTTCCTTTTTAATGGAACACCGGGCATTGGCAGTGGAAAAAGGAAATTATAGATACGATAAAGCATACAACGGTTCTTTCAAAAGTTATGTTCCGGGGCATTATCAACTGGGATACTATTTGGTAGGCGAATCGAGGGTAAGATATGGAAGTGATTTATGGAATTCGGTTTTAGATCGGGTAGGACGGAAGCCTCTTTCGGTCAATCCTGTAAATAAAGTTTTGAAGCAAAAAACGGGAATGAATAAAGTTCAACTCTATCATTCAGTTTTCGACAGCCTACGAAATGTTTGGATTGATGAAGATAAGAATTTCAAACTTACGGACCTTAAAGTTCTTACATCAAAGCAAAAGACCTACACTACATATACCCAAAACCATTGGTTGAATGATAGCACAATTATTAGCTACAAAACTGCTTTAAACGATATTCCAACCTTCGTTAAAATCTATTCTAACGGAAAAGAAGAAAAAATTATCCATCCCGGCCCAATTTTTAAAAGCACAGTGGAAAATCGGTGGTTTGGTTGCTGAATGTGCAAACTAATGAAAAGTTGAAGATAAATACCGAATTTACCGCTTTTGCACCTGCAATTTCAATCGAAATGGATAAGGTTGCAGTTGTTGAATCTGACTTTTCGAGTAACTATTATTTGTCCGTATATTCCATTGCCGACAATAAATTATTTTATCGAATTCATACCCAAAACAACTATCTTTTTTCTCCTGAATGGATCAACGAAAATGAATTGGTTGCTGTTGAAATGCGGAACAATACAAAGCATCTGGTACAAATAAATTTAAACAATAAAGAGATAAAAGTTCTTGTCGAAAGCAATTTAGGCGAAATAAAAAATTTGCGAGTGGCAAATGGGATGCTTTATTTTATTGCCTCATATTCAGGAAAAAATGAATTGTATGAGTATGATTTCAGAGAAAAATCGATTCAAAAAATTGGTAATGCCCGATTTGGCTTTGAATCGCCGGACATTTCGCCAAATGGTAAAAAAATCGTTTTAAGCGATTATTCTGCCGATGGATTCAGGTTAGTTGAGTTAGATAGGAATGAAGCCAGCGAAACATCGATTGAAACCGTAAAAAAAGCAAATTATACTTTGGCAGAGGAATTGGCGGCACAAGAATCCGGAATCATTAACTTTTCAGACTTAGACACCACGAACATTGAAAGCCAACCCTATAACAAAGCCGCACACCTTATAAATTTTCACAGCTGGGCTCCGGCTTCGGTAGATCCAACCAACAATGAAATCAAGCCGGGCATAAGTTATATGTCTCAAAATAAATTGGGTACGGCTGTTTTGAATATTGGTTATGAATGGAGCACGGAAGAAAAAACAGGAAAGTATTACGGGAAATACACTTTCAAAGGTTGGTATCCTGTTTTTGATGTTGAAGTGAATTCCGGAAAAAGGGCGTCACAGTTTGTAACGGTGGAAAAAAAACCTGGAAATACTGCACTTAATGACACTATATTTCAACGCTTTACCTGGAAGGAAACAAACCTTGGGCTCAACACCCGGATTCCTTTTAACTTTTCGCGTGGCAGATTCAACCGGCTTTTGCAACCGGAAATAAAATACGATTTTACCTTGTACGATCATAACCAATCAACTCCTACGCAATTTATAAACGGAAACTATCAATCGATGACTTATCGTTTATACTATCAGCAGCTGCGGCGCAGTAGCCAGCAAGATATGTTTCCTGACTTTGGCTTTGTAGTGGATGGCATATATCGTCATTCTCCATTTGGCCAATTCGATTTAGGAGATTTGAAACTGGCGCAATCCTACCTTTTCTTGCCGGGAATTTTAAAAAATCATGGAATGCGCATCTATTCCGGCATTCAGGATAAAAATACAGCTGAGAAATATGGTTTTTCCGATGCCATCAGATACCCTAGAGGATGGGGTAAAATAAATACAAACCGGATGTTCAGCTTTGCGTTCGATTACAAAATGCCGGTATTTTATCCGGAGATGAGTCTCGGCGGGTTGGTTTACCTTAAACGATTAAAAACCGCGTTATTTGCCGATTTCGCGCATCTTAACGCAAACTTAATCAGCAACGGCAAAAAAAATGGGACTTATACAACAAGTATTTCATCCTTTGGCACCGAGTTCACTTGCGACCTAAATTTGCTACGGTTCTACGCCCCGGTAGAATTGGGTTTTAGAGCATCCTACCTACCCCAAACAGAAAATGTTTATTTTGACCTGATCTTTTCAATCGACTTCAACTCGCTTTAGCGTGAGCACCGTCAATTCGGGGGGCATATTTATGCGCATCGGAATTCCAACCGTACCTAAGCCGGTATTCACATACAACTGCGAATTTCCATAATGGTACAACCCTGCCCAATTCATGTGTATTAGCGATGCAATGCTGAAAACGATTCCGGCCTTCTTAATTCCCCATTGCATGCCGTGTGTGTGTCCAGACAGGCTTAAATCAATATCCTGGCGTTCTTTAACCACAGCATCCCAATGTGCTGGGTCGTGGGTCATCAAAATCTTAAACGTATTTTTTTCAACACCTGCCATAGCCTTTTCCAGGTTGGCGTACTGAGGAAAGGGTGGATGTCCCCAGTTTTCAACACCGATAAGATAAATGGAATCGCTGTCCGAATACAATTTAACGTGCTCATTTCGTAGTAGGTTAAATCCAAAGGCACGATTCGCAGCCACAATGTTTTCGAAGTTTTTATCCTTGGCCGACTCACTTTCCCAGTTCGTGTAATTCCCATAATCATGATTTCCCAAAATGGAAAATGCTTTTTTGTTGTGGGTTATTTCAGTAAATAGGTCTTTCCAACCTTTCAATTCGTTTGCAAAATTATTAACCAAATCTCCAGTGAATAGAATCAGGTCGGGATTAATAGCTTCAATTTCACTTTTTGCCTTTTTTATTATCTTTTTTGAATGCATAAAACCTCCGAGGTGCGTATCCGAGATTTGCACTACCTGATAGCCGTCGAATATTTTCGGCAAATTCTTAAATTCCAGTTCAACACGGTTTACGACAAAACTATTTCTTCCAAACAATACGCCATAAACAACACTACTTCCTAAACAAACCGAAATTATCAATCCGATGTAATGAATAATAGTGGCCCGTTCACGAGGTAAAATAAAACTTAAAAGAAAAAAAACAGTGAGCGGGAGTTTTACCACAAAATCGAGAGATAGTAAGGAGTTGTATATAAGGTAAACAGAATATTCTCCAGTGTTTCGAGCACTGCTAGGCCAGACATACAAAATAAAAAAACTTAATAATAGTACGATGGAATAAACAATCAACACTTTTGGTACCCATTTTTTTGCAGATGATAAAATTGTTTTTTTTAAACTGACAATGGAGGCGTAGGACGTAAATCCGTAGGCAGCCAAAAACAATAGCAGGTAAAAGATTTGAAACGACCTCATGTAATAAATATTTTCTATTTAGTTGAATAAGTACAATAACAAATTCTCAGGAGTTTCGGTTTAATAGTTTTGAATATCAATTGATTATAAACAGAAATGATCTAAAATAAGCCTCTGAGAAACAGTTATTTGTAATTTGTTTGGCAATGATAGGCAAATAACGCTAAATATTTCCCTTTAAACACTTGTTGAATTGCAAATCATTAAAAATGTTAATTCTTAAAAGTGCGGCTTAGTTTCTCTACTGCTTGTAATGTTGTGCCTTAGGTGAATTTCGACATTGTTACAATTAAAACCATGAAATACATTTGTAATCAAACACTGTTAATACAAATGTGGACTACGTGATGTCACTTTAGTTAACTGATTTTATCGAAACGAGATATATGTGTAAATGTATTCAGATTGGAGCTAGAGTAAAATTTAGTAAGTAACATTTCAATATTAATTATTTGGCAATAAATGAACATGCATTTTAATCAATCATATATGACATGTATATACTGTATAGTTCATTGAAACAATATATTAGTATTGGTTATCCATAATTTAATTGAAGTCTTAAGTAATGTAAATGAAATTTACTTAGAATTATTAAATATTTAATAAGTTAGTTTCTTATATACCAGCATATTGAATCTTATAACCTAAACCTATATATAGTACTAAAATTAATTTTTTCTGCTTGTTTTAGGAAAGTTTTGAAAGAATCAATAATTGCTAATTATAAAAAATACATTACATTCGTAAAATCAATACAGATAAGTATTAATTGTGTTAATATGGTGGTGCATTCATAATAGAAAACAGTTGAGATGAAAGACAGGATAAAGGAATTTATGGTATACAAAAGTTTATCGGCCGGAGAATTAGCTGATACATTAGAAGTGCAACGCTCCAATATTTCACACGTTCTAAACGGAAGAAATAAGCCAGGCGCTAATTTCATTGAAAAGCTGTTACTGAACTTCCCCGACATAGATGCCAGATGGTTAATGACCGGAATAGGAGAGATGCTTGTAACCAATGGTAACGCGCTAAACAAAATAAACAAGATTACCTTGGAGTCACCAGTAATAAAACCTTCGGAAAGCCAGCCTCTTAAAGATAATGAAAACACTATCCCTACAACCAAAAATGATTTAAGACCTATAGCGCCTTCGGAAAGCATGGAACGAAAGGATAGCAGCGTTTCTCCCATAAAAAGGATTGATAAAATCGTGGTGCTGTTTAACGACGGCACTTTTACCGATTACGATAAGCATCAATCATAATCGAAGTAGGCTGGTTCACCTTTCAATATATCAGAATTCTCAAAGATCAATTTAATTTTAACACACAAACGGATTGTTATACCCTTGGTATTATGGTATTTAATAAGCACAAATTAAAGATACTAAGCCTCATTAGACTAGTTAGATTTGTGATAAAATTAAAACACAAATGTGCTCAGCAGAATTGGTAATTAATTTACATATGTGCGAGCCAAAAGTAACTATAAATTATAGCTAAAAAGATTTACAAATCCATTTTACCCCTTGTGGACGCACGAAATTTTAAAGACCGTCTAATTTGCCGGTATTAAAATTTGCTTTCCGCTTACCTCAAGTCAATTGAATTGATCCCTCAATTATCTATTTATCTTTTTTATATTTGCGCTCAAATTGTCAAATGATGAGTAAGAAATTTGTTGAAAACTTTCAGGTAATCGAAAATAAAGCCTTAAATCCAACTAATTTTTTAATTCGATTGAAATCATCTTTTACTTTGCCCGACTTGCATCCAGGTCAATTTGTTAACATCGAGGTAAAAAATTCACCTGAAACCTTTTTGCGAAGGCCTTTTTCAATTTTCGAGTATAACAAAACCGAAAACTCCCTCTCTCTGATTGTTAAAACATTGGGACCCGGTTCAAAAAAGCTAACAGAGATAGAAGTTGGGGATACTCTTAATCTAATTCTCCCACTTGGTAAGGGCTTTACATATCCCGATGTGCAAGACAGGATTATGATGGTGGGAGGAGGAAGCGGTGTTGCCCCTCTGTTATTCTTGGCAAAGCAGTCAGGGTTGCCGCCATCCAGGATTGATATTCTGTTTGGTGCAAAAACCATGAACGATCATATTAATGTTAGCGACTACGAACACTACGCTAAATTTTATTTTTCATCGGAGGATGGATCGCAGGGTGACCCCGGATTTGTTACAGAACATTCAGTATTTATAAATCAACTGAATAATTACACTAAAATATATGCCTGCGGTCCGGTTGGCATGATGAAAGCTGTTGCCAAAGCAGCCAAAGACGCCAGCATATTCTGCGAAGTATCGCTCGAAAATCTAATGGCTTGTGGGTTTGGTGTTTGTCTCTGTTGTATCGAACCAACCGCTGATGGCAACTTATGTGTTTGCACCGAAGGTCCGGTATTTAATATAAATAAATTGAAATGGTAGATTTAAGCATCAACATTCACGATTTAAAGCTGAAAAACCCGGTGATGACTGCATCCGGAACATCTGGTTTTGCCGAGGAGTTGAATGAATTTTACAATGTTTCACAACTTGGTGCTGTGCTGCTGAAGGGGCTTACTCTAAAAAATCGCGATGGCAATGCTTATCCCAGAATGGCAGAAACCGCTTCGGGAATGTTAAATGCGGTTGGATTGCAGAACAAAGGAGTTGACTATTTCATACAAAACATATATCCGCGCATTAAAGATTTCGATACTCATCTGATTGCTAACGTCAACGGTTCCACGGTTGAGGAATACATTGAAGTTACCGAAAAAATAGATGCCCTGGAAAATATTACAGCCATTGAGTTGAACATCTCTTGTCCCAATGTTAAGGAAGGAGGTATGGCATTTGGTATTAGTTGTCCAAGTGCAGAAGCGGTTACTCGTGAGGTTCGGCGGGTTTGCAATAAAACCTTGATTGTAAAGTTATCACCAAATGTTACAGATGTAACAGAAATAGCAAAGGCGGTTGAAGGGCAGGGGGCCGATGCTGTTTCGTTGGTAAACACCTTTTTGGGGATGGCCATTGATGCTGAAAAGCGAATCCCCCTGTTGTCAACTGTTACCGGAGGTTTATCGGGCCCTGCAATTAAGCCAATCGCATTACGCATGGTTTGGCAGGTGTATCAGGCAGTTAAAATACCAATTCTTGGCATGGGAGGAATAATGAATGCAACAGATGCAATCGAGTTTATGCTTGCAGGCTCGTCCGCAATTCAGGTTGGAACAGCAATTTTTAAAGACCCGTTTATCCCCTTGCAAATTATTGAGGGAATTGTGAAATATTTAGAAAAACACAATATGAATTCGGCGAAAGACATAATCGGGGCTCTTCACTTATAAATAAAGTCCAATTGGGAAATTATAAAAATTATTTTTTTTTGTTGAACGTATTTTTGTATTTTAACTGAGTTATTTTATATCATATTAATCGCGGTTTTAGTAATGAGTTTTGATCACCGATAAAAATAAATTGCAATGTGAACATTTCAATTTTTGTCTTGTTGTCTAAACCGTAGATTGCAATTATTTAAAAACCTTAAAAGTCATTATGGCAAATTTTCAAATTGTAATGCCAAAGTTGGGCGAAAGCATCCAGGAAGGCACAATAACCAAATGGTTTGTAAAAGAAGGAGATAAGGTTGAAGAGGACGATTTACTCTTCGAAGTGGCAACAGACAAAGTGGATTCGGAGATTCCGTCGCCCGTGGATGGGGTTATCTCTAAAATTTTGTTTCCAGAAGAAAGCCTGGTTCCTGTTGGGGAGGTACTTGCCATAATCAACATGGGAGGAGAAGATGAACCTGCGGAGGAAACAACTGAAGATAAGTCTTCGAAAGAAAAAGAACAGCCTAAAGAAGGTGCGAAGCAGGAAGATTTAGCTGAAAAGGAAGCTCCTGATAGTGATGAACCTGAGGAAGAGGATGACGGTCTTACTGGTAAAACCACTCGATTTTACTCGCCATTAGTTCGAAACATTGCAAAGCAGGAAAAAATATCGCTTAAAGAGCTTGAATCAATTGAAGGTTCCGGAGCAAGCGGCAGAGTTCAAAAAAAGGATATATTAAGTTATATCGAAGAAAAATCTGCTGCACCGAAATCAGAATCCAGAAAATCGGAGCCAGCACCCACACGTAAAACACCAGCTGCAATGCCAGTATCCATTGGGGCAGGAGACCAGATCATCGAAATGGGCCGTGTTCGCAAACTTATTGCCGACCACATGATAATGTCGAAACAGGTTTCGCCGCACGTTACCGCAGTTGTTGAAGCCGACGTTACCGAACTGGTATTTTGGAGAAACAAGTATAAAGATGCATTTCAAGAAAAATATGGCGAGAAAATTACCTTTATGCCCATTTTTACCGAAGCAGTGGCAGCAGCATTGGCTGCGTTTCCCATGCTTAACTCTTCAGTGGATGGTGATAACATTATTCTGAAAAAAAATATTAATATAGGTATTGCCGTAGCAAAACCTGATGGTACCCTGATCGTTCCGGTAATAAAAAATTCGGAACAGTTGAATTTGGTGGGATTGGCAAAAGAACTGAACCGTTTGGCCGTTGCCGCGCGCAGCAACAAACTTACCATCGACGAGATTCAGGGCGGAACATTCACCATCACCAACTTTGGAACATTTAAAAACCTGATCGGAACGCCCATTATTAATCAACCTCAGGTGGCCATACTGGCAACAGGAAACATCGAAAAGAAACCGGCAGTTATGGAAACTCCAACTGGCGACGTCATTGCTATCCGGCACAAAATGTTCCTTTCGCTTTCGTATGATCACCGTATAATTGACGGTGCCTTAGGCGGTGAGTTCCTTAGAAGAATTGCCGACAACCTGGAGCAATTTGACATCGAGCGTAAAATTTGAATTTAATTACTCACATAGAAAAATATTGAACGAAATGGATATACCAAAGATCTATTCCATTAAAACTACTGAAAAAGAAACCCTCAGAGATTGGTTTCATTTGATGACCATTGGTCGTGCCATCGACAACAAAGCACCTAATTATTTGAAACAAGCGATTGGATGGTCCTATCATGCACCGTATGCTGGTCATGATGGCATACAGCTGGCCGTTGGCCAGTTGTTTGAAAAGAATAAAGACCACATGTTTTTATACTATCGCGACATGTTGACCGCCATGTCTTGTGGAATAACAGCCGAAGAGATTATTCTGAATGGTATTTCCAAGGCAACGGATCCGTCCAGCGCCGGACGACACATGTCGAACCATTTTGCCAAGCCCGAATGGAACATTCACAGCACCTCTTCTTCTACAGGCAACCATACTTTACATGCTGTTGGGGTTGCACGGGCCATCAAATACTACGAAGAAAAAACTGTGGCAATTAGCAGTCAAGGTGAATCATCGGTAAGTGAAGGATTTGTTTATGAAGCATTTAATGGTGCTGACAAAGAAAAACTTCCGGTAATATTTGTTATCCAGGATAATGGTTATGGAATTTCGGTACCTAAAAAAGATCAAACGGCAAATAGGAAAGTAGCCAACAATTTCATTGGATTTAAAAACACGCGCATCATGCATTGTAATGGTAAAGATGTGTTCGATTAGAGGAATCCAAACCGGTCATTTTACAGGCGAATTGTGTGCGAATGCACTCTCACTCAAATTCAGATGATCATCTTCTCTATCGGAATCAGCTGGAAAGAAATTATGTACAGGAATATGATCCCTTGGCAAAATTCCGCAGGCTGTTAATACGCTATGATCGTTTTACTGAAGAGGAATTGGTTGAAATAGAAGAAATTGCAAAAGCAGAATTGAAAGTAGCACATAGAGCTGCATTGGCTGCCCCGGATCCATCTCCCGATTCAATTTATGATTTTGTTCTTCCTGAGCCGTATAAACCGGAAAAATACCCCGATGGTTTGCACAATGACGAAGGGGAAAAGAAAAAGCTGATCACCGGTTTAAACGAAACCCTTAAAGCAGAGTTCAGACACAATCCCGACACTTTTATTTGGGGGCAAGACATGGCCAATAAAGATAAGGGAGGAATTTTTAATGTGTCAAAAGGATTACAACAGGAATTTGGTAAAAAACGTGTGTTTAATGCCCCGATCGCTGAAGATTACATTTTGGGTACTGCCAATGGCATGTCTAGATACAATGCGAAAATTCGGGTTGTGGTGGAAGGTGCAGAGTTTGCTGACTACTTTTGGCCGGCAATGGAGCAATATGTCGATACGAGTCACGATTACTGGCGCTCGAATGGAAAATTTTCTCCAAACATAGTCATAAGGCTGGCGTCGGGCGGATATATTGGTGGCGGAATGTATCATTCGCAGAATATTGAAGGTTCTTTGGCTTC
>CAJDWI010000108.1_pt1 | contig 10278 bp, 8 predicted proteins | sample 7391561 | NCBI WGS metagenome assembly CAJDWI01 (sample SAMEA7055724, study PRJEB34461) | soil metagenome | biome: terrestrial ecosystem; feature: Peninsula; material: soil | place: Antarctica | collected 2016 | reverse complement strand
CCATTCGCTGAACCGTGTCCCTGAAATTATTTCAGGCAAAGGGAATCGAATTTTACTGGTTACCGGAGCAAATCCCGATCGGGCAAAACCCTTAATCAAAATAATTCCTGCCAAAGCATTTGTAGAGGTTTTTCGTGTTGACTCAGAACCAACAACTGATTTGGTAGAAGCCGGTGTTCAATTGGCACGCCTACTAAAAATTAAGGTAGTGATCGCTTTCGGCGGTGGTAGCGTAATTGATGCGGCAAAAGCAATCGCCGCAATGGTTCCGAACCCGGGTAATTTATTGGATTATCTCGAAGTGATTGGTTTAGGAAAACCGCTTTTGAATCCGTCCCTACCTTTTGTTGCTATCCCTACTACCGCCGGAACAGGGGCAGAAGTCACTAAAAATGCTGTGATAAAATCAACTGATCAAGGTGTAAAAGTAAGTTTGCGCAGCGATTTCATGTTCCCTGATTTTGCAGTGGTTGATCCGGTTTTAACTCATTCCATGTCGCCGGCTTTAACAGCTGCCACCGGTGCCGATGCTTTTACCCATTTGCTGGAAACATTTGTATCGAACCAGGCAAACCCGTTTATCGATCAATTTTGCAGAACAGGGTTGAAAAAAATTGCAGAATCGCTCATGGTCGTCTTTAAGAATGGCAACGATTTGAAGGCGCGCGAAGACATGGCCCTTGCAAGTATGCTGGGCGGAATGGCTCTCGCTAACGTTAAACTGGGTGCCGTGCATGGTTTTGCCGGACCATTGGGAGGAATGTTTCCAATTCCTCATGGCGCTGTTTGCGCCTGTTTGATACCGGCAGTCGTGAAAATGAATATTGAGGTGTTGCAGCTTCAAAAAAAGGATCTTTCAAAATATCAGGAAACTGCACAGATTCTCACCGGGAATTCTTCGGCACACATAAATGATGCTATTTCCTGGACAGAAAATCTGATATCTGAATTGGGTATCCCTTCACTTTCGTATTACGGGCTGGCTGACAAGCATTTCCCTGAGTTGGTGCAAAAAGCAAAAAATGCCAGCAGCATGAAAGGAAACCCCGTTGAACTGAATGATGATCAACTGACAAGGATTTTAGAACAGGCTCTGTAGGAACAATTTTTGTGGAATAAACCCTATCTTTGGAAATTGATTTTAAATTAAAACTATGATTGGGAGATTTTTTCATATACCACAGTCGAAGAAATTCAATGTGAGACCCCGTTTTTACGACCCCGACAAGGAGGAGCGCGAGGAACGGGTTCGCAGGATAAAAGAAGAGATGGGGATCGTTGACGAAAAAGCGAACAACGGAAAACCATTCAAACCAAATATTAAAGGACAATTTCGGAAAGCAGACGGATGGCAGGCCAAATCGTCAGATAGCGCACGCCGGTCACAAAATAAAAGACTGATATATTTAGTTCTGATTTTAGCCTTGATATTTTACCTGTTTTTCTACTCCGACTTTATTTTCTAACTTCTTTCGCACCGCCTGCTGCAGGCAGGCTCATATCTCATCATCTAATAATCTCTTTTTTGTGATCGACATCATACAATTATTACCCGATTCGGTAGCCAATCAAATTGCCGCCGGTGAAGTTATCCAGCGGCCAGCCTCGGTGGTGAAAGAATTGGTCGAAAATTCCTTAGATGCCGGCGCAACCGAAATTGTTGTTCATGTGAAAGATGCCGGAAAAACTTTGGTACAAATCAGCGATAACGGCTGCGGTATGTCACCAACTGATGCGCGAATGGCCTTTGAACGGCATGCCACTTCAAAAATCAGCTCGGCAAACGATTTATTTTGCATTCGTACCATGGGTTTCAGAGGCGAAGCACTGGCATCTATAGCCGCTATTGCCGATGTAGAGTTGCGAACCAAACGAACAGAAGACGAGGTGGGAACCCTTATCCGCGTAATTGGTTCGGAGGTGAAAGCCCAGGAAGCTACTGCTTGCAACAACGGCACCAGTTTCATGATCAAAAATCTATTTTTCAATGTGCCGGCCCGTCGAAAGTTTTTAAAAGCCAATTCTACGGAGCTCAAAAATATTATTTGGGAAATCCAGCGGATTGCTTTGCCCAACCCGGATATAAAAATCTCCCTCTTCCATAATAACTCACCTTTATACGACCTTCCAAAAACGAATCACCGGAAACGCATTGTCGATTTGTTCGGAAAAAGCCTCAATCAAAGTCTGGTTTTAGTGGACGAAAAAACCAGTTTGGTGAATATTCACGGGTACATCGGCCAACCTAAGTATGCCCGAAAAACCATTGGTGAGCAATTCTTTTTTGTGAACGGACGGTTCATGCGCCACCCCTATTTCCATAAAGCAGTGATGCAGGCCTACCAGCAATTGTTGACGCCGGATGCTTTCCCGTCGTATTTTTTGTTTTTAGAAATTGAGCCGGGCGACATCGACATCAATGTTCATCCTACCAAAACAGAAATTAAATTTGAAAACGAAAGTTCGATTTGGCCAATCATTCATGCTGCTGTGCGCGAATCATCGATTTCGACCAAAGTGGAAGCATCGACATCCCTATACGCCATAAATCGGGCGAAAGCGTACCATTCCCTCAAATTCAGATTAACAAAGATTATAATCCTTTTAACTCCGGGAGGACACCGGATCTAAGAGGTTCAACTTCGACAAAATCAGACAAAAGAAATTTAAATCGTTGGGAAGATTTGTACCGTGGAACTCAATTAATTCTGAAACCGGAAGATCAACAACAACCAATAGAGGAAGATGCATCGTTTTTTCCTTCAGGGGAACAATTTTCGGGAAAGAAAACGCTCCAGTTAAAGCAGAAATACATTCTAACTCCTGTGAAATCGGGTTTGATGGTAATCGACCAAAAACGTGCCCACGAACGTATTCTCTTCGAGAAATTTATGGAAGTGTTGAGGTCAGATTCGGTGGCAACCCAGCAACAACTTTTTCCGCAAACGCTGGAACTTAACCCAGCTGACTCGTCGCTGTTGCTCAGCATTCTACCCGAGTTGACGTCCTTAGGTTTCGACATCCGCGAATTTGGAAAAGACACCTTTATTATCAATGGCACTCCGGGTGTGCTCGATGTGTCATCGCCCGAACTGATTGTGGAGAAATTGCTGGAAGAATACAAACATTCGCCGGTAGATGCGCGTTCAAAAGCGAGGGAACAAATTGCAATTTCGTTGGCAAAAGCTTCGGCACTAGATTACGGAACCGACCTCAAACCAGCAGAAATCGATCACTTAATCGACAACCTTTTTGCTTGTGCAACACCCAATTTTTCGCCCGACGGGAAAAAAGTGCTGTCGATTATCTCATTGGCAGATTTCGAGAAAAGCTTTAATAAATGACAATATGTCGTTACATTCGCCGGCGTTCGGAATTGGTCTGGCTATTGTAAAACTTTTTCACAAATAAAAGAAATGAATTATAGACCTGCTTTAAATAGCATACCCCCAGTGGTTAAAAACCTTATAATTATTAATGCCATGCTTCTGGTGGCAACCTTTGTGTTCGAACAAATGGGCACTAATTTATATACGGTTTTAGGATTACACTTTCCCTTGTCCGAAAAATTCAGGCTTCACCAGATTTTCACGCACATGTTTATGCACGGCGGGTTAACACACTTGTTTTTCAATATGTTCGCTCTGTATATGTTTGGACGGGTGTTGGAAAGTGTCTGGGGACCAAAGCGCTTTCTAACCTATTATTTGATTACCGGGATTGGGGCAGCACTTTTGCACACAGCGGTGAACTATATTGAATATCAATCGGTTGTTTCCAAACTGGGACCCGATCAAATTGCACAGGTAAAAGAAATGGGCTACGGGATCTGGTCGCAAGGCAAAAATTTTTCTGACCCACTAATGGGCAAAATGAATTTGATTTTAAACACGCCAACCGTAGGAGCATCAGGTGCTGTTTTTGGTATCCTGCTTGGTTTTGGAATGTTGTTTCCGAACACTCAGTTGATGCTACTTTTCCCGCCAATTCCAATTAAGGCTAAATATTTTGTGATCGGTTATGGTGTACTTGAGTTATACTTAGGTTTTTCGCAACCCGGAAGCAATGTGGCTCACTTTGCGCACATCGGTGGGATGCTGTTCGGGTATCTACTGATAAAATACTGGAACAATAACTCGAAAAAGTTTTATTAGACAGATGGATATTCTTGAAGAAATAAAACAGACCTTTAAGCACGGATCAGTTCTCACACGGCTGATATACATTAATTTAGGTGCTTTTCTACTGATAAAAATCGTCGGTGTGTTTTTTTACCTGGCTGGGCAGCATAACTTTTTAGTGGAGTGGCTTTCCCTGCCTTCCGATTTGGGCACCTTGGCAATGCGACCATGGACCATCGTCACCTATATGTTTATGCACAACGGCTTCATTCATTTACTATTCAATATCTTAGGACTTTATTGGTTTGGGAAACTGTTTCTGAATCACTTTGAAGGAGCCAAATTACTCAGTGTATATCTGCTCGGAGGTTTTGCTGCCGGATTGCTTTATTTAATTGCCTACAATATTTTTCCTGCTTTTATGGGAACCCGTGCCATATTGCTCGGAGCATCGGGTTCCATTTTCGCGATTCTGGTGGCCGCAGCTTTCTATGACCCTGAACGTCAGCTAATGATTCCTCTGATTGGTACGTTTGCACTGAAATATATCGCTGCATTTTATGTGGTATTGTCGATTATCGGAATAACAGCCTCTAACCCGGGCGGAAACATTGCCCATGTTGGAGGCGCATTCTGGGGCTGGTACTATATTCGACAATTAGGGAAAGGCAACTTAGGAAAAAGTATAACACAAGCGGTTAAACCCAAAAATACAATGAAAGTTACCTTCAAACAGGAGCCTCGTAACGATTATGAATACAATCGCCACAAACACAGTCAGCAGGAAGAAATGAACCGTATCCTCGACAAAATTGCCAAATCGGGTTACGACGCTCTAAGCAAAAAAGAAAAGGAAATTCTGTTCAAACAGGGGAAGAAATAGAATTACAGTGCGTCATCATTCAAGCTTTGTGTTTGAGCCTGATAAATGCTGGCATTTAATTCGAAACCTACCAGCAAAATTACCGACACCGCATACACTAAGAGAAGTACAATTAGTAAAGTTCCAATGGAGCCGTACAGCTTGTTGTATTGTGCGAAATTGTTGATGTAGTAAGCAAAAGCGGCGAAAGTAAGAAGGCTGGAAATTGTGGCAAAAGTACCTCCAATGGATATAAAGCGCCATTGAGAACGTTTTGCAGGTGCCATATAATACAAAAAGGAATAGGCAAAAAAGAACAAGAACACAATAATCACCCATTTCCCGATAGTAAGCAAATACAAAAGGAAGCGATCTTCGAGAATTTGATTTGCATCCAGATAGTTAATAAAAACCTGTCCGCCTGTAATTAAAGCAATGGCAATGGTGAGCAAAACAGAAAGTACCAGTAACATCCAAATCGCCGTGATCCGCTGACTTACCCAGGAACGCCGGTAGATGCTGTTTACGGTGGCGTCAAAGGCGCTCATCATAGACGCCAGTCCATTGGTAGAAAAAATCAATGCAGCGAAAAAACCAAATGACAGAAGGTCTCCACGAGGCTGGGTAATGATGTCGATCAGCGTTTCCTGTATTGTTGCGTAGGTAGATGCCGGCACCAGGTTTTGAATCAGAATCATCAGTTCCACCTGAAAATTCTCTATGGGAATATAGGGAATCAGCGTAAAAAGAAAAATTAAGAAGGGGAAGATCGCAATAAAAAAGGAAAACGCTATGGCTGATGCCCGCGTTGTGATTGCGCCGTCAACGATGCTCCGCCAAAAAAAAAGACCGACATCATAAAGGGGCACACGATCAAAAAAAGGGAGCGTAATTTTTTCTGCCCTTTTGGCTATTTTTTCACCAAGCCTTATCAACCGTTTAAATTGCGGCTTTCGCTTAACCATCAAATTTATTGTTTTTCAATTCGAAGTTGATGAATATAGTTTTTCTGTGCACTGGTTTTTAATAAAAAATAAATCCGGAAAGTGCCGTTATTGGTTTTTAAGTTCCCGATAACATACTTGGCATCTTCTTTTCCTCCCTGATGAATCACCGTAAAAGTTTCGGGTTTGTTATTTCCGAAAAATTTAGCAACAATTTGTTGAGCCTGGGCTTTGCTATACACGTTATCGTCCTCGAGCACAACAAGTTCTATATTTTGATTGAAATATTCAGCAAGGTTTTTTGCGTTGCCATTTTTAAAGCTCAAAATAATCTCATCAGGGATTTGCGCATTTGTCTGCAAGGCAGCCACAACAAATATGGCAGCCATGAATGCTGCGAATACAAATTTTTTAAATGTTTGCATGTTTTTCTTTGTTTTAATTCAAGCAGCAGTCAACTACTCAAAAATTGTGCAAATCTTTTCGATCGCCTCATTTTAATTGTAAATTTATAAAATTATAATTCAAATAAGAACATGAAGATTACTTTAGTGGTAATTGGCAAAACGGATTCAGCTTATTTAACCGAAGGAATTAACGAGTACACGAAGCGCTTGAAGCATTATTTAAGTTTTGATTTGGAGGTAATTCCTGATATCAGAAAGAATAAAAACCGAACTGCCGAAGAGCAAATGGTCTTAGAAGGCGAACTGATTCTGACAAAAAATCTGCCCGGAAGAGAACTGCATTTGTTCGACGAAAACGGGAAGTTATTTTCTTCGCGTGAGTTTGCCGCTTTCATCGAAAAAAAAATGGTGAATGGTCCAAAAGAATTGGTCATGGTTATTGGTGGTCCATACGGCTTTTCGCCAAAGGTGCATGAAAAAGCAGTTTCCAAAATTTCGCTTTCTCCCATGACTTTCTCGCACCAAATGGCTCGACTTTTGTGCGTAGAGCAGATTTACCGTGCTTTTACCATTATTAAGGGCGAACCTTATCATCACGATTAAGCTATGTTGTTGAAATTAAACAAGTACACTTATCTTTTTATTGCACTCTGCTTTTTTGTGGCGGCGGCATTTATCGAAAATGGCCTGCTAAAAAAGCATCCTGAAACTCATCTTATACACGATTTTCAACTTCAACTTACGGCAAACGAAAAAGTTTTAAATCAACAAACTGAAAGAATTGCCAACCTTGTTGCAGATGACGGCTTCGAAGGTAGTTTTTTTGAAACCCTTAAAGATTACTGTTCAACACTTGAAGAAGCGGGCGTAGGCTATCTCGTTTACCAGTCAGGACAACTGGTATTTTGGTCCAATCGTACGGTTTCGTTTTACGATAAACTGCGTGGTTTCAAAAAAACCAGCGGATTAATTCAATTGCCCAATGGCTATTATCTTGCCGCTCATAAAAGCGTAAAAAATTATGATGTGGTGGGCCTGCACCTTATCAAATACAATTACGAACACGAAAACAAATACCTTCAAAATTCTTTTTTCGACGGGTATAAATTACCCGACCCCTTCAAAATTAAAACTGCAGATAAACCCAGTACATTTCCTGTTCACGATAGCAATGGGGATTATCTTTTTTCAATACTTCCCGCTGGAAACTATTTGTGCAACACGTCACAACTCTATTTCCCCGGGGCCTTGTATTTACTAGGGTTACTGATATTATTATTTTATTTCAGGAAGGAATTTGCAGAAACAGATGCCCCGATCTTGCTGAAACTATTGGTGCTTGCTGCTGTCTTGTTCATTGTTTATTGGCTGCACCTTATTTTTCACATTCCGGCAATTCTACTGCATTTACCTTTTTTCAGCCCGCATGTTTTCGCTTTTAACAGTTGGCTGCCCTCCCTTGGCGATTATTTTTTAATGATTCTGTTTTTCGTTTTCTGGCTCTATAATTTTACGGATGAACTTCAAATTGAGCAGTTGCAAAAACAATCCGAACTGCCAAATCAAATACTTGCCATTTTATTGCTGATATTTAATCTTATACTCTTTTTACTTCCCTATTTTTTAATAGAAATACTGGTTTACAACTCCACGATTTCCTTTTCGTTGAATAAAATAATTGGAATTTCGGCACAAAGTGTTTTGGGCATTTTTTCCATTGGCCTGTATTTATATGGGGTCGTGCTTTTTAACATTAAAACCATACAGGAATCCTGTGCTCATTTCAAATTTAGCCATCTGTTGGCCATTTTAACACTGATGATTGTGCTTTTTGGAGCAATACAATATTTCGTACTGGACAAGGTAATATATACGGCCTTTTTATTTTTCTGGATTTCTTCCGTTTTGGCCACATTTTTTTCTAGAAATTATTTAAAAACATCGTCTTTGACAGCACTGATTTTTTTCGTATCACTTACTTCGGTTTATTCCCTGCTAACTTTTTATCATTCCATCAGCGAAAAAGAACGCGAAAGCCAGAAACTGCTTGCCGTCACTTTAGTGGCTGAACGCGATCCGGCAGCCGAAGAGTTTCTGTCGAAAATTCAACAGCAAATTACCAACGACCCGGCAATTTTAAGTTTACTGATTCAAAACGAGGATCCCCGGGAATACATCGAACGCGCCTATTTTAACAGCTATTTTCAAAAATACATCATCGAGATTTACGTCTGCGATAAAAATTTCAATCTGGTGCTCCAACCCGACAACAGAACCGTACCTTGTTTTTCATTTATGGACGGCATCATAAAAGATATGGGCGTGCAAGTTTCGGGCACCAATTTTTACTTTATGGACAATATGAACGGACGGATTTCATATACCGGACGATTTCATTACCCCATGCTTGGAGATAGCAATGGAGTAAATATCTACATCGACCTCGATTCTGATTTGCTTTTTGAAGGCATAGGTTTCCCCGAATTGCTGATTGACAAATCAATTACACGTTCAGAAAATTACCGTAAATTTAACTATGCAAAATATTACGGTGGAGAACTGACCGATAAATTCGGAGATTACAATTACAATTTTTATGTAGATACTTACCGGCCTTCGGAAGAAGAATTCGTACACAAAAAGTTCGACAATTACGAACACCTGATCTACCATACCCGCGAAAACAATTACGTCATTGTTTCACGGAAAACTTTCACATTTACTGATTACCTGATCTCGTTTCCATATTTGTTTGTATTTTATTTTTTGGTAGTACTCGTTTTTCAGTTTGTTGGAAACCGAAGTGCGAAGTCCCGAAAAATAGTTTTCGATTTGAAATTCAAAATTCAGGCAGCAATTATTTCCATTGTGTTTGTGAGTTTATTACTGGTGGCTTTGGCTACGATTTTTTATAATATCGAAGAATACAAAACGAAACATCAAACCGATCTGAATGAAAAAATGAAATCGATTTCCGAAGAAATTGATATGAGGTTGGAAGACAAGGAGGAAATAACCCCTGAAACAGAAGAATGGTTGCGCAACGAATTAACAAAACTATCCAATATTTTTCGCACCGACATTAACATATACGGAATCGACGGAGACATTCTGGCATCGTCGCGTCCGGAAATATTCCAGCGTGGACTGGTTTCATCGCGCATCAACGCTCAGGCCTATTACGAAATATTTCAGAATTTTCAGTTTGCAAGCTATTTTCAGCCCGAAAAAATTGGAAAACTTTCCTATTTGTCGGTTTACAAACCCATTATCAATAATCGTGGAGGGTATTTGGGTTCCATCAATCTTCCGTATTTTATTAAGCAGGACAATTATAGTCAGGAAATATCAACCTTCATTGTGGCCTTCATCAACCTTTATGTGCTGTTGTTCCTGGTGAGTATTATTATTGCCGTTTTTATATCGAACCAAATAACGAGGCCATTAGTGGTGATTCAGGAAAACCTGAGGAAAATGGAATTGGGAAAATACAACGAACCAATTGACTACGACCGCAACGACGAAATTGGAAGTTTGGTAAAAGAGTACAATAAGAAAGTGAATGAGCTTGCAGTGAGTGCCGATTTGTTGGCGCGCTCGGAGCGTGAGTCGGCATGGCGCGAAATGGCCAAGCAAATTGCCCACGAAATTAAAAACCCATTGACGCCCATGAAGCTCAACATCCAATATTTGCAACATACGAAGAGCAAAAACAAGGAATACAATGCCTTTCTGGAACGGGTGACTTCCACTTTGATTGAGCAAATTGACAACCTCTCGAATATTGCCACTGAGTTTTCCAACTTTGCAAAAATGCCCATTGCGCGGAATCAGGTATTTGTTTTGGCTGATCAACTGAAAAAAACAATCGATTTATACGAAACTGACAATCGTGCAAATCTTGAATTTCATCCGGGTAATTTTCAGAATATCCTAGTGAATGC
>CAJDWI010000026.1_pt1 | contig 10381 bp, 8 predicted proteins | sample 7391561 | NCBI WGS metagenome assembly CAJDWI01 (sample SAMEA7055724, study PRJEB34461) | soil metagenome | biome: terrestrial ecosystem; feature: Peninsula; material: soil | place: Antarctica | collected 2016 | reverse complement strand
CTTTGTTGGCATTCCTGGTAGCTAGCACAATAATGCCGCCAATTGCAATATTGATAGCTGCGGAAATTAAAAATGCGAAAATATCATGTTCGTTATAAATAATTGCTACAAGCGATGAAAGCAGCATGGCTACACCTTCAATAAACAATAAGAAGCCAAGTACTCTGAAAATAATTTTGAGATTCATACCGAGGAAACCGTTTACCGGTTGTTATTTGAAAAATCGTTCTAATTTTTTTATGCCCGAAGGAAGCGTAAAAACAACCACTTTGTCGCCTTCCTGAATGTGAGTGTTGCCATGTGCCACGTAACCGTTTTCGCCACGAATGATACCGCCGATTCTGGCCTCTTCGGGAAAGCCCAAATCTCTAATGGGCTTTTCGGTTATTTTAGCATCTTTTTTAGCTATAAACTCAAAAACCTCAGCTTCCGATGCTGTCAGACATTTTACTTTCGATATTTCGGCATTTAAAGTGAAACGGTAGATATAGCTGGCAGCATTCAACTTTTTATTCACAATGCTTCCAATATCCATTTTCTCCGCCAGACCCATAAATGCCAGGTTTTCAACTTCTGCGATTGTACGACGAACTCCAAAGGATTTAGCAAGATGACAACTCAAAATATTTGTTTCCGAACTTCCTGTGGTAGCCACAAACGCATCCATTTTTTCTATTCCCTCTTCTTTCAATAATTCCACGTTCCGTCCGTCGCTGTGAATAACCAACACGTTGCTGTATTTTACTGCAATTTCTTCGCAACGGGCCAAATCCGTGTCAATTACTTTAATGCGGTATTGGTCACCCAGTTTTTCAATTGTTTTTTGTGCTACCCTGCTTCCACCCAAGAACATAATGTTTTTAACTCCGAAAGGTTTCTTTCCGGTTAGGTCGAAAATCATTTGCTGCTCGCTACGGGTAGTGATGAAAAATACAATATCTCCGGGTTTTATATAGTCACTTCCTTTGGGGATAATAGTCCCATCGTCCCGGTTTATGGCTACTACCATAACGTGGTTAATGTCATCGGCTAACTCTGCGAGGTTTTTGTTCAAAATAGTGGCATTGTCGCGAACCTTGATTCCCATCAGCAACAGTTTTCCACCCGAAAATTCAATGAGCTGCCGTGTTCCGGTTTGCCTGATAGATGCCACAATTTCTTTAGCGGCCAAAGTTTCAGGGTAAATCAATTCATCAATACCCATGTTTCTTAGTTTTGCCTTGTAGTTTTCCTTTAAGTATTCCGAGTTGTTGATGCGTGCAATTGTTCGTCGTACTCCGAGGTATTTTGCCATGGCGCAAGCCAACACGTTGCGCTCTTCAAACGGGGTTACTGCAATAAAAAGGTCAGCCTTTTCCAGCTCCGTTTTTTTTAGATCCTGAAAAGAATGGGCTGAGCCCGTAATGGCTAACAAATCAACATCGTTGCTAATCTTTGCCAGTTTTTCCGGAGAATCGTCTAATAAAATAATAACCTCTTAAAATTTCAGCCGGCAAAGTAACTGATTAAGTTCCGAACTTCCATCGTAACCTCCCAATATAATTGCCGGATCGTATATTCAAATAATTCTAAAGTTACCAATTTTCGACGAATGCACCATTCATATAAGTACGATGTATTTTTATAAAGTTAGAATCGTTTTTATGTGCAAATCTTCTGTTTGTAACAATAAGCGTAGCTTGTTCAGGGAAGTGGAAATTATTATTCAGATTTCCCGGGTTAATCAAATAATCAAAAGTTATTTTTTTGGTTGTTTGGTGGGAGCTTTGGTTTAAGACAATTGTTTTTCCTTCAAAAAATATTAATCCGGATTTTAAAATGATACGGTTGCTCACTGTATCTTTTAGAGTCAGAAAAACCGGATGCTTTAGTTTTCGTTTCTGATTAGTTTCTGTAACAGCGCGGTGGATGAAAGCTTCATCTGCTATTTTTTGTTCGCTTACCACGTAGTTTGTTTTGCCGTTATAAAGATGAACAACTGGAAATTCATCATTGTTGTAAACTATGATTTCATTCTTTTTCATTTGCTTTGCTTTATCTGATAGCCCCGATATTGAAAAGGTTAAAATGAAAACCAAAGCCGCCTTTAAATAAAAATGACGATGATTTTCCAGAAAAACGAATATTGAAAACAAAATGGCAGCTAACAACAACAATTGAGACGAATTGATATGTAGAGGAACGACCGAACCTGGCAAGCGCTCAATGAACTCAAGAAACACATAAACAAATTTCAGCAGTAAGTTGAGGGTGAAGGAAATAATCGTTGACAAGAACGGAATTTTCGAAAATAATAGCAATGCAATGCCTTCCGGGATTAGAATCATAACCGATGGAATTACAACAGCGTTGGTAGCCCAGAAATAGGTGGGTAGTTGTCCAAAATAAAAAACTGACAACGGAAAAGTTGCGACTTGTGCGGCAACCGATACCGTTAATAAATCCCAAAAATAGCGTACTACTTTATTTTTAACTTTTATCAAACCGGCTAATTTGGGTTGAAGGAACACAATACCGGATACGGCGCAATACGAAAGTTGAAACCCCATGTCAAATAAATTATTGGGATTGAAAAGTAAGAGAAAAAATGCCGATGCGGCCAGGGAGTTATAGACATTTGTTTTTCTGTTCAGGTTATCGCCCAAAATAAAAATGGTGAACATGGCAGTGGCACGCATTACCGATGGCGACAAACCTGTAATAAAAGCATAGCCCCAAAGGATCAATATTGCACCGAAAACGAAAACTATCCTACCGGTCTTGTGTTTTTTCAAAAAACCAAACAACAAAATAATGAGCCACCAAACCACTCCGACGTGAAGTCCTGAAACCGCTAAAATGTGCATGGCTCCCGACGATGAAAATACGCGTTTAGTTTCAGGATCAAGGTCACGCTTGTAACCTAAAGTCAATGCAGACAAAATTTCTAGTTCTGTTTTGTCGATGGGCTGACTTCGGTAGATTTTCAGGAGTTTTTCACGATAGACTTCGGCACGAGTTTGCAGCGAGTGTGCTGTTTGCCGTGTTATTTGCCAGCTGTTTTCGCGTAAATACACCTGTCGGTAGATTTTCTTTAGTCCGAGATATCTTTTGAAATCAAATTCATAGGGGTTGCCATTGTTCCTGATCATTTGGGGAGTTTGATCGAAGAGAATGGTCTGCCCAGGTTTCAATTGAGCGGGATTATTGCTCTTTTCAAAATAGACCACTATTTTTTCGTTCGTTACACTAAAAGTGTCAGCCCGATTGAAGGCCACGATTTTAATTAATGACTTGAATGAATTTTCTTTTTCTTGCGGCACTTCCAAAACAACGCCTAAAAATTTCCCCTTTTCAAAGAATACAGGCTTTTTGTTGAATTGCTGATAGGTGAAAATGCCGAGAAGGATAAAAACCAAATTGACACTCGCACCAAAAAATAAACTTGAACGGTAGTTGTAATTCATGTTTATAAGGAAGAGAGATGCGGTTACGACAATTGCAATTCCGATAACAACGGTTCCACCAACAACGTTGAAATGTGCTGCAATTATGCCAACAGCAAGAGCTATGGCGATTCGCAGAAACGGAATTTTTTGCACTGTTTTTTCCAATTTTTTGGTTTGAGAGATTTTCTATCAAAACGAAAAATTGAGCAGTTGGGTTACATTTGTTTCTCAGGAATTTTTATGCGATAGTGGGGTTGCACCTTGCCTTGAATGATATTGGTTAATTTGCTTTTCAGCAAACGCTTGCGCAAAGGCGATAAATAATCAATAAAGAGTTTACCTTCCAGATGGTCAAATTCATGTTGAATTATCCTTCCCGCAAAGCCTTTATAAACTTCATCGTATTCAACAAAGTTTTCATCGAAGTATTTAATGCGCACCACATCGGGGCGTATCACGTCCTCCCGAATTTCCGGCAGGCTCAAACAACCTTCGTTCATCACCCATTCTTCTCCCGTAATTTCAACAATTTCAGGGTTGATGAATACTTTTTTGAATCCTTCCAGTTCTGGCTCTTCATCGGCACCCGAGCTACCATCGATCACAAACATCCGGATAGACATACCCACCTGGGGTGCAGCAAGACCAACTCCGTCGGAATAATACATCGTCTCCCACATGTTTTCGATTACTTCATTAAGATTTTCATAATCTTTATCTATGGTCTGTGCCTTTTTTCGTAGTAAGGGGTCGCCGTAAACCGTAACCGGATATTTCATTATTTTATTGTATTTCTTTGTTGCTCTAAATAACTTTGTAGAATAATGGTAGCGCTAATTCCATCCACCATTGCTTTATCTTTTCGTTTTTCTTTTTTCACTCCTCCCGTAATCATGGTTTGAAAAGCAATTTTCGAGGTAAATCTCTCGTCAATAATTTCCAGTTGCATTTCAGGATAGATTTGTTGAAACTTTTTCAAAAACGGATTTATGTACCTAACAGCTTCAGAGGCTTCGTTGTTCAATTGTTTTGGATAGCCCACTACCACTTTCTCTACCTTTTCCTTTTGAAAATACTCCTTTAGGAAATCCAATAAAGTGTGAGAGGGGATAGTGGTCAGTCGGCCGGCAATAATTTGCAGTGGGTCGGTAACCGCTAACCCAACACGTTTTTTACCATAATCAATCGCTAAAATTCTTGCCATTAAAATCCTTGCATTTTTGAGTTTGTAAAAATAGAGAGAATTGCGAATAAAAAAAAGGCTTCCCAAACCACACTTTTACAAAGCTTTATGGAGGAATGAGTTTTTGTGTCGATTCTTGGCATAAGCTTTGATTACTTAACAGTATATCGATATTTAAGGCGCCTAAAGAGAAGTTTAAATCATCTAAAAACAAAAAGAAATGAACGCAATTAAATTTAGACTGCTTGCAACGATGATTACTCTGGCGGCAGTTACTACAGCAACAACAGTTTCAACTGCACAACGTCGCTCAACCAGTAGCAACCGGGTGGAGAACCGGCAGGAAGCTCCTGCCCGCACGGCAAACAAAAGTGCAGTGGAAAAAAATAGTACTTTTAAAGATTCAGATAAAGTACAACGTCATTCATCAAGCCGTTCGGTTAATACCGATCGCCAGGTGACAGCACCTTCAAATACGAAACGTCAGGAGAATCGTCAGATAACTGCACCGTCAAATACGAAACGTCAGGAGAACCGTCAGGTAACTGCACCGTCGAATGCAGAACGCCAGGAGAACCGGCAGGTAGCAGCTCCATCAAATAGCAATACCCGGCAAAGGAATGAATCGGTTAACACCCGGAGCAATTCAAACCGGAGCAGCAACGGAAATGGAAACGGTACAGTTACCCGCAGTTCATCAAATCAGGACAATCAAAACAGCAATAGTGGCTCTGTTCGCACCAATCCGGGAACGCAAAATTCTGTTCGCTCAAAGTCCGGACAGAACAACCAAAATCAGGGAAGTGTGCGCAGCTCTTCAACCAATGGTGGGAATGCAGTATCAAGTAGCGGGCGCAGAGGAAACGGAACGGCAGACTTAAGAACTATGGCACGTTCTACAGATTCACGCACAAAGTATTACCACAATGACAACGACAAAAGGTATTCTCCAACCCGTGATTACAAAGGGAGTAACAAATATTGGTCGAACAATTACAGGAGTAACAAAATGGTTTATAACGGAAACGATAATCGCTTTTATCGCAACTATAATCCGAATAAAAGCAGCCATTGGGACAGAAGCTGGGAACGCTACCAGTGGAACCAAAGAAGCTGGGTGGATTACTACCATGGGTATAATCCTTACTCCTACCGATACAATAAATATTACTACCACGATAATCGTTATGGTCATGTACTTCGCAAGTTCGTTTATGCACCGCAGATATTTGTCCTTAACAACAACCGTTATTACTCTTACGACGGACATTTTTTCAGACACATGAGAGGGATTGGTTATGTATTGGTAGATATTCCTTTTGGATTGGCTTTCGACTATCTGCCAAGTGGGTATGAGCAGGTTTATATTAATGGCTACCTCTACTTTAGGCTTGGCAATCTGTTTTTTGAAAACACGAACTTTGGATTTCAGTTGGTACACTATCCCGAAAGGTACTTTGCCTACAATGACGGATTTTCAAATAACGGTTACTATTTCGACGATTTTTACTAATAGATTAAGACATTCATTTCTTTTAAACTGCCCTTCGGGGCAGTTTTTTTTTGTGCTTATTTCTATTTTGAAGATGCTGAAATTGGGTTTGTTAATATGTAGTGAGCAGAATGGCCGATAATCTAAAAGAAATAAGTTATTTTTAAACCCTTAATTTAATTTCTAAATCACACTTAAAATGAATCCAAAATTAAAACGTGATCAAATTCCAACCCAAAAAGCACTTAACTGGAGAGAAAATTTCAAGGCGGAAAAGAAAATGAGCCTTAACCTAAAGATTCCGCAAATAATACTTCAAAAAGAAACCTATAAAAAACTGGCTGGTGAAAATGAAAACCGGGTACGTATATATTTGGGCTTGCAGTCAAACGACGACTCCAAACAATACGAACTCTGTGCTTTTGCTGTTTCTGCTTTTCTGTTGGGTAGCGGCGACGTGTATGTAGACTACGAAACGCCGGTATTTAAACTCGAAAGACAAAATGTAGATTACTCGTCAAGAACGGTGGAGGTACGCGAGAGTTTAAAGCGATATCGCAGTTGGCGTGCCGGAGAATTAGATACGGAAAATGAATATGCCCCCTTCCGGCAATATATTTACCCCAGTGCCTATTTGCTCACCAAATTTGAATTGCATGAGATTTTCAATATTCAGAATAAAAAAGAAGCACAAATAGAATTTGGTATTTCTAAAACTATGGATGCCATGATTATCCCGGGTTTTGAGGAAACCAAGGAACAAAAATGTGAGGATGAGGTTTATAACAACGCGGTGCCATGCCCTCCAAACTGTGACGACCGGAGTCCGTATAATTCGTAATTAAACCCCCCGAAACCAGAGGTAAGCGTGAAGTTTTATTACATCCAGTGGATGCCTATCTTAATCCCTTTCTTTGTAGGCATTCTCAAATTTAAATCCTTAAATGAATTAAGGTGGCTTTTTTACTTTGTGTGTTACGGTGTTGCCAACGAAATAACCTCAATTACTTTAATTGCAACCGGTGCACGAAACACTATGCCTTTATCCCACCTTTACACCTACGTTTCTTTTATTTTGCTTTGCATTTTTTATCAAATCATATTTCGGCAGGGAATAAACAAAAAATGGTTTCTCGGAATTATGGGTGGTTTTACACTTTTTTACATGATCTATCTTCCTTTCCGAAGCATTTATTCTTTCCCAAGTTTGCCACAAGCCGTTTCTATATTTATAATAATCGCGTTTGCCGTGATTTATTTTTACCGGGTAATGGTTGAAGCGCGGATCACCAATCTCAGGGATGAACCCTTGGTTTGGATCAATATAGGAATGATCATTTATTTCTCGGGAAGTTTGTTTTACTCTGTGCTTTTCAATCTGATATTGGATTACTCGCGTGCCTTTTCAAAACTTACAACAGTTTATTTTTCGGTATTGAATGCGTTGTTTTATATCTTAATTGCAATTGGGTTTTATAAAACAAAGAACCGTTCTTTCACTGCATAACGCAGAAAGAACGGTTCTTTTTAAATATGAGACTTCGGGTTTCCCGTGTCGATGTTCAAAACCGGACTTAGAACGTCCGATTCCCGCTTAGAAATTAGTATAATCCCATTTTCCGCGGATAGGGCGGTCGAGCATTAGGTTTGCGTTTTTGTCGCCGGTGAATTTTTCAGCAACCGGATCCCATAGCAACGGGCGTTGCAGTTCGTAGGCAATATTTGCAATGTTGCAAACAGCAGCGGTACTATGACCAATTGTAACGTCGGAAATTGGTTTTGAGCGTTTTTTCATTGCATCCACCCAATCCTGATAATGGTTATCGCTATAATAAACACGTTTGTCGGTTCCTTTTAAATCAGCTTTAGCCAGTTTCTCATTCGGGAAAGTGCGTAGGAAACTGCGGCTAACTTCAATTTTTCCTTCAGTTCCGACAAATTGAACGGCATTACCGTCTTTCTCGCCACCCCAAATTTTATGGTTCATGCGTGTGCCATTATCATAAATCATGCTTAAACCATGGGTTTGCTCCGGTTTGGAAGGAGGTATAAATTGAACAGGCGCTGATCCGTCTTTATCCAATGCCCATTGTGCAATGTCGAACATGTGAGCGCCCCAGTCGGTAATTAAACCACCACCAAAGTCACGATAGCCGCGCCACCACGCCCAAGGGCCATCATGCGGATGGGCAGGTGCCAAAATTTCGTTGAACCCACGATAGAGCGATGGTCCAATCCATTCGTTCCAATCCAGACCTTCGGGAACGGGCTGAGTTGGCAAGTCACACTGTTTAATGGGTTCACCAACGCTCACGTTTATTTCTTTGATTTCACCGATGTAGCCATTGCGCACCAGTTCAACCGCATGGCGGAAGTCACGCCACGAGCGTTGCATATTTCCGGTTTGGAAAACCCGGTCGTATTTACGGGTAGCATTTACCATGGCACGTCCTTCGGCAACGGTTAATGCCATAGGTTTCTCACAATAAATATCTTTTCCGGCTTTTGCAGCATCAGCTACTATTTGTGCATGCCAATGGTCGGGCGTGGCAATTACCACAGCGTCAATGTCTGGACGCTCCAATAATTCGCGGTAGTAGTGGAATTTGTCCACAGGCGAATTGATACTTTTGGTGGCATTGTTCACTTTAGCTGCTTCCGCAAACATATCCAACTTACTTTTGTACACATCACTTGCTGCAACGGCCACCGTTTCTTTACATTTGCCAATACCGCCCAGCAGCGTGTAAATTTGTTTTCCGTTACCGATATAGCCAATGTTAATACGGTCGTTGGCAGCCACAAAACCATTTCCTCCCAACACATGGCGGGGAATAAAGGTAACTGCGGCAGCTCCCACCGCTGTTTTTCCAATGAAATTTCTTCGATTCATTTTAGTCATTTTTACAGGCTCTAATTGATTTATACTTGCTGAATGTGATTTCAGCGTTTCTTATAATTTCACAAAAGGCAAATTTGGTTTTTTTTATTTTGTAATCAAAACGAATGCGACATGACTACACGAAACTTATGCATTAAAGCAAATTTTATGTAGTATTGTGCTTCCTGCAAAAACTAAATTCTAAGGGATCAAAATGTATTGAAACTAAATAAACCGGCATGAAGTTAACCGCAATTGATATTGTCATCATTTTCACCTACCTCTTTTCTACTGTGGTAATCGGTTTGGTTTTAAAGAAAGCCGCTCAAAAAAGTAAATCGAACTACATGTTGGGAGGGAATAAATTACCCTGGTATCTTCTCGGTTTGTCGAATGCCTCGGGTATGTTCGATATTTCGGGGACAATGTGGCTGGTAACCTTGCTTTTTGTTTATGGTTTGAAAAGCATTTGGATTCCCTGGTTATGGCCGGTTTTCAATCAGGTGTTTTTAATGGTTTTTCTAAGTATCTGGTTACGCCGGTCGAAAGTGTCCACAGGTGCAGAGTGGATAAATACCCGTTTCGGACGTTCGCGCGATAGTAATCTTTCCCATGGAGTGGTGGTGGTTTTTGCCTTGATAATGTGTTTAGGCTATCTCGCCTACGGATTTATCGGGCTGGGAAAATTTGTTATGATTTTTATCCCCTGGGATATAGTAGCTCCCTATATTCCGTTTACCGTCCCAATGGAATATGTGCCGCATATTTATGGTATTCTTTTCACCATGTTCGCCGTGTTTTATGCCGTTATAGGCGGAATGAGCAGTATTGTATGGGCCGATGTGCTGCAATATTTCATTATGACCATTTCGGCCATTTTGATTGGTGTTTTGGCAATGAAAGCGATGACAGTAGAAACACTGAATGTGCCGAAAGACTGGGCATCTCCGTTTTTTGGATGGAACCTCGACGAACTCGACTGGCGCGGAATTATCGATGAAGTGAATGCGAAAATAGCCAGTGACGGATACTCACTTTTTGCTATCTTTTTTATGATGATGGTGTTTAAAGGGGTGCTGGTTTCCATTGCTGGTCCGGCGCCAACCTACGATATGCAGAAAATCCTTTCAACCAAATCGCCAAAAGAAGCTGCAAAAATGAGCGGTTTCGTTTCGGTGGTGTTAATGCCCATTCGGTATTTTATGATAGCGGGCTTTGCTGTTCTTGCCTTGCTTTATTACGACCGTCTGAACCTGTCAGTTGCCGGGCAAATCGATTTTGAACAAATACTTCCGTCAGCAATAGCCGAGTTTGTTCCGGTTGGTTTTATGGGCTTGTTGCTTGCCGGATTGCTTGCCGCCTTTAATTCAACCTTCGCCGGAACATTAAATGCTGCA
>CAJDWI010000034.1_pt1 | contig 10656 bp, 10 predicted proteins | sample 7391561 | NCBI WGS metagenome assembly CAJDWI01 (sample SAMEA7055724, study PRJEB34461) | soil metagenome | biome: terrestrial ecosystem; feature: Peninsula; material: soil | place: Antarctica | collected 2016 | reverse complement strand
GCTTCTGCTGCATTTATAGCAAAAGCTTTCTCGCACAAAACAGCTTTTCCTTTCCGCATACACATTACACTGTTTTCGAGGTGAAAGGAATGCGGAGTTCCTATATAAATCGCATCAATATCCGGATCGTCCGCAAGTTCCTGATAGCTGGAATAAGCTTTTGGAATTTGGTATTTTGCTGCAAACAGATTAGCTGAATTCCGGTCTCTTGAAGCTACTGCTACAAGTTCTGCTTCCGGAAGAATAGCTAGTGCATTGGCAAACTTATTTGATATATGCCCTGTGCTTATAATTCCCCATCTTATTTTGTTTTTCATAGTTTTTCTGTAAAAATTAATAATCCTTATTATACATGCAATTCTATTAACCCACAAGTACCAATTTCCAAATCCAATCAACCAAAGTATGGGTAAGAATGGCTGCCAGCAAATTATTGCCACTTTTTTTGTAAGCCCATGCATATCCCAAACCTGCTAGGGTTGCCAGAAAAACATACGTAATTTGCATGCTTAAACCGCTGGCGTTGTTCCAGTGCATCAATCCAAAAGCCAGCGAAGACACTACCATCGGAACCCATTTTTTTGAAGAAACACGTTCGAGCCCTCTCAAAAGCAAACCCCGGAAAAACAGCTCTTCGGGCAATGCAACTGTTAGGAAAAGTCCTACAAAATGAATAGCTAATTTTTGGATATTAAAAGTTTCAGGAATTGCAAAATTCAGAAAACCGGTAATAATTCCCGGAGGGATAACCACCACCATTATCATGACTAAAGCTAATAGAGCGATATACACATCTTTGAATTTCGGAACCAGCCTGATTCCAATTTTAGCATCGCGATACCCATACCAGCCAATAATTGCGATAAGGGAAATGCATACCGACCACCAGGTATAATCAAGCGACGGATGCAGTTCTGTTGACCAGCGAAGGTCAAAAGGTATCCACAGGATGAGCCAAAGCACCATGTCCGTCCAGCCGAAAGTTGAATCTCCTTTGTTCAAGTATTTCAGCGAACCTATAACTGCAAAAACAGTAAAGGCAAAAATAGTGGTGACGTAGGGATCGAAAGTTAAGGTCAATAATCCGGGCAAAGCAAATAGCAGCGTTATTCCCCCAACCACATAATAAATTGAATTTTTATCCTCTCGCAGCCAGTCTTTAAACTGTTGCGAAGCTTTCGGCGAACCTAAGGCAAGCAGTAATCCAAAAATGGGAGCAGTACTTACAACACTTGCAATAATGGACATTGTCGTACTCTTTGAAGCGCCTGCGGAAACTACGTAAATTAACGCAGCCCCTACCAACGACCAAATAATCCAGAGGCTAAAAAATCGTTTTTGCATGATCAATGTATTTTTAAATTTTTCACATGAAGACCAAAGTAAGTAATTGGTTAGCAGATAAACTTCTGTTATTTCAATCAGATGTTGTTCTATTTTAACTTTATGCGCATCAAAGACCACAAAAGCAACGCATTTGGAGGTTAAAAAGAAGTGTAAAAATCAATTAATCATGTATTTTTATTGATTTTCAGGAAGTATTTCAATATTGAAATCTGTTTCTTTAAAACTCTTAAATTCACAAAAACGACAGACCATGAAAATAGAAAAAGGAATATCAAAAGAACTGCAAACCAGCATAGCGTGGACAGCCTTGTTAACCGTGCTTTTTTTATTCTTTAACCGTTCAACTGAAGTATTTCCGGCAACATTGCTTGCCTTGCCATTTTTTGTGGTTTTGTACTTTCTGCTGTTTTCTACCGGAAAAGAAAAAACTTCTGCAAGTATTCGAAAGTGGTTGGATTCCGACATTAAGAAAATAGTTATTTTTCCGACAATCCTCATTGTTCTTTATTTCGGCTATGTTTTAATTATTGGTAAAAATCCATTTCAGGGTGTAGTTTCCATGGTTCCGTTTCTTGTATTTTTCCCGGCACTGGTTTTTGCTGCCAAACGGAGAAATGTTAAAGAAATCGATTGGCTTGATTTTGCAACTTTCGTACTTTTTCTGCTCCCCATAACTTTAATCAGCGCCAATCCGTCGGGCAAACTCCCCGAAGCCGGCAAAAGTTTTGATTCGGTTTACCGCATTGTGATGATGCTGACCGGTATATATGCTTTTGTGATCGTAAGAGGTTTGGATGATGTGGGTTTCTTCCCGGAATTCAAAATTAAAAGTCTGGCAATAGCGATATGGGTGTGGCTGGCCTATTACGTCTTTGTGTTTACAATTGGCTATTCTGTTAACTTCATCGTGTTTAAAGGCCATGAAACTATTTCCGTAGATTTAGCCTACAAAATTGTTTTGACACTAATTATCACTTTTTTGCATACCGCCCTTTTCGAAGAAGAAAAATCAGGGAAGTTTCAAATGGGTGTTTACACTTCGCTTGCCATAACCGGGGTACTGTTCGGATTAGTACATTACCACTCGGGTTCAATCATTTACATCGGCTTTGCATGTATTGCAGGTTGGGCTTACGGCTATACCTGGATAAAAACCCGAAATGTATTTTATTCCGCTTTGGTTCATGCGCTGGTAAATAGTTCGGCATTAATGTTCGGACTGGAGTTAATGAGATAATGAATTGAATTAACCGCAAGGAAAAAAGGGAGTGTAACCTGAATGGTTATCTACACTTAATATTTTGATGGGATAATTTCGACTGAATAGCGATATGGGAAATCCTGTTCCGATTAAAAGACCTTGATTACCTGCCCTATTTGCAGAATGGTGCTTTCCGAAAGTTCGTTAAGCTGGCAAAGCGTTTGAATGGATGTTCTGGCTCGTTTTGATATTTGCCACAACGAATCACCGGAACGAACGATATAATCTTGTGTTACTGAATATTTCTGTTCTGAAGATTTGCTTACGGAAGGGCTTTTAGGTTTGATTTCCGAAGGAGAAAGTGAAGCAAGGGATTCTATATTGTCTATTTCGTTACGAACTTTACCGGTTTCAAAATTAAAGACCAGCTCTGCATTGTACGGTTTTTCGTTTTCCCTGATTTCAAAATGAAGGTGGCTGGTGGATGCCCTGCCTGTAGCGCCAGCCAATCCTATGGCTTCACCCTTTTTAATCCATTCGCCATCCTTCACCAGGAATTTGGAAAGATGAGCATAATATGTTTCAAGGTTTTTTTCGTGTTGTAGAACTACCAAATTACCGTAGCCATAATAATAACGTGCCCGGCTGACTTCACCGTTAAAGGCAGCATAAACTGTGTCGCCTTTCTCCATTTTTATGTCGGTTCCGGTGTGCATCCTGCCTGAACGGGGTCCGAAACGGCTGATAACTTTTCCGTCAGAGGGGATTCCAAAGCGCATTAGGAGGTTTCCTCCTGTCAGGTTATTATCGTAAGTGATTCCAGATGTATTTATTTGAAGCTCCACGGCTTCCTTCAGAGAAACGATGGTTTCTAAACCTGGAGCAACTAATATAGAATCTGTGTTAACATATTGTGCCTGAAGAGAACCTCCGGTTATGGCAAGTAGAAAAGCGATTACTATTTTATACTTCATATCCAACAAATAAGCCGACGCAAAATACAAACTTTTTAAATACAAAAACGTGCAATGGTAATTAAAAAAATGAATTAAAAACGTGACAAAACGCTATTTTGGCTTATGCTAACATTTCATTTACCAATTATTAACAAATGGAAGCAGGCGGTTAGTGATGATAAATGAGCGGTAAATGGCCAATAATAACCGGTGAATGATGGTTATTTAAAACTTCTCCAGATTGCAAGGAATAATAAAACCCAACCGGCAATAAAACTAAGTCCTCCCAACGGAGTAATTGCACCCAACCACTTTACCCCGGTAATTGACAAAACATAAAGGCTTCCTGAAAACAAGATTATTCCGACTGTTAATAGAATAGCTGACCAGTTCAATAAATTTGAAGGAAATGAAATGGAAAGGACACCGATTAAAAGCAATCCAAGTGCATGATAAAAATGGTATTCAACCCCGGTTTTATAAGTCTGCAACATTTCGTTTGAAAGGTGTGCTTTTAAACCATGTGCACCAAATGCACCGATTGCAACCGCGAGTGCGAGTAAAATGGAAGCTGTCATTAAAATTGGTTTGCTCATGTTATAGTCTTTTATTTGAGCTACAAACATAACAGTTCAAAAGTTACTTTGTGAATAATTCTGAAAATATGGAAGTGCTTTTTATTTACTATTTTTGTTAAAATGAATTCGTAATGAAATGACAGAAAAAGAAAAAAATAAGATTAAACTTCAATTGAAAGAAGTCCTTTCTAATGAAAAAGAAATTTCAAAGATTGTCGTTTTTGGCTCATTCATTAAAACAAATAACCCGAACGATATTGATGTCGCAATCTTTCAAGACAGCAAAGAAATATATCTCAAGCTTGCGATGAAATATAGAAAATTGACTCGCGAAATAGCCAAAATCTTGCCTGTCGATATTATTCCTTTAAAAAGCAATTCAACGGGTGTTTTTCTGGACGAAATTCTTACAGGGGAGATTATTTATGAAAAATGAAGCAAAAATATGGCTTGATTTTGCAGAAGAAAACCTGAAATCTGCGGAAATTTTGCTTGAAAATTCATTGTTCAATGCAAGCTTGCAAAATGCGCAACAATGTGTTGAAAAAGCCATGAAAGCTCTTTTAATCGAAAAACAAATCAGCACAAAAAAGACACATGATGTTTTTGAACTCAATCTTTTGTTAACGAAGAATAACGTTATAATTGATATTTCAGAAGAAGAATGTGATATTATAAATACCATTTATCTACCGTCAAAATATCCTTTGGGAAGTGCGTTACCTTATTTTTCGCCGGATAAAAAAATCTGCAGAGAAATTCTTGAAATTGCTAACCGGGTTTATTGTGATATTGCAAGCCGATTAAATGCACATTTTTAGATTGTCATTTTCAACGATTGTTAATTTTTAAGGACTTGTAAAGTCCGCCTCCCTTAAAAACAGGATACCAAAGGACGGCCAAAACCAATCGCTTTTGTTAATTTGCATCGAAATTAGAAACGATATAAAATGACTACAAACAAAAGCATATTTACTGGATTTCCTGAAACGAAGGATTTATTGACATGGTATAAAAACCAATCTAAAAGCGAAGTCCCCAATATTAATGGACACATTCACACGCCACACTCTTTTAGTGCTTTTTCAAGTATCGAACAGGCATTTCAACTGGCAAAAAGCGAAGGTGTTTCCGTTTTGGGAATCAATGATTTTTATACTACCGATGGATACGATGAGTTTGCCAAACTGGCGCAAAGACATAATATTTTCCCGCTGTTCAATATCGAATTTATGGCTTTGCAAAATGATTTGCAGTCAGCCGGAATCCGGGTAAACGATCCAAGCAACCCCGGACGAACCTATTTTAGTGGAAAAGGATTGAGGCAACCTGCGGAAATGAGTGAAACTTCATTTAAAAAAGTAAAGGATTTGCAGATTGAAAGTAATCGTCAAACTTTTGAAATGGTGGACAAACTCAATGTTTTTTTTGGTGAAAAAGGAATCGATATTCAATTTGATGCTGCTGAAGTACAAAATCGTTTGGCAAAAAATCTTTTCCGCGAAAGGCATATTGCACAGGCTATTCGGATTGCAATCTTTGAAAAAGTAAAAAGCGAATCGGAAAGAAAAGATTTGTTCACTAAAATATTTTCAGGAAAAGAACCAAAATCAACAATTGATAATGTTGCAGGTTTGGAGAATGAAATCCGTGGAAACCTTTTGAAAGCTGGCGGAGCAGCATTTGTGCCTGAGGATCCAAAAGCCTTCCTTTCGTTGGATGAGGTTATGGAAATTATTATTGATGCAGGCGGAATTCCTTGTTATCCGGTACTTCTCGACTTTGGAGACGCAAACTTCACCGATTACGAAGCCGATAAAGTTGCTTTGTTAGAAACATTGAAAAGTAAAAATGTATTCAGCATCGAATTAATACCGGGCAGAAATAATTTCAATATTTTAAAGGATTTTGTGCAGTATTTCAACCAAAACGGTTTTGTAATCACGTTTGGAACCGAGCACAATACACCCCAACTCGACCCGATGAAAATCAGTTGTGGCGGGGGAATTGATTTGGACGATGAACTGAAACAAATCAATTATGAAGGTACTGCCGTAATTGCCGCCCACCAATATTTAGTTGCAAACGGCAAAGAAGGATATATGAAAAACGGCATCGCCAAAACAAACGAAAAGGCAGATTTTATTGAATTGGGGAAAGCAGTAATTACAAAATTCACAAAAAGCCCTCTCTAACTCTCCGCCCACTTGCGGAGGAGAATTAAGAAAAGAAAAATAACAGTTTTTATTTCTCAAAAGTTAAACAGGAAAACCATAAAAATGATGACAGGAGTGCAACAATTAATAGAAGTATCGCAGTATTACGGTCAGAAAAAAGAGTACGTGATTGCGGGTGGCGGAAACACTTCGTACAAAGATGATAAGCACCTTTGGATAAAAGCCAGCGGTATTAACCTTGGTGATATTACTGAAAATGGGTTTTGTATCATGGACAGGAAAAAGCTTGCTGAAATTCCCAACCAACAATTTTCTGCTGATTCTGACAAACGCGAAGAAGAAGTGAAAAATGCACTCCTGAACAGTCGGGTTGACCCAGGTTCTGGCTTGCGTCCGTCGGTTGAAACGTCATTACATAATTTATTCGAATACAGTTTTGTTGTGCACACTCACTCAACATTGGTAAATGGGTTGATGTGTAGTAACAATGTTGCCGAAAATACAGAAGAAATTTTTGGCGAAGAAGTTTTATATGTTCCGTACACCGACCCCGGCTATATTTTGTTTATCGCCGTTGAAAAAGAAATCAAAAAATACAAAGCAAAATACAATGCCGACCCAAAAGTTGTTTTGCTCCAAAACCACGGGATTTTTGTTGCTGCCAATTCAATCGAAGAAATCAAAACAATTTATGCCGACATAAAAGCCAAATTAATTGCTGCTTTTGATGAATTTCCGGAAGAGAAGGAATTTCCTGTTTCAGAAAAATTAATTGAAGTTTTACCTGCTTTGCGAATGTTACTTTCAGATGAAAAACTAAAAGTTGCAACTGCATTTAATAGTTCGTGGGTAGCCAATTTTATTTCGGATAAAGCGTCATTCTCAGCAGGAATTGAAAAACCATTTAATCCCGACCAGATGGTGTATTGCCTGTCGGAATACGTTTTTATTGAAAACAGTGTTTCGGTTGAAACTATAATTGAGGAGACCAAAGCAAAAATAGCTGATTTCAAAACTCGTAAAGGAGCGGTTCCAAAAGTTGTTTTTATTCAAAACGAGGGAGTAATTGTAGCTGAAGATTCTCCGGTTTCCGTGGGCTATCTAAAAGATATTGTAAATGATTTTTGCCAAATAAGTAAACTCTCCGAAAATTTTGGAGGACCACACCCACTCACGCCCGAACAAGCTGGATTTATCGAGAACTGGGAAGTGGAAAACTACCGTAAAAAAGTGTCACTAGGTGGAAAATCACTGGGGCGACTTGAGAATAAAATTGTAATTGTAACTGGAGCTGCACAAGGTTTTGGTGCCGGAATTGCCGAAATTCTTCACAATGAAGGCGCAAATATTATTGTAGCCGACTTAAACGAACAAAAAGGGGTCGAGTTTGCCAATCAACTCAATTCAAAAAAGACAAAAAACAAAGCACATTTCGTTCCTGTGAATGTTGCAGAATCGGCTTCGGTAAAAGAGTTAGTCGATAAAACAGTGCTTCAGTTTGGCGGCTTAGACGTGATGATTTCAAATGCCGGAATTTTGCGCGCCGGAAGCCTTGACGAAATGGATCAGGGAACTTTCGAACTGATGACAAAAGTAAATTACACAGGCTATTTCCTTTGTGCAAAGTTTGCGCAACCAGTTATGAAATTGCAAAACAAAATCAATTCAAAATATTTCACCGATATCATTCAAATCAATTCAAAATCGGGATTGAAAGGGAGCAACAGAAACTTTGCTTATGCTGGTGGAAAATTTGGCGGAATTGGTTTAACACAGTCGTTTGCACTTGAATTGATGCCTTTTAATATTAAAGTTAACAGCATTTGTCCGGGCAATTTTTCCGACGGCCCTTTGTGGAGCGACCCTGAAAACGGGTTGTATGTGCAATACTTAAAAGCAGGGAAAGTACCTGGTGCCAAAACCATTGATGATGTGAGGTCGTTCTATGAAGCACAGGTTCCTGCCGGTCGGGGATGCACTCCCGAAGATGTTGCCAAAGCCATTTTCTATGTCATCGACCAGCAATATGAAACCGGGCAGGCAGTACCGGTGACCGGAGGGCAGAATATGTTGAATTAGGAGCCTCCTCCAACCCATCCGAAAGGAGGGGAGTTAAGAATAACAAAAGATAATTATTAAAACAAAAGATATGACTAAGAATGATAATGCTTCTAAATCTCCCTCCTTTGGAGGGATTAAGGGAGGCTTTTCTACAAAAGCAGTACGATTGTACGGAAAAAACGACTTGCGATTGGAAGAGTTTGAGCTTCCTGCAATCAAAGACGATGAAATTTTGGCGAAAGTAGTGAGCGACAGCATTTGTATGTCGAGTTACAAAGCGGCTACACAAGGAGCTGATCACAAAAGGGTTCCAAACGATGTAGCACAAAACCCGATCATCATTGGCCACGAATTTTCAGGCGAAATCATGGAAGTAGGTGCCAAATGGAAAAGCAAGTTTAAACCTGGTCAGAAATATTCGATTCAACCAGCCATATACTACAAAGACGGACCGTTAGGCTTGTTAAGCGCTCCCGGCTATTCCTACCAACACATTGGCGGCGATGCAACCTATGTCATTATCCCAAACGATGTGCTTGCACAGGATTGTCTGCTGGCGTATGACGGCCCCGGATTTTACCCAGCTTCCTTAGCCGAACCGCTGAGTTGTGTGATCGGTGCCATGCATGCCAACTATCATACAACGCCGGGTTCTTATGTTCACCAAATGGAAATAGTGCAAAGCGGCAAAATGGCAATTCTTGCAGGTGTTGGCCCAATGGGACTGGCAGCAATAAATTACGTTGTCAATCGCGAAGACCGTAAACCTTCATTATTGGTGGTAACGGATATTGCTCAGGATCGTTTGGATCGTGCAGCCGAAATATTCCCGGTGGAATGGGCAAAAGGAAAAGGTATCGAACTGGTTTATCTGAACACGGGGAATGTTGAAAACCCGATTGAAAAACTCAAGAAGGCTTCGGGAGGAACAGGTTACAATGACGTATTCGTATTTGCACCTGTAGCGTCGGTTATAGAACAGGGCGATGCGATTCTCGCGCACGACGGGTGCCTGAATTTTTTTGCCGGACCTTCAAATACTGATTTTTCGGCAAAGCTGAATTTTTACAACGTACATTATGCCTACACCCACATTGTGGGAACTTCAGGCGGAAACAACGACGACATGGTGGAAGCGCTTGACTGTATGAGCAAAGGACTTGACCCTGCCGGATTGATCACACACATTGGCGGGCTGAATTCAGTAATTGAAACCACTTTAAATTTGCCCAATATACCCGGTGGAAAAAAGTTGATTTACACACATAAAAACCTACCGCTAACTGCAATTTCTGATTTTGAGGAAATGGGAAAAACTGATCCGTTTTATGCAGAGCTGGCAAAACTTGTTGCCAAAACCAAAGGTTTGTGGAATGTGGAAGCGGAGGAATATTTGTTAGAGAATGCACCGGAAATTTAGAAAAAGTCCTCCTAACCTTCCGCCAATCGGCGGAGAGGAATTTAAAGAACTGTTAAAATGAATGATTACTCGAGAGATCTACAAATCGCACTAAAAGCAGCCCGTGCAGCTTCTAAGGTAATTCTTGAAAACTATGGAAAATCAAAATCATCGAACGTAAAAGTCGATGCAAAAGGGATTGTAACTGCAACTGATTTGGCTGCAGAAAAGGCGATTTTGGAAATTCTTTCTTCTGAATCGGATTATGAAATTTTAAGCGAGGAAAGCGGGACAACAAACCGGGGTGGAGGCAAACGCTGGGTAATTGACCCGCTTGACGGAACAAGCAATTTCGCGCGTTCGTTGCCCTTGTTTGCAGTTTCAATTGGATTAATGGAAAGTAACGAATCGCTTGTCGGAGTTATCATCGATCCGATAAATCAAAAAGAATATTACGCTACAAAAGGCGGTGGTGCATTTTGCAATGGCGAAAAAGTGGTCCATTCAAAATTCAACACCGATTATATTCCGATGCTGTTTTTGAATCACGGTTACCCTGAAGCTGATCGCACAAAATTCAAAGAACTTTCAAAACGACTGGCATCCGATTTCAATATTTTAAAATTAGGGACAACTGCAGTCGAACTCTGCTACATTGCAAACGGTTCGGTTGATGCGTTTATATGCTCCGGCGACGAACTCTGGGATTTTGCTGCCGGGATTGTAATTACGCAGGAAGCAGGTTGCATTTTTACCGATTGGCAAGGAAATACTTGGGACGGAAAAGGCAGTCATCTATTGATCTCACGAAAAGAAATTCATGCCCAATTGGTTGGGCTAATTGCAGACCTTCAATAAACGGAGTCTATTTTCTGGATATTGCTATCAAATCGCTGAAAAAGAAAAGGCCGGGAAAACCCGGCCTTTTCTTTTATTA
>CAJDWI010000122.1_pt1 | contig 10852 bp, 11 predicted proteins | sample 7391561 | NCBI WGS metagenome assembly CAJDWI01 (sample SAMEA7055724, study PRJEB34461) | soil metagenome | biome: terrestrial ecosystem; feature: Peninsula; material: soil | place: Antarctica | collected 2016 | reverse complement strand
ACTTCCGGCTAAAGGATTTACCAAAGATCCATTTGACCCTATCGAAGAGGGTGACAGACTTTATGGTCTGGGAAGTAACGATGCCGGTGGTCCTTTGGTTTCGTTGCTTGCCACCTTTGTCCATTTCCACAAACGTGCTGATTTACCCTACAATTTAGTGTTCGTGGCTTCTGCGGAAGAAGAAATTTCGGGAAGAAGAGGATTGGAAATTGTAGTACCACAAATTGCACCGATTGATTTTGCCATTATTGGCGAACCTACGCGCATGGAGCTAGCCATTGCCGAAAAAGGATTGTTGGTGCTCGACTGTTATGCCTATGGAAAATCAGGTCACTCAGCCCGAAACGAAGGCGAAAATGCGCTGTACAAAGCGATGGATGACATTCAGATTCTGCGTGACTATAAATTCGAAAAATCTTCCGAATTGCTAGGAGATGTTAAAATTTCGGTTACGCAAATCGAAGCCGGAACGCAACATAATGTGGTTCCCGATGTGTGCCATTTTGTGGCGGATGTGCGTACCAATGAACATTACCTCAACAAGGAAGCCGCGGAAATTATCGATAAACTCATCGACTCGGAGGTTAAACCCCGTTCGCTGCGCCTGAACTCCTCCGGAATATCGGAGCACCATCCCTTTCCGCAACTTGCAAAACGCAAAGGGATAAAACTTTATGGATCGCCTACTACGTCGGACCAGGTAGTCGTTCCGTTTCTCTCCGTAAAAATGGGCCCCGGCGATTCAGCCCGCTCACATAGTGCTCAGCCCGCTCACATAGTGCCGACGAATTCATTTTGAAAAGTGAAATCTTTGCTGGAATAGAGCTGTTTATCGAACTTCTGGAAGAACTGGTGTTGTAAGAAAAAGGCAAAGAAAAGACGGAGGCAAAGGCGAAGAAAGGAAAAAACAAGAAGCATCTGGGCATGACGTAAAATGGCAACCTGACAACACATATAACCTGACAACTCGATATCCCGATAACAAGGACAACCTGAAAACCACGACAACAAGACAACCGGATAACAAGGACAACAAAAACAAAAAGCATGACACAGCCCAATAACCCGCTACACGGAATCACACTCGAAGCCCTTATTATTTATTTAGTAAGTTTTTATGGCTGGGAAGAACTGGCGGAACGAATACCGATAAACTGTTTTAGCAAAGATCCTTCCATCAAATCCAGTTTGAAATTTTTGCGCCGTACGCCCTGGGCACGAGAAAAAGTTGAAAAACTTTATGTTGAAACGGTGGAGAATGAGAGGTGAAAGTTAGGTTAGGCATTGAAAAGTTGCTTGTTACTTGTTGCTGGTTCCTTGTTTCTAGTCAATGGTCATTCGTTGACAGACTTCCGTCTTCCGTCTTTCTTCCGACTTCCAGCTTCCAACTTTCTTCTTTACTTTTCCAAATTATCCGATTACCTTTACTGATTCTTAAAAAACAACAATGGAAAAAGAATTAAAACTGGCCGTTCTGATTGACGGCGACAACATACCCTCGGCCTATGTGAAAGAAATGATGGAAGAAATTGCCAAATACGGTAACCCGACCATCAAACGTATTTATGGCGACTGGACCCGCCCTACCCTAAGCAAATGGAAAAATCTACTATTAGAGAATGCCATCAACCCGATACAGCAATACGGCTACACCAGCGGTAAAAACTCGACCGACTCAGCAATGATTATCGACGCCATGGACATATTGTACAGCGAAAAAGTGGATGGTTTTTGCCTGGTTTCAAGCGACAGTGATTTTACACGACTTGCCACCAGACTTCGGGAAGCGGGAATGAACGTGATCGGTATAGGCGAAAAGAAAACGCCGGAACCATTTATCGTGGCCTGCGACCGGTTTATTTATATTGAAATTTTGCGCAGCCAGCACAAAGAATCGGACAATAATGTATCGACCGACAAACCCGACAAGAAAAGTACGGTGGATAAGGTGACGCCAAAAGTGGTAAAACTAATTTCCACCACAATTTCTGATTTGGCCGACGATGACGGATGGGCATTTTTGGGCGACGTAGGCAGCTTGTTGCAAAAGAAACAACCCAACTTCGATTCACGGAACTATGGTTTTGAGAAACTCACCCCGCTGATCAAATCAATCGGCAAATTTGAAATCGACCAGCGCGACAGCTTCAAAGGTAAATTCAAATTGATTTACGTTAAGAATAAAAAACGCTAAGTCTTTTCATATCACTCAAAAAGCGCAACAATTTCTTCTTTCGTTATTTTTTCCAGTGGATTATTGGAATTGATAAATTTATCGGCGAGTGCATTCTTCCGTTCCTTTAACAACTGAATCTTTTCTTCTATGGTATTTTCCGCGATAAAACGATAAACAAACACATTTTTACTTTGTCCGATTCGGTGTGCCCGATTAATGGCCTGGTTTTCAGCCGCAGGATTCCACCACGGATCAATTATGAACACATAGTCCGCTTCCGTCAGGTTCAACCCTACCCCGCCGGCTTTTAATGAAATCAGAAAAATTCGGTTTTCCGGATCTTCCTGAAACTGCCGAATAACGTTTTCGCGTTTTGTTGTGCTACCCGTCAGCAAGGTATATTTCCATTTCTTCTCTTCGATGCGTTTTTTCAACAACTCCAGATGCTTTACAAAAGTGGAAAAAACAAGCACTTTATGGTTTTCAGCGATTACATTCTCCAGCATGTCGAAGATTTCTTCAAACTTGCCCGACCCGTCTTCCGTCTCCAGGCCAATCATTGCCGGATGGTTGGCCAACTGCCGCAATTTGGTCAGTCCTGCGAGGATAATCATCGCCGAGTTTTCCACTCCTTGTTTGTCGATGTTTTGCAGAATGGCATTGCGTACCACTGATTTTTCATGGTCGTACAGTTTAGACTGTTCCTGAGTCATTTCACAAAACAGCACCTGCTCCATGAGTGGCGGTAAATCTTTGGCCACCTCACTTTTTTTACGACGAAGTATGAACGGGCGTATCATGGCTTGCAATTTTTCCTGCTGTCCAATATTTTCCATTTTTTCGATCGGCGTTAAAAACACCTTCTTGAAAAACGGCAGACTACCGAGCATTCCTTCGTTCAAAAAATTCATTTGCGACCATAAATCGGAAAGCGAATTCTCAATCGGCGTACCCGTAATCACTAATCGATGCTCCGATTTTAAGTCCATTACTGCCTTGTAGGTTTTCGATGTGGGGTTTTTGATCGATTGGCTTTCGTCGAGAATAATATAGAAGAACTTCGTTGCAGAAAGCATTTTCCGATCGTTGCGCAATGTGCCGTAAGTAGTAATAATCACGTCGTAAAAACACGCAATTTGATTCATATCAACCGACTTATTCCGACTTGCCCCCATATGGATGTATGTTTTCAGCGAGGGAGTGAATTTTTCGATTTCGTTGCGCCAGTTGTGCACCAGCGAAGTAGGCACAACAATCAGACTTGCAGGTTGCACCGTTATTTCTTCCGTTTGTGCGCCAAACAAGTTCAACTGATTCGATTCCCCGAATGGATCAACAATGGTAACTTCCCGCTTTTCTCTTTTCAGTTTTAGCAATAAGGTTAAAGTTTGCAGGGTTTTTCCCAGCCCCATGTCGTCGGCCAAACAAGCACCAAAATCATTTTCTTTCAGATGGTACATCCATTGAAACCCTTCTTCCTGATAGCTTCGCAAGGTCGCATTCAGCTTTTCGGGAAGCGAAACTGGCTTTACTTGCATTTTTTCTAAAGCCTCCAGTTTTTGCCGCGTAGATTTATTCAGACTGGCAACGCCCTCCTTCAACAAGGTGAAATGATGTTTCCCCAGCATCAGATTTTTACCCCGCCCCTGGGTAAACGGCAACATTCCTTTAAAGCGCGCAAACCATTCTTCGGGCAAAATCGCGATTTCGCCATTGGGCAATTCGAACTCCCGAATATCATTCAGAATAAACCGCTTGAGTTTAATAAATGGCACCTCGAATTCACCAAAATGCACCACAGCATAAATATCAAACCAGTCGCCTTGTTATCGTTCAGCCAGTTCACAATGTGAAACATAGCGTTGGATTGTTCCAGCACGCTCATTCCACGAATGCTGAAAGTACCGTTACTTTCCACTAATCCGAGTTCCAGGATTTGCTTTAAGGTCGCCGCCTCCCATTCTTTGTCGCGCACGGTTTTTCGAAATATAAAAGTTGAATTGTCTTTTTTTACACTGACGCTCAATTTTCGTTTTGCAGTATGGAGAAACCGTTCGTTTCCATATTGGAAGTACAGCACAAACACCGGATCGTATTGAAGACTTTTTTCCAACGAAAGAATTGCCTTTTTCTCCACCACTACATTTTCGATATCGAAGCCCTTTGCTTTCACATCGTAGTCGCGTACAGTTTTCAACACAAATCCGCCATAATATTTGTCTTCGATGGTATTGGGTACCACCACAAAATCTTTCGTAAAAAATGGAGAAAGCCTTTTTGCAGTTAACTTTTCAAATACAATCAGTTCGTTACCGTGAAGCAACAACAATGGTTTATTGGTGATAACGTGCGAGTTTCTATCGTTAATTTTGAGTTCTCGGTCGTTCAGAAATATTTTTAAGTGATAACGCGTTTCGGTTAGTGTGCGTTCAAAATGAAACTCCGGACGCCCAAAAAATGGAGGGACATCAATTAAATCTTCTTCATAAATATTGGCGTATTTCGAGTCTTTTTTAAACAGGCGAACGGGGCTCAACATCAGTATATTCGCTACCAACATCATTTTTTCCTCAATATAAGGTTGAATGTTTTTCTCGAAAACTTCCGGTCGAAGGGTGTTGTACAACTCCGAAACATTGCTTGCCCTTGAGAATTTGCGCATCAGCTTTTCGTCGCTGTATTTTTCGGTCAGGTTTACAATTTCCTTCTCGAAGGCCGAAAACGGATAGTCGAAGTCGTTAAAATCACGTGATTTAAGCAAATGTAAAGTAGTGTGATAACGTTCGCCTTTCTCGATCAATAAGGGGTGAAAAATAGTTCCCAAAAAGCGGTGTTCAGTCAATACAACCACAAATTCAATGTCCATTTGTTTTTTTTAAAAATTAGTAAAGCCGGAAAGGTTGATTTCTTCCCAAAGAGATTATAACAAAATAACCTCAAAGATACAAAGGATTATTTCTACGAAACAAATTCTATCTTTGTAGGAAACGAATAAAATATAATAAAATGAAAAGCCTGGTCGTAAAAAAAATAAATTCAGACAAGAAAATTAGCCTTTCGGAAGCAGAGAAACAGTTGGAAAATGGTACCGAAAAACAGTTGATAGAAACCTTAAACTGGAAAGAATTCCCCTACCGACCGGAAGTCAATTTCAGGATTGCCCACAACGGAAGCGATATATTGCTGAAATATTACGTGAAAGAAAAAAATATTTTAGCAAAGGAAACCCGCACCAACGGAGAGGTATTTAAAGACAGCACCGTTGAATTCTTTGTTTCGCTGGATGGAAGAAACTATTACAACTTTGAAATAAGCTGCATTGGCACCCGGCATTTGGCTTATGGCCCCGACCGTAACAACCGCGCCCTCATTTCTCCGGAAATTGTAGAGCAGATCGAAACTAAATCGACATTGGGCAACAAGCCTTTCGCAGAAAAAAGTGGAAATTTTGAATGGGAAATAATGATTCGTATTCCTATCAGCACCTTCATTTTCGATGATAACAAAGCGTTTAACGGCTTAAATGCAACCGCCAATTTCTACAAATGTGGCGACGAAACGTCGGAACCCCATTATGTAACCTGGAATCCCGTAGGAACCGACTCGGCTGACTACCACCGCCCTGAGTTTTTTGGGAAACTGCATTTTGAGGAATAGCAGAAAGATTTTCCTGCCTTTCCTCATGAACAAGTGGTTAAACCTCCTTGTCTCCAAACAATTACAGAAAATAGATTACGGCATTATTTATCGTCGTATCTATTTGATTTTATCGTGAGAAATAACCCACAATTACCTTTTGTGCTGGTACTTTTGTTTTTTAACCGCATTCAGCAAAAAACCATATACGACTAAATCACAAGCTCCCTATAAAACATTTCAAAAATAATTCCCATCTTCGTCAAACAAAATCGACTTTTGCTTGTTTATTGTTTAATATTATTTGTTAAACAAAATGAAGATACTAATCTTGAAGTTTATTATTTTGCTTTGGTTTATTCTTCTGCTGGTTCACCGCGATAAATTCAGAAAGTTGATTTACCGCACGAACGATTGGAGGATTAACCTGCGACCTATGAATGGCAAAGAGATTAAGGGTTTGCTGGGGAATATATATCCCTATGACTCCAATTATGTGAGAAGCAGAAACATTTACCGACTATACGTTTTACTTTTGGGAATGCTGTTTTTTACCACGCAGGCAGTTGGCAAAATGGATATTTCGCAAAATAAATTTCATGAAAAAGAAGACGGAAAAAGAAAAAACAAAGACAGCACAATGAAAAAACTTGAAGTTGGCGACAACGTTCCTCATTTTAAATTAGAGGATCAAAACGGAGATGTATTTGATTTGGATTCGTTGTTGGGAAAGAAAAATCTGGTTATTTTCTTTTATCCCAAAGACGATACTCCCGGCTGCACAAAGGAAGCTTGCACATTTCGCGATCAGTATGAAGATTTTGTTGATGCCAATGCGGAAGTAATCGGCATAAGCGCCCAGTCGGTGGAAAGCCATAAAAACTTTGCAGACAAACATAGTTTAACCTACACCATTTTGAGCGACATAGGCAACAAAGTCAGAAAGCAATTTGGCGTTCCGGGTAGTTTTTTCGGATTGATTCCCGGGCGTGTAACTTATGTAATCAACAAGAAAGGAAAAGTCATTCATATTTTTAATTCACAAACCAATATATCAGGCCACGTGAACGAGGCATTGGAAATTTTAAAAGTTTCAAATTAAATTCAGCAACTTCTCGAAAAATGAATCTTTACGATAAAACTGCAACAAAAATCTCGAAAGTGGTAACCGAATGTTACAGCACTTCCTTTTCAATGGCAACCGGATTGCTCGGAAAACAGCACCGCGATGCCATATACTCCATATACGGTTTCGTGCGTTTTGCCGACGAAATTGTGGACACCTTTCATGATTATCCAAAAAAACAGTTGCTCGAAAAATTTGAATCCGATTTAAAAGATGCATTGCAACAAGGCATTAGCTTGAATCCCATACTGCATTCCTTCCAACAAACGGTAAAAAAATACAACATACCATTTCAAAATATCGATGCATTTTTAACAAGCATGAAGTGCGACCTCGCCAAAAAGAATTACAACAGCAAACATGAAGCTAACGAATACATCTACGGCTCGGCTGATGTGGTGGGCTTAATGTGTTTGCGTGTTTTTGTGGACGGCAACGAAACACGTTTCAAAGAATTGGAAAAACCTGCAATGAAACTGGGTTCGGCATTTCAGAAAGTGAATTTTATTCGTGATTTAAAAAACGACACACAACATCTTGGGCGAAGCTATTTTCCCGAAGTAAACAACCATAATTTCAACGAAAAGAACAAAGCCGAAATAATTGCCGAAATCGAGTTCGACTTTGATGCAGCTTTTACTGGAATACAGCAGCTCCCGAAAACCACAAAAACTGCGGTTTTGTCGGCCTATTATTATTACCGCGACCTGCTCAAAAAAATTAAAAACACTCCGGCAGAAAAAGTAATCAGCTCCCGCATCCGGATTTCCGACACAAAAAAAATAATGCTGTTGTTAAAAGCAAAAACGGCTTGTAAACTTGGCTGGGTATGAAGAAAGAATACGTAATATTAGTGGACGAAAACGACCATGAACGTGGCATAATGGAAAAAATGGAAGCCCATGAAAAAGCCTTGCTCCACCGGGCAATATCGGTTTTAATTGTCAATCCCGAAGGCGAATGGTTATTGCAACAGCGCGCAAAACAAAAGTATCACTCCAACAGCTTGTGGACCAATGCATGCTGCACGCATCCTTTCCCCGGCGAAAACAGTCTGAATGCCGCACACCGTCGGCTAAAAGAAGAAATGGGAATGCAAACCGAGCTGAGAGAGCTGTTTCAATTCATATATAAAGCTCCATTAGACAACGAATTAATGGAGTACGAGTTGGATCATGTTTTTGTGGGCTGTAGCTCGGAAGAACCACTTATAAATTCGGACGAGGCAATGGATTGGAAATACATTTCGCCGAATGAACTAAAATCTGATCTGGCTAGCAATCCAGAAAACTATACGGTTTGGTTCCAAAAGATCGTAAAACATTTAGAGGATAATTTAATTGAAACATTGTGCTAATTTGCGCCCATCCAAATCTTGTTTTTGGATGATTTGAATTCATAAAAACAAAAAATATGTCGCTCTATTTCATGCTTCTCCTTTGTTCGGTAGCCATTCCGCTTGTATTGAGCTTCGACAAGCGTTTGCAGTTTTACAAAAAGTGGCCCTATGTATTGCCCGCCATTTTTATCGTAGCCGCCATTTACATTGCTTTCGACATTTGGATGACAAGAATGGGGGTTTGGGGCTTTAACCCGAGCTATTTATCCGGAATCCTTATTTTTCACCTGCCCATTGAAGAGTGGCTGTTTTTTGTGGTAATTGCCTACGCCAGTTTGTTTTTGCATTTTTCGATTGTGGAGTATTTCCCGCAGGTAAAACTTAATGCAACCGCTACGAAATGGTTAAGCCTGTTTTTACTGCTGTTTTCAGTCGTTATGTTAGTCACTAATATCGGGAAAGCCTATACTTCCTATATTTTCGCAAAAATGGTGGTGGTTATGCTAATCGCTTTATTTCTGAAATCAAAAAGCATCAGTGCCTTTTACATTACTTTTTTAGTGATTTTAATTCCATTTGTTATTGTAAACGGGATTTTAACCGGCAGTTTTATCGAAGGCGAGGTAGTTTGGTACAACAACAGCGAAAATCTGGGAATTCGTCTTTTTACCATTCCAATCGAAGATATTGCGTATGGGTTTAGCATGTTACTGCTAAGTTTAATTTTATCGGAGGAATTTCAAAAACTCAGAAATTTTCAGCACAAAGGCGCTAAGACTTACCTACCGTCAGACAGGAAAAAACAATGAACGAGAACTAATGGGTTCGCGTTATTGCATAAACTTAAATTGAGAAACTAAAAAAGTAATGCCAACATCAGCCACCATAAAACATAAAAAACCAACTGCACAAAAACTTCACCTATGTTGTTTCGTTTTTTGTGATTTTTTACGCGGTAGGAATTGCGGGGATGTTGATTCCTTATACTTTTCCGCTGTTTGTAAAACTCACACCGCTGGCACTGCTGCTGAGCTCAACGGCCTTGGCATTTTTTCATCCGAAGTTTACCCCGAAAGCAATTGTGGTCTTTTTAATTATTTACTTTTTTGGGTTTTTCGTTGAAGTTTATGGCGTAAACACGGGAATTATTTTTGGTCACTACGCTTATGGCGACGGTCTGGGAACAAAACTTTTCAACACACCGTTAATCATTGGATTAAACTGGCTGATGTTGATTTATATCGCTTCATCGATTTTTGAAAATGTAAGAATTCACACCGTTTTGAAAATAATACTGGCATCGGGAATTATGTTGATTTATGATTTAATAATCGAGCAAATTGCACCCGAAATAATACTGGCATCGGGAATTATGTTGATTTATGATTTAATAATCGAGCAAATTGCACCCGATATGCACATGTGGGAATTTAGCGGCAATCAAGTCCCATTGCAAAACTACGCAGGTTGGTTTTTAATTGCGGTGTTTTTTCATTCACTCATAAAACTATTCAGAGTGAAGACAAAAAACCGATTAGCAGCGGCAATATTGATTTGTCAGGTGGTATTTTTTCTGATTTTATTAATCGCATTTAAAAAGTAAAATAGCCGATCTGAATGAAGCGCAAAACAAAAATGAGCCTGACTTATAAATTTAGTAATGCATAATTATTCTGCGAAACCATTTGTATCTTTGGGTTTATGGAAAAAGAAGGGTTAAACAAAAAGAAACTGATTAAATATTGGATTGAAAGTGCCGATGATGATTTTGAAACAATGCTTGCCATGTATCAATCGCAACGGTATAATTGGTCGTTGTTTATCGGCCATTTAATGATTGAAAAACTGCTAAAGGCTTATTTTGTAAAAATGCAGGAAGACTATCCTCCATTTATCCACAATCTTTATAGGTTGGCAGAAAAAACCAATTTGGAATTATCGGATGAAAAGAAAGAACAACTAATTACTATCACGGAGGTTCAATATCAACGCAAGATACGACGATTACAAAATGAGTTTCAAAAACCTTTGTACTCCCGATTTTACAGCTGAATGGATTGAGAAATTAAAAGAATTGAGATTATGGATAAAACAATTGATAGCACAATAAAAAAATATTTACGACTAAGCAAGGAGATGTATGCGGATATTGAAAAAGCGTATTTATTTGGATCCTTTGCAAAAGGAAAATCAAACACTGATAGTGACATCGACATTGCGTTAGTGTTTAAAAACCTGGATGACTCAAACCGTTTTATGGTTCAGGTTCAACTAATGTTGCTGGCTTCACAAATTGATTCAAGAATTGAACCCCACCCTATTTCGCTCAATGATTTTCAATCTGGCAATCCGTTTGTCGCCGAGATTCAAAAAACTGGCCTCGAAATTTTGAATCAATAAAGAAATCTAAATTCTTAGACACAAATAATCATAAACTCTCTATAATTAATCCTACTACGTTTTTGTTCAATTGATAATAAAAGCAAAACATAACTGGTTTCTCGATCCTCTTTTCCGATTTTATGTGATGTGGAAAATGAGGCGTTCTTTTCATTCCTTTCAAATCGAAGGCGAA
>CAJDWI010000111.1_pt1 | contig 10912 bp, 6 predicted proteins | sample 7391561 | NCBI WGS metagenome assembly CAJDWI01 (sample SAMEA7055724, study PRJEB34461) | soil metagenome | biome: terrestrial ecosystem; feature: Peninsula; material: soil | place: Antarctica | collected 2016 | reverse complement strand
GGAGGCGATACCGACAACTGGGTGTGGCCAAGGCATACCGGCGATTTTTCACTGTTCCGTGTGTATGCCAACAAAGAAAATGAACCTGCACAATATTCGTCAGATAACGTCCCTTTTCAGCCAAAAAAATATTTTCCTGTTTCGATGAAAGGAATACAGCCGGGCGATTTTACCATGGTATTTGGTTATCCGGGAACCACGATGCAATACATCCCTTCGCAAGAAGTTGATTTGATTCTGAACCAACGCGATCCCGACCGGGTGGCCATTCGTGATGTAAAGCTGGATATCATCGGTGCCGACATGAATGCCTGGAAAAAATGGCAAGGCGAAATGAAGGGCTTGAATCGCTTAGATGCTGTGAATAAAAAGTTGGATTTTGAAGCCGAGTTCCAGGCGTGGGCAAAAGAAAATGGAACATGGGAAAACAAGTATCAACCCGTTTTTGAGAATTTCGAAGTTCTCTACCAACGTTATAAAACCTATGTGAAAGCCGCCGATTATTATGGGGAAATTGTTTCCCGCGGGCCGGAAATTTTTCAGTTGGCCGGACAGTTCGACCGTATTTTTATGGCGTTGGAAAAAAATGATTCGTTGATTACCAGAAATGCAAAAGAAGTAACATTAAGCGATTTAAGTGCTTTTAGCAAAGATTTTAATCAGCCTACCGACGAAAAATTATTTGGCGAATTACTGCCTATGCTTGCCCGGGGAATCGACCAACAATTTTTACCTGTGGGATTCGCTCAAAAGTTACAAAAAACAGGCAATGATAATTTAGTGGAAAAGATTTATCGCAAATCGATTCTTACGGACACATTGAAACTGCAAAACCTACTACGAAACGCGTCCAATAAACGATTACTGAAACTTCGAAAAGATCCTCTAATTGGGCTTTTTAGTCAATTGAAATCTAAGTACCAGGATGATATTTTGCCTGTGGTGGAGAATACTTCAGACGAAATTACCGCCAATATGAAAACATACATGGCGGGCATTATGGAAATGAAAAAGGGGCAGCCCTTATATGCCGATGCAAACATGACCCTGCGGGTAGCCTATGGAAAAGTGGAAGGCTATGCACCTGTTGATGGGGTGCAATATAATTACTTTACTACTTTGTCGGGAATTATGGAAAAAGATAATCCGGCGATTTACGACTACGACGTACCTCAGCGCTTAAAGGAATTATACCGCAATAAAGATTTTGGTCGCTACGAAGTGAATGGAGATGTGCCAGTTTGTTTCACTGCCTCGAACCACACAACGGGCGGAAACTCTGGAAGCCCCATTGTAAATGCCGAAGGACATCTCATTGGGGTGAATTTCGACCGCGGATGGGAAGGAACCATGAGCGACATTATGTTCGATCCTGACCAATGCCGTAACATCGCAATAGATATTCGCTATGCCCTTTTCCTAATCGATAAATTCGCAGGAGCAGGATATTTGCTGGACGAAATGGAAATTGTGGAGTAGGGTAGGTTTTAAACACACATCAGCTATATTTACAGCATGAAACGACCACGGATGAATTTATCCACTTTGGAGCACGATTTTCATGGGAGTTACATCGAATACAATTAAAAACAAGCAATTACAATGAGATGAAGTCAATAAAGTTATTTACAGCATTATTTTTCCTGAGTTTATTTTCATTAATTTTAAATGCGCAGGAAAACGGGAACGAAGCCCCCTGGTTTTTTATTCAGCTAACTGATCCGCAATTTGGAATGTTGGAGAAAAACGAGGGCTTTGCAAAAGAAACCGTATTGTATGAAAAAGCAGTGGCCGAAATTAATCGTCTAAAACCTGACTTTGTGGTGGTAACTGGCGATTTGGTGAATTTGCCCAATGATCCGGCACAAGTTGCGGAATTCAAGAGAATCACAGCAACAATACATCCTGATGTTCCCGTTTATCTCACTCCGGGCAACCATGATGTGGGGCAAACGCCCGACAAACAAAGCATGCAAACGCCCGACAAACAAAGCATGTCGGCTTACCTCCAACATTATGGCTACGATCGGTTTTCGTTTAAACACAAAGATTCAAAGTTTGTCGGTTTTAATTCCAGCTTTATAAAAGCCGATTTGCCGAAACCGGAAAAAAAACAATATAAATGGCTTCAAAAAGAACTTCGGAAAAGCAAGAATATCAATCATCTGATTCTGTTTTGCCATTATCCTATTTTCATAAAAACACTCGACGAAGCTGAAAACTACTCAAATTTCAGTCTCGAGAAACGCCGAAAATACCTCACATTGTTTGAGGAGGAAAATGTTCGTGCTGTTTTCGCCGGACACCTTCATAATAATGCCTTGGCAAGCTATGGCCGAACGGAACTCGTTATAACAAGTGCCGCCGGAATGCCTTTAGGCGAAGCACCTTCCGGTTTTCGGGTAGTTAAAGTTTATCCTGACCGTATTGAGCACAGTTATTATGGTTTGGATGAGGTTCCTGCGAAAATTGAGTTTCATAAGTAAATTGAAAAATAAACGAAAAAATGAGACAAATCCTGATCTCTTTGTTGTTTAGTGTGTTGCTTTTTCAAGCCTGCCAAACGGAAAAGAATACTAAAGAACGTGAATTGCTTTTGTGGTACCAACAGCCTTCTGAGCAATGGACGGAGGCATTGCCCATTGGAAACGGACGACTTGGGGCAATGGTTTTCGGCGGAACAAGCACCGAGCGTATTCAGTTGAACGAGGAATCCGTTTGGAGCGGAGGTCCGATTGATCGTGCCAATCCGGAGGCTTTAGAAAACCTGCCCAAAGTGAGGCAATTATTGTTTGAACGGAAATATGCCGAAGCCGAGCGTCTGGCTCAACAAAAAATTATGGGCAAACGCATTGAAGGCGGACTGCATACCTATCAAACCCTCGGCGATTTGTTTTTGGATTTTGATGAACCCGGAGTAGTTTCCGATTACAAACGAAGCCTCGATTTAAGAACGGCGATCACCCGCATTGAATATACTCTTGATGACGTGATTTACACGAGAGAGATGTTTTCTTCTACGCCGGATCAGGTGATGGTACTTAAGCTTTCAGCAAGCAAAAAAGGAATGCTGAATTTTAATGTTCGACTGGAACGACCGGGAGAAGCTGAAATTGTTCACGCAACTGACAATCAACTTCTGATGACGGGTTTTGCCGAATATGACGGACAAGGAGTGCATTTTGCGTCTATAGTTGATGTGCACAGTAAAGGCGGCGAAGTGGTAAAAGGAGAAACCGTGATGCGGGTAAATAATGCTGATGAGGTGGAAATCCTCATTTCGGGTCGAACGGATTTTTGGGGCAAGGATGAAGTGAGTCTCGCCAAAAAGGATATTGCGGAAGCGAGGGAGAACACTTTTGAAATATTAAAGCAAAAACATCTTGCCGATTATCAGGAATTATTCGGACGGGTCGATCTTCAGTTAAATGCTAGTGATACGTTGAATTTACCCACCGACCAACGTTTGGAACGCATAAAAAATGGGAGAGAGGATACCCATTTTACGGAACTTTATTTTCAGTTTGGGCGCTATTTGCTCATCAGTTCGTCTCGGCCCGGTGGACTTCCTGCCAATTTGCAGGGAATTTGGGATGCAAGCCTAAAACCGCCATGGAATGCGGATTACCATATCAATATTAATATTCAAATGAATTATTGGCCTGCTTTGGTTACTAACCTGGCCGAATGTGAGCAGCCGTTTTTTGAGTTTACTGATGGCCTCCGGAAACGGGGTGCGATAACAGCAAAAAATACCTATGGCTGCAGAGGGGTTGTTGCGCATCACACTACCGATGCCTGGCAGTTCACCGATCCCATTGGCGCAACAGGATATGGAATGTGGCCCTTGGGATATGCCTGGTGCACCGACCATTTCTGGGAGCATTTTGATTATACCGGTGATAAACAATTTTTGCAGGATAAAGGCTATCCGGCCTTAAAAGATGCGGCCTTGTTTTTTGTCGATTTTTTGGTGGAAGACCCACGAACCGGTCTCTTAGTTTCGGGGCCGAGTATTTCGCCCGAAAACCGCTTCGTCACGGAAAATGACGGAGGCGCTGCCGTTTGCATGGGGCCGGCAATGGACCATCAAATTATTCGCGAATTGTTTAGCAATTGTATTAAGACTTCAGAACTTTTGGGAATCGATAAAGCGTTTTCCGATACCCTGAAAATGATGTTGACAAAATTAACTCCTTCGCAAATTGGTTCCGACGGGCGTATTTTGGAATGGTCGGAGGAGTTGCCCGAAGCAGAACCGGGTCATCGCCACATGTCGCATTTGTATGCCTTGTATCCCGGCGAAGAATTTACTAATCCCGACGAACCAAAATGGGCAGAAGCTGCGGGTAAATCGATAGAAGGACGACTTGCAAGCGGCGGCGGGCACACAGGATGGAGTCGTGCCTGGATAATTAATTTCTATGCACGTTTAAAAGATGGCCAAAAGACAGCCGAAAACATTCATGCGCTATTCGCTAAATCAACACATCCTAATTTATTTGACAATCATCCGCCGTTCCAAATCGACGGGAACTTTGGTGCCACAGCAGGCATTGCTGAAATGCTGATGCAAAGCCACAACGGGGTAATCCAAATTTTGCCGGCATTGCCGTCTTCGTGGAAAAGCGGTCAAATAAAAGGACTTCGCGCGCGTGGTGGTTTTGAAATCGATATAATATGGGAAGACGGCAAATTGAAGCATTTATATGTTATCTCCTTACTCGGAAATCCTTGCGAAATCAGGTCGGAAGGAAACCTGATCAATTTTGAGACAACTGCAGGGCAAACCTTCCGCTTCGACGGTAATTTGAAGCTGAAATAAGGTCGAAAGGCTGTAATTCACAGTGCTATTTTCGGAATTTGGCTATCAGTACTACGATTAAAATAATAACGGCCACTACGACAAAAACTCCTACACCCATTCCGGCTTTAAAGATTCCTGTAATTACACTGCATGAACTGAAAGCAAATGCGGTGAGAATAAATAAAATTGCAAGGTTTATATTTTTCATTGTTTTTAAATTTTACTGAAAAGTTACAAACAAATTTAAAGCCATCCAATAATCCCAGCTAAAACCCTCGAAAAAAAGAGAACTTGTGAATTGGGAAGAGTAAGAATCGCCCCACTTTGAGGATCCCAGGCCTTGGTGAGCCTTCATTATTTGGCATATTTACACGGATGAAACGTGTATTAAAATTTCCCTTTACAACAATTGGTGACCCAATTTCAGTATTATGCATTCCATCTCTCAGCGTAGTCCAGTCTCTACCGTTGTCCGAAACATCGATTTTATACTTATAGGGATAAATTGGAAATTCAGGATACACCTCAATTTCTGAAACCGATTGCTTTTTTTCCAAATCAATCGTAATCCACTCTATAGCCAATTTTCCTCCAATCCAGAGTGTGCCGTTGTTTTCATCATTCACGTAACCGGCTTTGCAGCAAATGTCCAGATCTGACGAACTTTCCACTTTGGCATTTAATGCGAGATTTTTTCTTTCATCGATTTGAAAAATTGGCCAAACACCCTTATGTGTGGACACCACATGTTGAATGGAGCCATCAGAATTAAATATCAGTTCATCAGCACATACCTGTCGCAGCTTTGCCGAAATATCGTAATTGTTTAAAGTGTTGAAGCGATGATAAACAATATAATATTTGTCTTTATAATTCAATACGGTATGGTGTCCGGTGGAAGTAATGCGATCTTCTTTTTCGTTGGCAACCATTATGGGCCTCACCATTCCTTCTTCCCAGGGTCCGAAAGGAGTATCGCCCGTGGCATAACGCACCTGATAGGTTTTATCCCAGGTGTGGCCCCACGAATACATAAAATAATACTGCCCGTTGCGCTTAAGCATATAGGGAGCTTCAAAAAAATGAGGCGGCGTAACATCTCTGGGTGCTTCGCTGAAAGATACCATGTCAGCATTTAATTTCACCGCCAGACATCTGCCTTCGATGTCGAGACCCGAGTCTGAAGATCCCCAGTAGAGATAAGCCTGGCCATCATCATCAATGAAACATTCGGCATCAATTGTTTCAACGTAGTAATATTCTTTATGGCGAATGAGAGGTTGCGCATCGGAACGCGCATTTCGCCAGGGCCCGGTTGGGGTGTTCGCAATGCCCACCCAAATTTCTCTGCCAACTGTTACATACATGTAAAATTTTCCGTTGGTACCTGTAACGACATTGGGTGCCCAAACGCCATCCGGTCTGCCTGTGTTGCTAGTGCACTGTTCTTTGGTGGGCCAGTTTAAATACTCACATTTCCAGTTTTTCAGGTCGGTTGAACTCCAGACGCCCATTTTAGTTGTTGCATCCCAAGATGTTAAATCGCTTGTTGCATAGATGTAAAAAATTCCATTATCCTCAATAATAGTTGGATCGGCATAATAACCGGGCAAAACTGGATTTCCAGTTTGCGGATCATTGTATTTGAGATCGTTATTGGTCCAATGCCTTAAAATTGGATTTTCCTGATTTTGGCCATTCAGGGTTTTTATGGAAATTAATAAAAGCACGCAAATCGCTATTTTTGGTATTTTCATAAAATTGCAGAATATTAATTTTAGAAAGCAAAGCTACAATAATCATTTAGTTGGTAGCCTTAACAGATTATAGATATGGCGTAATTGCTGGGATTGGACTGGCGGAATGTCTTAATATGTATCTTAGGAAAATTATGTTCTGTTAATTGACCCTAGTGCCAAAAGCAAAGTGGAACAGAAATATTTTGTGAGTTTTTCAGCTCTATTTAGTTTCAGAAAGCAAGCTTAGGAGAAATACAGCAACTATACTAATCATCGTAAACCGGGAAATAAAAAAGGGACTGGTCTTTCGAACAGCCCCATGTAAGGTGTGATTATTATTAAAAAGTAAAAAGCCGGCCTAATATCCGGCATGTTGTGAAATAATTCCTTTGTTTCGAAGAATGTTGACTACTGCATCCACAATTTCGTCGTCTTGCAGTGAAGCATAGTTGAAAATCACGTCATAATCGTTGTTTTCCGCTTTTCTACCAATAATTCTTTCGATGAACGAGTCGCGCTTTTTGTCCATTTCATTGATGTAATCAGCCGCCTCGGCCTGACTGCATTCCCGGATCTGCATAATCCGGTTAATCCTCCATTCTGCAGGCGCTTCCAACCGGATGTTTAGTTTGTTCGGTACATTTCGCAAGATAACTCCTGCCGAACGCCCGACAATGATTTTGCGCCCCTGAATGGCAAGCCGGCAAATCACAGCTTTTAGCGATCCTATTAAATGTTCGTCTGAAATGTCGTAAATCGATTCATCTGAAAATGACTTTGAAACCTGTTCGAGCATGGCAATAGCTTCTTTTTCATCGGGGTAATGACTTGATTTAATCACTTTTATTGTATCGCTAACCGCACGCTCAAAAATCTTCTTATCCACCCATTTCCAAATTGCTTCGGTTTTGGTTTCCGACATGTAGTTGTAACCAGTTAAAATTTTTGATAGTTTAATGGCGATTCGTTGTGCCGAACAGCCTGCTTGTCGGGAAATGGTGACTACAGGCCCGGGAAAGTCGCCGGATTCAAGGTTGTAACATGAAAAAGTGTTGAAATAGTTTCTTGCAAGATGTTCCATTTTACGCTATTCTTTCAAACATCGAAGGTACAATCAAAAATTCTTTTCTTATAATGATATGTTGATTAAAACCTGTATTTTTTTATGTTTCATAACAGCTTTCAGTACTTTGCTTCAAATTTGCTATTTTTCGGATAAAAAATGAAAGAACAAATTCAAACTGCTATTGCTTCATTCGGAATGTCAGGTCAGGTTTTTCATGGCCCGTTGTTGAAAGTTAACCCTGGTTTTAATGTGCACAGTGTTTGGGAACGCTCAAAAAACATTTCTCGGAAACTGTTTCCGGAAGCTAAAATTGTCAGAGATTTTGAGGAACTTTTAATGGATCGTGAAATCGAACTTGTAATTGTGAATACGCCTGACGTGTTGCATTTCTCTATGGCTAAACAGGCATTGCAATCTGGAAAACACGTTGTGGTGGAAAAACCCGCTACATTGAGAAGTGCTGAGACCAGGGAATTAATTGAATTGGCGGAACAAAAAGGTTTGGTGTTCACGGTATTTCAGAACCGGCGTTGGGACGGTGATTTTCGCACAGTTCAAAAGATACTTAATGAAGGAAAGTTAGGACGGCTTGTTGAATTTAAATCGCATTTTGATCGCTACCGTACTTTTATTGCCCCGAATACCTGGAAAGAAGAAGGAGGCGAGTTTGCGGGTGCATTGTACAACCTCGGTTCGCACAAAGTGGATCAAGTGTATGTGTTATTCGGCCAGCCGAAATCGGTAAACGCAACGTTAAAAATTGTTCGAACGGAAGGCCGGGCAAATGACTATTTCGATATCCGGTTGGAATACGAAGGTTTCTCTGCACTACTGAAATGCAGCTATTTGGTAAAGAAACCCGGACCAAATTTCACACTACACGGCGAGTTGGGTAGCTTTCATAAAAGTGGCCTCGATCATCAGGAAGAAGACTTAAAAGCGGCAAAACTTCCGGTTGGTGAAAACTGGGGCACCGAATCCAAAGCGGAATGGGGAACACTCTATTATACGGAAAATGATGCTGACATTGAAAAAAGGATAGAAACAATACCCGGAGATTATAATATTTTCTACAACAATCTTTATGATGTTATTCGCAACGGAGCCGAACTATTGGTGAAACCGGAACAGGCCTGGGAAGTGCTGAAAATATTGGAGGCTTGCATAGAAAGCAACCGAACAGAGAAAACCATTCATTTATAAATGGAGTAGTAGATTTATAAAATTCCCAAACATTTTAATGCGAACATTAAACTGTTGGAGGTGTTTCCAATAGGAATGAAGAAATATATTCTAATCTGGTGTATTTTCTTGATAATCTCCGCTTGTCAAAGCCAAAATTCAAACAAAATGGAACATAAATTTACTAACGATTTAATTCACTCTACCTCGCCCTATCTTTTGCAACATGCACACAATCCGGTAAGTTGGCATGCTTGGAGCGATAATATTCCTGAAAAAGCAAAGCGTGAAAACAAATTGATTTTGGTAAGCATAGGCTATTCAGCCTGCCATTGGTGCCATGTAATGGAACACGAAAGTTTTGAAGACGAGGCAGTAGCCAAAGTAATGAATGAACATTTTGTTTGTGTGAAGATTGACCGCGAGGAAAGGCCGGACGTAGATCATTATTACATGACGGCCGTGCAATTGATGCAGCAGCAGGGTGGCTGGCCTTTAAATGTGATTGCTTTGCCCGATGGTCGTCCGATCTGGGGAGGAACTTATTTTTCCAAAGAAATGTGGGTGAAAAATCTCCTTGCTGTGGTCGATTTTTATCGTGAAAACAAGCAAAATGTAGAAGAATACGCAGCCAACCTTCAAAATGGGATCGAACAGGCTTCGCTTACGGCAACAATCGAAGATGTTCCGCCAGTGAATAAGGCAATGATAAAACAGGCTGTGGAAGGTTGGAAGCAACGTTTCGATTGGGAAAACGGCGGAAGGCAGGGTGCACCAAAGTTCCCGATGCCTAACAACCTCGATTTTTTGCTCTATTACGGCTTTATTGAAAAGGATGACAAAGTGCTGGATTTTGTTGAAACTACTCTGGAAAAAATGGCACGTGGCGGAATCTACGATCAAATTGGCGGAGGGTTTGCGCGCTATTCTGTGGACGAAAAATGGAAAGTGCCTCACTTCGAGAAAATGCTTTACGACAACGGACAATTGCTTAGCATTTATTCAAAAGCTTTTCAGCAATTTAAAAATGAAGAGTTTAAAACAGTGGTGTATGAAACCTTCGGTTTTATTGAACGTGAACTGCGGCACGAAAGCGGTGCTTACTTTTCATCGTTAGATGCCGACAGCGAAGGTGAAGAAGGTAAGTTTTATGTTTGGAAATCCTCGGAATTAAAGGAGATTTTAAAATATGATTTCGATTTATTTTCAAACTACTACAACGTAAACGGTAAAGGTTTTTGGGAAAAGGGCAACAACATCCTTCTGCGTGACGGTTCGGATGAAAGTTTTGCAGAAAAACATGGATTGGAATTAAGGGAGCTTCAGCAAAAAATCAAGAATTGGAAAGAAGTTTTATACCAAGAACGGGCAAAACGGATTCGACCGGGTTTAGACGACAAAACTCTAACATCATGGAATGCACTGGTAATAAATGGTTTGGTGGATGCTTACAAAGCTTTTCAGGATGAAGTGTTTTTAGTTGCAGCACAAAAGAATGCACGATTCCTATTAGAAAACCTGATTTTACCAAATGGGAAAGTGTTTCATAACTGGAAAAACGGGAACGCTTCCGTTGACGGTTTTATGGAAGATTATTCGCTTTGTATTCAGGCTTTTTTATCGCTATTTGAAGTTTCTTTTTATCATGAGCCAAGTGGATTATTTTATTTTTCCGAAAGGGACCGAGATTCACCCCTGACAAATCATTTTCAGAACGAAGATAATGTAATACCTGCCTCGAATTCGGTAATGGCCGGCAATCTGCACCGGATGTATTTGCTTTTGGAAAAACCGGAGTATTTGCAGAAAGCAACTAAAATGCTCCAACACATTTCGCCCCAGTTTCCCAAATATCCAACTGCCTACTCCAATTGGGGGATTTTGATGCTGAAAACCACCTCGCCTTTCTTTGAAATTGCGATAAGCGGAAATAAAGCACAGCAAATGGCTCTGGAAATGCAACACGGTTTTCATCCCAACACCCTTTGGGCGATTTCAACTAAAGAGAGTGAGGTGCCATTGTTGGCCAACCGCTATGTTTCGGGCGAAACTTTGATCTATGTGTGCCAGGAAGGAGCGTGTAAATTACCTGTAAAATCAGTAGGAGAGGGGATTGCG
>CAJDWI010000166.1_pt1 | contig 10955 bp, 9 predicted proteins | sample 7391561 | NCBI WGS metagenome assembly CAJDWI01 (sample SAMEA7055724, study PRJEB34461) | soil metagenome | biome: terrestrial ecosystem; feature: Peninsula; material: soil | place: Antarctica | collected 2016 | reverse complement strand
TTCAAACCGTTGGACAACAAATCAGGAATTTATATTTACAAATTAAATCTTGGTGGAAATGTTCAAACGGGTAAGGTGATCTATAAACAAAAATAGAAAACCATCATTTTTTGTTTTATGAACACTAAAGATATTTGAAACTTTTTCAAAAAGTTAGTATATTTAAATACCGAGGATTTAGCCAATTAAATTGCATTTCTTTGGTGAAGGTTCTGCTCTCCCCACAAAGGGAATTACTAAAAAGTAATTCCCTTTTTTTATGAATAAAATTCCCTTTAAAATTATAAGCTGCTGCTAATTAAGAATGTTGCTGCGAATGCAATAATTGCATACAATTCGGGGAATACGGCAAGTACCATTGTTTTCCCAAAAATATCGTAGCCCGAACCGATTCCAGCAATCCCGTTAGCGGTTACCTCTCCCTGGTTGAGTGCCGAGTAAAACCCAACAAATCCGAGCGTCAATCCCGCAGCAAGAATTGCAACTCCCTGAAGCATTGTCATTTCGGGCGAGATAACCCCCTGGCTGTTAATAATAAAAAAACCTGCAAACCCGTAAAGACCCTGCGTTCCGGGCAAAGCACTTAAAAGCACGTAACTTCCAAACGCATCGGGCTTTTTCTTGAGCGCACCAACGGTTGCGTTTCCACCTTTAGATACGCCGATTGCACTCCCAACTCCCGAAAAAATTAGCATAATTGCCAAGCCTGTATAGGCTAAAATAACTGCTGTTCCCATAACTTAACTCCTTTTTTATTTAATTATTTATTTCTTATTCAATTCCGAAAATGGTTGGTACTCTTCACCACCGCCTGTGAATCCTGCATTCTTATAAAATTCCACAAAAGTTAAACGCATGGGATGTACAAACGAACCCAGCGAAGAAATTAATATATTGAGCGTGTGGCCAATCAACAGAAAAACAACAAAGAAAACCGGCCCCAATATTTTTGATGAACCCAGGATTTGTAAACCAATATCGTTGATTACAAAACCGAGAATAGAACTTGAAAGCCCAAGTGCGAACAAACGGATATACGACAAAAGGTCGCCAAATATCCCGGTTATCGTTGAGTAAATGTCCCATAATCCTTTTCCGAAACGTAGAAAAACATTTACGCTGGGGTCACTGAAAAATAAGATAAAAAAACCTCCGAGACCTAAAATGACATACAGCACAATAGGACTATCAGGTATTATTTTCATTGTTGTGCCTCCAAAGTAAAGTATCCCTCCGAGCAAAACGATTAACCAACCAAAGGTTGCAAACGCATATTGAATTCCATATTGCCTGATTTGATTGAATGCCTTCACAAAGAGTCCGAAAATGATTTGCACACCACCTATAACCATAGACAACGTGAACATTTTTTCAGGGTTAAGAAAATATTTTCTAAAATTTTCTGCCCAGGAAAGTTCCGTTTCGCCTAAATTGATACCGAAGACGGTTCCTGAAATCGCACCAAAAATAATGGTACCAACGCCTAAAAACTGGATGAGCGACAGATAGGGTTTGTATTCCTCTTTCGCCTTAAGTTTATATAATCCGGCTCCTACAATAAACAGCAGGCCATAGCCCGCATCGCCAAGGCAGAATCCGAAAAACAACATGAAAAATGGTGCAAACATTACAGTTAAATCCAATTCGGAATAAGCGGGTAGCGAAAATAGGGAACCAATGGGTTCAAATAATTTTCCGAAGCGGTTATTTTTGAGTAGAACCGGAACCTTATCTGCAGGAGTGGCTCTGACGGATGTAAACGCTATTTCACTTTTTTCTAAAAACGCATCAATTTCTGTTTTTTTTGTTTTTGGCACCCAGCCTTCCAGAATCATTAGTTTTTCATCGGCTTCGGTCAAAGTATGCAAAATGGTTTTGTCGAAACTCAATTCATCCTGAATCCTATTTTTGTGCTCTTCTAATTTCGGAATCCACTGTGCAGCATAAACATCCAGATCATGGTTAATGGTCACGCTTCGGGTTTCCAGACTTTCCAGCTTCATTATTAATTCCGAATGAGTGAGATCGGGCATTCTAACTATTTCCGATTCCAAAGGTATTTCTTCACTTTCGCTCTGAAAAACCAAGGCATAAATCTGATTTCCAACCTCGGAGACAACTTCGATCGGGATTTCTTTTTCAAGCAATTCCAAATACCTCTTTCGCGGAATGACCAAAAAATTGACGTTGATTTTTGCCGCATGCAATTTTTCAATTGTCTCCTTAGAAAAATCACCCCAGGGCTCGGCTTTTTTAATTTCTTTCCTTACGTCTTCTATTTGCAGGTTAATTCGTTCCAGCTCTCTTTGTTTCTCTTCAATATCTGTTAAAAGAGCGGTTTCATCAATTTCGAAAATTTCGCCGTTTATAGCCGGCACTCTTCCCTTCAGAAATTGGATGGTTTTTTCAATTTGTTCTGTCCGTAAATATTTTTGTTTTACTTCATCGGACATTTCTGCATCTTTTTCCACCACATGCAAAACGCCAATTTGTTGAAGTTTTCCAAGAAAATCACGATATTCTTTGTGAAAAACCAGAAAATGATATTTAAACATCGGAACTATCATATCTCTTCCATTTGTTGTTGTTGTCGTTTTTTTACAATCTTTTGAGCCGATTTTGAAAGATTTTCCTCATCTTCCAAAAAGCGCTTTATCTTCAAAATAGCATCCTCATACCCTGGAATTTGCACTTTTTCGTACAGGTTTACTTTTTGCGTTGTTTTGCGGCGGGCATGGTCAAGCAGTACAACTTTTTTATTGAAAAACTCCTTTTCTGTCACTACTTCCACGAATTCCTTCACTAAAGATATCCCTTCGGGAAACCAGGCGGGTTTGGCGAACAAACTGAATGCTTTTTCCTGAAATCTCATGCCTTCAAATACTGGAATTCTTACTCCTGCAATTTTCTTTGTCGAAAACTCAACATCTTCAAGCACAAGCAAGTTAGTAGAGAATTCATTCCACAATCCTGCCGAACCGGAATGTGCCTGTAGTTTTGCGTTTAGCTTTTCTTCCAGCTCAGTCGATTTGTCTTTCGCTTTTTTTACCTCGAGCCGCAAGGCAGCTTCTTTGTTTTTTAAGGTAGGAAGCGAGCCGAACTTTTAGTTGCTTGTTCAGATTTTGAAGCGAAGTTTTGTTGTATTGAAATTTTATAGCCACTGCAAACGATTTGGATAATGAAAAACTATACCGGGAATATTAAAACCGGAACTTTATTGTACGAAACCAGCTTTTCTAAAAGGCTGGGATGAAATATTCTATAAAATGCTGAGCGTTCTATCTTTGAAATGGACATAATGTCGATCTTGTGGGCATTTACAAATTCGATGAATCCCTTTTCTAAATTGTCATGTTCAACCAATTCAAACTGAATAGCATGCTGGCTGAATTCTTTTGCCAACATCGCGTTCAACTCATCCGTTTTTCGCTGAATATTTGGATCAATTCCCCTTTCTATGTGCACACAATGGATTTCTTTGTCGAAAGATTCTAAAGCGTTTAATAATTTATGAAGAGCAATATTGTCTGTTTCGTAAAAGTTGGTAGCATACATCACACTCAATTTTTTGTCTTTCTTGAATTGAGTTGTTGGCGGGAAGGTCAAAACCGGAAATTGTGTCCTTTCAATTACTTTCATGGCTTCCTTACTGAAAAACTCACCTTTTTTAAGCTGACCCGGTGTCGGCATTAAAATTATATCGGGTTTATACCGAACAGCAGACTCAGTAATTACGTTTTCCGGAGTTCCTTTCAACATGCGGTAGTGTACTTTAACGGTCTCCAATAATTCTTTTGGAACGTTTCTCTTTAGTTCGAGACTAAATTCAAACAACTTTTTTTGTGCATCTCTATTGCACTCCTGCAATTGAAGCTTCACGTGCTTTTGCCAGGAAGCAGTGTGTTTAACCGACTCGTCCATGGTCGGATCTTCATAAACATATAAGATTTTTATCTCGGCATTAATTTCTTTTGCCAATTGGAGAGCATAGTTACAGTAGTGAATGCACTGTGGTGTCAAAAGAACCGGGAAAAGGATTTTCTTCAAATCCTGAAACGTATGGTTTTTGGTGATTTCATCCAGGTCGTAATCTTTATGGACTTGCATCAATAACATTACAGCTTTTTCCGTATCGTTCAATTTTACTTTCAGCACCACCTCGTCGGGGTTGTACTTGCTGCCAAGCACGCGTCCTTCATCCGTAAAAAAAACTTCAATTCCATGGGCTTCAAACTTGTCTTTAACATAGTTTCCCAACTGAGGCGTTGTGATTCGTAATATTGTTACTAATTGATTTTCCATGTCGTTTGTTTTAAGTTGATACTTTATTTCTGCTCGCGCTTTCCATATTTATCGACCAGTTCTTTTTTGATTCCGATTTCAGCTTCGGTAAAATGCTTGTTGAACAATGCCCATCCGGTGTCAATCATCTCCTCAATTTCAATATTAATATCAATTGCAAGAAGTTTTTCTGAATATTCTTTTGCAAAATCCATGGTTCTTCTATCGTAATCGCTTAAATCGAAACCATTCTCTACTTTTGTTTTTGCATTGGCAGCGTCCGCATAAAGACGAATCGCTGTATTCATCACTTGCGGATGATCTTCCCGCGTTTTTTTACCAATCACCAATTGTTTCAGACGCGATAAGCTTCTGAACGGATCAATAATTACTTTTCCGATATCGGTGTCTTTGCGTAAAAAAAGTTGTCCTTCGGTAATGTATCCGGTATTATCGGGAATGGCGTGTGTAATGTCGCCTCCCGACAAGGTGGTTACCGCAATAATGGTGATTGAACCACCGTCAGGAAACTGCACTGCTTTTTCGTAAAGCCGGGCCAGGTCACTGTACAAAGAGCCCGGCATACTATCTTTCGACGGAATCTGGTCCATCCGGTTCGATACTATACTCAGCGCATCGGCAAAAAGCGTCATGTCAGTTAAAAGCACCAGTACGTTTTGGTTCTTTTCGGCTGCGAAATATTCGGCAGCACTCAAAGCCATATCCGGAACCAGCAAGCGTTCAACCGGCGGATTTTCGGTTGTGTTTACAAAACTTATAATCCGGTCGATTGCCCCGGCATTCTCAAAAAGGTTTTTAAAGAATAGGTAATCGTCGTTGGTGATTCCCATTCCGCCCAAAATAATTTTATCGGCTTTTGCCCTTAGCGCAACCATTGCCATTACCTGATTGTAAGGTTGGTCGGGGTCAGCGAAGAATGGTATTTTTTGTCCGGTAACCAGCGTGTTGTTCAGGTCGATTCCGGCAATTCCCGTTGCAATCAGTTCCGAAGGCTGCAACCTTCGTACAGGATTAACGGAAGGACCACCGATTTCTACCCATCTTCCTTCCACTTCGGGGCCGCCGTCAATAGGTTGTCCGTAGGCATTAAAAAATCGGCCGCTCAGTTCATCGCTAACCGCAAGCCGGGGAGCATGCCCCAGAAAAACCACTTCTGCGTTGGTGGGAATTCCCTCGGTGCCCGAGAAAACCTGTAACGTTACCAGATCACCTTGTATTTTTACAACTTGCGCCAGCCGGTCATTTACCATGGCCATCTCTTCATTTCCCACTCCAGTTGCATAAAGCGAACAAGTAGCTTTTGTTATCTGGTCTATTTTCGTATGTACCTTCTGAAATGCTGTGGTTTCCATTCTTATTTTTTCTTTGGTAAATTCTTAATTTTCGATTTCAACAACCGATTTCTCTTTGATTAATTCCACCAATTCCTTTTCAAAATTGTGGAATTTTTCGGATTCGAATTCAGAGTAATTCATCTGCTTCAAAACATTGATTACTTTTTTGAAATAAGGATTTATGGCTTCAAAAGAATCAAACTTGAAGTGGGTTTTGTAAATTCCGAGTACTTTGTTCATCATATATTGCTGACGCACAATTGGAGTTGAGGCATCCACTTTGTCGAATGCGTCTTGCTGCAGGATAGCAAAGTCAATAATCTCCGATTTCCAAAATATTTCGTGATATTCCATTGGGACGCCATCATCGCCCAATATATTGATCTGTTCATAGGCTTCACGACCGCGAATCAGAATATTTTTTGCCAACAAAATGTTGTCTACCCAGTCGGGGGAAACCTTTGTTTTCATTCGTTCGATAAATTCCGGATATTCCAGGTACTTTGAATAGCTGGCAACCGCATCAATTGCCGGGTAGCGTTTGCTATCGGCGCGGTCTTGCGAAAGCGCATAAAAGCAGCGGGCAGCTTTTTGGGTCGATTCGGTAACAGGCTCTTTTAAGTTTCCACCAGCCGGCGAAACGGTACCAATAAACGTTACCGATCCGGTTTTCCCATTATTAAGGTAAACGAATCCTGCACGGGCATAAAAACTAGAAATAATTGCCGGCAAGTCCATGGGGAAGGCATCCGGTCCGGGCAATTCCTCCATTCGGTTCGACATTTCGCGCAACGCTTGTGCCCAACGCGATGTTGAGTCGGCCAGCAATAAAATTTTCAAACCCATCGAGCGGTAATACTCGGCAATGGTCATCGCCGTATAAACCGATGCTTCGCGCGCAGCAACAGGCATATTTGATGTATTTGCAACGATAGTGGTACGCTCCATCAATTTACGTCCTGTGCGTGGATCGTCTAATTCCGGAAATTCTGTGAAAATTTCCACTACTTCGTTGGCACGTTCACCGCAAGCGGCTACAATAATCATATCGGCTTCAGCCTGTTTCGACAACGCATGTTGCAACACGGTTTTACCCGTTCCAAAAGCGCCGGGAATAAAGCCGGTGCCGCCTTCCACAATTGGGTTTAAACTGTCGATAACCCGTATTCCCGTTTCCATGAAATCGAAGGGCCTCGGTTTTTCGATATATGCCCTAATGGGTATTTTTACAGGCCATTTTTGAACCATACTGACTTCTACGTCTTTACCTTTTCCGTCTGTTAACACCGCTATGCAATCATTGATTTTGTATTCGCCTTCCGCATTGACTGATTTCACGGTGAATTTACCCTTGAAGGCAAAAGGCACCATAATTTTATGCGGAATCCAGTTTTCGATCACTTCGCCCAACCAGGAACCTGCCGAAACTTCGTCGCCAATGTTAGCCAAGGGCTTAAATCCCCATAGTTTATCGTCTTCAAGTGCTGGAGTATAATCCCCTTTTTTCAGGAAAACTCCTTCCATTTTGTCCAGATCGTGTTGCAGCCCGTCGAAGTTTTTCGAAAGTATTCCAGGGCCTAATGTGGCTTCGAGCATGTGTCCGGTAAATTCGACGTCCGCACCGGGTTTCAATCCGCGCGTACTTTCAAACACCTGAACATAGGCAGTTTTTGATCCGATCCGGATCACTTCGGCCATTAGTTTTACATCGCGCATGATAATGAAACAAATTTCATTTTGCGCCACCGGTTTTGTGCTCATGTTCAATCTATTTTAAATGCTGAATTCCGCAGGGAATTTATAGCTCGTTTTTAATTCGTCAATCAATTTATGTAGAAGTGAGGTTCCCATTTCAATGTCTAATTTCATCCAACGTTCGATAATCCCTAACTTCAGGGTGAAACTCACTATTTTTTCAATGGTGAAGTAGTGAAAGAAGGTATATTCATCAAGATAATCCCATTTTATTTTGTCTATGGCTTTTTCTTTCTCAACGATAGTAAAATCCGACTCGGCAACCCGGAATATTTGCTCGGCAAAAGGTAGTTCCTCTTCAAAAGGCTCGGGTTTTAAACGGTTTCCGATAAGTAGGCTATATACCTGTTTATTGGAATCGATTTCAATGAGTTGCTTTTCGGGCTCGTAGTTAAATTTTTTGCAATTAAAGGCCGCCAAAACATTTTTTACATTCAGTTCAAACTTAAACCAATCTGTTATGAATTCATTTTTTTCTTGCAAAACAAATTCGTAATACAAAGTATTCAGTTTATTTTCAGCTTCCACCGAATATTCCTTTAGCTCGAGATTTTTTGCCCAATTTATAAATATGATCATATAGAGTGGAAGCATTGCGGGCAATTCAATCTGATCCTCCATGAACGCGCGGTTATAATTACCTTCAGTGTTAAACGGCAGATTACGATTGAAAAACAAATTCAACAGGTTTTCATTGTCTGCATGAAGAAAAAGCAATCGTATTCGTTCTAAATCTGCGGGGCTAAGTTGCAGCTCCAATTCCTCACGAAACTGCGAACTGTCGAATCCCGGTTTACCCTCGCTAAAGAACAAATCGGGCAGCCCGGCAACCAAGCAATAATATTTTTGTTTCAACATACCCTGATTTTAAATGCTGTCTTCTTCAAACAATAATTTTCTCGTCCTCGCTTTTAGAGTGTTTTTAAAGTAGTTTTCAAAATCGGTATCAGAAAAACTGATAATATAACTTCCGTCTTTTGGGCCAATTTTAAATCCGCTTTCGAGCGTTGAATCAAATTCCACGTCTATTCCTTTATTAATTATATCCAATGCTTTAGAATTAAAAAAACTGAGAAGTTCGTTTTTATCCTTCTCCGGAAGCAGGACAATTAAATCTAGTTCTGTGGGATTTTGAGGATTCCAGTTTTTGATTAAAGTCAGGATGCTTTTTTTAATAAGGTCAGTATCATTAAACGCTTCATTTAGAACTGGCGCTGTTTTCGCTTTTACGACCGTATGGGTAATTTGCTGTTTCAGTTTACTCAGGAATTGGCGTGCAGCCAGCTTTAATTCCGAATCGGTGTTTTTGCGGATTTCTTCTGCATCAATTTTTGCCTGATCTATAATCCGGGCTTCCTTTTGCTTTGCTGCTTTGATTATCCCTTCAGCCTCCTTTTTGGCGCTGTCAATAATTTGGTCGGCATCTTCTTTTGCCTTTACAACGCCTTCATTGTATATCTTCTGGGTCAGATTATCAATTCTGTCTGTCATGATGCTATTTTTTTTACTGATGAATTTTAACTTTAGTCAGGAAAAATTTTCCAATGGATTTCTATCGTATTTTCCCACCGATAATACTGGGATTTCACTTTTGTTTATAATTTCCGAAACAAATTTCCCTATCTTCCTTCCTGTAAACGTAGTTTCCTCGTGCGTCCGTATAATTACCATGTCGGGTTTTTCGTGCTGAATGAAATCCAATACCGCTTGTTCGTGATCTTGATCGCTGGCTTTTAATATTTTGACCTCACAGGGAATTTCGCATTTAACCAGAATTTGTTTAATCTTTTCAGCATTCCGAAGTGCAAGGCTTCGGGTTTCTATTATATCTGCGTTCAAAACGGAAACGATTTGAATTTTAGCCCCAAACGATTTCGCAAATAGCCTCGCCCACAAAAGTCGTTTTTTGGTGCATTGTGAAATGTTGATTGGGACGACAATGTTTTTAATTTGTTTTTTGTTTACCGTTAATATGGGGCAATGCGATTTACTTACAATTTTGTCGATGTCCGATTTTGTTAAATCCCCTTCATAACTGCTTTCGCTTTTTTCGACCACAATGAACTCGTAGCCCCCAACTTTTGATTCTTTGATAAGTGTTGGAACCATATCGCCCATTTTCACTCTTGGAATAAGGTGATTTGGCAGCTCTTCATGTAAGAAATTTTTCATAAAATCAACCAGATTTTCTCTGGCTTCATTCAGTTCATTTTCTTTTTGCACTTTAGATTTGGGTGAAAAGACGGAGGGAGATTTAAGCACGTTCAAAACAAACAACCGCATTCTGAGTGTTTGCTGAAAAAACAGAGCTTGTTTTAAAACTAATTCTCCTTCTTTGTTAGGGGGAACCAGTGCCAAAATACTGTTCAACTTGTAATCCATTAGGAAGAAGTTTATTGAATTTTTAAAATTTCAAATGGACTTACGTTTCCGGTTTAAAAATTCAGTTTTGATTCGTCGGCAATATACCAAATTCTAATATTTTACCGAAAGATTTTAATTATAGAACTAAAAAATTATGGAAAATTAAGGAAATTTCTTTTTGTCGATGGATTTTTGGGCACAAACCTGATTTTTGTCAGGCGTTGACAAGATGTCCATAAAAGCGAAAGTTCAATTTATAATAAACGGATTTCAACTTTAAATGCTTCTGCAGGATTAGTCACAAACAACTCATAAATATCATGCTGGCTTAATCCGTTTTTTTCAAGGGCAGGTATCAGTATTTCTTCAATATCGGTAAAACCGCGAAAGTCTCCACCATCAGGTTCGCCGGGTTTGTACCAACCGGCATCGTGCGAAAGAAGTACTTTTTCCAGTAAACCGTGTTTCTTCATCCGAAGAACCAACTCAACATATCGGTCCAAATTTTTTATATTGAAATTATCGAATGCTATCCACGCTCCCATTTTTGCCGCTTCAATGTGTTTGTCTGGGTTTACCTCATTTTGGGCGTGCGTCCAAATAAATGCCGAAGGATGTACACCGTTCTTTCTTAAAATATCTAACTCTTCCAATGCCGGAACTGCGGTTCCGGTATGTGACATAATTGTCAGCCCAGTTGCTTTATGGGTCTTTATGAAACCCGGAAAAACTCCGGTTCCTTCAATTCCATTCTGTGCTTCAGCAATCCAGCGTTGTGCGAGTTGCTCGGCTGTTTCTGTAAAACCATGGTCAGGAATGAATTTACCTCCCGTCGCACTGTAATATCCGGTGTTGGTAATTATTTGAATTCCCGATTTTTCAGAAAGTATTTTCAGCAATTCAGGGTCGCGCCCCAAATACGAGGGAGTACATTCAACCAACGTTTTGTAGCCGAGCTTTTTGATTTCTATTAAATAAGGAAGCACTTTTTCTACCACTTCGTTTTTGTCCCAACGGTGATAGCCCGTGCTGTCCGCACCAATAAAATCAACGAGTAAATGTTCGTGGTGCAATGTTTTTCCCATTGCACTTGCCGGAATCTCGCTAGTTACGGTAATGATTTTTGCCTCGGGGGTGTTGCAGGAAAAAATAGCTGCAACAATTAAAATTGATAGAAAGTAGTGAAGAGCTTTCATAAAA
>CAJDWI010000068.1_pt1 | contig 11094 bp, 9 predicted proteins | sample 7391561 | NCBI WGS metagenome assembly CAJDWI01 (sample SAMEA7055724, study PRJEB34461) | soil metagenome | biome: terrestrial ecosystem; feature: Peninsula; material: soil | place: Antarctica | collected 2016 | reverse complement strand
CCTTGGTGAAGAGCTCCCATGGTAGGTACAAAACCAATTTTCCCGGCATCTTTTAAAACCTGTTTTAATTCCTTTTTTGTTTTAACAAGTAACATCTGTTTTTCGATTTTGAGCTGCAAAGTAAATAAAATTAATTGTCAGTATCCTAACTATACATGCGGGCTTAGCGGTCATTTAATCTTTCATAACTTGCTTGAATTGAATATTCAGGATATTTTTATTACCTTTGCAGCCTGTTATAAACTGCGCTCATTGCTCAATGGAAAAGAAAAAGATCCTTTATATTTCACAAGAAATTACCCCATATTTGCCGGAAACCGTAATGTCTGAAATTTCTCGTTTTTTGCCCCAGGGGGTGCAAGAAAGGGGGAGGGAAATCCGGACTTTTATGCCGCGATACGGTAGTGTTAACGAACGGCGGAACCAGCTTCACGAAGTAATACGGCTCTCGGGGATGAACTTGGTGATCAACGATACGGATCACCCGCTTATCATAAAAGTTGCATCCATTCAGGCAGCGCGGATGCAAGTTTATTTTATTGATAATGAGGATTATTTTCAACGTAAGTTCGTGTTGACTGATGAGAAAGGGAAAGAGTTTGCCGATAACGACGAACGTGCTGTGTTTTTCGCACGCGGCGTTTTAGAAACGGTAGTTAAACTCAGGTGGGCACCCGATATAATCCATTGTCACGGGTGGTTAACATCACTAGTTCCGCTTTTCATTAAAAAGTATTACAACAAAAATCCCCTCTACCGTCAATCCAAAGTGATATATTCGGTTTACGATGATGATTTTAAAAATCCACTAAATCCTAATTTCAGCGAAAAACTTCAGGCTGAGGGAATTGCCAAACAAGACGTTTCAGTGATAAAAGAGCCTAATTTTGTTAATATCAGCAAACTTGCTCTAAACTTCTCGGATGCAGTAATACAGGGAGCGGAAAAAATCAATCCAGAAGTAGAGAAGCACATCCAATCGAGAAATATACCCGTTCTCGGTTATCAAACCAAAGAAACATACATTGATGCCTACAACGACTTTTACGATGAGGTGTTGTGATCCGGTTTTGTTAAAAGATCAATTTTTAGATTAAAAAAATTAAAATCGCTTTGTTTTCAATCCTATTATTGATGCTTTTTGATACGTTTGTGTAATTTTTCAGAAAACAGAAAACAGTGTTAAATATTTTAATCGGGAAATTCGTGGTAAACAAAACATACAACCTCCAGATAATCATCGCTTTCATATTTTTATCGATAGCCTTTTATGCTTGTGAAGAAGAAACCAGCATCGGACGGGATATTCTTCCTTCGGGCGATTTAATTGAAGTTCGCAGCACAATCATTAAAGATGATATTTCAGCTTTCACTTTTAACGAAAAACGAATTCAGACCAACAGCGGCTCCGTAAGTCTGCTCGGAAGTTTTACCGACTCATTGTTTGGTAACACCACCGTGGATTTAGCTGCACAATTCCGTTTATATGAATTTCCGGATTTTGGAACTAACGCTAAAGTCGATTCCGTTAAACTATATATGTATTATGCCACTATCTATGGAGATACATTAACAGCGCAAAAATTTAAGGTTTACGAACTAACAGATCCGCTTTATGCCGACACAACCGGTGCGAGTGGTGGCTCGCAAGCCTATAAGTACTATCAGGATATTGATTTGAAAGGAATGTCATCGGGTCAGGTTATTGGAGAGATAGAATATACACCAAGGCCATTACTCACGCGCTTAGACTCATCAACCGGCAGATTGGATACCTTGTACCATCTTGTTAATCTTCCTATCGACAACTCCCTGGGCGAAAAATTAATGAATGCCGATTCCTTGACTATGGTGAACAATGAAAAATTCCTGAAATACTTTAAAGGTTTGCTCATCGAATCAGAAAAGATAAACCATCAGGGAGGAGCAATACTGTCTGTTGAAGCAGCTGCTACCAGTGGTTTTCAAGGTTCTGCATTAGCACTTTTTTATAGCAACGATGACGTTAAGAGTAAGGCAGGAGGCGACACTTCGCTGCTTATGCCCTATGTAATTTCGAAATACAGTGCGCGTGTCAACCGTATCGTGCACGATTATACAGAAACTCCTTTTTTCGCCAACCTGAACCTGGAATTGAATACGGATTCGTTAGTCTATGTGCAATCTACCGGGGGCCTAAAATCAAGGGTTTTAATAGAAGGACTAACGTCCTGGGCAGATTCCACAAACACAGCGATCAACAAAGCCGAACTGATTTTTCAAATAGATACGGTAGCTTCCGATATACATCGTTTTCCTCCACCCACTCAATTGCTTTTCACTGTGGTTGACACCACTGGGGTTGAACGTTTGCCCATCGATTATGTATTTAGCCCTATTGTATATGGTGGTTATCTGCGCAAAGACTACACCTATCATTTTAACATCACGCAACACTTGCAGCAAATTATTGAAGGAAAAGCGCAAAATGGCGGTTTTTATTTAACTCCCGCGGTAAAAAGCAGCGAAGCAAATCGCGTGGTTATAAAAGGTAGCAACAGCAAAACGGGTATAAAACTCGTAATTACCTATTCCAAGTTTAAAATCTAAGAGAAGGAGCAAAGTATTATAACTTCTCGATTTTCAAGGTAACATCGTATTCCTCCAATGCTATGGTTTTGGTCGAAATAGGATAGGGCGAAACGTCAGCCAATTGAAAAACGTAAGTGCCCAACGTATCAATCTCATGATTGAAAGTGTTTAACACAATCGTTCCCTGAACCGGAGATTTTACAATAATTTTTACTTCGGCCTGCCCCTTCCAAACGCAAACAACATCACTCGGGCAACGCGAATCATTTATTTCTGCAAGCGTAAATTCCAAGGGGTTGTTTGTGGAATGAAAAACCTGATCGATTTTGAATTTGCTTTCCAAAGTGAAAGGTTTGGCTGTTTCTTCTTTGTTACATCCTGTAAGTGCGAAGGTTAGCATTAGCGATAATATAATAATCGGTTTCATACTACGGTGTTTTAAATGATTTTAAAAACAACAACAATTTCTGAATAAGATTTAAATTATGCAAAAAAAGTTGCGTGAATATATAGATTTGTACCGAAGAATTAATCAATATGAAAATCGGTAATATTGACTTGAAAGGAACCCCGTTGTTTTTGGCACCTATGGAAGATGTAACTTATAAATCATTCCGTTGGATGTGCAAGAAATACGGTGCTGATGTGATGTACACCGAGTTCGTTTCGTCTGAAGCTCTGGTCCGCCACATTCAGAAAACCAAACAGAAAATGATTTTGTTTGATTTCGACCGGCCGGTTGCCATTCAAATCTATGGACACAACATTGATTCTATGGTTCGTGCAGCACAGGTTGCCGAAGAAAGTCAACCCGATTTCATTGATATTAATTTTGGTTGTCCGGTGAAAAAAATCATTCGACACGGTGCGGGGGCTGCCATGCTTAAGGATTTGCCAAAAATGCAACAAATGGCCGAACAGATTGTGAAGGCGGTTAAACTTCCGGTGACGGCAAAAACCCGTTTAGGATGGGTAGAAAGCGACAAACCGATACTTGAAGCTACCGAACGCCTTCAGGATGCCGGAATAGCTGCACTTGCTATTCATGGTCGCACCCGCGAGCAAATTTATTCCGGTGAAGCCGACTGGACGATGATCGGCGAAGTGAAAAATAACCCAAAAATTACCATTCCCATTATCGGTAACGGCGACATCAACAGTGCCGAAAAAGCAAAATATTTTTTGGAACAAACAGGTGTTGACGGTTTAATGATCGGGCGCGGGGCAATTGGTCGTCCATGGTTGTTTAAAGAAGTAAAGCACTATTTGGAAACGGGCGAACTGCTACCACAACCCACCGTGGCAGAAGTAGTGGAAATTCTGCGCGAACAAATGCGTCTGAACCTCGAATGGAGAGACAATGAGCGAATCGGGATATTGATGTTGCGCCGCCATTTTGCCAAATATTTCCCTGGTTTGCAAAACTTCCGCGAATTGAAAATAGAACTCCTTAGAGCCGAAAACAGCGCTGAAGTGAATCGTATTCTGAATAAGATTGTTGACATTTACGGCACTGTCCGTTTGGACTATAACCATTCAAGTTTGAAATAATGGATGATAACTTTTCAAAATACTATTCTGAAAAATCGCTTTGGGAGAAAATAAAAAAGTTCTCAAAGGCCGCCGGAGCAAAGGTTATTTATGCTGTTTTGCTGCTTTATTATGCTATGGGTGACAAAGGCGTGAATGTGAAAACCAAGATTTTTATTGCTGCCTCTTTGGGCTATTTCATCTTTCCTGCCGATGCAATTTTCGACTTTACCCCGATTATCGGCTATTCCGATGATCCCGAGATAAAAGAAAAAGCACGGAATAAAATCAAGGAATGGTTTGCCGAGGTGGACGAAAATGAACTTTTAGAACTGGAAGAGAAGATAGGTGGGGTGAGGAAAGGGAAACGCGAGGACAAACGCTAAGTCAAACGTTCCAAATAATCAGAAAAAAAATATTTTTTACTTTTGTGGCTCAATTGAACAATATGATTACACTCGATTTTTCGATTTGGCAGTGGGTGCTGTTTGCCTTGTGTGCCACGTTTGTCGGTATGTCGAAGGTGGGTGTACCGGGAGTTTCTTTGATTGCCGTTCCGCTCCTTGCGCTGGTTTTTGGAGGAAAAGCATCCACCGGAATATTGTTGCCCATGCTGATGATGGCCGACTTATTTGGCGTAGGATATTATCATCGCCATGCCGAATGGAAATACCTTCGCAAACTTCTTCCCTGGGCTTTCGTGGGAGTGGGAATTGCGCTGTGGGTAGGCAAAGTGGTGAACGACGAAGCTTTCAAAAATATCATTGCAATTCTGGTTTTCGTTTGCATTGGGCTGATGATTTGGAAAGACCGCAACAAAGATCGCAATTTATTTCCCGATACGTTTTGGTTTGCTGCGGGAATGGGAGTTTTAGGTGGTTTTGCCACGATGATTGGAAATGTAGCAGGACCAATTTTCGCTATTTATTTGCTGGCCATGCGACTTCCCAAGAATAACTTTATCGGCACCGGAGCCTGGTTTTTTCTTATTATCAACTTCACCAAATTCCCATTACATATTTTTGTTTGGAAAACAATTTCGTGGAATACGCTCACCCTCGATATTATGCTGTTGCCAGCCATCGCGCTTGGGGCAGCTACCGGAATATGGCTGGTAAAAAAATTGTCGGATAAAATTTACCGCACCGCAGTTTTTATTGTCACCGCGCTATCCGCTTTTTTATTGTTGATTTGAATGAAGCGTTATTTTTTGTCAGCCTTAAACAGTTCCTCTTCGGTAACCACTTTAACCTGCATACTGTCTTTCAAGGTTCGGGTGATAGCATTGTAAGGAGCCACCACAACCTGGTCTCCCACGGAAATTCCCTCTTTTATTTCGATACTGTTGCTGTCCTGAATTCCGGTTTTAACTTCCGTTTTTCGAACTCTGCTGCCATTGATCACAAATACAACCTCTTGTTTTTCTTCCTTTTCCACCGTTTTTGTGGTTTCAGCATCGGAGCCCATGGTTTTGGATACTTCTTCGTCACTCACATCCTGTGTACCACCGCCTTTCAGTTTCACGCGTGTGGTTACTGCCGAAATAGGCACTGAAATAACATTCTCACGGGTTTTAGTCAGAATATCAACGGTAGCAGACATTCCCGGACGGAAAGGATAGAAGTTTTTGGCGACGGAATCAATTAGATCTTCGTAGGATTCTTTCAATAGAAAAACTTTCACGTCGAAGTTGGTTACCTGGTCGGCAGTTACGCCAGTTGTGCTGGCAGAGTTGGCTATTTCGGTTACGATGCCTTTAAATTTTCGGTTCATGTAGGCATCAACTTCCACGAGGGCAGTATCGAATTTTGTCACTTTTACGATGTCGTTTTCGTTTACTTCCACCAGAACTTCCATTTTTTCAAGGTCCGCAACCACCATCATTTCGGTTCCTATCATCATGCTGGTTCCCACCACGCGCTCACCTTTCTCAACGTTTAATGCGGCTACAGTACCGGAAATGGGGGCATATATTTTAGTTTTCACCAACTGCTCCCTTGCTTCTGAAACCGAGGCTTCGGCGCTTTTTACTGAAAACTGTGCTGCTTTCACTTCCGATTGGGCAACTTTGTAAGATGCTTCTGCCGTTTCGAATTCTGATTTCGGAATGGTGTTGCTTTGAAAGAGTTGCTGTGCACGTTTAAAAGCGAGTTCACGTTCTATTTGTTGCGCTTCGGCCTGAGCTTGCCGCGCTTTGGATGAGTTGAGTGTGGCTTCGGCGCGATTCAGGGCAGAAACATACATGTCAGGTTTTATCACGCAGAGCAAATCTCCGGCTTTAACCTCGTTGCCTTCTTCCACATAAAGCTCAATAATTTCACCCGATACGTCGGGGCTGATTTTTACTTGTGTTTTGGGCTTTATCTTCCCGTTGGCAGTGATAAACTCCGTTAAGGTTTTGTTCTCAACGGTTTCCACGGCAACGCTCACGGTAAAATCTTTGCCAAACCAGCCTGCCTTTTTACCAACAACCAGCAAAATAATCACTAATACAAGCACTCCGAGGGCATACGGTAAAATCTTTTTTTGATTCATTTTCTACGAAATTTTGTTTTATAGGTCGAATATGAGTGATCAAAATTACAATAAAATGGTGTGTCAACGGAGATTTATGTGATTATTGATGCAATTTATTGTTTTACGAGCATTCGCGCGGTCAAACGGCTATGTTGCTCCAGATAAATATCTTTCTCTTTCACCATCCAGTCCAGCACTTCTTCGGTATAGTGCCGAATGGTAACCAGCACCAGATCTGTGTTGTAGAGAATGGTATAGAAATGAGATAACTCCAGGAACAACTCCTTTAAATCAACCTCTGGAGCATCTAAAACCAAGTTCAGGTCAATGGCGGATTGTTGCATAAGCGTTACTTTAACACGACTTTCGAGTAGGAAATTCACAACGCGGTCGATGTCTTCGATGTCGATAAACGAAAAATCTTTTGATGAAAGTGTAATCAAAACCTGGTTTTCTTTCAAAATAAAAATCGGGGGATGTTTTATTTTATGATTGATTTCGTGGATGACTGTTCCGGGTTCTTCGGGCGAAGCAAATGATTTCACATACAATGGAATTGACTTGTTGTGCAACGGTTTCATGGTTTTTGGGTGAATAACCTGTGCACCGGAGTGAGTCATTTCCACTGCTTCGCGGTAGGAAAGCTCGGCGATTTTCACGGTTCCCTCCATTTTTTTTGGGTCGGCGCTCAGCACCCCCGGTACATCTTTCCAAATATAAACCCCTTCCGCATTCAGCGAACTTCCAAGAATGGCGGCCGTGAAATCAGATCCTTCGCGCCCCAGCGTGGTCGTGAGGTTGGCTGGAGTTGACCCGATAAAACCTTGCGTGATGTACAATTTTTGATCGTCGAAAGTAAAAACCTCACGCACCAATTCTTCCGTCCATTCCCAGTCCACATTAGCATCGCGGTACAAGTCGTCGGTGCGCAGGCAAGTGCGTACATCAATCCATTGGTTGCTTGTTCCGATGAGGTTCAGATATTCGCTAACAATAGCAGTAGAAACCAGTTCGCCAAAACAAATAATCTGATCGTATTCGAAATTATAATCGAAAGAAGGTTTCTTTTTCAACTTCATTTCCAGCTCCGAAAATAATTCGTTTATGGAAGTTGGAACAATGTTTTCGCCAAATAAACCGGCAACAATCTCGAGATGGTTGTCTTTGAATTCATGAAAAACAGCTTCCTTTTTCTCCGTTTTATCGAAATAGGCCTTTATCAAAAGTTCCAGCAAATTGGTGGTTTTACCCATCGCGGAAATCACAGATATGAGCGTGGCGGGTTCGTTGTTGATTATTTTCGCTACATTTCTTACTGCTTCGGCATCTTTCACCGATGCGCCTCCAAATTTATATACCTTCATTTACTTTCTTTTCATGAATTTCAACAAAAATAAAACAATCCGGTAAAACGATGATGACAATGCCGGTTTAATTGATCTTTCTTGTGTCGTAACGGAACCGTTTTCTTTCTGAACGGTTTCTTGTAATTAGTACCATTTTTGTAAATTTACGGGCACATTCAAAAAAATGATTAAAAATGAAGAATATGAACATTACATCTACAACAAAATTGAACAATGGGGTAGAAATGCCCTGGTTGGGGCTTGGAGTTTTTCGTTCGAAAGAAGGAGAAGAAGTTGAAATTGCTGTAAAAACCGCGCTGGAACACGGTTATCGCAGCATCGACACCGCGGCAATTTACGAAAATGAACGTGGGGTAGGCAAATCCATTAAAGCAAGCGGCGTTCCGCGCAACGAAATTTTCCTTACCTCTAAAGTATGGAACAGCGACCAGGGCTACCAAAGCACTTTGGAAGCTTTCGAAGTCAGTCTGGAAAAGCTGCAAACGGATTACCTTGATTTGTACCTCATCCATTGGCCAAAAGGGCAGCGTTCGGTGGAAACCTGGAAAGCTCTCGAGGAATTATACAAAAAGGGGAGAGTTCGCGCCATAGGTGTCAGTAATTTTTTGGTACATCACTTAGACGATCTCCTGCCGCATTGTAAAATCGTTCCGGCAGTCAATCAGGTTGAATTTCATCCTGAACTCATTCAACCCAAATTATTGGAATATTGTCAAAAGAGAGAAATCCAACTAGAAGCCTGGAGCCCGATTATGAAAGGTAACGTAACCAAAATAGGTACGATTCAGGAATTAGCTAAAAAGTACAACAAAACCGAGGTTCAGGTGGTGTTGCGCTGGGATATCCAAAAAGGCGTGGTAACCATTCCAAAATCGGTAACTCCGGAACGCATCATTTCCAATGCCGATATTTTTGACTTTGAACTTGAACCCGAAGACATGGCGAAAATTGATGCGCTCGACAAAGAAAAACGCATCGGCGGGCATCCCGATAAAATCAATTTCTAATCCGAATGGGAATGAGAACATACCTTCTTTTACCGTTTGTTCTTGCAGCTGTTTTTGCTTCGGCGCAAATTCAAAAAAATAATCAAAGTGCGCTTACCATTGAAAAAATCATGCAGGACCCCGACAAATGGATGGGCACGTCACCCTCCGGAATTTTTTGGGGCGACGACGGCAATACGGTTTATTTTGATTGGAACCCGGAGCATGATACGCTTTCGTCCTTGCATTCCTATCAAATTAAAACAAAGGAAATTAAGGCGGTTCCCATTGAGCAGAAAATCAAATTGCCTCCAATAAATGCGGATTACAATGCGGACAGAACCCGCAAAGTCTTTGTTCGAGACGGCAACATTATTCTCCTCAATATTAAAAGCGGAACAGAAGTACAACTCACCAACTGGCTGGAAAGAGCAAGTTCACCAAAATTCGTGATGAAGGATTCGCGGATTTCATTTCTGAAAAATAATAACCTGTATCTGATTGATCCGGAAACGCGGCTAATGGTACAAATTACCAATTTTGTCCCTGGCGAAGAAAAACCGGAGCGCGACAGTAAAGGACAGGACAAATGGTTAGAAGAGCAACAGAAAGAATTGTTCGACGTGCTGAATTCACGCGAAGGCATTGAAAAAGCACAAAAGCACCAACGCGAAAAAGAGGAGATCAGACAACCCGAAAAAATATATCTCGGCAAAAAACGCTTTACGGGAGCATCTATTAGTCCTTCAGGAAGGTTTGTGGTTTATGCACTCAACGAAAATGCTCATGAAGTAAAATCTACCTCGGTTACGCATTTTGTTACCGCATCCGGATATACCGAAGAAAAAGATGCACGCACCAAAGTAGGGGCACAGCAAAGCCGGGCAGAGTTGGGAATTTTTGATACCGATAGCAACAAAGTCATAAAAATCAATACGGCAAACATTCCGGGATTAAAGGATTTGCCCGAATATTTAAATGATTATCCGGCAAAACTGCCTAAAGACAGTTCGGAGATTAAAAACAGGCCTTTCAACCTTGTTGGGTCGGAATGGAACGAAACGAGTGATTTGGCCATTGTCGTAGCACTTTCTCACGACAACAAAGACCGCTGGATTTTATTGTTAAACCCTTCCATCGGCAACCTGGATTTATTAGACCGGCAGCACGATGAAGCCTGGATTGGCGGACCTGGAATTGGCGGTTGGGGGTTGTCAACCGGAAACATTGGTTGGATGCCCGACGGGAAATCCGTTTGGTTTCATTCCGAGGAATCGGGCTACTCACATTTGTATGCGGTTGACATCAAAACAAAAATAAAAACTGCATTGACTGCAGGAAAGTTTGAAGTGTCGGACCCCTTTATGTCGAAAGACAAAAAGCATTTCTATTTCATCGCCAACAAAGTGCATCCCGGAGTTTCACACTTTTATAAAATGCCGGTTTGGGGCGGTGAACTCACTCAGCTTACTTCATTGGAAGGCGGGAATGAAGTCACGCTATCACCCGACGAAAAAATGCTGGCTATCAGTCATTCATTTGCCAACAAGCCCGGCGAACTGTATTTGCAAGAAAATAAGCCGGGAGCAGAAGCCGTGCAGATTACCCGTTCCACTACCAGAGAGTTTAATGAATACCCCTGGCGTGTGCCGGAATTCATAAGCTTCGCTTCGCGTGATGGTGCGGAAGTTCATGCCCGCTTGTACCGACCTGAAACGCCTCAAATAAATGGTCCGGCGGTGGTTTTTGTGCACGGTGCCGGTTATCTGCAAAATGCGCATAAATGGTGGAGTAGCTATTTTCGCGAATACCAGTTTCATAATTTTCTGGTTGACAACGGCTACACGGTGCTCGACATCGATTACCGCGGAAGTGCAGGTTATGGGCGCGACTGGCGCACCGGGATTTACCGCCACATGGGTGGAAAGGACCTCTCCGACAACGTGGATGGCGCCAAAATGTTGGTAGAAAAATACGGTGTTTCGCCTGGGAAAATCGGTTTGTACGGTGGTTCGTATGGCGGGTTCATCACTTTAATGGCCATGTTCAAACATGCTGATGTTTTTACTGCTGGTGCCGCGCTTCGTTCCGTTACCGACTGGGCACATTACAACCACGGCTAC
>CAJDWI010000235.1_pt1 | contig 11138 bp, 14 predicted proteins | sample 7391561 | NCBI WGS metagenome assembly CAJDWI01 (sample SAMEA7055724, study PRJEB34461) | soil metagenome | biome: terrestrial ecosystem; feature: Peninsula; material: soil | place: Antarctica | collected 2016 | reverse complement strand
TGATGGTGGAATTATTTTAACCGCCAGCCACAATCCAAAACAATGGAACGCACTGAAATTACTCAACTCGGATGGTGAGTTCCTAACCGCCGCTGAAGGGGCAAGAATTCTCGAAATTGCCGAAACCGGAGACTACAATTTTGTGGAAGTGGATAACCTGGGTTCAGTGATTGAAAAAGATTATACCGATTATCATGTTCAGCATGTGCTGGATTTGGAATTGGTGGACGTGGAAGCCATTAAAAATGCTGGATTTTCCGTTGCCATTGATGCTGTAAATTCGGTTGGCGGCGTTGCGATGCCTGCGCTATTCAAAGCTTTGGGAATTAAAAATATTGTTGAAATCAACTGCGAGCCAACCGGCCATTTTGCACACACGCCCGAACCAATTCCCGAAAACCTCGTGGAAACCTCGGAAATCATCAAAAACAGCAAGGTTGATGTTGGTTTTGTGGTGGACCCGGACGTAGATCGCTTAGTGATTATCAACGAAGATGGCTCGATGTTCAACGAAGAATATACGCTGGTGGCAGTTGCCGATTATGTGCTTGGAATCACGCCGGGCAACACGGTTTCCAATATGTCCTCGAGCCGGGCATTGCGCGACGTTACCGAAAAGCACGGGCAAAGCTATTCGACGTCTGCCGTTGGAGAGGTGAATGTGGTGGCCAAAATGAAGGAAACCAATGCCGTGATTGGCGGCGAAGGAAACGGCGGAGTTATTTATCCTGCCAGTCACAGCGGACGAGATTCGTTGGTGGGAGCTGCGCTGTTTTTATCGCATCTTGCTAAAAGTGGCATGAAATGTTCCGAATTGCGTAAAACCTATCCCAACTATTTCATTTCGAAAAACAAGATGGAGTTAACACCCGACATTGATGTGGATGCTGTTCTGCAAAAAATGAAAGAAAAATATGCCAACGAAGAAGTTACCGACATCGATGGCGTAAAAATCGATTTTGAAGATTCATGGGTGCACTTGCGCAAATCGAACACCGAACCCATTGTGCGTATTTATGCCGAAGCAAAGTCGATGCAACAAGCCGATGAACTGGCCAAATCGATTGTAGATGAGATAAAATCACTGGTAAGATAATTTTTTCTACAGTATAATGTCAAAATTTTTGAATGTACTGCTTTTAGTACTGTTTTTCAATTTTTCGGGAAACGCTCAGGATCTTTTCAAAGGGTTTGAACATTTATTTTCCACACCCCGTGATTACGTGGTTTATCGAACAATTTCAGAAATAAAAATTGACGGAAAACCTGATGAAGCATCCTGGCAACATGCCCCCTGGACCGATTTCTTTCGGGATATAGAAGGAGAAAATAAGCCCTTACCAAAGTTCCAAACCCGTGCAAAAATGATTTGGAACGAGCAGAACCTATACATTCTTGCAGAACTTGAAGAGCCGCACGTTTGGGCATATTACGACCAACACGACCAAATTGTGTTTCATGAAAATGATTTTGAGGTTTTTATTGACCCCACCCGCGACACTCACAACTATTTTGAGTTTGAAGTGAATGCGCAAAATACACTGTTCGACTTATTTCTGCCCAAACCCTACCGCAACGGCGGAGGCGCTGATATCCCATGGAATGCTATAGGTTTCCAAAGTGCAGTGTGGGTTGATGGAACGCTAAACGATCCTTCGGATACGGACAAAGGATGGACAGTGGAAATGTCAATTCCTTTCGCAGCTCTGAAGTCAGACTCCCATGCTGGTAGTGCACCCCTCGACGGACAACTCTGGAAAATGAATTTTTCGCGCGTGCAATGGCAAACCGAAATTGTGGATGGCAAATACCACAAAATGAAGGATCCCGTAACCAACAATTATCTAAACGAAGATAATTGGGTTTGGAGTCAGCAGGGACTAATTGATATGCACTATCCCGAACGTTGGGGATTGGTTTTGTTTTCGGAGAACAAAGTGAATGGAGAAAAGGTAAGCTTTCAACTGCCAAAAGAAGAAAAACGAATTCAAACGTGAAAATGGAAAATTTGCCACACTGCTTTCTGAGCTTCAACTAAATAAAACCATTGAAACCGAAGATGGGAAAACCTGGCAATTGCGCATGGAGGCACGGGATGAAAAATTTACGGTATTTATGGAAGATGAAAAAGGAAATGAGAGAATAGTCATCGACCAGGAAGGTTTGATAAAATGGAACAAATAAAAAATATATGAACAAGAGGGAATTCTTAAAATCGACAGCTTTAGCCGGATTGGGTGTTGCGCTCTTAAACACGGGATGTTCGCAATCCGCTCCCCGGACGGAAAACCCGAAACAACTGAAACATTGGGTTTGGGAAAATCCGGATTCAAAAGCCAGTGACAGTTCGCTCAAAGAAAAGTACGAAAGTTTTTTCTCAGCCGGAATTCGTGGAATGTTTTTCGAAAACGACAGCGAACGTCATTTTAGAATTGCAAAAGCCGCCGGACTGGAAGCTCATCGCTGGATGTGGACCCTTAACCGTGGCGAAAAAGAACTGCTTGAAAACCACCCGGAATGGTATGCCATCAGCCGGAGCGGAGAATCGTGTGCCACAAATCCACCTTATGTAAACTACTACCGCTGGCTCTGTCCATCTAAACCGGAAGTTTTTGAGTACCTGAAAAAACAAGCCACCGATGTTCTTGAAAAAGACTATGTTGACGGCCTTCATTTGGATTATATCCGCTACTGCGACGTGATTTTACCGGTCAACTTGTGGCCCAATTACGGCATAGAACAAACCAAAGAGCTGCCTGAATACGATTTCTGCTATTGCGAAACCTGCCGCACGAAATACAAAGAAAAAACAGGCAATGATCCCTTGGAGATGGAATTTCCGGATCAAAGCCCGTCGTGGCGAAAATTTCGTTACGACCAGGTGAACCATATTGTAAACGGATTGGCAGAACTTGCGCGTGCCAGCAAAAAACCGATTACTTCCGCTGTATTTCCCACACCTGAAGTTGCACGGCGGATTGTGCGGCAAGACTGGACAAACTGGAACCTCGACGCTGTTTGCCCGATGATTTACCACGGGTTCTATAAAGAAAACGTGGCCTGGATTGGCGATGCCGTTGAAGAAGGCATCCATTTTCTAAACGGGAGATTTCCACTTTATGCCGGGTTGTTCTTGCCCGATTTCAACTCAGACGAAGAGTTAAAGACCGGCATTGAATTGGCTATAAAGAACGGAGCCTCAGGAGTTTCACTTTTCGGCAAAGTGGATGAAAAGGTGCTGGAAGTTCTTCGAAGTCAAACCTCGCTTTAAAGCACATTGAAATTAAGTTTTGAATAAGACTGCACCCTCATTCTTGCCATTTACAGGTAGGAAAAAGAATGATGTCTATCTTTGCGTCGTATTAAAAGGCTATCGCAGAAACTGAACAAAAGACTACGATAGCTTAAAAAAGCTTACAATGAAAAAGAAAAAAAATATAGCCATTGTGGCACACGATAATCGCAAGAAAGATATTATTGAATGGGTTGCCTATAACTGGAGAGAACTGATACAGCACGATTTGATTTGCACCGGCACCACCGGCATAATGGTAGAAGAAACCCTCGCAGAAAAATGTCTGATAAACAGCATGGTCCCACCCACAGTGAGTAAATTGAAATCGGGACCTCTTGGTGGCGACCAGCAGTTGGGCGCGTTGATCGTTGAAGGTGGGGTTGATATTCTCATCTTTTTTTGGGACCCCATGCAGCCACAACCCCACGATGTGGATGTGAAAGCACTGTTACGAATCACCGTTTTGTATAATATCCCGACCGCATCTAACCGCTCCACTGCCGATTTTATTGTTAGCTCACCGCTGTTTCACGAAAGCTACGAACCAAAAATGAGAGATTATACCGGCTACATTTCGCGTGACGTGTTAATGGTGTAAGGACTTTAATTATTTTTGCACCCAAATAAGGTTTAACAACGCAGGTTCCATCACCCTGCGAAAAAAATAAAAAAATGCACAACGAACTTCTCTGGCTTGCCATGCTGCTGGTCAATTTTTTCCTCATCATTTTAGCGTATAAACTATTTGGCAAATGGGGTCTGATTATGTGGATTCCCATTTCGGTAATTGTAGCCAACATTCAGGTGATTCAAACTGTTGAGCTGTTTGGCCTTGCAGCAACTTTGGGGAACATTGTTTTTGCAAGGCGATGAATTTGCCGCCACCACCCACCAGGCCACAGCTACCATATTCAGCTTAATGCCACGAATCGCATTAGCCAGTTTAGCTGCCTATTTGCTTTCCCAACAGCACGATGTGTGGGCTTTCCACTTCTGGAAAAAACGTTACGAACACGACCATCAGCTTTGGATCCGAAACAACATGAGCACAATGGTTTCGCAACTTATAGACACTACGGTATTTGTGTTGATTGCCTTTTATGGTGTATTTGAAATCCCGGTTCTAATCGAAATTTTCATCACTACCTACTTTCTAAAATTTATTGTTGCTGTCGCCGACACGCCTTTTGCTTACTGGGGAAAAAAGATTTTTAAAACCAATCAGTTTTGGGTGAAATAATGTCGATAAAATGGCTCTCATTGGCAATGAACATGCTTTTTACCAATGCGAAGTAGTGAATTTGGTTATTCTCAATGATTTCGGCGATGTTTGGTCTTAGTTTTTTTGGCACATCAGCAAGCTTTTCGGCTTTACGGATTTTGGTGACCAAATATATGCCGTCGATAAAATGTTCATCTAACAATTTTTACGATGCAAGCATTGTCTGCAATGGGTTTTCCAAAATACAATATTTGAACAAACTATCGAAAACTCAACTTTTTCAATACTAAGGATCTAATTTTTTTTGAGAAAAAACCCTCCCGGGCCATGTATAAATAAATATTTTTAAAACGCGTATAGTTTTGGGCTAAATTTTGGAATTGAGAAGAATCGTGCATTAAACCATGTTTCTTTTTTAGAATTCTGTATTTGATGTTTTGTTGCGGAAAAAATTGTTCGCCAAGCCCAAATGCATTTTTCGCAAAAGCAAAATATGCAATTGCTTTTTCTTTTTCTTTTATTAGGGGGATTGTGTTTAATAATGGAATTCGTTTCGATAAAAGATATAAATCATAAATATCTTTTAAAGATACCCATCCGTACAAATAACCTTCGTGACTAAGTTGACTGTGTATGAAATTTAGCATCACCCTGTGCTGGAGAGACTGAACGAAACACCCCTTTAAAGTGGCCACAGCCTGCTTTTCAGCATTAACAATTTCCTTGTTATACCAATCACATTTATAATCGGTTGGAATCCGGTGTATTTCAATATCGGCCGGATAATCGGGGTGATAGAGCCTTGGATAATGATCGGCTTTCATCAAATCTAAATCTGTTGTGTCCACATCAGTTTGATACCCATTATTTATCATCAATTCAGCAGATTTGAGGTACTGGTCTTCCGGAACCAAAAAATCAATATCCCCCATCAACCTTTCGCCAATATCAGTGTAAATATTATCGAGTAAATTACCGGATCCCTTTAAAAATACAGGGTAAATAGTGTGTTCATTTAGGACTGTGTTGATAGATTTAATTTGATTTAGAATTCCTGCGTTTCTTAACCTGTTCAGTTCATAAACTTCCTCTAGGTGTTGGCTTACTTCTTCAGGTAAGAATTCACGAATTCCGTGGTTTTTAAACTTTAGATAAACTGCCTGTAACACCAGGTTTTCACTACAGATTGAAACGAATTCAAGCCAATCAGTTAAATCATTTTTACAAGCCTCAATTACGGTATTTCTAAAGTCAGGGTTTTCATCCAATGCAAGGCATTTTGCAGCAAAGTAATAGGTTTGGCTTTTAGTCATTTTCGAAAAATTGGGTTATGGACTCCAAAGCTTTTTTATTGTTAGAATAGGTAAGCGAGTAAAATGAAATGTTCATAATCCGGTCAAGGAATATCTCAACATTTTCAGGTTTTGGCGGGATCCAGGCCTCTTCAAAAAGTGTTTTTATTGCTTTTATTGGTTCAATTTTTTCCAAAGCAAAATCAACGGACTTGTCGTATTTAATAAAAATAAATTCTTTTACCGGGAACACCATTTTCATTACTTTATTTTCCACGGGCAAATACTTGACTTTTTTATCCGCACTAACGGTTATCAGAGGGTTGTTTTCTAACTCGGGATAATGTGACTTCAGTAGCTCCAGGGAACCTTCCTTAACCGACAATGCAATCGGAAACGGATAAGCTTTAAACGAGGATTGTTCGATAGGAACAAAATCATCTGAAATAATATGAAATCCTTGAGTTTGCAACAATGCAGCAATTGTAGATTTCCCGCTTCCCGGGGCAGCCGAAAAAAGTATGGTTTTGCGGCCATTTGAGATTGCTGAGGCATGCACCGTCATTAACCAATCGTCATCCGATTTATTGTGCAAAACATTGGCAAGCTCCATAAATATGCGCCCTTTGGTATAATGGCTGTCATCTTCTTCCCAACTACCAATTAGCTTTTTATCTATTCTAAAATAAACTCTGCCGTCATAAGTGAATAACTCAAAATGCGATTTGTCTTTAAATTCCTCGTTTGTTTCCAAATGTTTAATTAAAGGATGTATATAGTTTTCAAGCCAGGGTGTTTCGAATGAAAACTCAATTACCCTGTTCCGCATATCATAGCAGTGCCTTGAATAAGTAGAGTAAACATGCTTGTCGATTTCATCAACAGGTTTTTCAACATATTTAGTGTACCCCAAAGGCCGGTTCATGTCGTTAATTTTCTGCCTTATTTCCACCACAAATTTTAAGCTTTCTTCATAACTTAATCCATAGCGAATAGAGAATTCTTTTGCGATTGTTTCCGATTTATATCGTTTCACGGTTTTCCTAAAAACATACCAGGCGGGTTCTTCGAGCTGAAAATACAAATTACTATTTTGAAACCAAATGAGGTATGATTTACCAATCTTCTTTTTAATGAATAAAACGTCCATAATGAATGAAAAGATTTTAGTACAATAATTATTTAAGCCGCTAAAATAAAAACTATCTGTAACATAAGCGGTATCAAATTAAAATTGTATGCAATTATTCCTGACTAAAGTCAGAAAGCAAAATGTACATTTTCAATGAAATCCGCCATTAACAAAATGTAATGACGATACAATTTGTCCCACATTGAGCCCAATCTTCCCGATAATAAAAATACTTAAACATTTGATCGCTAAATGAAAGGTGTAAGCAACTTACTATCTGTAAGTTAGCTTGCAATTGGAATATATTTGTTCACAAAATTTTAATTAATCTATTACTTTCGAATATTATTTTTAAAATGTACAATCTTTAAAATTTTTAGAATGGAAGAAAAACCTAATGAAGTTGCAAACAAACCTGTTGCCAATTTTTTGGAAAAAAAGATTTCAAGAAAAGAAGCCATCAGGAAAACTGGGTTAGTAGCAGTATCGGCTACAACCATGATGGTCTTGCTAAGCAACAAGTCAAATGCTATGAGTGTTCCTCCAAAGGACTGGGACCCCGGCAAGGGGCACGGAAACGGACACGGACACGGAAACGGGCACTGCGGTCCAGGATCAGGTCCAGGTTCAGGTCCAACTACAAGTCCCGGGCATCGATAGCATCTTGTAAAAGTTGTTTGCAAAACATTTAAAACTGATTGCTTTAAATGTTTAATAAGGTTAATTGAATTAAATCTCAATTAACTTTTTTTTTGCGGTCGCAATCAATATCGAAATTTTGGTATTGAAGGATGTTTATATTTCAAAAAACAATTCATGTCTGCAAAGTCAGGTAACACAAATATAGGAGACCTTAATAAGGCATTGATTGCTAGAACGTTTTTCTTCACTTTATGGGTAACTATAGATGAATATTCCCAAACTTACTTTCGGAGTGAACTCAGGAACGTGATGAATATTTCACCTACTCAAAGTCATGATAAGTTGTGAAATGGTATTAAAATAATTTTGCGTGCAAGAATTCTTGACTATAGTCAGAAAGCAGAATGCAAAATTTCAATAAAATCAGCAGTAAAAAGCTCAATGACGAAACTGGTTGTCCCATAATGAGCCGAGTCTTCCCTTTAAAAAAAACACCTAAAGGTCTGATTATCAAACGCAAAACCTAAATTGCTTATTCACTGCAAGTTAGTAATCGGATAGAATATTTTTATTTATAAAGATTGAATGAATTCATTACATTGACCCATTGTATTTTAATATGTCTAACTTTTAATTCTTTTAAAATGGAAAAAGAACCTAATGAAATTGCAAACAAATTTTTTGGAAAAAAAGATTTCAAGAAAAGAAGCCATCAGGAAAACTGGGTTAGTAGCAGTATCGGCTACAACCATGATGGTCTTGCTTAGTAAAAAATCCGAAGCTTGTTGTCCTCCAAAGGATTTTGACCCCGGAAGCTGTGGACCAAGTACAAGTCCTGGACATCGTTAACATCTTGTAAAGTTGTTTGCTAAACATTTAGAATCGATTGTTTTGGATGTTTCAAAAAAGTTAATTGAAATTGTATTCAATTAGCTTTTTTTGTGTCTATATTCCATATCGAAATTTTGATCTTCAAGGATATTTATAAATATGTTCATGATAAGTTTGAGGTTTGGACAAAAATTCAAGCTTCAATTTAATTCTCAACTGTTCTAATAGATTCATTACGTTCCAAGGTGCGAGTTGATGTGATTATAGAAAATGGAACGATTTACGGCTATTAAATTCGCTAGAGAAGCATCTTTTCAGTAGATTTTCTCTTTTGATTTTATGATGGATTTTCCATTTTATGCAACAACGGGGTTACTCAATGTATATTCAATGGCATTATACAAATGCTGTTCATTTCTGATGGTAGCGCCGAAACTCTCCTTTTGCCATAATTTTCCTTCGTGATTTTTAGAATTCATTGATTTCACCCGAAGTTAAAACGTCGATTTCCACAGAAATTTATTATTGACATAAGTAAGCTGGGAAATAAAATAATAATTGATTAAGTTTGGTGACTGGCTACTTATATCAAAATGAGACTTAACGATGTATCTGAACCGAAATAAGAAACTGCAACGTCTAATTCTGATATACAACATCTTCCAGTAAAACGTCATTCCAAGTTATTATGCTAAAAGCAATCCACGAAATATCAACAATTATTGAACGAGATAGCAAGGACACAACCTATAAGTTTGCATTGTTACGTGCTTGTATTCATATTGCGCAGGAACATGAACATTTTGCAAAAAAGGAAATTAACCGAGTTACTTTCCCTTTAGGATTAATTGTTTTAAAGTGGCTTGAATACTATTATGCAATTTTTGCCGATCCCCGTTTTATCCCTCAAAAAAACGGAGATTCACCCCTCCGTTCTCTTGCGTTTCGAAATTTATTTATTCAAGTCATCGAATTTTATAATTCGGGATTGGGATACTATCAGTTTCAAAAAAATTTGAAACAAGGAAATTTTGAAAAACATCAAATTTCAGTCCTATTTAACCTGATTAAAAAGATTAAAGAAACTATTGTAAGAATGCCTATGAATTACATTGGGGGTTCAATCGGAAAAGGTGGACAAATTTTCAAATATAACTATGATTCAAATTTGCATTGCCGCAACATAAATCAAATTTCAAATCAATACATTATTGATTCATGCGGAACCTTTAGTATTCCAGAAAATTACTTTGATGCATTCTTAATTTTAGGATCATTTATTATTGGAAGTCAATCGCTTCTGCTCGAATGGGCTGATTTCACTATTCATGCTGATAAAGAAAAGGAACTCACCAAAGGGGAAGTTTTAAATTTAATTGACCCGAATTATGACAAAATCAGGGATGCAAATGAGTTAAAACAATTTTTTGAACGCATTGGAAAAACTACTGACTTACATTGCATCTGGACAGGTAAGATAATTATGAGTGACTTGAATATCGATCACATGATGCCTTTTTCGTTGTGGAAAAATAATGACTTTTGGAATCTGCTTCCTTCAAAATCCGCAGTAAACAATAAGAAACTGGATAAAATTCCAAGCAAGTATTTACTGAACAGACAACGAGATTTAATCATTAATTATTGGGAAATTATTTTTGCAGAATATCCGATCAGATTTCAAAAAGAAGTACAAATTTCACTCCTTGGGTTAGAAAGTTTTGATAAAAATAATTGGCAATTGACTTGCTTTGAATCGTTCTCGAAAAAATGTGAATTCTTGATTACACAGCGTGGGTTTGAACCATTTACAATCTGATTTTGAAAAAGCAAATAAACAACTGGCATTTAACTGCCAAGGAAAGAGAACGGATGTCGTTCCCAACCAATTGGTTGCATCGAAATAGTCTTCTTAAGGGAAAGATTTTAGATTTCGGATGTGGTTTTGGAAAGGATGTGAGCGAGCTAAATAAAATCGGATATTCGTGTGTAGGTTATGATAAATATTTTCAACCCAAATATCCTACAGAAAAATACGATACAATAATCTGCAATTACGTTTTAAATGTTCTTCAGGCAAAAGATCATCAGCAAATTATAATGGAAATCAGCCAATTATTGAAACTCGGAGGAAAGGCATTTTTTGCGGTACGAAGGGATGTCAAATTTGAAGGTTTTCGTGTACATAAAATTCATAAAAAAACTACCTACCAATGCAATGTTATTCTGCCATTCGATAGTATTTTGCTGAATGATTATTGTGAAATTTATTCATTTTCGAGATTTACAGACAATCCAAAAGAATCATCCTGCATTTTTTGCAGACCTTCTGAAAATCTAAAATATATTGCAGAATCCGTTTATGCCTATGCTGTTTATGATGGTTATCCAGTTTCAAAAGGACATTCCCTTATTATTCCAAAAACGCATATTTCCAATTATTTTGAACTGAGTCAAAAAGAACAGTTTCATTTGTTGATTTTAACCAATTTTGTTCAACAATATCTTGTGAAAAGATTAAATCCTGACGGTTTTAACCTCGGAATTAACATTAATCAAGATGCCGGACAGACAGTACCGCATGTGCACGTTCATTTGATTCCAAGATACAAAGGCGATGTTGACAATCCAAAGGGAGGAATACGACATATAATTCCGGGAAAAGGATTTTACAATTCGAATGATTGAAAACAAATAAATTCTGAATTTGCTTGAGTTCACCAC
>CAJDWI010000144.1_pt1 | contig 11657 bp, 11 predicted proteins | sample 7391561 | NCBI WGS metagenome assembly CAJDWI01 (sample SAMEA7055724, study PRJEB34461) | soil metagenome | biome: terrestrial ecosystem; feature: Peninsula; material: soil | place: Antarctica | collected 2016 | reverse complement strand
AATCAACAATAAATACAGCGATAGAGGGAGGTACTCCATGGAACCCAAAACGGACTGATCCGATTTTCGAACTGGTAAAATCTTTGAGTGAGGTGTTAATGAATTAATTAGTAATGAATTATGGCTTGTCAGGAAGTTTATAAACAAATTGTTTTAGAAAAAACAACGCCAGAGTTCATTATTTTAAGCACTGAAATTCAAGACAAAGACTGGGCCGGAGATATACCCGAAGCCGGCTACGTAACATTTGATAATACCAAAAACGTAATGTATGTCGATTATGTAAGGGTTTTTCAGAAGAAGTAAGATAATACGTTGGGTAAACAAATCTGTTTTCAAACAATCATTTCACCTTGACGTGCGTTGATTAATTGACATTACCAATAAAGAATCAAATCATGAATCAAAAATTTCGCTTTGTCTCGTTTTCTTTTTTTGTGTTGATAATTCTGTCCTGCACACAAAAGAATGAATCTCAATCCGTTAAATTTGAGGGGACATCTTATCAGAAAAATTGGGCTGTTAAAGATTTAAGTCCTGAATTGCCTTCCGATTGGTCTTCGTATAACTATTTGACTTTTGAAATCAACGCTTCTTCTACGCAGCGTTTTTTTCTGAATGTTTATGATGCCGAAGGAGTGCGCAAAATGATGTTGCACCCTTTTCAAAATGCCTGGGTGCGGGCATCCATTCCGCTGGTCCATTTCCAAAAAAGAAATACCTTAGGGATGGACATGGCAGCAATTAGCAAAACCGCGTTGACCGGATTATGCATCGGGTTTACTGGCTCGGTAGGGCCAATCACTCAGGTTGATTCAATTGGGGTTCAAATGGATTTGCCGATTAATTCACCCACATTGGAAATCCGCAATGTGCATTTAACCATGGAACCGAAAGATTCAATTCTTTCACCTATTCCTGTAGTTGACGAGTTTGGCCAGTGGATTCCTGACGAGTGGGACGGTAAAGCAAATTCACTGGAAGATTTAAAAGCAATTTGGGATGAAGAGGAACAGTCCCTTCAATCATCGGATTTCAATGCGTCGAAATATGGAGGTTATTTGGACACAAAAGCTGAGGCAACCGGATTTTTCAGGGTGGAGAAAATCGATGGAAAATGGTGGTTTATCGATCCCGAAGGGCATTATTTCTTTTCGGCCGGAAGCACGGGTATTGGCCCTGGCGGATCGTTTGCACGTATTGAAGGGAGAGAATATATCTACCAGTCGTTCCCTCCTGCGGAACTTACCCAGGCAGATGGTAGGATTGGAAAAGCATCGTTTTATAACTGGAACCTTTCCCGTCGGTTTGGCAAAGATTGGTACAACAAATGGACCGATATGACCTTCCGTCGCATGGACTATTGGGGACTGAACACCATTGCCAACTGGTCGGATGAAAGCCTGGGGAACAGACAACGAAAAGCTTATGTTTTTACTTTGACAGGATGGGGTTTCAACCCAAAAACTATGGGGATGCCTGATGTTTATCATCCGGATTACGCCGCAGAAGTTGATGAAGCAGCGAAAAGGCAATGCCTGCCTTTAAAAGACGATCCTTTTTTGCTGGGGTATTTTGTGGGGAACGAACCGCCCTGGCCCCGCCGCGAGATGGATTTGACAGATGCGATCCTCAATGGTGACGAAAGCCCGATGAAGTCAGCACTCCAAACCTACCTATCCGATTCTGATTCGCCGGAGAAACGAAAAGCTTTTGTTTATGACACTTTTATCAGGTTTATTACGACGGTAAATTCTGCAATAAAAAAGTACGATCCGAATCATTTGAATTTGGGCTTGCGCTTCGGCGGAAATCCTCCTGAAGACATTATTAAGGCTTCATCGTCAGTTGGTTTCGATGTGTTTAGTTTGAATATTTATGACTATTCCATTTCTCACGACCGATTGGAAAGAATTGACAAGCTCACGGGATTGCCCATTATAATTGGCGAATTTCATTTTGGTGTGCCCGACAGAGGCCTTGCGCCGGGTTTGGCACAAACCATAAATCAGGAAGAGCGCGGGGCAGCTTACCAGTATTATGTAGAAAATGCTGCCGCACATCCTTCCCTTGTCGGCACGCATTGGTTTCAATGGTGGGATCAGCCTTCAACCGGACGATTTGATGGTGAGAACTACAACATCGGGTTTGTCAATGTTGCAGATATACCGTATAAGGAATTGGTTGAGGCGGCAAAAAGCACGCATCACAGGATTAAAGACATTCATTTAGGAAATGTAAAACCTAAAGAACGTCAAGCGAAAAGACAGTAAAGTGATTTTATTTGAATGATTGACCGTTAATATACCAGTAATTGTTTTTAATTTTCTTATTGCGTTTAATACGAATATGTTAAAGTATTATTATTTGGATTACTCACCCTGATTATTTTTGCAAAATAATCGTCCCTCTCTACGCGCAGAGAGGGAGAAGAGGGAGAGTAAAATAATTATTTTTAATCTCTGCGGCAAACCTGTATGTAATCATTTTATTTATATATAATTCTTCAGAAATCATACAATACTATTAAAACATGAAACGAGTTATCGCAAACTTCAAACTTTCCTTTAGAGATTAAGAGACATGAATATGGCAAGTTATCCCGATATATCGGGACAAGCTATCGAATATAAATAAAAACAAACAATTAGAATCTATGAAAAATCAATTAAAGTTTTATGCGGTACTTATCATATTATTTTTAAATAATCTCAATGTTGAAGCACAAGCATTAGGCACAAATCCCGAAGAGGGTAAAGGGACCTTTAAAAATCGAACCTTTTTTAATCTGGAAAGATATTGGGATAGTGGAAGGGTTTTAAATAATCCTCATAAGGGATGGGAACTCCATTATTACAGTAACAGTCTTAGAAATTATGGTAGCCATTTAAGTCCCAATGATTCGTTACCAGATTTCCCCGGATTAAGTAATATTTATTTTCGACTTGCCTGGAGTTATTTTGAACCGGAAGAGGGAGTATATAATTGGCAGGTAATAGATTCTATTATCGATCGATGGACAGCATGGGGTAAGACTGTTTCGTTTAGGATTACAACCAAAGAAACAAACATTGTTTACGCAACCCCCGAATGGGTTAGAAAGGCAGGAGCCAAAGGAAAGTTTATAAATGAACCCAGATTAAGAATCAAAGCCTGGGCACCTGATTACAAAGATCCCATATTTCTTAAGAAACTTGAAAATTTTCATAATGCTTTCGCAGCCAGGTATGATGAAAAGCCATATATTGCATACGTAGATATTGGGAGTATTGGTGATTGGGGCGAGGGACATACCGCATATTCAGGCTGGGAGGATGTGCCTGTTGAGGCAGTAAAAAAACATATAGATATTTATAAACGGTGTTATAAAAATTCAGTTTTGGTAATAAGCGATGATTTTATCGGTCAAAGGGATAATGACGATGGTGCAGATTATGAGATTTTTGATTATTGCCTGAAAAAAGGCATTGGTTTTCGGGATGATAGTGCCAATGTAGAGTGGTATAAAAGTTTAGGGTTTGGTCCTTCATGTATTCGTACTCCGGAATTATTTAATTCTGTTTATAGAACAATACCGGTTGTGCTTGAAAGTGATCATTATGGAGCTACTATAAGTAACGGAATGTTTGGCGATGGATCCGGTTTTGAAAAAGCTGTTTGGGAGACAAAAGCAACAATTATCGGTTTCCATTATTTTCCACGTGAATGGTTATCTCAAAACTATAGATTTGCTATTAGAATGGCAAATCTATGCGGCTACTGGTATTTTCCCAAGTACGCTATGTTGCCCGATACTTTGCGAAAAACTTCTCATCTGAACTATATCCGGATGACATGGGAAAACCATGGTGTGGCGCCAGCATACCATAAATATATGTTTTCTATTAAATTGATTAATCAAAGCACTGGGATGCAATTTATCCAAGAAATGCAAGAATCTGATAACCGTAATTGGTTACCCAACGAGATTCTAGCAGAACATTGTATTATTAACCTCAATGAGAATTTGGAAGAAGGCAAATATGATCTTTTAATCAATTTGCGGAATACAAGTAAATTTAATCATAATAAAAATATTGAATTGCCTATAAAAGAGGAGCGGGAAAAAGAACCTGGCTGGTACAAATTAGGCGAAATTATGGTGAAATGATTTTAAAAATTAGAACAAAATTCTTCAATTTCTTATACTTACAGACTTCACCAGTTTCTAATTTTTACTTCAACAAAGTTAGAAGAGTACGAAATCTGTTAGGTTTAATTTTTTATTTATTTTTCTGATTACTAGATTGCTAATAGCTTATTCAAAAAGAATTAAAAACCATATAATATTATCTTATAATGAAACACGCCGCCTTATTCTTATTGATTATCAGTACTGCAACTGCGACATTCGCGCAGTCTGAAGTATCGTTAACAGAAAAATCCGTGCTTATGCCTACCTACACTGTAGCGCCTGCTGAAAAAAGTCCCATTTTTTTCAGGAACGAAGCCTATCAGGGAGCGTCGAGGCATTACGACATTGGCGGTAAAATTTATTACGCAACCGATAAGAGCAACGATTACCATTTCATTTATAAAAATAATGTGGTGAAACCTTCTAACATTGGGATGATCGGAGCCTGGGTTTCGGGCGGTATCGAATGGTCGATCCCGCATCATCACAGGGCATCCACATTTCGACCAAGCGACTACACCACTTCGGTGAACGATGACGGCAGTAAAACCGTGTGGGTGGGCGAATACGAACCACGTCACGGTATGCGCTGGACCATTGGAATAACTGCCTTTCCGGGCAAATCCTATTTTAAAACTGAAGGCAGAATGTATAACCCCACGCCCTATACGCACACCTTTTTGTATTGGGCAAACGTAGCAACACATACTAACGTTAACTATCAGGCGATTTTTCCGCCAAGCGCACAAATTGCAACTTATCACTCAAAAACCGATTTTACACATTGGCCAATTTCTACCGAAAAATACCGGGGATCGGATTTTACAAAAGGGGTGGACATTAGTTGGTGGAAAAACACAAAAGAATCCGGTTCGTTTTTCGTTCACGATTTACAGGAAGATTTTATGGGTGGTTACGATCATGGAAAAGATGCAGGAACGGTTCACGTAGGAGAGGTCAGGCAACCGAAGCACGCTTAACGGAAAATGACGGGCCGTATGTGGAAATTATGGTTGGCGCGTATTCCGACAATCAACCCGACTACAGTTGGATTAGGCCTTACGAAGTGAAGCATTGGGAGCAATATTGGTATCCGGTTAAGGGAATTCGCGGCTTTAAAAATGCAAATCTTAATGGAGCTGTAAACCTTGAAAAAGAAGAGGATAATTCGGTTTTTCTGGGGTATTATTCCACCCAAAAAGTGAAAAATGCGAAAGTAATCCTTAAAAATAAAGATAAAGTTGTGTTTGAAAAAACCATGGACATTGCTCCGGAAAAACCTTTTGCAGAAACCATTAAGATAGAAGGAGCATTTGAACTGACGGATCTTTATACCGAATTGGTGGACGTTGCCAGTCGGGATATACTGGTGAAATACCAACCGCTTAAGTTGGCCCCGGTTGAGGAGTTGCCCCAGGATTGGAAAGGATATCCTGCTCCCGAAGAACTTGAAACAGTGGAAGAATTGTATCTCACCGGAAAAAGGGTTTTTATGCCCCGATGTATGACGAGATGGACTGGTACAGGGAAGCTTTAAAACGAGACCCGGGCGATACGCGGACAAATACTGCCGTTGGAAACAATTACCTCAAAAAAGGGGATTATATTTCAGCCAGAAAATATCTTTCCAAGGCAATAAAAAGGCTGACTAACGATTATACCCGACCTTCAACTTGCGAAGCTCTATATTTGGAAGGTTTGACCCTGAAAGCTTTAAAGCTTTACGACGAAGCAGTGGATACGCTTTATCGTGCCACCTGGGACTATGCTTATCATTCGGCAGCTTATTTTCAGTTGGCTCAAATATCCGTTATGAAAGGTGACTTGGAATTGGCCCTAAAACAAATTAACGAGTCTCTTTGGACCAATGCAAGAAATAATCGTGCAGTTGCACTCAAGGCAGCTATCCTTAGAAAAATGGACGATTTTGAAGGAGCAATCTCAACGCTTAATTCGATTGACAATTCTGACCCGCTCGATTTCAGAATAAAGAACGAACATTATTTAATCGCCCATGAAGCAGGCAACCTTCAAAAAGCGAAAGAACTGCTTGCTACTCTTAATACCGAAATGCGTGACTTCCATGAAAATTACCTCGAACTTGCTGTGGGGTACATCAACGACGGATTACTGTCGGAAGCCGAAGATGCGCTTCACCGTTTCAGCGGCAATAATCCATTGTTTGACTATTACCTCGGATACGTTGCTGCCGTTCGGGGTGAAAAGGATGAAGCTTCAAAATATTTTAAAATGGGGGCGGAGAAACCGGTGGATTATGTCTTTCCGCATCGGTTTGAAACTGTCGAGGTGATGAAAACAGCGTTAAAGCTTAATCCTGATGATGGAAAAGCATATTACTATATTGGAAACATTTTGTACGATCATCAACCGGAATATGCCATTGTAAACTGGGAAAAAGCCGTAGAAAAAAATCCCACATTGGCGATAGCTTATCGAAATTTAGGCTGGGGTTATTATCGTCATTTCAAAGATATCCCCAAAGCGGTTATATATTATGAAAAAGCAATTTCGCTTAACAATGAGGAAGCAATTTATTATACTGAATTAAGCGATTTGTATGAAATTGAAAATACGCCAATAGAAACCAGGTTGAAACTTTTTCAAGGGAACAATGAAACGGTGAAAAAACGGGACGATGCTTTTATCTGGCAAATTAAAGTACTGACGCTTGCTGGTCAGCCCGATAAAGCAGTTGAATATTTGGATGGAGTTGAATTTGCCTACCGTGAAGGATCTTCAACTGTTAAAGAAGCAGGGAATGAACGCCTTGGGAACCGGGAAATTCAAGTCAATTATTACATCGGCTTGGCTTATGAAGCGCTTAATCAGAAATCGAATGCAGAAACTTTTTTCCAAAAAGCTGCAGGACCGGAATCAAATAAAATAACTGGTATTATGGATTATTATAAGGGTTTGAGCTACAAAAAATTAAATGAAAACAAAAAGGCCCAAAAGGTTTTTGATGCTATGACTGAATATGCAAATGAGAAGATTCAGGGCGGAGACACCTCGGAAACAGGGGTTATTTTTGGAGGGCGTGATGCCGAAAATGTCAGGAAGTCGTTGTTTTACACTATCAAAGGTTTAGGAAACAAGGGACTCGACAAATTAAACAAAGCTACCGAAGACCTCCAAAAGGCCGTTGAGTTGTCGCAAAGCAATTTGTGGGCGCAAGTTGAATTAAAAGAAATTTGATCCATGGAATTCCTGTATATTCGTACGTAAAAATAACTCAACCATGAAAAAGAAATTTACATTCTACTTACTTTCCGTTTTCGTATTTCTAACGGCTTGTCAAACCACAGAAAAGCCGGAATCCAAACCCAACATAATTTACATCCTTGCCGATGATTTAGGCTATGCGGAATTGGGATGCTATGGACAACAAAAGATAGAAACACCCAACATCGATGCGCTGGCGGCCAATGGAATGAGGTTTACACAACACTATGCCGGTGCACCGGTTTGCGCGCCGTCGCGCTGTGTGCTGCTCACCGGAAAGCATTTGGGGCACGCTCAAATCCGCGGTAACGATGAATGGGCAGAACGCGGTGCAGTCTGGGATTTTGAAGCCATGGAAAACGACCCGCGCCTCGAAGGCCAACGACCCTTAAAAGCCGGGACAAAAACCATTGGTACAGAGTTGCAACGCGCCGGATACAAAACAGGAATAGTTGGGAAATGGGGGTTAGGTGCACCTTTCACCGAAGGGGTTCCCAACAAACAGGGCTTTGATTTCTTTTACGGTTATAATTGTCAACGACAGGCACATACCTACTTCCCGCTTCACCTTTGGCGGGATTCTACAAAGGTTGTACTGGATAATAAATTGGTACGGCCTGGAACAAAAATTCCCGAAGGAGCTGATCCTTTGGATCCAGCTTCATATGCCGATTTTTGGCTCAACGAATATTCCGGTGATTTGATGCAAAATGAAGTCATTCGGTTTATCAAAGAGAACAAAGATCAGCCATTTTTCATGTATTATGCTAATCCCATTCCGCATGTTCCGATTCAGGCGCCAAAGCGTTGGGTGGATTATTATGTCGAAAAATTTGGCGATGAAGAACCCTATGACGGGAGGCGGAGTTATTTCCCGCACCGTTACCCACATGCGGGCTATGCCGCAATGGTGTCCTATATGGATGAACAGGTAGGCGAAATTGTACAAACCTTAAAAGAGCTTGGGCTGTACGACAACACCCTTATTATTTTTAGCAGCGACAACGGGCCTTCATTTAATGGCGGAACCGATTCGTGGTGGTTTGATAGTGCGAAACCTTTTCAAGGTCAACAAGGGTGGGGGAAAGGAAACGTTACTGAAGGCGGAATCCGGGTGCCGATGATTGCTCAATGGCCGGGTAAAATTACACCGGGAAGCGAATCCGATCATATTTCCGCATTTTACGATGTGCTGCCTACCTTTTGTGATGTCGTTGGCTCCAACATCCCCAGCGATACAGATGGTAAAAGTTTCCTGCCAACTTTGGTTGGCAAAAATGGACAACAGGAACACGAATTTTTATACTGGGAGTTTCCCGAATCAGGAGGTCAGCAAGCTGTGCGTATGGGGAAATGGAAAGGCATACGCAAGAATATCAGGAAAGACAGTTTGAGGGTTCAATTGTATAATCTAGAGGAAGATATCCGTGAATTGAACGATGTTTCGGCACAAAACCCTGAAGTAGTCGCAAAAATTGAAACGATTTTCCGACAGGAACATACTCCGGCAGAAATTGAAAAGTTTAACATGAAGCAACTGGAGAAGTAAATTTCAAAACTTCCCTTTAGAATGTGGGTTTATTTAGTATTTTAGTCGGGAAATAAACTTTAAATCTTAAATATTATGGATGGAAAAACAAAAGCTATTGTTGCTCACCTTTGGTTAATTGGTTGGGTTATTGCCCTTGTTATAAACATGAACGAAAAGGATGAACTCGCCAGTTTTTATATCCGGCAGTTGCTCGGATTGTTTTTGGCCAGCCTCGTGTTGATGTTTATTCCGGTTATTGGCTGGTTGCTGAACATCGTTCTTTTTGTATTTTGGATTATCAGCCTCATTGGTGCAGTTAATGGGGAGAAGAAGGAAATCCCGCTGCTTGGAAAGTATTTCCAGGAATGGTTCCATGGACTTTAACAAAAAAGCTTTTTAAACAAAAAAAGACAGATACTGTGTCTGTCTTTTTTTGTTTAACTTGTTGTTAATTTCTGTCGTTTCTATCCCGGTCGCGGTACATTTTAATCATGTGCATCCGGAATTCATTTTCAGCTTTATAAAGCTTCAACACCTTTTGGGGAGGTAGAATTTTTAAAAATTGTTCATTGTACTTTGTGAGGATTGTGGCTTCCTTTTGCATACTACCCGTAAAGTCCTGCGTGAGTTTAATCACTTCTCTTTCCGAAAGCGTTTCTTCAGCATCACTGACTTTCGTTTCCAGTTCGCGCCGGGCTTTTTGAGCTTCCCAGCGTTCTTTCTCCATTTCATTGTAAACTGGCCAAAATTTTTGGGCCTCAGCTGGTGTCAAATTCAGTTTTGAGGTCAAGAATGCAACTTTTTCCGCTTTGAATTTTTCCCAATGATCTTTGTCTTTGTGTGGTTTTCCCTGTGCATATGCGCTCACATTTGCTATAAGCAAAGCAGCGAACAGGAAATATAAGGATATTGTACGTTTCATAATTGTGTTATTTAATTCGTTTCTGCAAAAAGTTCATAGTCGGAGCTGTTTGTCTGCAAATAGCTCAATATTTCTTCATCGCTAAAGTCGTCCTTGCCGTTTACGTCGTCAAGCAAAGCATAGAATGAGCTCTCATCAATACCTTCCACAATACTGGCATAATCCATATCAGAAAGTTCCGTATCGTTTGTGCTGCTTAATTTTTGAGTATTCGGCATAAATGTTTTCAACGGCCACTGAACCAGTAGAACAATCAGGACAAAGCCCGCAGCCAGTCCCATAACCGGTTTCAAATAGTGGGTGAAGCGATTCGTGATCTTCACTTCTATCCTATTCTCCGCATCGATTTTTGCTTGTAAACGAGCGGGAAAATCATCGAAATAATGACTGGGAGCCTGGAAAGGAGTCTCCTTTTTTATTTTCGATAATTCTGTTAACTCATTATTTACATCTTTCATTTTTGCAAATTTTAAGGTTTGACTTTTCCCTTCTGCGAAGGTTTAACCCACTCACTTAATCTTTTGATTTTAAGAACTCTTCTACTTTTTTAACGGCATGGTGATACGAGGCTTTCAACGCACCCACTGAAGTGTCTAAAATGACCGACATATCCTCATATTTTATATCATCGAAATACTTCATATTGAATACAATCCGTTGTTTGTCGGGTAATGTTAAAATCGCTTCCTGTAATTTTCGTTGTATCTCGTCGCCGTCGAAATAGGGATCTGAGGTTAAATTGTTCAACAAAAATTCGCCCGTTTCACCCATGGGAACAAATGTTCTTTTCTTTGCTGAGCTAATAAAAGTGAGCGATTCGTTTGTCGCTATTCGGTAAAGCCAGGTATAAAGGCTTGATTCTTCCCTGAAATTTTCGATACTCCTCCAAACTTTGATAAAGGTGTTTTGCAGCACGTCGTCTGTGTCGTCGTGGCTGATTACAATTTTACGGATATGCCAATACAACCGCTCCTGATATTTTTTTACCAGACCCTGAAATGCTAAATCCCGTGTTGAAGCATCTTTTAAGCTGGCAATTAAATCGCGGTCGTCTGTGGTCATAAAAAAGATTTATTCTGAGACGGAGAAGGTTTCCAAAGGTTTAATATCGCTTAAATTCTGAAATTAAAACCCTCCAACTTCAAACGGTCGTATGTTTCAATATCGAATGAATACAATTTTGCAGCACGATGCGCCACATTGGTCTGCTTTTCTTTGGTGTCAGTCAGTAATTTCATGTTGAGGATCTTTTTTCTGAAATTGCGTGTATCCAGTGTGATGTTTAAAATGACCTCGTAGAGCGTTTGCAGCTCGGTTAGAGTAAATTTAACGGGCAGAAGGTGAAACCCTACCGGATAGTATTTTGCCTCTTCGCGCAGCTTTTTCAGGGCTTCCTGGATTATTTCCTTCACGTCGAATATCACGTCGGGCAAGTTTTCAATGTCGAACCATTTAACGTTTTTGGCCATCGGCGATTGCTTCATGTCGTGGTAATCTGGATTGATAAGCGCGTAGTAGGCCACCGTCAGCACCCTGAAATGCGGAACCCTTTTTACATCACCAAAAGCTTGAAATTGTTTGAGAAAAATATCGTCGAGTCCGGTGGCGATCTGAAGTATTTTTCTTGCGTAGTCATCTAAATTTTCTTCTGTGGGGAGGTGTGTGCCAATTAAACCCCAGTATTTATCGGAACTGATAGCGGGGTTTTTGTTGAACAGCAATTCAATTTTAGAAAATTCTTCTTTGGTTGTTAGAAATTTCTTCAGCAATTCGGGTTCGGCCTGCCA
>CAJDWI010000038.1_pt1 | contig 11688 bp, 11 predicted proteins | sample 7391561 | NCBI WGS metagenome assembly CAJDWI01 (sample SAMEA7055724, study PRJEB34461) | soil metagenome | biome: terrestrial ecosystem; feature: Peninsula; material: soil | place: Antarctica | collected 2016 | reverse complement strand
ACTTTAATTGCATTTAGCCAACCGCCAGATTTTGGTAATTTATTAAGTGCTGAAGGGAAAATCGCCAATAAGGTAAAGGGTGTTGCAAACGCGAGTCCAAAGGCAAACATACCCAGCAAAGGACGCATGCCGCCATGCTGAACAGCTTGAATGATTAGTGCACCAATAAAGGGTCCGGTACACGAAAATGAAACAATCACGGTGGTTAATGCCATAAAAAATGCACCCACCATTCCGCCTTTATCTGCCTTTGCATCGGTTTTGTTGACCAAACCACTGGGCAAAACCATTTCGAATGCACCGAAAAATGAAATAGAGAATACCAGAAAAAGTATAAAAAACAATAAGTTTGGAATCCAATGCGTGCTTAAAATATTTCCCACATTCGGGCCAAAAACCCCAATTGAAAACAACGCACCGAGTAATGTGAAAATCAACACAATGGAAAACCCAAAAAAGATGCCGGTACGAATGGCTTTTCCTCTATTCTCGCTACCGCGCATAAAAAACGAAACCGTCATTGGAATCATTGGAAATACGCAGGGTGTAAGAATGGCGGCAAGACCCGCCAATGCAGAAACCAAAAGAAACAACCACAACGTTTGCCCTGTAGTGGAAGAAGAGCTTTCCACCGTGTCGGACGTAATTGCTGCTGTGCTTTCAATTTGAGTTGTTCTCTCCACACCCTGGTTAAACTGAAATGTAAATTCAGCTTCCTCAGGAGGAGTGCAGCTTTCATCGTTACAACTCATAAAAACTACATAGCCATTTAAGATTGTCTGAGCATCAGAATTTAATTTTATCTTTTGGGTTAAAACCGCTTCGTTACTGAAATACCCAACGTTCATCTGGAACGTTTCGTCAAATTGGATTACCGGCTGCGGTTTTTTTTGGATATCACCAACAAATTCAAATAAGGTGGAATCTTCAAAAACAAAGGCAGTAGCGATGGGGCCGCCTTCCGGAAGTTCGGTATCATATAAATGCCATCCCTTTTCGATACTTGCTTTAAATATCAATTCAACTTCGTTTCCATTTTGTTTTGAGTCGAATGTCCAGGTAGTTGGATTAAGCATTTGAGCGCTTACTGCAAGCGATGCTAAGAGGAACGAAAGAATAAACGTAATCTGTTTCATTTCAAATAATAAATAATTTCATCACCTCATATCCACAAATATAGATATTTGGATTCGGCAAAATTAAACCATTTTGTCGGACTGGCAAACATTTCGTAACCAGAAGCAATTATCAAAAAAGCCATTCATCTACTGAATGGCTTTTCTATCAAATCATTATTTCTTCCGCGTTATCATCAAAAAAGTGGTATTCTAAAAGTGAATACGAGCTGTTACTTTCGATCTTCACCCATTTAAAATAGTTAAAAAACCATTGGTTCCGGATGCTGCTAAATCCTTTGGTGAAGTGTGAGGCCAAATATGGATGTAGCTTCAACAATATTTTATTTTTATTCAGGTCTTTTAAGATGTATTTAACCTTACCGGCAATTTCGTCGGCAAACAAAATGGATGGTACAACTTTCCCTGTTCCCTTGCATGAAGGGCAACTTTCCGCGGTTTCGATCGTTTCTTCCGGTCGAACACGTTGCCGGGTAATCTGCATCAGACAGAATTTGCTCAACGGCAAAATGTTATGCTTAGTCCTGTCGCTGGCCATTGCCTCCTTCATGTGCTCGTACACTTTCTGTCGGTTTGCGGCCTGGTGCATGTCGATGAAATCAATTACTATGATTCCACCCATGTCTCTCAACCTCAATTGTCTTGCTATTTCGTCCACTGCAGCCAGATTCACATCCAGCGCATTTGATTCCTGGTCCATCCCTGCCTTGGCGCGGTTTCCGCTATTAACATCAATCACATGGAAAGCTTCCGTGTGCTCAACGATTAAATAGGCACCTTCTTTAAAAGAAATCGTTTTTCCAAAGGAGGCTTTAATTTGTTTATCGATCCCATAATGGTCGAAAATTGGCGCCCGCCCCTTGTAGTATTTTACTATTTTCTTTTTATCAGCTTGAATGCTGCCTATGTAATCGGCTATTTCCTTGCACACCACCTGATCGTTAACAATGATGCTGTTGAAGTTGGGATGGTAAATGTCACGCAACAAAGCTGTTGTACGGTCCATTTCGCCAATAATCAATGCCGGAGGATTGACTCTGCTCAGTTTCTGCAAAGTAGTTTCCCATATTTCCACCAGTCCGCGTAATTCCTGATCCAGCTCGGCCACCTTTTTACCCTCGGCAACCGTGCGCACGATAATCCCGTATTTGCGCGGCTTGATGCTTTGAACCAGCTTTTTCAACCGGCTTTTTTCCTCGTTGGTCTTGATTTTTTGCGACACCGATACTTTTTCGCTGAATGGCATGAGCACCAAATTGCGCCCGGCGATAGAAATTTCGGAAGTCAGGCGTGGCCCTTTTGTTGAAATGGGCTCTTTGGAAACCTGAACCAGAATTTTCTGTCCAACAGTTAAAAGTTCATTAATTTTCCCCTCTTTGTTAATGTCCGGCTCCGATTGAATTCGGGAAATGGACGAAACTTTATTTTTCCGGGAGGAAACAATCCTAAGGAATTTGTTCAGTGTGGCAAACTGTGGCCCCAAGTCGAGATAATGCAGAAAGGCGTCTTTTTCGTAACCAACATCAATGAATGCGCTTTCGCGTGATAATTCTACAAGTTTTCGATTCTCCTGTAAAGCAATAACAATTTCGGATGGAGTTACATCAATTATTAAATCGCTACTCACAACCTTAATTTTAATATTTCAAATTCGATAATACAATCTGTTTTAACGGACTAAACCTAAGGCAACCCTGCCTTAGGTTTAATCAAGTGTTTCAATAAGAACCAATTAATTAATTCCTATTTTTTCTTTTTGTGCCTGTTTTTGCGTAATCTTTTTTTACGCTTGTGGGTGGCCATTTTGTGTCTTTTTCTTTTCTTTCCGCTTGGCATGCCTTAATCTTTTACGTTATTTTTAACTTCTGAAACAAACGATTTCGCCGGTTTAAACGAAGGTATATTATGCGCCGGAATAATAATAGTTGTATTTTTGGAAATATTCCTGGCTGTTTTTTCTGCCCTTTTCTTTACAACAAAACTCCCAAAACCCCGTAAATAAACATTTTCACCGTCAACTAATGAATCTTTTACAGTTTCCATGAATGCTTCTACTGCTTTCTGTACAGTTACTTTTTCAATACCTGTATTTTTTGAAACTTCATTTACAATATCTGCCTTTGTCATTTCTTAATATATTTGATTTTTAATGAATTAATCCTTTATTTGAGTGTGCAAAAATAAAAATAATTTAAAAACGAAAAAGCTTTTTCGATTAAATTATTTTTGTTTTAACAATGTAGCAAAACAAGTTGAAATTAAATGATTGAACAAACGCGACAAATCTACCAATGGTATTCCCAAAATAAACGCGACCTCCCCTGGCGTGAAACTTCCGATCCTTATAAAATTTGGATATCGGAAATCATCCTCCAGCAAACAAGAGTAGCGCAGGGAACGGATTATTATAATCGTTTTATCGAAAAATTCCCGACCATCGCTGATCTGGCAAATGCCTCCGAAGATAATGTATTAAAACTTTGGCAAGGGTTGGGTTATTACACGCGAGCCAGAAATCTGCATTTTACGGCAAAAAATATTATTTCCGATTATGGCGGAAAATTCCCTTCCGATTATAAAACGATACTTTCTCTCAAAGGTATAGGGAACTATACGGCGGCCGCAATTGCGTCCATTGCTTTCGACTTGCCATACCCGGCAATAGACGGGAATATTTATCGGGTGCTGAGCCGTTATTTTGGTATTTCAACCCCTATTGATTCGAATAATGGAAGAAAGGAGTTTCAGGAAATTGCTGAAGCACTGATGCCTGCCCAAAATACGGGATTTCACAATCAAGCATTTATGGAATTCGGAGCCTTACAATGCACACCAAAATCAACCGACTGCCCAAATTGTCCTTTACTCGAAACATGTTTTGCAGCTCAAAACAATAGAGTTTTTCAACTTCCTGTAAAATCAAAAAAAATAAAACAACGTACCCGCTACTTTCTCTACTTTTTAATCGAAGACGGCGGTTTTATTTATCTCGAAAAGCGTGAAGATAAAGATATCTGGAAAAATTTATATCAACTTCCTCTGGTTGAATTGGAGGAAAAGCCTTCCGATCATCAGATTCTCGCTTTAAATGCACCATTCATGAAAAACATAAAAAGCATTTTAAAAACTGTTTCCGCGCAAAAAAAACACATTTTGAGCCATCAAATTATTTTTGCGCGCATGATTCATGTTGAGATAAAAAGCAATGAATTGTTGAACGAAAAATTAGTACGGGTAAATAAAAAAGATATTTCTAAATTTGCAGTTCCGAAATTGGTGCAGGATTTTTTAAACGAATTTTGCTTCCAGGAAAATTAGTTGGACTGTTTTAGCTTAAAATTGTTGAAGTTTCGTATTTTCGTTGTCAACCTAATTTTAAAAAATAAGAATCATGTCAGTAAACAAAGTAATCCTTATTGGAAATGTTGGAAAAGATCCTGAAATCAGGCATCTGGATTCAGGCGTAGCAGTAGCTACTTTTTCGTTGGCAACATCGGAAACGTACAATGCAAAAAGCGGCGACCGGGTAACCACCACAGAGTGGCACAACATTGTGTTGTGGCGCGGACTGGCCGAAGTGGCAGAAAAATATGTAAAAAAAGGAATGCAATTGTACGTTGAAGGCAGAATCCGTTCGCGCTCGTACGACGATAAAGAAGGCGTGAAACGCTACATTACCGAAATTAATGGCGATGTGATGCGGATGCTGGGTTCAAAAGATTCTTCGTCAGGAAGCAGTTCTGCAGGTGGCGGCAGTAGTTCATCTGCGTCATCACAGGCAACTCCTCCTTCGTTTAGCGAACCCGAAATGGAAGATTCCGGCGGCGACGAGGACTTGCCGTTTTAATTCAAAATAAACTCATTTGGAAACAGAACCGCTACATTTATCCGCCGTTTTAAATAACCAGAACATCCAGTTTCATCCTTTAACAATCGGGTTGGTTGTTTCATTGGTAATCGTATTGTTGCTTTTGATTTGCTCGGCACTGATCAGTGGTTCGGAAGTGGCTTATTTTTCGCTGAATGCCAAGGACAAGCAGAAACTGCAAAAAAAAGGGAAAAATAACCATCGAATTCTAAGAAATCTGGATAATCCCGAAAAATTATTAGCTACCGTATTGGTGACCAATAATTTTGTTAATATTGGTATAGTGATTCTCATGGCCAACATCACGGATAGCCTGGTTACTATCGTTAACAGACCTATTTTGGAATTTGTTCTGAAGGTAGTTTTAATCACTTTTTTCCTGCTCCTCTTCGGCGAAATTATGCCCAAGGTTTATGCTGCGCATTTCAGGCTGCAGTTTGCCCGACTGATGGCATTGCCTTTATTAATACTCGAAAAAATATTCCGTCCCATAAATACATTACTTATTTATTCCACTTCGTTTGTCAATAAACGATTTCAAAAGCACCAGAAAAACGTTTCTATGGACGAGATTTCACAAGCTTTGCGCTTAACTTCTGAACAGGAGCTTTCGGAGGAAAAGGAAATTCTGGAAGGTATCGTCAAGTTCGGCAACAAAAATGTGGAAGAAATTATGCGGCCCCGGGTGGATGTGATTTCGCTCGATATAAAATCGGGGTTTTCAAAGGTGTTGGAGCTAATCAACGATGTAGGGTTTTCACGCATTCCGGTTTACATTGATTCGTTCGACAACATTAACGGAATATTATACATTAAAGATATTATACCGCACAGCCACAAAGGCGATTCGTTTAAATGGCAAACCTTGATAAGACAGCCCTTTTATGTGCCCGAAACGAAAAAGATCAACTCGCTTTTAGAAGAGTTCCAAAAAAACAAAGTACATATGGCTGTTGTGGTCGATGAATACGGTGGAACTTCGGGAGTTGTGACCTTAGAAGATATTTTAGAGGAAATTGTAGGCGATATTGTGGACGAATTTGACGAAGAGGAACATTTTTTCTCAAAACTATCGGAAAACAAATTTATGTTCGACGGCAAAATACTTCTCGGCGATTTCTATCGAATTGTGGGATGCGACGAAAACATTTTCGACGAGGTAAAGGGCGAGGCCGATACCTTGGCCGGATTGATTTTAGAACTAAAAGGTGAAATACCCGCACTTCAGGAAACTCTTAAATGTAAAAATTTCAACTTCACCATTGAGGCCGTTGACAACCGCCGGATTAAACAAATTAAAGCGGAGCTAATTCGATGAGATTACTTAGAAACACAGCAATAGTGGCAGTTATGCTGTTTTTTGGGTTCAGTTGCAAACAAAAATATACCCCGAAGCCGCGTGCTTACTTCCGCATCGATTTCCCAAAAAAAAGTTATCATTCTATCGAAAATGGTTTTCCTTATCGATTTGAAATTCCCGATTATTCAAAAATAATCCCCGACCCCTATAATCCCGACAAACCGTTTTGGATAAACGTAGAAGTGCCTGCAAATCGTGCCGAAGTCCATATTTCTTATTACGATCTGAACGGTACTGCCGAAAACAGCCGTAAATTGCTGAACGAATTTATGGAAGAAGCGCGCGCACTGGCATATAAACATTCGATAAAAGCAGATGCAATTCAAGAGCAGGTATTTATGAACCCTGCCGATCAAGTTTACGGGCTGATCTATCGTATTGAAGGAAATGCCGCATCACCCTTGCAGTTTTTCCTCACCGACAGCACACGGCATTTTCTGCGTGGTTCACTCTACATCCGCGAAGTACCAAACATTGATTCACTGAAACCGGTTATCGATTTTTTAGAACCAGACGTTGTGCGTCTCATCGAAACCACAACCTGGAACTGATGCCTTTTGTAAAAAAAATAGAAACAGAAATTGGTGTTCTGGGAATTTGGGAGTTAACAGAAACCTCCTCATCCCTGCTTTGTGCTTTCAACTTTTCTGAGAACGAAAAAATTGAATTCAGCAAAATAAAATTTGAAAAACGAAAATGTGAATACCTCGCCACCCGTCTGCTTTTAGAATCCTTGCTGAAGGAGAAAACCGAGATTACTTACCTCTCATCCAGGAAGCCTATACTGAAAAATAATCCTTTAAATATCAGCATTTCGCATTCTGCAAATTTGGTGGTCGTCCTTACTTCAGCCCAAAAAGTGGGCATTGACGTTGAAATAGAAAATCGCTCCATTGATAAAGTTGTACATCGTTTTTTAAGCCAAACAGAAATGTTGGATGTAGAAAAAGCAATGAACAAGCAAAAGGCAAAAATCATATACTGGGGTGCTAAAGAAAGTATTTTCAAAACTACCGATTTTAATGGCGTCCAGTTTGACCGTCAAATATCCATTTCCCCTTTCAAACTTAAAACTGAAGGATATTTCTTTGGAAAGCTTACGACTGAGGAAATAGCGGAAAGTTATAAATTATGGTATTTTAGCTATCAAAACAATAGTATTGTTTATTGTGTTGAAGTTTGACAAATTAGAAAAAAATGAAAGCAACAGTAGATCAAGTATTAGTTATTTTTGGCGCCTCGGGCGACCTAACCAAAAGGAAACTAATTCCCGCTCTTTATGCCCTTTTCAAACAGCAATTACTCCCTGAAAAATTTGCCGTGCTCGGAGCATCGCGCACATCCCTCTCCGACGACGAATTCAGGCAGCGTGTAGAAGAATTTCTCCCGAAGGACGACGATGTTGAAGAATTTAAAAAAATACTTTTTTATCAGCCTGTACAAAACAACAACGCTGAGGATTTCATTCCACTAAAAACCCGTTTATGTGAAATAGCACAGAACAAGCAAATAGCAGAAAATTTTATTTTTTACCTTTCCACCCCACCGTCTTTATACGCCAAAATTCCCGAATTTTTGTTTGAAAACGGATTAACAAAATCGGAAACCAATTTCAGACGGTTGATTGTGGAAAAACCGTTCGGTACCAATTTAAAATCTGCTCAAGAATTAAATATTACGCTGCTGAATTATTTCGAAGAAGACCAAATTTATCGCATCGATCATTATTTGGGAAAGGAAACCGTTCAGAATCTTTTAGTGACGCGGTTTTCAAACGGAATTTTCGAACCATTATGGAACCATAATTACATCGAACGCGTAGAAATTACCTCGGCTGAAAGTCTGGGCGTTGAAGGCCGCGGCGGATACTATGACCATGCAGGTGCATTGCGCGATATGTTGCAAAACCACTTACTTCAAATCGTGGGTTTTGTGGCCATGGAACCGCCGGTTGTTGTAGAAGCGAATGCTATTCGGAACGAAATCACAAAAGTATTTCAGTCCTTGCGCCCTATTCACGAGAACATGGTTCCGCACTATGTAATCCGCGGTCAATACACCCATTCCAACATTGCCAACAAACCAGTTGTAGGCTATCGCGAAGAGCCTGAAGTGGATACCCTTTCGCGCACTGAAACTTTTGTCGCGTTGAAATTCCACATTGACAACTGGCGATGGGCGGGAGTACCATTTTACATACGAACAGGAAAAAAGCTACCCACGCGTGTAACCGAAGTCGTCATTCATTTTAAAAGTGTGCCACACCATTTGTTTGGCCAATCAAAACAGTTGCAGTCTAATAACCAGCTAATTATCCGTATTCAGCCCGACGAAGGAATTTTGTTGAAATTCGGCATGAAAACACCAGGTGCAGGTTTCGATGTTCAAACCGTAAATATGGAGTTTCATTATTCCAATCTGGCCGAAAAAATCGTTCCGTCAGCTTACGAACGCTTGCTGCTCGATTGCATGCAGGGCGATGCAACACTTTATGCCCGCGGTGATGCAGTGGAGCAAGCCTGGGAATTTGTTCAGCCCATTATCAATGCCTGGGAAACTAATCCTGAAATTCCAATCTATGGTTATCCCGCCGGAACCTGGGGACCCGAAGATGCAGATAAATTAATTGTTGGAGGACAATGGCGCTACCCCTGCAAAAATCTTACTGACGACGGCTTATACTGTGAACTGTAAACACTTCCGATTGTAATTTTATAATTTAAAACCGAATATCATGGCAGCAACAACCGAAGTAAAAATCTACGACACTCCAAAGAATGTGATTAAAAGGCTTGCAAAAGAAATCTACAAACTCACTGTGAATTCAACACAGCCCCAGTTTCACATCGTGCTTTCGGGTGGAAACTCGCCGATAGCACTATTCAAGCGTATTCGTAAAAAATATGCTGAACGTATCGACTGGCAACGGATTCATTTTTGGTGGGGCGACGAGCGTTGCGTTGCACCCGATGATGAACAAAGCAATTTCAAATCGGCAAACGACAACCTCTTGTCACACATTTCTATTCCAACTGAAAACATTCAACGCATAAAAGGGGAGAATGACCCGGCAAGTGAAGTCAAAAGGTATGAAGCTGAAATCAGAAAGAATATCCACTTTAGAGGTGAAGATCCTGTTTTCGATTTAATAATTCTCGGATTGGGCGACGACGGCCACACCGCTTCCATTTTCCCAGGTCAACTTGAGCTTTTTGAAGAAAAGCAAATTTGCGTGGTCGCGCAGCACCCTGACACGGGACAAAATCGCATAACGCTGACCGGCAAAGCAATTAACAACGCCAACCGGGTTTACTTTTTAGTGACGGGAGAAAATAAAGCTGAACGCATTGCAGAAATTATGAACGACGATGAAGCAGCCAAACTGCTGCCGGCCTACTATGTTTCGCCAAAAAACGGAAGTTTAATTTGGTTTATCGACGAAGCCGCGGGATCCAAAATAAAATAGAGCTTAACTGAAATAGATACTTTGTAGATACCAATATACATTCCTTCATGGGGTTTAAACCCCTATTTCATCTGAATTCCACTCATCCGTTCACTGAAGTGAACGGCAATAGAATCAACTCTTTTTTTATTCTATTGCCGTCAGCTTTAGCTGACGTAATAGCTAAACAACTGACTAAATGGGCTTTAGCCGCATTTTTAATATTATCTATTAAATGCCAATTCCAAAAGATTAATTTACCGGTTTCAAACCCAGGATTTCTTCTCCAAACTTCATGGTTTCTGCGGCAACCTGCTGGTAGCAGCCCGAGGTTAGCTCGCAGCCGATAACGTGGTCACCCGCATCGGGGAAAGCAACTTTTATTTTCTCTTCGGGAGCAGTTCCTAATTGCCTAAACATTTCCAGCATCGCATCCACTCGTACGGTTTCGTCCTGATGTTCTTTATCCCGATAATAATAGCCTAAAAAAACGGGGGAAGTAACTCTCTTATAGGTCGATTCTTTCATGGTTTCGTCCACTAACTGTTGCAAATAAACAATGGCTTCTACGCGGTATTTGCAATTCCAGTATTGACAATATTTAGAGTCAAACTCATCATTCACTGTGCGCTGCTTCCCACCTATTGCTGCGCGCCCAATTTGCAAGCCCCAGGGTTTCGACAGCAAAAATGCAGTACTGTTGTTGATGCGGATGTTGGGAGAATACAAAATCAGCGCATCTACATATTCCGGAAAATCGGCAGCAAGTTTTAACGCCAAAGTGCCTCCGGTTGAAGTGCCCATAATAATTACTTTTTTACCCAGGCTTCGTGCAATCATTAAAGCTTCCTTTGCTGATTCCCACAAGCGGTCGGGTGTACTGTATCGATTCCGTGGGAAGCCAAACGTGCGAAATAGGCATTACACCCAAAATGTTTCGCAAATTCCATGTTAGCCGGATATCCTTCGTACCACGATGCCGAAAAACCGTGCAAGTACAACAAACAATATTCTGTACGCTCTTTTATCGAATCGCTGTTCCAAATAATCCTTGCTTCGTTGTCGGGTTTGATTTTTAAGCCCTCATCGTTGTGTGCAATATATTTATCAAAACTCCAGGGGCTTGATGAAACAGAAGGTAAATCTTTATCCAGAATTGACTTTGGAGGCTTTGGCCCCAACAAATAAATCACGATAGCCAACAAAATCAACAACCCAAAAAAGCGTAGTATTTTTTTCATCTCATTATAATTGTTTGTTTTTATTGGTATTCGATGTAACTCCCATGAAAATTAGAATCGTATTCCAATGTGAATAAATCATTCATGGTCGTTTCATCTTTATAAATTTAGCTCCGAAAATTACAACAAAAATTCAAACTCTTATGAAATTTGTTTTTGAACAAAAAGAATAGGTTCTACAGCGTTTTGCATGGTTTCCGACAACTACTGTATAATTAATGCGAAAGTTCTGAAAGAACGTCAGGTAAAAGCATAGGGTGCAACCCTATGGAAATGATTGGGAGTTGCAGTTAGGGCTGAAAGCCCGAGATGTCAGTTACAATCCGGGGCGTTGCCCCTTGTTTTACGTATCAGATCTTAACACAAGACTTCGTCCTGCGCTTTTACACTTTGGGGCGTTGCCGCTACAAAAACTTAAAAATTTCGATGTAACTAAACTGCAATTTTCAAACGCTTTCATTTAGTAATTATGCGTTTTGATGTTTGGATCAAAGACTGAGGGGATTAGTTGTACCTGAAACTATTCAGCTTTCAAAGCCCATTAATTCTCTTTTGTCAAATCATCTAAATTCATGTATTTCAGCCGTTTAATTGTGTATGTTTCGATGCTGAAAAACCCATATTCTTCGGTCACTTTT
>CAJDWI010000015.1_pt1 | contig 11844 bp, 14 predicted proteins | sample 7391561 | NCBI WGS metagenome assembly CAJDWI01 (sample SAMEA7055724, study PRJEB34461) | soil metagenome | biome: terrestrial ecosystem; feature: Peninsula; material: soil | place: Antarctica | collected 2016 | reverse complement strand
TTACGGAAAAGATAATAGGTTGTGCCATAAAAGTGCATAAGAATCTTGGTCCCGGACTTCTTGAATCAGCCTACCAAGAGTGCCTTTTTTATGAATTAAAAAAGGAAGGTTTAAAAGTAGAAAAAGAGAAGTCCCTTCCGCTGATATATGAAGAAGTTAGGTTAGAATGTGGCTATCGAATAGATTTGCTGGTAGAAAACAAAATAATTGTTGAGATAAAATCTGTAGAGGCTCTAAGCGATATTCACTTGGCTCAGGTTCTTACTTATTTAAAATTGAATGACAGCAAAATTGGCTTACTTATAAATTTTAACGTTCTCCAATTAATAAAAGGAGTAAAACGAGTTATCAATAAATATAAACAATAATCTCAGTGTTCTCTGTGAGAGTCTCAGGGAGCTCTGCGGTAAAACGATCTATGAAAACAATAAAACCACTTCGCGAAAATAAAGACACAGCTATTTTGCTGATCCACTGTCCTGACAAACAGGGAATTTTAGCAACTGTTACTGAGTTCCTGAACCAAAATCAAGGGAACATAATACATCTCGACCAACATGTTGACCACCAAGAGAAGATTTTCTATATGCGGGTGGAATGGGAACTGGAAAATTTCTCCATTCCGGAAAATAAAATCGGAGAATATTTTGAAACGCTGATTGCCCGCAACCTCAACATGAACTGGAAAATCTATTTCACGGACGAAATTCCGCGAATGGCGCTTTTCGTTTCGAAAATGCCACATTGCTTATTCGACATATTGGCGCGTTACGCCGCGGGAGAATGGGATGAATGGGATGTTGAAATTCCACTCATTATCAGCAACCACGAAGCGCTGAGGCCGGTTGCGCAGCAATTCGACATTCCTTTTCACTATTTTCCCATCAACAATGAGAACAAGGAAGAACAAGAAAAAAATGAAATTGAACTGTTGAGAAAGCATCAGATCGATTTTGCTGTTTTAGCACGTTATATGCAAATTCTTTCGGCTGATTTTGTAAAGGAATTCCCCAACCGAATTATCAACATCCATCACTCCTTTTTGCCCGCTTTTGCAGGAGCGAAACCTTACCATGCAGCGCACGAACGCGGGGTAAAAATCATCGGGGCAACCAGCCACTATGTAACCAGCGACTTGGATGCAGGCCCCATTATCGAGCAAAATGTTACGCGATTATCGAGCAAAATGTTACGCGGTGCAGCCACGTTGACACCGTGGAAAGGCTAACCCGAAAAGGACGCGATTTGGAAAAAATCGTACTTTCGCAGGCGGTTTACAAACACCTTCAGCGCAAAATTTTAGTGTACAAAAACCGCACTGTGGTATTTAATTAAGAAGTAAAAAACAGCATGAAAGCTACATTTAGATCTCTTTTTTTGACGCAATTTTTAATTTCATTCGCACTTTTTGGCTTTGCTCAGAAGAGTGAAATTTCCAAACAAACTGTTCCCGCAGATTACGGATATAAAGTTAAGATCGGTCAGCAAATGCCCGAAATCGAACTGAAGTTAACCAACGGAAAAACACTTACAAGTACAGTTTACGGCAAGCTGGTGCAGCGTTTGCCGCAAGGAAATGCCACATATCGAAAGCCAGATTTGGCAAAAGCACAAAAACAACCCCAATTTTGCACTTATCGGAATTGATATGGACGAGCCCCTTGAAACCGTGAAAAAATTCGGAAAGGATATGAAAATAACATACCCACTGGCATTGGATCCGGGCGCGAAAATATTCTACACTTTCGCCGAAAAAGGTGCAGGAGTAACGCGAAACGTCATCATCGACAAAACGGGTAAAATCGTTTACCTCACCCGTTTGTTCAAAGAAGACGAATTTAACGAAATGGTTGGAGTGATTGGGGAGTTGTTGGAAGAATAGTTGCTGGTTACTCGTTGCTGGTTACCCGGTTCTGTTTGTTTACATAAAACAACCAATAAGAATAATTAAAACTTTATAAGAATGAGTAGTTATCTTGATTTAGACATTTATAAAATTGCATATGACCTCTCAATAAAGATACACAGGCTTAGCCTTCAACTTCCAAAATTTGAACTGTACGAACAAGGAAGTCAAGTCCGCAGATCTTCCAAGAGTGTAAAGGATCAAATTGCAGAAGGTTATGGAAGACGAAGGTACAAAGCAGATTTTATTAAATTTTTAGTGTATGCTCAAGCATCGAATGACGAATGTCAAAATCAAATTAACACAATCATTGAGTTATACCCTGAAAAAACCGAGTGGCTTGAATTAGTTCAAGAATGTAATATTCTGGGGATGAAAATCAACAAATTCATTCAATACGTCGAGAACAACTGGAAAACATAACAAACACGTAACGAGCATCGAGCAACAAGAAACGAGCAACAGGCAACGAGCAACAAGCAACAAGCAACATCTTCATGAAAATCGTCATCATAAAATACAACGCCGGCAACATCGAATCAGTAAACAACGCACTGAACCGATTGGGTGTAAATGGCCGACAAAGTTATTTTTCCGGGTGTTGGCGAGGCCAGTACCACCATGGAATATTTGCGGAAGCACAAATTGGACGAACTAATCGTTTCGCTAAAACAGCCCGTACTGGGAATATGCCTGGGTTTGCAGCTCATGTGCTCGCATACCGAAGAACGCAATACCAAATGCCTCGGTATTTTCGATGAAAAAGTGCTTCGTTTCATCCCGAAATTCGGAGAAGAATTCATCACTAAAGTACCTCACATGGGTTGGAATACCATCACGAATTTAAAAGGTGATATTTTCGCTGGAGACATGGAAAATCAATACGTTTATTTTGTGCATTCGTTTTATGCCGGTTTGGGTGAACACACGGTGGCAAGCTGCAACTACATTAATCCCTTCAGTGCCGCCCTTCAAAAAAACAATTTTTACGCCACCCAGTTTCATCCCGAGAAAAGCGGGGAAATAGGCGCTAAAATCCTTAAAAACTTCATAAACTTGTAATCGAATTTTACGCTATGGACAGACTCACAATTATAAAAGTTGGCGGCAAAGTGGTGGAAGAAGCCGAATCGTTAAACGCAGTTTTAACACAGTTCAACCGGATTTCAGGCAACAAAATATTGGTGCACGGCGGTGGCCGGAGCGCAACCCAACTGGCCGGTAAGCTGGGTATCGAAACCCAAATGGTGGACGGACGGCGCATTACCAGTGCCGAAATGCTGGACGTCGCAACCATGGTTTATGGTGGGCTGGTAAACAAACGTATTGTTGCCGCATTGCAATCCATGAAATGCAACGCATTGGGTTTAACCGGCGCGGACCTTGGTCTGATTCGGTCCAAAAAACGCCCCGTTGATAAAATTGATTACGGTTTTGTGGGAGATATCGAAAATGTAAATACGCGCGATTTACGCATCCTTTTGAACGAAAACGTGGTCCCGGTTATCGCCCCACTCAGCCACGACGGCAATGGCCAGTTACTGAACACCAACGCAGATACCATTGCCGCAGAAATCGCCCGGGAACTTTCAAACTATTACAACGTATTCCTTTTTTACTGCTTCGAAAAGCGAGGGGTTTTAACTGACCCTGACGATGAATCCACCATGATATTCGAGATGGATGCTTTACTTTTCAACCAATACCAAAGCGAAGGGATAATCACTGCCGGAATGATCCCAAAACTGGAAAATGGATTTCGCGCAAAACAGCACGGCGTAAAAGAAGTGTTGATTACCAACCCCGAAAATATCATTACCGGACGAGGTACGCGATTAATGTAAACTCAAAACTACAATTAGACATCCGTCCACAATTCATTTCTCCCTTCATACAAACTATTGTGCATTAAGGTATTGCATTTTTTTAGGTTTGAAATTTTCAAAATAAATTACTACATTACCATGAATTATTAAAATGGAAGATGAGTGATGTCCGAAATTCAAGTCAGTAGTTCACAACAGGTTATGACGAACGTAGTGGTAAAGAATGGTTGCGGAGGATGTGGAAAGAGCAGTAATTGTTGTTCAATAAACTGTTTTGAAGAAAACGAATCAAACATATTTAAAAACCTTACTAATCAGGAACTCGACTTTTTAATAGACGAAAAACAGCAAATTCATTATAACGAAGGAGAGACCATCATCAAACAAAATACTTCTTCAACATTCGTGGTTTGCATGAAAGAAGGTTATTCAAAAGTTTATGTGGAAGGGGAAAGAGGAAAAAACCTAATTGTAAAAATTGTTGGCAGGGGCGATTTTATTTCCGGCGGTGGACTTTTTAACGGGAACGTGCAGCATTTTACGATTTCGGCTTTAACCAAAGTGACTTGTTGCCTCATCGATGCTTCAAAGCTCACTAAACTATTTGCCGAAAACAACCGGTTTGCAGTTGAACTTCTCCGAAATCATACCAAGCAAAACAATTATTTATTGTCGAGAATGGTAGCCCTGACTCAGAAATACATGCCCGGGCGCGTAGCCGACACCTTACTCTACCTGAAGAACGAAATTTACAAAACCAATCCTTTCACCACCAGGCTCAGCCGGCAGGAACTTGCAGAGATGTCGAATATGACCAAAGAAAGCCTTGTTCGTATTTTTCAACAATTCAAAGAATCAAAACTTATTAAAACTGAAGGGAATACAGTTGAATTACTTGACGAAAGTTCTCTTCAAACGATCAGCGCAAATGGCTGATTGACATATATCAATCTTCACGTTATTCTATATCATTTGAGACCTCTTTAAATATCACCGTGTACCCCGTATTTCCAAACGAATAGAAAAGTAATTTTAGCCTCAAAATAAGAAAGCATTGAGCTATTAACTTTTCAAATTTTGCGTTATGAAATACAAATCAATTTTAAATCTACTTTTTTGTGGGATCATTTGTGCCTTTGTTGCTGCGTCGTGCGTCAAAGAAGGGCCAATGGGGCCTTCCGGAGCCGATGGTAAAGACGGCAGTGACGGATCAGACGGAGCGGATGGCAATGTTACCTGTCTGACTTGTCATTCGGGTCAAAGTATGGATGCCATACAAGCACAGTTTTCCATGTCGGTGCACCGTTCCGGAATAAATGCAGTGGACTATGCAGGCGCCCGTGCTGCTTGTGCAGAATGCCATTCTCATGAAGGCTTTGTTCAATATGCCGTTTTTGGCAAAGTACTGGGCGATATTACCAATCCTACCGCATGGCAATGCGGCACATGCCACGGTATTCATAAAACATTTGAAGGAAAAGATTACGCCTTGCGTTTAAGCGAGCCGATTCATCCGGTGTATGCCCCTTCAACCACCATGGATTTAAAAGGGAACAGCAATTTATGCGCAAACTGCCACCAGTCGAGGGGAGCCGAACCGAATATCGCGAAACCCGGAGAAACCTTCAAAATTACAGCATACTTTGGTCCGCATCATGGGCCACAAGCAAACGTTGTTGCAGGAGCTGGTTTTGCAGAAATCCCCGGCCCGGTAGCCTATCCGGTTGCAGGAACATCAAAACACCTCAACCTGGCATCGTGTACCGGTTGCCACATGGGCAGCTATAGCGCAGCCACCAAAAGTGGAGGCCACACCTGGAAACCCAGTCTGGAAGCTTGCAACTCCTGCCACAAGGCTACAGATGAAAACTTCAATTATGGCGGCGTCCAAACGGACATCCATGATAAACTGGTAGCTTTAAGAGACAGACTTATTGAACTTGGCCTTGTTGTTGGAAACGAAGTAGAAGGATTTGTCCCGAACGCAGGCGACTATCCGATGGTTCAGGCACGTGCTTATTTTAATTGGATAGGGCTGAAAGAAGATCGCAGTCTGGGCGTTCACAACCCAAAATACGTAAACGCACTGCTTACCAATTCAATTGCTGCTTTGGAATAGAAAACAAAATAGTAAAGAGAGACTTCTGCACGAACAGAAGTCTTTTTTTATATCTAAAACCAAAAATGATATGAAGATATTGAAATTATTCCTGATGCTTGTTCTGATTATCTTTCTGTTCAGTGAATGCAGGTACAGTTTTATCGTTCCCGAAGAAATTCCGGTCATCGATCCTAACGATCCGAATGCACCACAAGTGAGTTTTACAAACGATATTCTGCCGATTTTCACTAACGGAAACAATTGCACAGCTTGTCACAACACAGGCGGGACTCCTCCTGACTTAACAGTGGGGAAAGCTTATGCATCGCTGAATAGCAAGCGCTTTATAAATACTGCCACGCCGGCAGAAAGCAAGATATACCAATACATTGAAACCAGCACCTCCACCCACACCCGTAAAAAATATACTCCTGCTCAGGCAGCATTGGTTTTGGGCTGGATTCAGCAAGGAGCTAAGGACAATTAACGAATGAATAAAAAGATAAGCATGAAGAAATATATCGCATTACTTATATTTTCGGCGTTTGCATTTCATCTATTTGCGCAGGAAACCGGGAAAGAAAAAGATACTCCGGTGAGCAAAACTTTTGAGAGCGGTTATTTGATCGATAACCAAACCGTAGAAATGTACGATGCCAAAACACTTGAATTTGCTATTCAGCATAAATTCGGGTCAATGGAGAATGCACTTTCCGATTTGTTTGGGATTTATGCCGACGGAGCTAACATTCGCCTGGGTTTAAACTATGTTCCGATAAAAAATCTGCAATTGGGCATGGGCGCTACCAAAAAAAACATGTACACCGATTTTAACGCCAAATGGCTGGTACTGCAACAAACCGAGAAAAATGCAATTCCCGTTTCGGTGGCGCTTTATGGAATTATGGCGATCGACGGCAGAAACGAAAGCGCTTTTGGAACCGGTAAAACCAATCGGCCTGGCGAAGGCACTGCGCAATATAGCATCACCGCCTCAGACCGTTTTTCCTACTTTGCACAACTAATTGTTGCGCGTAAAATCACCAATGGTTTTTCCCTGCAAGCGGGCGCGAGTTTCTCGCACTACAACATGGTTGTGAAGGAAGGAGACCACGACAAAATCAGCCTCCACTTTAGCGGCCGACTTAAATTTTCGCCCCAGTCTTCCTTCATTTTCAACTACGATCACCCACTTAGAATCAAGGATATTTCGGAACAAACGAAATGGACAGCCGCCAACGATCCGCTACCCAATTTGTGTTTCGGATGGGAAATCGCGACTTACACACATGCTTTCCAGATTTACGTAGGTACTGCCGACGGAATTCTGAACCAGGACATGATGATGTACAATCGCAACGACTGGAAAAACAAAGGATTAGCGGTTGGTTTTAACATCACAAGACTTTGGATGTTTTAACTTGCCGGATAATTCCATTGAGTTAAGTTGTTTAATACAAAACGCTAAAAATGATACTTCGACATTCAATCGTTATACTTCTTTTTTATTTTATTTCCGGAACTTTATTCGCTCAGGAGGATGAATTTGCCGCTGAACATCAATGTTTAAAGTGCCATTCAAAAGCCACCTTTTCTTTCCATAATGAACTGATGGACTCAGAAATGAGGAGATTAATGAATCCTTATTTCATTTTGGACACCATCGGTATGGCCAACGGAGTTCACCATAATTTTGATTGTACGGATTGCCATTCGTTTGAGTACACGACTTATCCTCACGAAGCCAATATAAAGCTGGAGCCTATGGCAACTTGCATCGACTGCCACGGTGGTGACGAAACGTATGCTTCGTTCCAGTTTGACAGGATTGCGGAGGAAACAGAAAAGAGCGTGCATCATCAGGCCTACGGTGATGCGTTTACCTGTTCAAAATGCCACGACCAACACACTTATACTCCGATTGCCCGCACAAGCACCAATGTGAAAGAGATCGTACAACTCAGTAACAAAATGTGCCTTTCCTGCCATAACAACATGGAAAAATTCCAGTTAGTTTCGGGGCGTGAAAACCCTGAGCTTGTTCAAGTCCACAACTGGTTGCCCAATCAACAACTCCATTTTCAACATGTTCGCTGCATTGAATGTCACACCGAAGTTACGGACAGCCTCATGGTTTCCCACAACATTTTGAAAAAGGAAAATGCAGTGCGGAAATGTGTTGAGTGCCACACCGCAGATTCCAGGCTAAAAGCATCCTTATACAAATACGAAAATCTTCAGGCCCGTGCGGCAGATGGTTCGGTGAACACCTTGCTGGTGAATGAATCCTACATGATTGGAGCACAACAAAGTCCCTTGCTAAATCTTTTCAGCATCATCGTATTTTTGGCAACCCTTGTTGGAATTGGGGTTCATCTGGGTTTCAGGATTTTTAAAAAATAGTTGGATATGAGTTCTATAAATAAAATATATTTTTATCCAATTTGGCTCCGCATCTGGCACGGCATAAACGCCATTGGAATAATAATTTTGATTGTTACCGGAATTTCACTCCAGTCGGCCATGGATTCGTCCATCATCAACTTTAAAACTGCCATTACTTTGCACAATATTTCGGGTGTCGTGATAGCAATCAATTATTTCGTGTTTCTCATCGGTAATATGTTGACGAAAAACAGCAAGTTTTACATTATTAAACCACAGGGGTTTCTGAAACGACCGTTAAAACAGGCTTATTATTATGCCTGGGGAATGTTTCACGGTATGAAAGCCCCCTACCCGCTTTCGGAAAAAAGAAAATTCAACCCGCTGCAGAAATATTTTTATCTACTTGTAATGTATCTGGCAGTTCCTGCCGTTATCGTTTCCGGCCTCGCGTTGTTATTTCCCGAAATCATCATCGAGAAAATTTACAATCTCAGCGGTATTTTTGTAACGGCCATTTTTCATTCGGCAATGGGGTTTTTTATTTCCATTTTCCTGCTGATCCATTTGTATGTAGCAACCATTGGTAAATCACCCTTAGAAAACTTTAAAAGTATTGTTAGTGGTTGGCATCATATTTAATGTTGTAAATTGTTGTGCGGGATTGAGCTGAAAAGCGTTAGGCGGTTATTGTGAAGGAATTAATTAGTTGGCTTTTGCGGCTTTTAAGGTGAAAAAATCGACAAATTCAAAATCACAAAAAAATGAAATTACCATCTTCCATAAAAAACTGGATTTCCATCAGCGGTGCTGTGTTGGCATTTTTCAACCTCGTGTCTATTCTTTTGCTCACATTGATGAGCTACTTTTTCGGCTTTGGCGGATCCTATATCGGATTGTTCATTTACATCATTTTACCAGGTTTCATGGTAACTGGGCTGATTATGATACCAATTGGAATGAGGCTCACGCGGAGGAGAATGAAACGGCTAAAAACGGAGGAAGGCACGAAAAGCTGGCCTGTTCTTGACTTCAACGACATTGCCACCCGCAACGCGGCAATGCTGTTTGTTGTGGGAAGCGTTTTCTTGTTGATTATTTCTTCTATTGGAAGCTATGAAGCATTTCATTACACCGAGTCGGTTGAGTTTTGCGGTAAACTTTGCCATAAAGTAATGGAGCCAGAATATACCACCTTTCACGGTTCGGCGCATGAGCGCGTGGCTTGTGTGGAGTGCCATGTTGGTTCCGGAGCCGATTGGTACGTAAAAAGTAAACTCTCGGGCTTGTACCAGGTTTATTCCGTTTTGGCCAAAAAATATCCCACCCCGATTCCCACACCTATCCACAATTTACGTCCTGCACAGGAAACCTGCGAACAATGCCATTGGCCCCAGAAATTTTACGATTATAAATTCAGGGAAAAACATTCCTTCCTCTCGGATGAGGAAAACACGGAACGCATCATCAAAATGCAAATCAAAACCAGCTCGAAAATGACCAAAAACGGATTTATTGCCGGCATTCATCAACATATCGACCCAAAAGTAAAAATTGAATACAAAACCACATCGCCCAACCGGCAGGTTATACCGTGGGTAAAATATACAAACATAGAAACCGGAGAAAGCCAGGTGTTTACTGATAGCGAAAATATCTTGAACGAAGTACAGTTAGACTCATTGGAAACCCGCACAATGGATTGCCTTGATTGCCACAACCGACCATCACACAATTACAATGCGCCCCAAAATTTTATCGACCAGTTGATGTACGATGGAGATATTCCCAAAACTCTTCCGGAAATAAAACTCATTGCGATGACGGTGCTCAACCAGGAATACTCCACCCGTGACAGCGCTTTCATGAGCATCAATACTCAGGTAATGGATTGGTATAAAAATTCATTCCCGGAATTATGGAGCGAAAATACCAGCGACATTGAAAAGGCGATAAGCGGAATTCAAAAGGGATATGCCAACAATATTTTTCCGGCAATGAAAGTAACCTGGTCAGCCTACCCGAACAACCTCGGGCACATGGAATCCGACGGCTGTTATCGCTGCCACAACGATAGGCATGCCACCGGGGAGGGTAAAACAATCTCGAGAGATTGTAATTTGTGCCACAATATTTTGGCTCAAGGCACCCCAAAAAATATGCAGTATTCAAATTCGTTTGAACCTTTACAATTTGAACACCCGGTTGATGTTGACATGGCATGGCAAACTGAAAGCTGTTCGATGTGCCATTCAGCGTTGTATTGACATATATCATTGCTTAATAGCCTAATTTAGAAGAAATCTCTTTTGTTAGGTGAAAAAAATAGTGCAATTTTAAAGTTATCTAAAAACAGAAAAATAACACAAAATGAAAATCAAAAAATTTCTCTTTTTATTAGGAATAGCCGTTTTTATTGGCTCTGCTTCAATGGCTCAGGAATTTAAATACATCGGAGCAACAAAATGTAAAGTATGCCACAACAAACCGGAAAAAGGCGATCAGTATAAAAAATGGGCAGAAGGACCACATGCCAACGCCATGAAAAGCCTTAAGGGTGACGAGGCAAAAGACCCAAAATGTTTGGCTTGCCATTCTACTGCCGCTGCAATAGATGCAAAGCTGAATGCCGGAATCAAAGTTGAAGAAGGTGTATCGTGCGAAACTTGCCATGGCCCCGGCAGCGCGTATAAAAACGCAACGATCATGAAAAAACGCGAGTTATCAATGGAAAAAGGACTTATCCTACCCGAAGAAAAAGTTTGTAAACAATGCCATAACGAAAAAAGTCCACACTACAAGGGCTTCATTTTCAAAGAATGGGTAGCTAAAATTTCTCACGACGATCCCACTACAAAATAGGATTCAGGCCAATTTATACCAAAAAAAAATCCTTTGCTTTCTAACGCAAAGGATTTTTTTTGAATTGTTGATAGAAACCTAAGGTTTTCGTTTGTCGGTGAATTTCACCAACTTCGCACATTTAATCGTCTTTTGCTACCAATTTAAATGCTTTTTTCTGATGAAAAAATATACTTCCTTTCTGTTTTCCATGCTGTTCACCGGCGTTTTAATCCTGCTTTTTGCGCTATCAATCGCTTATGCCACCTTTGTTGAAAATGACTATGGCACACAAACCGCAAAAATCTTAATTTATAATGCAAAATGGTTCGAGGGACTTCTGCTGATATTGTGCATCAATTTACTTGGCAGCGTTTTCAAATACGAACTGGTTTCGAAAAAGAAATGGCCGGTATTATTATTCCATGTAGCATTTGTGATTATTGCGCTCGGAGCGGCCATTACCCGCTATGTTGGTTTTGAAGGAAACATGCACATCCGCGAAGGACAATCGTCAAATACGATGGTTTCCCCAGAAACTTATATAACTGTTAAAGCGAGTTCGGGAAACCAATCGGCTCACAAAGAAAAGGAAGTATTGTTTTCGCCTTATACGGCCAATCGTTTCAAAGAAAATATAGAATTGAACGGACACGACATCAAAGTTGAAAACCTGAAATTCGTGCCTTCTGCCAGCGAAACTCTGGTCATCGATCCAACAGGTGAACCAATCGTTTCAATATTGGCAGTTACAGGATCAAACGTACGGACTGACTTTAACCTCC
>CAJDWI010000051.1_pt1 | contig 11899 bp, 6 predicted proteins | sample 7391561 | NCBI WGS metagenome assembly CAJDWI01 (sample SAMEA7055724, study PRJEB34461) | soil metagenome | biome: terrestrial ecosystem; feature: Peninsula; material: soil | place: Antarctica | collected 2016 | reverse complement strand
CCAATACTTTTCGTCTCCCAACAAAATTACCGCGTCAAGTAACCCGATTAAAACTTCGGCCTGCTGCCAGAACTCTTTTTCGCGATCGTAAACTCCACCCGAGTGCGGCCCTTCTACGAAAACGCCACCAAACTCATAATCGATCCCATTGTCAATAGTGTGATCGTAAATGGTGCGAAATAATTCCGTGTAGCTTTTTGATGATATCAAACTTAATTTGCGGCGCAACCGACCAGTCCTTATAAAACTGCGGAATGCCGGTTTTGTATTCGGGATGAATAATTCGATTAAGCAGAAGGTCAATCACTTCAAGCAGTTTTCGGCGATGAACATCCTGACCTGTAGCCTCATAGAGTGTTGTAAAAGCCTCCATCAAGTGCATGTGCACATCTAAGGTTTTGCGGTCGCCCCCCTGACTCCCAGGTCCGCAAAGCGTCCAATCGCGATGGAACATTTCCCAATATCCGCCATACCTGGAATCGACACAATATTTCTGAAGCAAATCAAAAACTTTTTCAGCGTATTCTATGCCCCGTTTGTCGCCCGTGGCAAGCGTGTATTCGCTCAAGGAGTAAATGGCAAAACTATGTCCGTAAATAATTTTCTGATCGATTTTTACATTCCCTTTTCTGTCGAGCATCCAGAAAAAACCACCGTACTCTTGGTCCCACATTTTTTCGAGCAGGAAATCCACACCATTACTCGCCATTTTTGCCAGTTCGCCCTTTCCGTAACCCGCCCGATGAGCCGAAGAAAGAGTATAAAGACAGCGGGTTTGGGCAATTAGTGATTTTTCGTCTTCGCCGGTGTCGTTCCCCTTTTCATCAAAATGAGTGAGGTATCCACCATTCTCATGATCTATCATTCGCGTTGTCCAGAACGGTAATAGCTCGTTTACCAGATGGTTCTCTGCTTCTTTTTTGAGTTGAGTAAGTACTTTTCTATCCATCAGAAATTATCGTTTAAATTTAAAAATATTATCTCGCGCAAAGATGCCAAGGCGCAAAGAATAAACCAATTGTAATTCTAGACATTGCCCTCTTTGTGCCTTAGCGTGAAACTTTATAAAAACCTTTTCGGAGTAATCTCGTTATTTCACTTTTACAAATTTCGGTAAACCAAATCTTTCGCTTCAATCTTCATTCCCGGATTATGGCCCTGGATAGCAAAATGACCTGATTTGTACTCCGCATCTTCATAAGTCATTACCAGTTTTCCTTTAACCCAAAATTGGATTTTCGGACCAACAGCTTTTATCTTGTATTCAAACCACTCTCCATCCTTCGTTAAAAGTTCTGTAGCTTTACCCGTGGGTTTTCCCGGTTTCCACAACCAGCCGGTATATGCATCCTGATTATGACAAATCTGTGCCTCGTAACCGAGTGGAAAACCATCCGGATTGTCGGAGGGAGGGACTGCGCGGAAGTAATAACCGCTGTTTGTTTTTTCCCCGGTTATGCGGAACATTCCTTTAAATTCAAAATCAGAAGCAGTTGCGTCTGTGTAAATGTGTCCCATTCCATCGTCTCCGGTTAAAATGCCATCCTGAACATACCATTTGGCATCACCACGAACAAACCATCCGCTTAAGTCTTTTCCGTTGAACAATGAAATCCATTTCGATTTTGCATTCACTGTATTTGTAGTGCAAATCAGGGAAGCAATTGTTAACAATAAAATTATTTTTCTCATGTTTTATGATTTTTAATGTTTAATAAGCGATTATACAGGCATATCGGGTAAAGTCCAGCCTTCACGATAATTATGTTTGATCAGTTCAGAGGCAAACTCTTTTGCCGGAACAGAATTATTTCTGCTAATTACAACCTTATCACTATCCGAGATATTCGTAAAATTCATATTTATTCCATCCCAGTGAAGAACTTTATTCAGCGACTGAAGACGGGTTGATAAAACACCCATAACCACCATTTCATTGAAAGGACCAGCCTCACTAAAATCAGAAGCACTTAGAATACGGTTTTCAGGACTTTCTTTACAGGCACGGATCCAATCTTCTTCATGGTTTGTTTCCACTCTGCGCAAAGTTTTTGGAACGTTAGGAACTCTGCCGGATAGAAGAATCGGGTCAGTTCCGTATTCACCGCAAACCAAGGTGTCCTTTGTTCCTTTGAAAATAACGCCGGAACTTTGGGTACGATCAACCGGCCAATTCTTGGGCAACTGAGGTTTTAGTCCACCGTCATACCATGACACCTGAATTTCAGGGAAGTTGATTTTTACATTTGCAGGTTTTGTCCGTGCTGGAAATAGTAGATGTGCAATCTCTGCACTGGGCGGGCTGTCGGGTGTAAAAGAAGTGGAACTACCTGTTACCTCTGTGGGGTAGCTTAACTTCATTGCCGCAAATATCGGATGCATAACATGACATGCCATATCGCCAAGAGCTCCTGTGCCAAAATCCCACCATCCGCGCCAAACCCACGGATGATAAGCGGAGTTATAGGGGCGGAATTTTGCCGGTCCAATGAAAAGATCCCAATCCAGACCTGTGGGTACAGGCTCGGCTTCGGTTGGGGCTGTTAATCCCTGTGGCCAAACGGGGCGATTGGTGTAGGCTTCTATCTTTTCCACTTCCCCAATCTCTCCATTCCAAATCCATTCACAGATCAACCTAACTCCTTCGGCAGAAGAACCCTGATTCCCCATTTGGGTAGCAACTTTGTGTTTTGCTGCCATTTTAGTTAGTAATCGGGATTCATAAACACTATGGGTTAATGGTTTTTGTGTAAAAGCGTGCTTCCCCATGGCAATAGCATTTGCAGTAATAGCAGCATGAGAATGGTCAGATGTTGCGCACATAATGGCATCAATGGAGTTCCCCATTTCATCGAACATCTTGCGCCAATCATGATACCGCGCAGCTTTTGGATAGGTATCAAAAACCGCCGGTACATTAATTCTTCCACCAGTGGTCCAGTCAACGTCGCAAAGAGCAACGATATTTTCACCGGCCATTCTTTGCAGATTGCCTTTTCCCATACCGCCAATTCCAATACCGGCAATGTTGAGTTTGTCACTGGGTGCTTTGTGCCCTAATCCGGCAATTACATTGCTCGGGACGATAGAAAATCCGGCAGCCGCAACGGCAGTTGATCCAAGAAAATGTCTTCTGTCAATTTTTTTTAAATTTTTCATTTTAATGTATTTTATTGTGAATAGTTATTTATTAATTCGTTATAAAGTAGTCAACCTTCATTTAATTTTTGATACAAGGCTAACAGGAAGTCTCGATTATCAGCGGTTAAATAATGCATTTCGCCCCCCATACGATTAAACGTTTTGCAATAGCGCAGGTAGTAAGCCGGATTATCCATTGTCGGTTCGCCATCTTTATCCCAGTCCCATTCCGATTCAGCCAAGTCCACCACCAGAATATAATGATTGTTGATATGCCCGCCTTGCTGAATTTCGAGATTTTGCGACATAGAAAGTGACTTCTCAAAAATCATAGGCGACATCACCGCCGAACCTACCGACATATAAACCCCGTTTTCGAGCTTGCTCACACTTTGGGCATAACACAGAAAGTCGTTTTCAGCCGTGCGCCCAATGGAGGCTCCGTGGTTCATCGGGTGCGTGTAAATAATATCGTGCCCGAACATAGGATGTCCGGTAAACGGGATTTTCAGCGTATAGGCTTTTCCCTGGACGGAATATTTTTTATATGGATGTGGAATTTCCATAAAACCGGCCGGCAGTTTAAAATGATTGATCACTCCCGCCAAATCAATAGCGGCTGCGGATTTTTCAGGTTCAGTTTCCATATTATTCTGTGCAAAATCATATAAAAACGAAGTCTCCGGAATATCCAGTCCCTCGCGGTGAACCATTTTGCCAACTGATTCCCCGTAACCCAATCCTTCGAATGCACCAACCACCAGTGCCAGGTTAATGTAAAATCCGGTATCGTCCCAAATTCCGAACTGACCCAATTCCACATTTTCGCGCACATCTTCGCTCGATTTTCCCTGAAAGGCAAACTCCCAGTCGTGAATAATTCCCGCACCGTTAGTGGCCAGATGAGTTACCCAGCCTTCCTCCATGAGGGCGATGAGTGTTGGACCCATACCATTTTTTATAGTGTGTGCGCCAAAAGCAAGCATTACCGAACGGTTCAACTTCCGGGCATTTTTAATTCTTTCTGCCGTTTTACTGATGAGCTGACTTCCCTTTTCACTTAAATTCTCCGGTTGATGATCAACAGGAATATTATCCCGCTCGATATAAACCTTGTTTTTTCGATCGGCCAGCCGTTTAATGTCCAGCTTGTTGCGGTCCAATTTTGGGTAGTCCGCGCCGGCTTTAATGAGGCGCGAACGTTTGCTTTCATTCAGACTGTGGCGTTTTAGCTCGTTACTCGCAATCCCAATGGTTAATCCTCCCCTTTTCCGGGTTTCGCGGATTTCTACAGGTCCATCGCCGAATGTAGCTATTTGTGCGGTTTTAGAGTCGCCGATGAGATCCAGAATACGGTCTAATACTATTTTTTTTGCCTCTTTGGTTACATCGCCCACTGCCCCATAAATTCTTCCTTCAAAAAGGTGATCATAGCCTAAAATCCGGGCTTCATTTTTCACATCTTCCTCATCGGTACCGCTGGCGAGATAGAGTATCACACCGGATTGATGCAGCTTCTCGAGCAATTTTACCGCATTTTTCAAGGTAAAATCCTCCACAGACAGCTCATCGCTGGAAAGCTTTGACTCCCGTTCATTTACCATTTTCAGCAATTCATCATTATAAATTTCCTTATAACCGAATTCATCAAGAATTTGACCTTCAGGCACAAAGCCGAATTCCCGCACCAAATCAACCAATCCTTTCATTTGCACCAGGGTCTGGATTCCAGTAGTCTTATCCACAAAGTCGATCACCCGGTCGTGAACTTTATGGTACAAGGCTTCGTCAGCATCCTGAAAATGTTCGCCAAGAATCGATTTCATCATCATGGGTACCATAATTTGCTCCCAACCTTCGCGCAATGTGGAGATCGTACCGTCGTGGTCGAAAATAGCATGACTGATATTTATTTCCTCATGCAAGTCGTTAATAATTTCTATTTCAGACCCGTCCAGATAGTTGGCATGACGCATATCTTCTGCCAATTCTGGTTTGTATATAAAGTCGGGATCCGATCCAATTTGAAGAATTTCGTCCGGGCTTGCCGTTCCGGTTTGAAACAGTTTTTGCACGGTTACTCCGGCAACGTAAGAACCGATTTCTGCGGCTATCTGCATGCTGTAACCCGCAGCCATAGCGGAAGCAACACCAGCAAGATAACTATCGCCTGCCCCCACCGAATCAATCTTTGAAATGATGTGCAGCCCGTGAATGTCTGTTGTTCCATTTTCGTCGATAATAATCGAGCCACGTTCTCCTCGTGTTATAAAGAGTGGCTTTCCATATTTTTCAAACAATTTTGCTGCTGCCTCTTTCGCTTCGGCATACAACACTACATCGTTTGGATCCTTAGTCATTCCACAGTGATTGGCAGCTTCTGTGGCGTTCATTTTCCGGTAAGCACCATCGTAAGAATCACTGTAATTTCGGCTATCCGCTATAAATACTTTGTCCGGGAAAGCTTGAATTACCCGAACCAATTCTCCCCTGAAATATTCGGTATGGATTCCGGATAAAACCTGTTGGTTAATAATAATTACATCTACTTCGGGAACTTCATTTTTTAAATTTTGGATCAGCCTGTCGGCAGTTTCAACCGAAAGCTGATTGAAGTTCCCAAAATCAATGCGATTTTGCTCGACATCGGCGATATAAGGCTTTGTGTAAACATGGGTTGACCAATCATTATCCTGTGTTATAAGATTTTGCGGATTTATTCCGTTTTCCTTCATCACTTTAACCATTTCGTTGCCAAACGGATCGGTACCAATTACACCAAATGCGCGGACGTCTTTTACGCCCATTGCGGAGATGTTGCTGGTCACATTTCCCGCGCCTCCCAGCGAATATTTCTGTTGCTTGACGGGCCGTGTCATTTGCCCGGTTTCGATAGAAATTTCGCCTTTCGACTCATCGACAAACCAATAGGCATCTAGGCAAAAGTCGCCAACCACGGCAATCTTTACCGAACTTATGTCTTTTAATACTTTTTGTAACTGTTCTTTATTCATGATAGTGAATTGATTTTTATCCAGAGATTGAAATGATATCGTTTTTTATTTATTTTTTGTCATTGATGGCGGTGCGTCTTCCGGTCGGCTTCCCCAGGTTTTATTCGGCTCAGCTCCCATTTCAAAAGTGAGCGTAGCCCCGTTTTGGATGTCGTCTTGACTGAACCACGGTCGGTTCAATGCATTCCTGTTCAGAATTGCCGACTGGATGTATTTGTTTGTCGGAGAATTTCCGGTAGTCTCGATAATCAGTTTGTTTACGTTGTAGTTGTTTACATCCAAATGCAGAACTACTTTGCTGAAAGCAGGACTTCCGATAGCATACACATTTTGCCCCGGAGCTACCGGATAAAATCCCATTGCGCTCAACACATACCAGGCTGACATTTGTCCCATATCTTCATTTCCGCATAAACCGTCGGGGCCGTCGTGATAGAGTTCGTCCATTACTTTCCGCGCCATGTTTTGCGTTTTCCATGGCATTCCGGCATAATTGAACAAGTACAGGGTGTGGTGACTGGGCTCGTTTCCATGCGCATACTGTCCGACTAAACCGGTTACATCCGAAGCGGTTTCCTGAATCTCCGAACTGATGGTGAAAAGGGAATCGAGTTTGGCCAGGAATTTATCTCTTCCACCTTCCAGTTCAATCAATCCCTGAATATCGTGCGGAACAAACCAGGTGTACTGCCATGCGTTAGCTTCGGTATAGTGGCGCTCGCTGCCGTGCCCAACGAAAGTTGGATTAAACGGAGCCAGCCAATTGCCCTGGTCATCTTTTGGCCGTGCAAAGCCGGTGGAAACATCGATTATATTTTTGTAGGATTCAGCTCTTTTTGAAAAATATTCATAATCCTCCGTTTTTCCCAATGCCCTGGCAAATTCTGCCACGCACCAATCGTTGTAAGCATATTCCAGCGTTCGTGAAACCGATTCCCGCATTGTATTGTACGGAATGTATCCGTATTCAAGGTAATACGTGAGGCCAACCCTGCCTTTTGAACGGTGGTCCGTTGGAGGGGTTTCCATCGCATTCTTTTTCACAGCTTCGTAGGCTTTTTCCACATCAAAATCAGTGATTCCTTTCAGGTATGCATCGAGGATGGCTGATACCGGATGGTCGCCAATCATATCGTTGGTGTAGCTGTTTCCGAATTGCTGCGGCGTGGGCAGCCATCCACCCTGATCGTACTGGGCGAGCATGGTTTTAATAGAGTTCAGACTCCGTTGAGGCTCAATCAAAGTGAGCAATGGCATTTGAGCACGGTGGGTGTCCCACAGCGAAAAGTCACTCAGATAGGTAAAATCTTTTGCAGTGTGCACCTGATTGTCAAGTCCTATATATTTGCCGTCCACATCACTAAAAGTTGCAGGAAACAAAAGGGCATGATACAGTGCCGTATAAAAGATGGTCATTTTCTCCTGATTAAATTCCGGAGTATTTTCTTCGGGAAGCTGAACTTCAATAAGGCTTAAAGCCTTATTCCAAGTTGCTGTGGTATTTTCCTTTACCTCATCAAAATCCCAACCTGGAATTTCAGTATCAACGTTCAAACGCGCTTGCTCAATGCTGGTATATGAAATTCCCACCTTTACCATAATACTTTCATTTTCGGAAGTGGTATAATCCACATAAGCGCCGGTATAAACGCCCGAATCTTCTTTTGAACCGGGTTTGATTACGTCGTCATTCCACGTTCCGGATGTCTGAAATGGTTTGTTGAATCTTGCACAGAAATAAACATTTTTGTGCTTTACAAAACCATGGGAAGCGCGATGCCCAACAATTTCGGTATCACTAACAATTTCTACTTCGCTGCCTACTCGGTAACCCTCGCGAATACCGTGGCCAGCATCCAGGATAATATGTGCTGCTTCTGATTTGGGAAAAGTATAGCGATGAAACCCTGCGCGTTCGGTCAAAGTCAACTCGGCATTTACGGCATAATCTTTCAGTTTTACGGAATAATAACCCGGAGATGTGGTTTCTTCTTCATGGGAAAACCGTGAACGGTAACCTTCATCGGGGTTCTCCTTACTTCCGGGAACTACTTTCAGGTCGCCGGTTGTGGGCATTAACAGCACATCGCCCCAGTCACCGGCACCCATTCCACTGCGGTGTAAATGGCTGAATCCCATCAGCGAACTGTCGCTATAGTGATAGCCGGAACTCCAGTCCCAACCTTCCACTCCGGTATCGGGACTCAATTGCACCATCCCACCGGGAAGCGCTGCACCGGGGAATGTATGCCCATGATAATCCGTTCCAATCATCGGGTTAACAAAACCGGTATATTGAACGATTTCAGCCTCCTTTTGCTTTTGGCAACTAAGGCCAGTTAACATGATGAAAGCAATAAAAAGTACAATTTTGGTTTTTCTATTCATGTTGATTTTGATTTATTGAATTCTTTAAAATTACATAAATCCCTCCAAAAGGTTTACTTGCGAAATTTTACCTGTACTATTATTCAATCTTAAGGATTTTATTTCAAATGGCCGAAAACTACCTGTCCAGGTTCGCCCGGCAAAACGCAAATCAAGTAAAGCTGTGGTTGGCATTCCAAAAGATTCAACACATCTCAGAATGATGTCATTATTATCTTCCGCCTGTTTTATAGCCGAAACAATTATATTCGATTTATCAATAGAAAGAAAAGAACCGGATTTCGGTAAAGCTCCACCATGAATTCCCTGGTAAAAACAGACCGGAAGTTCCATAAATTCTTCGACAAGCCTCGGTATATTATTTTCCTTCCAACCGCCACTATGAGGCAAAAGTGACATCCGAAAAGTATGGATTCCCTGGTCCATCCAATGGTATTCCCGGTCCTTGTCAATAACTCTCGGTTCATGATGGGCATAAACAGCAGACCGTGCCACTGAAATACGCATGTCATTTCCAATTACATTGTATCCGTATTTGGCATCATTGAAAACTGTTAATCCATAACCCTTTCCACGTTGTTCACCACTAACATCTATCCAGCGTTGACCCGGGTTTTCATCTCCGTTTGTTTCACGAATTATATGACCATAAGGTATTTCGTAGGTTGATACCGGGGAACTGACATTTACCGGGAAAGAGAATTTAAGCATTTTGTGTTTTTCATGCCAATCCAGTTTAACATTAGCATCAATAAAGCGTGAATTTTTCGTTAAAAGCCAATCTACTGTTAAGGTTGATTTTCCGTAAGTAGTAATCACTCTCATGCCCGAGCGTACCGGACCTTTCTCAAGTATCTTAACTACTGGATTTCCAAAAAATCCGATTTCATCAGCATAAGCAACTACCTTGTGGCTCCATGTATCACTGGGATCATTGATTACAACGGCCTTACCCCCACTCCCATTTCCTCCAAAAACCTCAGCTCCACTTTGCTTATCTAAAATGCCAACTTCGCCATTTTGTAAAAAACGAATTTTGTAAAACTCATTCTCCAGATTATTTTCACTTATGCTTACACCATTTTTTATTGAAGGAGTTTCACCAGCCCTAAGTCTGATTTGCCGGTATCCAAATGGCGGAAGGTTTGTTTCCACCACTAATTTTCTCCGCCTATTCGCTTCCGAGCTTGCTGCCGACCATTGATGATCCAGCGGATTTCCTGACTCATCTTCAACCCGCGATGGGTTATTGTCCCAGTCGAAATCATAATCAATTACTTTTTTCACTTCCCAGGGAAGAGGATTGAAAGCGATTATATATTGTGAGTTTGGATCTTCCGCCGGAATCTGCCATTCCAGTTTCTGTCCTGCCCTGTATTTAACTTCTTCGGCTGCATCAAGTGCATGATGATATCCTCCAAGAGCGACATCAGAATGTTCCGGTATGGATGTTCCCGGCAAACTGTCGTGAAATTGATGAAACAGTACTTTTTGCCAGGCAGTAGCAATTTGTTCTTGTGGATGGTTGAAGCTCCAGGCAACTGATCCAACAGCTGCAATTTTTTCAGCAAGAATAAGTGCTGCCTCTGCCAAACGGTTATATTTTTTGAGTTCAATCTCTGCCGTGTAACAACCCACCGCATGATGTTGAAGATCATCTTTTACTGTTGGAACGTTTAAGTTTTTATCCTTACGAATTTCATCAAAATAACGCTCCGGCGTGCTAAAAATGACTTTTGGTGCATCTTTATCCATTTGAATTGCTTTAATGGCTCGGATGTTTTCTTTTGTCGCACCTCCACCATGATCGCCTGCCCCGTAAAATGACATATAGCTTTTCATCGGTTGATCTTTAAAAAGCTTTAACATTTTAATCATTCTTTCGCTAATCGAACCCGTGTCATTATAACTATAAGGAATCCGATAGGATAAAACTTTAGACCCATCGGACCCTTCCCACCAGAAAAGATCCGACGGTAAATCCTTTTCATTAAAACCCGGCCTGTGAAACATGTAACTTTCCATTCCCTGTTGATTCAGGATTTGTGGTAAGGTACCGGCATGGCCGAAAGAATCTGCATTCATGCCAACTTTTGCCCGAACGCCCAATAACTTTTGCAGTGTTTTCTGTCCGTATAAACCCTGCCGGACTAGCGCTTCTCCTCCGGGAGTATTCGCATCGGGTTCAATCCACCAGCCACCAACAACAATCCAACGCCCCTCTTTTACTCTTTCACGTATTTCATTTAACATACCCGGATCAGTTTCGGCAACCCACTTATAAAATAAGGCAGAGCTTGCAATGAAGTAAAAATCTTCTGTTTCATTCATCCTGTCTAGATTGGTGCGAAATGTACTGTGCACCACAGACATACCTTCGTGCCACGGCCAAAGCCAAACGGGGTCGATATGCCCATGCCCGATCATATGGAAACTATATTCTTTAGCATTGGAAGGCCACGACTCGTTATTGTTGTCGTTTCCTAAAAACAATTTTGGAGCCGGGGTCAGAAATACTCCGGCTGTAGCTACGGTTGTTGTGTTTATAAAATTTCTACGTGAAATTGATTCTTTCATAATGAATTCGTTTTTCCTAATCTGCTTGTGATTCAGAAAAAATACTGTTTTTCACCATCAGGCAAATCGCATTTTTTGCAATTCCGGAGGTGCTAAACACCAGTAATATACTACCAGATTCCTAAGGTTACCAAACCCCATTCTTCCAATACCCACAACTGCAATGCTTATTATCTCTATTGGAGTCTTGTGCACACGACCAGCAATTGCATGACGGGAAACAATACTAAAACCAACTGCTGACTGTGGCACCAATAAAGTTGCATCTGCTAATATTTTCGCTCTCTTAATATTACTTTATAAAAAAATATTACCTGAGCTTAATACCCTGATGAATTGTCATTTATTTTTTTTCAAAACACTCATAGCTTTGTTGATAGCAAGGATATAAAATTCATTTTAGATAAACTTATGGAAACTTAGCAATTATTAATTGTTTATTCACCAACCTCCGCCAACTGGGCTTCCTCCATAATAAAAGTAACGGACGCTTTTAAGTTCCCATCAACAGTAATAGATTTTTTACTATTTGCCACAGGTTTTAGCATCCCGTTATTGAAATAAATACCTAGAGTTCGGGATAACCAAAACAGAAAGAGACAACGCTCTCAATTATTAAAAAAAGAGCGTTGTCTCATGGTCTATTAAATTTATTGCACCAAGGTGCAATGTTTAATTTTAATTAATACATTAACTACTTGGCTTACTTAAGCACAATTTGTATAATGCCCGAGTCAGTATTTCCAGAGAATACTACAGTTACAGCATCACCAACATTT
>CAJDWI010000055.1_pt1 | contig 12139 bp, 12 predicted proteins | sample 7391561 | NCBI WGS metagenome assembly CAJDWI01 (sample SAMEA7055724, study PRJEB34461) | soil metagenome | biome: terrestrial ecosystem; feature: Peninsula; material: soil | place: Antarctica | collected 2016 | reverse complement strand
ATGGCCAGCTTTTGCCCAACCCGGATCATGTCTTTGTGAATGTTATTCCAAGCGCGCAGATCGTTGAGCCGGACTTTGTACCACGTTGAGATATAGCCTACATTATCGCCTGATTTCACCGTGTACAATACTTTTGTTTTTCCTTTAACATCGGTGGGTGTATAACGACCTCCCGTATTTTCTGTCGGATTCACAAGGGTGTTATTCGGGAAATAACTGTCGCGCTGATAGGCAAAAACTACCGTATCTAAATCAATAAATTCAGTCACTTTATGGTTGGGTAGAACAATGGGGTACGGTTTATCTGCCTTAGCAGGGATTACTCCTCTCCGGTACATAGGGTTCAAGGCTTGTAGTTCTTCTTTGTCGATATTAAGTGTTGCCGCTATCTGATCGAAATGGAGATAATCGTTTATCATTAGTGTATCCACCGCGATTGGTATGTCCGGAGTTTTGGGCACAAGGTTGTGTTCCTGATAGTAATTCATGACATACGTTGCAGCAATGAAGGCCGGGACATAGCCCCTTGTTTCTAACGGAAGCCGATAGTAAATTTCCCAGTAATTGGTTTTTCCTCCTGATCTTTGAATGGCGCGGTTTACATTGCCGGGTCCGCAATTATATGCTGCTATGGCCAAATGCCAGTCATTATAAATATCGAATAGCTTTTTTAAGTATTGTGCTGCGGCTTCCGATGCTTTCACCGGATCACGGCGTTCATCAACAAAGCTGGTGATTTCAAGCTTCATGTCTTTGGCGGTGCCATACATAAATTGCCATAAACCGTTGGCTCCCGCTCGCGAAGTGGCCACAGGGTTGAGTGCTGATTCAATTATAGGCAGATATTTTAACTCTAAGGGCAGATTGTATTTGTCGAGAATTTCTTCAAAAATGGGAAAATAATAATCTGATAAGCCCAACATCATTTCCACCTGGTCCCGTTTACGCTCGGTGTACATTTGAATGAAACTGCGTACTGCTTTGTTGTAGGAAAGATCAATGACTTGTTTGCTGTCAATCAGACGTTGTATGTAAATAGAATCGGGTAAGTCTTTGGGGAAATATTTGGAGACCCACATTTCAGACGAGTCGCTGGCAAAAACATTACGCAGATGCCACACCTGTGACGAACTGTCTATTTTTTCCAGAAAAATATCGTTTAAAGCTTCGTCAACTCCTATTTCCTCAAATAGAAGGGTGTCGTTTCCAACATTGTCGAAAGTAAATAAAAGGGTGTCGCCGTTTAGGCAGAATGTGGAGTCGGGAACTTGCGCGTTGAGAGGAAAATAATTTACTAAGAAAACAAAAAGCACAAGCAGCAGGTTTCTCTTCTTCATCATTTAAAAATTAAATGTACAATTAAAACCGTAAAGCGGTTGTTTATTAAATGTAATCATGGCAGGCTGCCAGTTAAACGTCAAATCTTCGCTTATATCGAAGTCGAAAAAATGAGCATCAACGCTGGCATCAATAATATTTAAACCATAAAATGCTGCCATACTGATAATTAGTAGATCCCGATTTCGCCTTAGGTAGTCTTGTTGCCTCGACAAACCGGTTTTAAAGTTATTATATTGAGTTGGATTATCCAAATCGTAGTATTTCGATGCCTCAATATCGAGAAACGAATTGGTAGTTTCATCACCGTCGGAAATATCGTTATATGCCGATCGGTAGATTTTATAGTTTTTATTATTCCAACCGATAAAGTATCCGATTGTTCCAATACCGGCGTAGATGAGTGGTGCTTTCCATATCTTTTTGTTGTAAATCTGTCCCAGCCCGGGCAATATTGCCGATAGCAAAGCAGCTCGTTTTGGTGAATGGAATTCAACAGAATCTTTGACTGGTGTCACAACCTGAGTTGAATCCAAAATCAACGTTTGTCCTTTGAGGTTGCCGGCCACAATCAGGAGCAAAACGATGAGGATGTTTTTTATAATGAATTTGCTTGTGTACACACCTTTCAGTTTTCAGCAAAAATATAGTTATAGCCTTTAAAAAGGAGTTGAATTTAGTGTTTATTCCCTGTTTTCAATAATTTTAACAATTCTTTCCAGATCACTTGCTGACTTGAAAGGAATAACAATTTTGCCTTTTCCTTTTTCGTTCATCGAAAAACCGATTTTTGACCGAAAAATTGTATCGAGCTGTTTTTTTACAGTTTGGTATTCTTTCGGAAGTTTTTGTTTGTCGGGTTTATCTTCCGGCTCGGAGTTTAGGTCGCGCACTATTTCTTCCACTTTACGCACCGAATAACCATGTTTTATAATTTGATCGAAAATGGAAATTTGCGTTTCAGGATTATCGATGTTAATGATTGCACGGGCATGCCCCATAGAAATTTGCTTGTCAATCAAGCCTTTCTGGATAATAGCCGGAAGTTTTAGCAAGCGCAGATAGTTTGCAATTGTCGATCGTTTTTTACCCACACGGTTGCTGAGCTCTTCCTGTGTAAATTGCAGTTCTTCCATCAAACGTTGGTAGCTTAGAGCGATTTCAATGGAATCCAGGTCCTCGCGTTGAATGTTTTCCACCAGAGCCATTTCCAACATGCCTTCATCTTTGGCTTTCCTGATGTAGGACGGGATAGTGGTCAGTCCTGCAATTTGGGCTGCCCGGAAGCGTCTTTCACCCGCAATGATCTGATATTTATCGTCGGCGATTTTACGTATGGTGATGGGTTGTATCAGTCCAATTTCCGCAATCGAGGTTGCCAACTCCTTCAGTGCTTCTTCATCAAATTTTGTCCGTGGTTGAAAGGGGTTAGCCCCAATAGAGCTAATTTCAATTTCGTTGATTCCGGCACTTTGCTGCATTTTTTCAGCATCGTCAATCAGTGCTCCAAGCCCTCTTCCGAGTACGTTACGTTTTACTTTTGCCATTTTTAATTGATAACAACATTTTTTTCTTTCCTCATCTGCGTCATTTGATTACGCTGTAGAATTTCGCGTGCCAGATTCATATGGTTGATGGCACCTTTTGAGCTGGCATCGTACAAAATAACCGGCTTGCCGTAGCTGGGTGCTTCGCCTAATTTCACGTTTCGTTGTATTACGGTATCGAAAACCATTTCCTGAAAATGTTTTTTTACCTCATCGTAAACCTGGTTCGAAAGGTTTAAACGTCCGTCGAACATAGTGAGTAAAAATCCTTCGATTTCCAGATTTTTGTTGAGCCGGTTTTGAATAATTTTGATGGTATTCAGTAATTTTCCCAGACCTTCGAGCGCAAAATATTCACATTGGACAGGAATAATCACCGAGTCAGAAGCTGTTAGCGCATTCACCGTAATCAACCCCAGCGAGGGTGAACAATCGATGAGGATAAAATCATACACGCTTTTTAAATGCTCGATGGCATTTTTTAATACGTATTCACGATTGGGCAGGTTCAGCATTTCTATTTCGGCTCCCACCAAATCGATGTGCGAAGGAATGATATCTAGATTGTCAATTTCTGTTTTCAGAATGACCTTTTCGGCATCTATTTCGTCAATAATGCACTCGTAAATGCTTGATTGCACATTTTTCACGTCGAAGCCAAAACCGGAAGTGGCGTTGGCTTGCGGGTCGGCATCGATTACCAGTATTTTTTGTTCCAAAACCGCCAGGCTGGCTGCGAGATTAATGGTTGTGGTGGTTTTTCCAACTCCTCCTTTTTGATTTGCTAACGATATTATTTTTCCCATTTAACTACCTGTCTGTTGTTTTTAATTTGAAGGTCGCAAAGTTAATCATTTACGAGAAACCTTTGGCCCTTTGCCCTTGTGTGTTTGTTTAATCAGTTTAAGTTGCACAAAACTATAAAAATATACCGCTCTACATGGGGTCCACATCAATGTTCACGATGCAATTGCTGTTCGATTGCAACTGTTTGACCGCTTTTACGGCCTGGATTATCCTTGTTTTTATTTCGTCGAGATGTTGTTTCCGGTCGAATTTTAAAAAGATCTCTTTGTGATGCCAGAGTTGGATTCTGCTAATCAAAGGGAATTCAGGCCCTAACACAATCAATTGCTTAATTTTGCGGAATTCTGTTGCCAACTGTTGCGAGGCACGTTCCACCGTTTCCACATTTTTGTGTTTCACAATAATTTTGATCAATCGGTAGTAAGGAGGATATTTAAACAATTTCCGTTCTTCGATTTGAGTATTGAAGGCGGAATTGTAATCCTGGTTCACCAGCAATTGAATCAGGGGGTGCTCGGGTTGGGAAGTTTGAATGAATACTTTCCCGCGACTGTGTTTCCGGCCTGCACGTCCGCTCACCTGCAACATCAGTTGGAAGGCTCTTTCGTGTGCTCTGAAATCGGGAAAGTTGATGAGGTTGTCGGCATTCAAAATTCCTACCACCCGAACATGTTCAAAGTCAAGTCCTTTGGTTACCATTTGAGTGCCCACGAGAATATCGGTTTTTTGCGCTTCCAAATTATGAATGATTTTCTCAAAAGCATTTTTGGTTTGGGTCGTGTCCAAATCCATTCGTGCAATCCGGGCATTTTTAAAAAGGGGTTTCAGTTCATCCTCAATCTTTTCGGTGCCGAAACCGCGCGTTTTTATTTCGGGTGAACCACAGTTGTCGCAGGTGCTGCGCAAAACCTGGTTGTAGCCGCAATAATGACAAGTCAAGCGATTTTTGTATTTATGATAGGTAAGGCTGACGTCGCAATTTTGGCATTTTGGAATCCACCCGCATGAAAAGCATTCTACGAAAGGAGAATATCCGCGACGATTCTGAAATAGAATAATTTGCTCCTTGTTTTTCAGTGCAGTTTCAATATTTTCGTACAGTTCCGGCGTTAACACCGAACGCATTTGCTTGCGTTTGTAAGCGCGTTTCACGTCGGCAACAACAATTTCCGGAGGTTCCACATCGGCATGTCGTTTCAAGAGGTTCACCAAAGCATATTTTCCCCTTAGTGCGTTGTAATAACTTTCAAACGACGGTGTTGCCGAGCCGAGCAAAACTTTAGCATCATTCTGGAAGCCCATTACTACTGCCATATCGCGGGCGTTGTAGCGTGGGGCGGGGTCGAATTGTTTGAACGAATTTTCGTGTTCTTCGTCAACGATAAGCAAGCCCAAATCGGCAAATGGCAAAAATACTGCTGAGCGTGCTCCCAAAACTACCTGATAGCCTTCGTCGGGTTGAGTTTGAAAGAGCAACACTTTTTGCCATATTTCTACTCGCTCCTGGCTGTTCATTTTTGAATGGTAAATGCCCACTTTCTTCCCGAAAACATTTTTAAGGCGTTTGATGATTTGGGTAGTCAACGCAATTTCGGGAACCAAATAAAGCGCCTGTCTTCCCAACTTTAGAATTTCGTCGATCAGGTGAATGTAAATTTCGGTTTTCCCACTGGCTGTAATTCCATGGATTAATGCTACTTGTTGAGTTTGAAAGGCGGATTTTATCTGCGTCAGTGCTTCATCCTGATAGCGGTTCAGCATATTGATGCTTACTTGTGCAATTTCCTCTCCTTCGATGCGTGAAACTTGTTTTTGAAATTGTACAAGAATATTCTTTTTGCAGAGTTCGTTTAATAATGTGGAGTTGAAATTTGTTCCTTCAAACAGTTCCTTTTTTGCGATTAAAGGAAGTTGGTTTTCACTGAAAGCATTGGTCTTGTGGCAGAAATGAGTTAAAAGAGCTGCCTGCTTTTTTGCCTTCCGAAGATCAGAGAATTTAGTTTCGAGAATATTCTCCGATTTTATTTCAGCATGAAAACGCACAAACGACTCTGTTTTCGGCTTGTATTTGCTGTACACTTTTTCTTCGATAAAAACAAGGTCTTTTGCCAGTAACGATTTTAACGCTGAATAGGAGAAATTGGTACCCAGTTTTTTTTGAAGATCGGACAGGTAAATCACATCTTGTTCGATTTGTCGGAGAATCCAGTCTTCTTTTTCGCTGATTTCGCTATCAGTTTCAAGGCCGGTGGAAAACACTTTCGACTTGCTTTCCAGTTTTAACCCGGTTGGGAGTGCCGCACGAAAAACATCACCAAGGGTACAGCAATAGTATTTGGCCATCCACTCCCAAAGTTTGAAATTTTGAGGCAGAACAATGGCGTCTTCATCCAAAATTTGCCGAATTTCTTTAACCTCAATATCGTCGGGTTTTTGCTTTGAAACGGAAAAAACGAGTGCAGCATAAAGTCGTGTCTTTCCAAATTGCACAATAACTCTTTGCCCCGGTTTTATCTGGTTTTGCATCGATTCCGGTATTGAGTAAGTGTAAGAATCGTGCAGCGACAATGGCAAAATGACTTGTGCAAATAGTTGCGGCATGTACAAAAATGTAACGTGGTTATCTTAGCGGAGCGGCAAATTTCAAAACATCCTTTTCGTCAATTATCTGGTCGCATAAAATGATAAGCCGCTCAATTACATTGCGGAATTCGCGGATATTCCCCGTCCAGGTTATTTTTTTCAGCTCTGCTATGGCTTTATCGGTAATGGTTTTTTCGGGCATCCCGTATTCGGCGCAAATTTGTTTGATAAAGTGGTTTGCCAGCAATGGAATATCGTCCAAACGTTCGTTCAATTTCGGAACATGAATCAGAATAACACTCAGACGGTGATACAAATCTTCGCGGAAATTATTTTGAGCAATCTCATCCGATATGTTTTTATTCGTAGCAGCCACAACGCGAACATCCACTTTGATGTGTTTGTCGCCCCCCACGCGGTTGATTATACTCTCTTGCAAAGCACGCAGTACTTTTGCCTGTGCCGATAAACTCATGTCGCCAATCTCGTCTAAAAAAATTGTTCCACCGTTGGCTTGTTCAAATTTTCCGATACGTTGTTTTATGGCCGAAGTAAAGGCCCCTTTTTCGTGGCCAAACAATTCACTTTCAATTAATTCTGAAGGTATTGCAGCACAATTTACCTCCACAAACGGACCACCCGAACGGTGGCTTTGTTCGTGAATCCGGCGGGCAACCAGCTCCTTTCCCGTTCCGTTTGACCCCGTGATTAATACCCGTGCATCGGTTGGTGCAACGCGATCGGCCATTGCGATTACATTTTTAATAGCTTGCGATTCGCCAATCATTTCATACTTTTTGCTGACTTTGCGTTTCAGGTTTTTGGTTTCCGTCACGAGGTTCGATTTGTCCATCGCATATATAATCGAATGCTCCTTTTTTAATGGATTCAACTGCAGTATCAATGTTTCCGTGTCCCGAAATCATCACGACCGGAGTGTCGGGAGCCAGTTCAACGAGTTTCTCCAAAACCTCGATGCCGTCCATTCCGGGCATTTTAATGTCGCAAAGCACCACGTCGAATTCTCCATTTTTTACCTTTTCGATGCCCTTAATTCCGTCTTCAGCCAAATCAACCTGGTACTTTTCGTATTCCAAAATATCTTTCAATGTGTTTCGAATGCTCCGTTCGTCGTCGATAACCAATATTTTTGACATAATAGTTGAATTTTGTTTTGAAGGGTAAAAATAGGGTTTGTTGAGGGAATTAAAAATATTCCTTCGGATTAAAGAAAATCAGAAATGAAAAACAAGGGGCCTTTGAAAATGAAGTGTCGCAGGATTCGCGAACTGTTTAGCTTTTATATCCCACGAAATCCTATGAGCTTTTGCAATTGTTCGTCCCACAATCTCAGCTTTAAGGTTTTCAGACTTTTAGCAAAAGTCACCGGTTCAACTTGCCTGAATACCGGGTTTTCGTGGTAGCATTTTTCCAGTTTGTAGTTGGGGATGCGGGCGTTGATGTGGTGGATATGATGGAAGCCGATATTGCCGGAAAACCATTGTAACAGTTTCGGGAATTTTACAAAAGAGCTGCCTTCTATCGCAATTTGGCGGTAATTCCAATCTTCGTTGCGCACCCACGTAACATCCTCGAACTGGTGCTGCAAGTAAAATAGCCACAATCCGGCGATAGCAGCCAGATACATTATGGATAGCTGGATGATAAGGAAGGGCCAGAAACCAATAAGGAAACTCATTCCGACAAATAAAACCACCAAAGCCAGATTCGTGAAATAAACATTAAGTCTTTCTTTTCGTTGCATGTCTTTTTTTGTCATCCGGTTCTGAACCAGAAACACGAAGAGAGATCCCACACCAAACATGGTAATGGGGTGACGATAAATGCGATATTTGAATTGTTTCCATTTCCCTGCGGCAAGGTATTCGGCTTTGGTCATGGTCCACACATCGCCAACCCCACGCTTATCTAGGTTTCCCACTGTGGCATGATGTTTCATGTGCATGTTGTGCCATTTGTAGTAGGGCGTGAACGCCAAAAAGCCGAAAAACATACCCACTGTTTCGTTTGCCCGCTTCGATTTAAAGAATGAGCCGTGTCCGCAATCGTGAAATATAATGAAGAGTCGTACCAGAAATGCCGCGGCCAGCAAGATTAAAGGCACGGTCAGCCAATAGGAAACCGATAAGCTATATACAATTAGAACCCATAAAACAACATAAGGGATAAAAGTATTTGTAATTTGCCATATGCTTTTCCAGGTTTCCGGTGTTTGATAGTGGGCAATGTTTTTAGCAAAATTTGCCCACGGGTTGTTGTCTTTGTTTTTTATATCCGTTGTTTTCATCGTCATTTCTACTTTATCATGTTCGGTTGTTTAAACGGAAAGTAGCCGATTATGTTTTTGAATCGGTGTTAATTAAATTGAATTAGGGTCAGTCATTGTTTCGAAGAATCAATATTTTACTCAATCTCTTTCGGGGATGGACTGCTGATTTTTATCCGCCGTGGGGCTCACATACTGAAATCGGAACATACGGCAGACGTTGACCTAAAAGGTCTAAACGCCAAGAATTTTGTTGTCGAAGTATTAGCAACCTCCTTGTACCCCTTTCTTTTTCTCCCTTTTTTGGATAGGTGGTGCCGAAGTGGTGACTGCTGCTGCCGGTTGTGCAGTTTCGGCGGCTCCGCCGAGCGCCATGCCGGCACCTTTGCGCAGGTTGTATTTGGCAATTTCTTCGTTTGGGCTCGTTGATTTAGGTTCCTCAGGGTTTAAAATAGTTTCTGCCCAATAGTTTACGCCTCCCTGCAAAACGTAGTTGTTTTTGTAGCCTAACTGGCGGGTAATCATCCACGCCTGATTGGCATCGGTGGAACCGTTGGAGTAAAACACATTCAATTTGTAATCCTGGTTAATCGTTGCCTCCCATTCGGGGTTCAAAACATCAACCAGAGGAATGTTGATGGCATTGGGCAAACTGAATTTTTCAAACTCATCAACGCTTCGAACATCAATTAGTTGCAAAGTTGGGTCAACGTTAATAATCATATCGGCCACCTCATCGGGGTGAACAAACTGCGTCCCGCTTTTCACTTCTTCGAGCAACTGGTCGGCAGTCAATTTATACTGTTTCGTAGTGTTTTCAGGAACGGCGGCAATAATCAAACCCAGTGGGATTATAATTGCGGCGAGAATTACTTTTCCATTCATTGCTTTAAATTATATAAATATTAGATACAAGGTTCAGAATTTTATTTTTGGTTCAATGTATAATCGTCGCGGGCAAACTTCTTTTCAGCCCATTCGCCTACCCAGAACATGGCCAGTGCAACCAATATAATTAAGAACGTTAAAAGTCCGCGAGAAGTTCCAAGCCAATCGCTCAAAAGTGGCGCACCCATAAATTTAGCGTTGTAGAAATCTTCCCAAAGCGGATATCCTTCGGCAAAAATGAAGACGCCGATAAAAATTCCACCGACAAATGCGAGCGCATCAATCTTTCCGATTGATGCAGCGCAAAATGATGTCCCGGGGCAATATCCGCCCAAAATAAAACCCGCGCCCATAATTACGCCGCCACCAATGGCCGAATACAAATAGGTGGGGTTGATGTAGATGTAGCTCAGGTCAATCCATTGGAAAAGGCTCATAAACAACAAGCCCAAAGCACCAACTAGGGCAGCGGTAAAAAATACTTTTAAAACGGTGGTGTCGTAGCCGTAAAACATACCTGCCAGGCGGCGGCTCGACGAAAAACCATTGGCTTCGAGTACAAATCCAAATCCAATTCCGATGATGAAAGCAAAAAGAAAATTGGCGTTTTCAGAAATTATTTCGTTTACAATTAGTGGTCCCATGTGATTTATTATTGATTATTTGCTATTGATTATTGTTTACTACTCGCAAACTTTGAACTCGAAACTATTTATATCCAGAGTTTGCGGGCAAAATAGGCCAGTGCGAAAGCCGTTCCGAAGATAGCTGCCATGGTTACAAAACCGCCTACCGACAACACCGCCATTCCAGTTAGTGCTGAGCCGCTTGTACATCCGCGCCCCAACTGTGAGCCGAAGCCAAACAAGAAATTGCGCCTGAAATAAATCCGCCGACAATAACGCCCAGCATTTCGAAAACCAACCACGATTTTAACGGATTTGCATGTTCTTCTTCGAAGGTTTTGTAAAAGGCTGCATTCTCAGCATGTTTTGGTGCAATGGTTTGAACACCTGCCACAATAACGCTTTTGGCTGCTCCGCTCGCACCGAGCCCGCGGCCTGATACCCAAAATGCTGCAATCAACACCAACCCGAGAAGTGCTCCGCCCAGGTATGGATTCATGTATTTTTTCTGTTTCATGTTGTTAAAGATTAGATATGAGACTTTAAGATGTGAGCATCAAGACAAGACAAAAAAGTAACAAGTATTTTCTTGAATCCTTGTACCACAATCCGTATGACCATTTTTTTAATTCTGTGTTAATCATTATTTCAACCAACTTTCAACTTTGAACTCGGAACTTTGAACTCAAAACTAATACAACCACCTGCTCATTTGCCCCGCGTACGAAATAATGAAGCGTAGCATCAAACTTCCAAAAAGTACTAAAGCCACAGGAATAATTGCCGGAATATGGAACTTCCGCAGTTCGAGAAATTCCAGAATTGCCGGAAGTATCATCCCGATAATTACCACAAAAATCCAGAAAGGAGCGGTGTATTGTCCGCCGAGGAACAAATTGGCCGCTTCGATTTGAACCTGTGTACTTGCCAAAAACCCCATGAACATGTGGACAATCAGGAAGAGTTCAATCCCAATTAGCATGATGTCGATTTTTGCAAAGTTTATCCGTTCTTTTGGCCGTTTCGAAAAGAGGATGATTACAGCCGCACCTGCCGATAAACCCGAAGTTAAAAATAACGGCCCCAGAATGGACGTGTTCCACAATGGGCGGGCGTTAAATGCCGAGAACAGTATCCCCGTATAAATTCCAAGGATAACCGATAGATACAAAATCACCCAAGCCAGCCACTTTTTATATTTCACAAAAAACTTTTCCACTTCTTTTAATATTGTGAATTTCCAGTCCCAGTTCGGAAAAAATTCACGGATATGGATAGCTACCCAAACCATGGAAAGCGGAGTAATTGCCATTAAAGTCCACGCGCCCCACGACATGGGCGATTGAATGCGGATAGTGGTGTATAACTGCCAGAAATACATTTTGTGTTTCAAATCGAAAAACAAAGCATGCCCGTTTAACGGCTCCCGGATATTTATTTTCTTTACCCAAAACGGTGTACAAAGCGGCAAAAAAGAGGATTCCCGCCGCTAAACCGCCCAGAAACAGATAGAGCGGAATGTGCCAGTGCCAAATTTCCAGATGCGGGTCGATGTTGGGATTTAACCTGCCTGATGTGATAATTTCTTCGCGCATATTTTTAAAGTTTGTAGTTGGAAGCTCGAAGTTGGAAGTTAAAACGATTATCAAAAATCTTCTTGTTTCCGGCTTCGTGTTTCCAGCTTTTATATCAGATAGTAAACATGTGGTTTAGTTCCTGCTTCCGGAATCAGCGTTTTGTATTTTCGCTTTTTCAACACGTTGGACACGATGCTGTTGGGGTCGTCCAGGTCGCCAAAATACATGCACTTGGTAGGGCAAACTGCCACACAAGCAGGCTGCTGCCCTTTTTGGACACGGTGCAAACAGAAGGTGCATTTATCAACATAACCTTCGGGGTGCGAATATCGTGCATCGTAAGGGCAGCTTGTGATGCAGGCACCACAGCCAATGCAGTCGGTGTGCGTAACGGTAACAATCCCACCTGCTTCATAGTGGCTCGCACCCGTTGGGCAGCAACGAACGCAGGGTGCATTTTCGCAGTGGTTGCACCGCTCCGAGCGA
>CAJDWI010000099.1_pt1 | contig 12147 bp, 10 predicted proteins | sample 7391561 | NCBI WGS metagenome assembly CAJDWI01 (sample SAMEA7055724, study PRJEB34461) | soil metagenome | biome: terrestrial ecosystem; feature: Peninsula; material: soil | place: Antarctica | collected 2016 | reverse complement strand
TTTTCATTCGAGATCAAAGCCCAAACATTCTTTCCGTCAATTTCGGACTGAGGAAGAGGAACTCCGGTCAATTCGCAGAGTGTGGGCAGTAAATCAATGGTCAAAAATGTTTTTTCAGATTTTTGATTTTCTTTCAATTTTGCGGGATATTTTATGATGCAGGCAGAGCGTGTTCCACCGTCGAAACTTGTTCCTTTAGCTTCGCGGAAGGGAGTAGTTCCGGCGTGATCGCCATAAGAAATCCATGGGCCGTTGTCGGAAGTAAAAATAAAGATGGTATTATCGTCGATACCATTTTCTTTTAATGCTTTGTTGATTTCGCCAACCGACCAGTCGATTTCCAGCATCACATCACCATACAATCCCACGCCCGATTTCCCTTCGAATTCAGGACTGCAAAAGATTGGAACATGAGGCATATTGTGCGGCACATACAATAAAAAAGGTTCGTTTTTGTGTCGGTTGATAAAGTCAACCGCATGTTCGGTGTACCATTTTGTTAGCATTTTTTGTTCCGGGTAGCCCACTTCTTCAATCTTTACTTCGCCATTTTCCCAAAACTGAAGCGGATACTTTCCCCAATATTCCGGGCTTTCAGGGTGGTGTTTCCACATGTCGTTGGAATACATCAAGCCACAACTTTCGTCGAAACCCCGTGCATGTGGGCGAGTTTCCGGCTGATCACCAATGTGCCATTTGCCAAAAACTGCGGTTTTGTAACCGGCTGCTTTAAATACTTCGCCCATAGTTGGGAAGGTGGTTTCCAAACCGCGTGCTGTGGGGCCGAATGCACCAAAAACCTTAGTGCGCTCCGGGTAACATCCCGACATCAATGCTGCCCGCGAGGCGGAGCAAATGGCTTGCGGAACATAAAAGTTATGAAAAGAAACACCTTCTTCGGCTAGGGTTTGAACATTTGGTGTCACAATTTTTTCCTGTCCAAAAGGAGTGAAATCAGAGTAGCCCGAATCGTCTAAAAAAACGATTACAACGTTGGGGCGAACTTTCTCTTCGTTCTGTTTTGGAGAATTTGTGCATGAAAATAACGCAACGAGACTAAACAAGGAAAGTAAATTTTTATAATTCATTTTGAATGTTTTTCTGGATTTAGGAACAAAAGTAATTGTTTTGATCAAACTTATTCGAAAAAATCGCTAGGATTAAATGGAATGTCGTCGTCGGGGTCTTTATCAAATGGCCCAACGCCGGGCGGATTGAAAAGTCCCCAACGATCGATAATGTAGTTCCATCGGTCGAAACCGGCCACCCAATCGATAAAAAGCAAACGGAATTCCTCGATCAAATCACGCACGATGTCGAAATATTGTACTTCCTCAAAACCAAACATGTCTAAGGAATGGTTGGTAATCATTAAATCACGGGCTGCCTTTCGGATAATGGCCGCATTCTCCATGCGAAGGTCGTACAAGTCCCCGCCTTCAGCACCGGCAATTTTTGCACAAATCATCATGGCATCGCTAAGCATTTGGCCTTTCACAAACGAAAGGTGATCGTCTGGGTCGTCGGGAATTAAGCTGGCAATTTGACTTACCACCTCATAAATTTCCTCTGCTTTCATGTAAATGGGCAAATCTTCGTGGCTATCGATATTGAAATCTTCGTCTTCTTCCATGGAGTTACAGTTAAATGGTTATACTCATTGGTACAGCTAAAATAAACCAAATTTTTAATTGTAAAAATTACAATTACTTTCAGTTTTATTTTTTTTACAGAATTGTATTCCCTATATTTGACGTGCAATGCCATTCTCGGCATTGTGTGTTTGGGGGTTAACATTTGAAAGAGCAGCTGTTGAGCTGCTCTTTTCTTTTTTAATACCCTGCTTAAACACAACGCAAAGAAAAATAAAATGTATTATTCATCAGCTGAAATCAGATTCTATTGTAGAGTAGGTTAATGAAGCAGGGATGAGTTTATATAACTCGGTTTGCTTTTATTTTGTAGTTTTGACGTTCAAAATAAAACATCAACATGAAGAAGATACTTATACCAATTCTGCTTGCAACACTAATTATTAGTTGTGTTTCAACTTCAAATAAAAACAATGAGATGAACGTGAATCAGGAAATTAAAGAAAAGGCCGACGAATTTGTTTCCTTCAAATTGACCACCGATTTGAGTGTGTTAGGTGAAAATGAAAGAAAAATGTTGCCCTTGCTTTTGAAAGCAGCAAAATTGATGGACGATATTTATTGGATAGAAGCATTTGGTGATAAAGAAGAATTATTTGCAAAAGATTGGGATCAATACACAGAAAAATTCATTCGGCTAAATTACGGTCCTTGGGAACGTTTGAATGATAATAAACCCTTCCTGTCCGGTTATGGCGAAAAACCTGCAGGAGCAAATTTCTATCCCTCCGACATGACAAAGACCGAATTCGAAGCTTGGGAGGATGAAACTAAGAGTAGCCAATATACCTTAATCAGAAGGAGCGAAGACGGAAGTTTAAAATCGGTTCCATATCGCATCGCATTCGAATATCAAATTAAAAGTGCTGCCGATTTGCTTTTGAACGCCGCTGCATTGGCTGATGACCCCGGGTTTAAAAATTACCTTGAAAAACGTGCTCAGGCATTACTCACCGATGAATATTATGAGAGTGACGTGGCTTGGATGGAAATGAAAAACAACCTAATTGATTTTATAATCGGTCCGATTGAAAACTACGAAGACCAACTGTATGGCTACAAAACGGCACATGAATCCTTCGTTCTGATAAAAGACAAAGTGTGGAGCGAAAAGCTTACCCGATTTGAAGCTTTGTTGCCGGGCTTACAAAAAGCCTTGCCGTGTGAGCACAAATACAAAGACGAAACGCCGGGTGCGGATTCGGATATGAATGTTTATGATGCTATATTTTATGCTGGCGACACCAATGCCGGCAGTAAAACCATTGCCATTAATCTTCCCAACGACGAGAAAGTACGAGAAACAAAAGGAAGCCGTAAATTGCAATTGAAAAATTCGATGCAGGCAAAATTCGATAAAATAGTTGTCCCAATTTCTGAATTATTGATTGCAGAAGACCAGCAGAAACACGTAAAATTTGAAGCCTTTTTTGAAAATACAATGTTCCATGAAGTATCGCACGGGCTCGGGTTAGGCAACACGGTTGACAAAAGCAGGACTGTTCGCGAAGCACTAAAGGACACCTATACTTCTGTGGAAGAAGCGAAAGCAGACATTTTAGGTTTGTGGTGCGTTTATCAATTAAACGAGATGGGCGAATTGGGCGAAAAGGATGTGATGGACAATTTCGTCACCTTTATGGCGGGTGTTTTCCGTTCGGTGAGGTTTGGCGCTGCCAGTGCCCACGGAAAAGCCAACATGATGGCTTTCTACCATTTTCAGGAAAACGGCGCCTTCTCGCGCGATGAAGCAACAGGAACTTACCGGGTTGATTATGAGAAAATGAAACAAGCGATGCTTTTGCTATCCGAAAATATTTTAAAAATCCAGGGTGACGGAGATTACGAAACAGCCTCAAAAACTATTAAGGAAAAAGGTGTAATCAGGGAAACGCTTCAAAGCGACCTGGACCGAATCGGCAAATCTGGAATCCCCCGCGACATTGTTTTTGAGCAGGGAGCGGAGGTGTTGGGCTTTAATTGATGACCCACATTCACAAGTAGATTTGGTTTTAACAAGGCATTAACAACCTTTTACTCTTATTTTCGGTTATATTTGTAGCGTGAAAATTCTAAAACAAATATTGGCTGTTTCCGTAGCAATGATTTTTCTGATTTCATCCTCCGGTTATGTGGTGTACAAAAGCTATTGTGCATGCTTCGGAAAAGAGCAAGTCAGTATTTTCGTTACTCCCGGAACTTGCGAGTCGGAAGACAACCATCATCATAAACACGATGCTGTGGGCATGGAAACCGCCAATTCTGCCAATGAATGTCACGAATGTGCCAGCCACGACGAAGAATGTAGTTGTGATGCTCCTGAAGCTATTTTCTTCAAATTACAAAACCAAATTACGAATGAAGAGGTAAAATTCACAAAAGTTCTTCCTCTTGAATTGTTCGTAGCCGAATTAACTGTTTTTACTGAATTATTGAATGCAACCGATTCTTTCGAAAAAGAAGAATTCTGCAGTAATCCACCTCCGATTGTACCCTCAACACTCGAATTTCTTATCCAAATACAACAACTGAAAATCCCTCACATTGCTTAAGTTTTAAATTCCCGTTAACAGGTGTTAGCGGTGTGATTAGAAGTTTATCTCTAATTTTTATTTTTAAATCTTAACAATGAAAAAATATTTCATACTTATTTTTCTATTTCCGCTATTCACTTATGCTCAAACCATTGAAGGAATTGTGTATGGTGACGACGACGGTGGAAGGCAAACCCTGCCTGGCGTAAACATTTACTGGCAGGGAACCCATTCAGGCGTAGCATCCGATGCCGACGGCGGCTTCAAAATTAAAAAAGAAACCGGCCAGCACATGCTGGTGTTCAGTTTTGTTGGCTATGAGCAAGCGATCGTTCATATCGATAAAATAAAACCACTTAAAGTTACCCTTAAACCCAATCTTGAATTAGGCGAAGTGACTGTAATAAAAAAAGACCGTGGCACCTATTTGTCGGTTATCAACCCTATTCAAACCGAACGGATTGGCGGCGCTGAGCTGCATAAAGCAGCTTGCTGTAATCTGGCTGAAAGCTTTGAGACAAATCCTTCGGTTGATGTGAGTTACAGCGATGCGGTTACGGGGGCAAAGCAAATCCAGCTTTTGGGTTTGGAAGGTACCTACTCACTTTTACAGGTTGAAAATATAGCCGATTTACGAGGCCTTGCAACAACTTTCGGATTGACCTACATTCCCGGACCGTGGTTGGAATCCATTCAGGTTTCCAAAGGGGCGGCTTCGGTGCTGAACGGCTATGAATCAATTGCCGGTCAGATTAATGCCGAGCTGAAAAAGCCGGATTCGGATGAGAAATTATTTCTCAATGCTTATGCGAATGGCCACGGACGTGTGGAATTCAACGCCAATACCAACATCAGGGTTTCTGGCGATAAGGTTACCACGGGTTTGTTTGTCCACGGTTCCGATTTATCGAGACGCATTGACGAAAATGGTGACGGATTTATGGATAATCCTCTGGCACGCCAACTCCAGGTGCATAACCGCTGGAAAGTGAACAACTATAAAGGCTTTATGGCCCAGGCTGGAGTTACGCTTTTGATGGAAGACCGCCTGGGCGGCGAAATGAATTTTGGGCGAGACATGAAGCCTTCCATTTCAAATCCTTATGGAATTAATATTGAAACCGACCGCGTTCAGGGATTCTTCAAAACGGGGATTGTTTCAGCGAATCAGCGCACTGCCGTTGCTTTCTTGTCGAATGCATCGCACCACAAAACAAAATCGTTTTATGGTCTCAATCGTTATGATGCCGATGAAACCCGTTTTTATGGAAGTGCAATTTTGACGCGGGACCTTGACCCAGGAGGAATTCATTCGCTTAACTCGGGGCTGAGTTTCATTTACGACACCTTCAACGAAAAATTATACACCCAGGATATCGATCGCACAGAAAAGGTACCGGGCGTTTTTGCTGAATATACGCTCAAACCTAATCAGGATTTTACTTTAATGACGGGTATCCGCGCTGATTTTCACAATATGTTCGGTACATTTTTTACACCCCGTGCACATTTGAGGTATAAAATTGGTCATCATGTTACTTTGCGTTTATGCTTGCCAATTCACGTCCGCTACTTTGGGAAAACAATGCTATTCAGGAAGAAGCCTGGAATTATGGGATTGCGCTGGTTCAGAATTATACTTTGTTGGGCAGGGATTTGCAATTGAACGCAGAATATTACCGCACTGATTTTCAAAACCAGCTAATCGTGGATCGTGAAACTTCGGATGATAACATTATTCTTTCTCCTTTAAACGGTAAATCGTATGCCAACAGCATACAATTTGATGTGCGCTGGCAGCCGGTAGAACGTTTGGATATGCTGCTGGCTTACCGGATAAATGATGTTAAACAAACCATTGGTGGCGAGCTGAAAGAAAAACCCTTAACCAGCCGCTACAAAGGTTTGATTAATTTAAATTATTCCACCAACCTGAAAAAATGGATGTTCGACTACACCGTTCAGTTTAATGGAGGTGGCCGCATTCCGCGTCATCCGTCGGAAAGGGTGAATTCAGCTCAGGTTTCGCAGGATTTTTATGAATTCTCGCCCTATACCGTTATGAATGCTCAGATTACCAAATACTTCAGGTATTGGAACATTTATGCAGGTGCAGAAAACTTAACCAGCTTCAAACAAGATAACCCGGTTGAAGGTGCTGACAATCCTTTTGGAAATCAGTTTAATGCTACCAATGTTTGGGGGCCAATTAGCGGTGCCAAAATTTATGTGGGATTGCGGTTTACCTTAAATTATGAATAGAGAAAATGAACAGTAAGTCAAATCAAATAATAATAAACACATGAAAAATTTAGTATTTATTATCGCCATCACAATGATGTTTGGGATGTTTAACCAACCAACTTTTGCACAAAAAAAAGGAAACAAAGTAGTTTGCTTTCAAAGTGACATGGACTGTGCGGATTGCGAAAAAACAATTTCGGAGTATTTGAAATTTGAAAAAGGGGTGAAAGATTTAAAAGTAGACCACTCTTCGAATACCATTTTGGTAGAATACAAAGAGGGTAAAAATACAGAAGAAGCCTTTGCTAAAGCCATCGAAAAGAAAGGCTACAAAGCAGATAAAATAACTCCTGACCAGTATAAGAAAATTATTGAAAATGCTGCCCAGCAGAACCATGAACACGAGGCCGAAGTTCATAAGGAGAGGAAATAAAGTTAACCCTGATTGATCCGTAACGGCTTTTCGTCGTTGTACATTTTAAGCTCAAAAATTTGGGAAGGCATGTTAAAGCCATTGTCAATCAGCAGGTCTTTCACCTCGCGCATCACGCGGCTTTTAACTGGCTCGCCCAGCAATTGCTGATCTTTTTTTGCTGTGTTGAAAATGTTGGTCCAAAACATCACTTTTACGATGATGGAACTTTCGCCCAACTCTTCGAGTGCCACGTTCGGCGGTGGATCGGCCAGAATATCATCTTGCTGTTTTAAATGGTCGAGGATAAGGCTTCGTGCTTTTTCTATGTCATTGTTAAAATCGAGCCCAACCAGAAAGTCGAGGCGAAGAAATCCATCCTTGGTGTAATTGGTAAAAATATTTTTCACCATCATCGAGTTCGGTACGTAAATGTCGCGCCCGTCAATGGTTTTTATGTGGGTGGTGCGTAAGTCAACAGAAAGCACGGGGCCTTTTATGCCGTTGACCTGCCTGCAATACCGCCAAGGCCGAGATTAAAAAGCATAAAGGTAAGTCCGAAGGTATAAAACGCCCATTTAATGAATTCGCCCAGAAAGGAGGAAATGATGGTGTCTTTCAGTCTTGTTTGGATGCGTCGCTTAAACATTCGGTAGAACAAATTTCCCAATACGATGAAGGTCACCAATATTATAAGACTCACCAGAAAATCGGGCAATTTATCGATAATTGAATTCCAAAATTTAGTAAACGATTCGATTACTTTGTTGTACATAATACAATATTTTTGTTAAAAACGATTAATATAAGGTAATTGTTTTACTAATACTCGCGTGAATTAAATCTTACTATCGTTAACGTTATCAATATCTTACTTTTCCTGAAGGATACTTTTTAAGCGAACATAACTGCTTCACTTGCCGTAGCTTTGCAAAAAAGAGTGCATGGAAATTAAAAAGCGAATAAACAATTTTCCTTTTCGTCCCGATAAAGTTCCTTTTTTTTACGGCTGGGTGATTTTGTTTGCAGCAACCTTAGGGGTTTTAATGAGTGCTCCCGGGCAAACAACCGGAGTTTCAACTTTCACCGATCATCTGCTCGAACATATTCACATCAACCGGGATCAATTAAGCATTGCCTATATGGTTGGCACCATTGGGAGTTCGCTGGTGCTGACCTATGCCGGGAAAATGTACGACAAATATGGAGCGCGTTGGGTGGGTATGTTTGTTTCGATTATATTGGCTGTCGTTTTGGTATTATTGAGCCAATCGGACCGCATCATCCGTATTTTTATATCCGACAGCGGTTCGGGCTTTTATGTTGGTTTTGCCATGGCGGTGTTGATGTTGCTTTTCTTTGGCCTGCGTTTTTCCGGGCAGGGAGTGCTTACCATGGTCTCGCGTAACATGCTCATGAAATGGTTTATTGCCCATCGCGGATGGGTAAACGGGATCTCATCGGTTTTTGTCGCGCTCGGGTTTTCTGTGGCACCACTCTCTTTCGACATGTTGATTCAGGGTACATCGTGGCGTGCTGCATGGTTACTGATGGCCGCATTTATAGGTTTGTTTTTCACCGTTTTTGTTTTTGTTTTCTTCCGTGATAACCCCGAGGATTTAGACATGATTCCCGACGGCGAAAAACATGCTAACCGCGAGCGCAACGTCATTATCAAACCCTTCAAGCAGTTTACTCTTCCCGAAGCACGTTCAACGCTATCCTTCTGGTTATTTTTATTGCCTTTGGCCTTATATGCGTTGTACATTACTGGTTTTTCGTTTCATCTGGTTTCCATTTTCGAAAATGCCGGAATGGGGCGCGAAAGAGCCCTTCAGATATTTATTCCTGTTTCGGTCATCTCAGTGGTAGTTTCGCTGACAGGCGGTTATATCAGCGACCGCATTCAATTAAAATATTTGTTGATATTGATTTTGACCGGACAAGTTATTGCGCTTTTCAGCTTGGCAAAGCTGAACGACGGATTTTACTATTACACCTACATTTTAGGAAACGGCATTGTTAGTGGAATTTATAATATTTTAATGGCTGTTACCTGGCCAAGGTTTTACGGCCGCGAAAATTTAGGCCGCATCACGGGGTTTGTGATGTCGATCATTGTTTTCGCCAGTGCTCTTGGGCCAATAATGTTTAGCTTGTCAAAAACGAAACTAGGAAGTTACAGTTTCGTATTTTTCGGTTTAACAGCGGTAGTTGCTGTAATGCTTCTGCTGAGTTTTAGGGCAGGAAATCCACAGGATAAATTCTCTGAATAAATTATGAACACTAAACTTGAATTAACTTCAGAAAAAACGATATCGAAACAATCGATTAGCCATTTACCTCAACCGGTTCAGAAATGGCTTTTACAAATTTGAATTATTGGAACTGAAATTATTAATTATGTATTTTTGAAACAGAAATTACAAATGTTAATGAGTAGCAGTCAGAAAAAATGGTACGATGCAACAGCTTATCAACACTTTTCTATTGAAACGCCTGCGTTTGAGTGGAAAGTCAATTTGAAGATTAATCCATTTGTAAAATTTTCGGGGATCAATAGATTTGTAAACGGAGAAGGCAAAATGTCAATTAAGTTGTTTGGTATTATCCCGGTCGTGAACGCAAAAAACAATCAAAAGATTGATCAGGCAACACTTCAGCGTTATTTGGCGGAAATTGTTTGGTTTCCTTGGGCTTTACATTCGGGTATTTCGTGGGAGCCAATCAATGATCGTTCAGCCAAGGCACGTTTATGCTTTAAACCAACCAATGAAGCAGGTGTATTTTACTTCGATGAAACGGGGAGTTTTGAATGTTTTGAGACAATGCGTTACAAAGATTCGAAAAAGGATTCGCCATTAAAAAAATGGACGGTAACCGCTCTTAAAACAGAAAAAGGAAACGGGATAAACATCCCTGTTGAACTAAAGGCAGATTGGGAGCTGGAGGATGGTAACTGGACCTGGCTCAAATTAACGGTCACAAAGATTGAATACTATGCGAAAAACCCGGGCTTATAAATTATTTTCATTAGTTTTGAATTTTAAAAATTCTAAACCACATCATCATGAAACAGATTTTATTCTTTATTTTAATCGCTTCGGTATCGGTTTTGTTTTCTTGTAAACCACAGCCCAAAATAGGAGAGTGGCAGACTATTTTCGATGGCGAATCGCTGGATGGATGGAAAAAAACAGGCGAAAATCCTGAAAGTATTACGGTTGAAGACGGCATGATAAAATGTGCGGGTGAACGCAGCCATCTTTTCTACAAAGGCGATTTCAAGAATTTTGAATTTGAGACCGATGTAAAAGCTGCCGAACACTCCAATTCCGGTATTTTTATCCATACAAAATACCAAAAGGAAGGCTGGCCTGCACAAGGGTACGAAATACAGGTAAACAATACCTACCGGGGTTCCGAACAAAATCCCGAACGTAAAAAAACAGGAAGTATTTATAATATTCGTAATATTTATTATCCCTTAGCCGGCGACAACGAATGGTTTAAAATGCGTATAAAAGTGATGGAAAATTTTGTCGAAATATTTGTGAACGATGTGAAAGTGAATGAATACACCGAACCGGAAAACCCATGGCGCTGGGAAGGTGGTGAAACCCTTAAACTTGGCAACGGAACATTTGCATTACAAGCACACGATCCAAACAGTACCGTGTATTTCAAAAATATTAAAGTGAAAGCCTTGCCCGATGGTGAGCGAAAAACAGTGGAAGATGAAGCATGGGACACCACAGTTACCAAACTGATGCTCCCGGGATTTCCACTTGTTGATTTTCACATTCATTTAAAAGGTGGATTGACCATTGATCAGGTGACCGCCAATTCGCAAAAACTAGGCATCAATTATGGTTTGGCCCCTAACTGCGGATTGCATTTTCCGGTTACAAATGACGAATCTCTTTATGCCTATATTGATGAAGTTGCTGCAAGCCCTACCTTTAAAGGGATGCAAGCCGAAGGCCGTGAATGGGTCACTCTTTTTTCGCCCGAAGCAGTCGCCAAATTCGATTATGTTTTTACCGATGCTTTGACCTTCACCGACTACAAAGGCCGTCGAAACCGGATTTGGATTCCGGAAGAAGTGTGGGTGGATGACAAACAACAATTTATGGATCAATTGGTGGGGAAAATAGAAGCAATATTCTCTCAGGAACCTGTGGATATTTATGTAAATCCTACCGTTTTGCCTAATGAAATTATGGGCGAATATAACCAGCTCTGGACGAAAGAACGCATGCAACGGGTTATCAAAGTTCTTGCTGACAACAATATTGCACTCGAAATTAATGCGCGTTATAAAGTTCCAAGTGCTGAAATGATTAAAATGGCAAAAGAGGCCGGACTGAAATTTTCGTTTGGTACTAACAACACCGGAAGCGATTTGGGGCATTTGCAATATTGCCTTGAAATGATCGAAGAATGTAAGTTAACACCCAACGATATGTTCGAGATTAAGCCCGATAACTTAAAACCCGTAAATGTGAAAGGTTTACCGGATAAAATTACGGGGTAAAAACATCGCTTAGAGAAACTCAATTCTGGGATTATAGCTTTGCAATATTTTCTTTTTGTTCACAGCATATTCAACAATGTCAACGATCTCGTCGTCGCTAAACATGGCGAGGTTAACGGTGAGATCGAATAGATCTTCTTTTAAATTATCGCTGCTAATGGCTTTTCTAAAGGCATCCCGTTCTTTTTCCATTTTTTCAATGAATTCAAGGGCATCAGCATGATTAAGCTGTTTGCTTTGCATAATATTTCTGATCCGGTAATCCATTGGGGCAATTAAACGTAAATGCAAGGAGTTTTTTATGTCTTTGGCAATAATGTGGCTTGCTCGTCCGACAATGATGCAAAATCCTTCAATCGCAAAGGATAAAATAACGTCAGTCACCGTGTTAATTATCTTGCGTTCACTTTTATAGCCCTTGTCGTTAAATGCTTTCAGAATTTCCTGAAAGGTGTATTTTTCCGATTCAGTGAATGTACGCCGTATTTGTTCTGGGTTCATATCCAGTTCTCGTGCACTTTCCGAGAATATTTCCTTGCTCAAAACACGCCAGTCTGCCGAAAGTTTTTGTGTGTTTAGCCTCGTTGAAATAAGTTGTGCAAGTTTTAAACCGTTACAACCCACTTGACGCGAAATCGTAATAACCGGTCCTGCCATTGAAAAATCTTTCTTTGAAGCTTTGTCTCCGCTCATGCGTTTGTTAAAATAGTTCAACAATGAATTATTCATAATTGTTACTTTTTTTGTAATACGTCATTTCTTTTGATT
>CAJDWI010000064.1_pt1 | contig 12402 bp, 8 predicted proteins | sample 7391561 | NCBI WGS metagenome assembly CAJDWI01 (sample SAMEA7055724, study PRJEB34461) | soil metagenome | biome: terrestrial ecosystem; feature: Peninsula; material: soil | place: Antarctica | collected 2016 | reverse complement strand
TGTCTTTGTACTTTTTACTGAGGACATTCTTCATCCCTTCCAATCGTGCGTGATCCCAATCGTCGCGCAGTGGTTGCCCAACATGTACGCATTTTAGTTTTATTTCAAAGGGATTCAGTAACTGCATGAGTTTGTCGATAGCCACAAAATCCTTTTCGTCGAAATTGGTTGCATACAACACATTCACAAAGTGTGATAAAGATCTTTCAGGCGTCTCTTCCGGAACAATCAAAACCGGTACAGGCGAATTATACATTACCTCGACGGCAATACTACCCAGGGTGCCGCTTTCAGAATCGTTTCCGCCGCTGCCCATTATAATTAACCGGGGATGGTATTTTTGAGCAAAAGCCAAAATATCGTCTTCAGGGTAGCCTGATTTAATGATGTATTCAGGCGAAACTGATTTCCATTTTTCCTCCCCGATTTCTGCTGCCATTTTTGCCACAAACTTTTGTAATTCTTCGTTGGCATATTCTTCAGAATATTCCAATTTCACCAGCAGCGATGTATCGTAGGCATAAATGTCGCTGAAGGGTATGGAATGAATAATGGGATTGATATAACAGTGAATAAATACCAGTTTTACATTCAACTGTGCGGCGATGTTTACAGCCATTTTGCAAGCCTTTTCGCTATGCAGCGAAAAATCGACCGGAACCAGGATATGCTGTTCTTTTTTTTCCGGCACCTGCTCGGTAATAAATGGTTTAACCCCCAGAAGATCCTCCAAAAGCGGGAGTGCCCTTTCGAGGTCTTTGTCCAAAATTCTCACTCTCACTGTTGACGACGAGGCGCTTTCAACTAATTCGATATCTTCCAGTTCGCATTCTATGTTTTCTGCACTCAATAACGTTTTTAAATTGTATGCTTTCGCATAAGGCAGAACTACAATCGTGACAAGTTTTTCTTTCATGGCAGTATGTTTTTAAATGAGGCCCGGTTTTGAGAGTATTCGGTTGAAGAGAAAAGAAGTTTCATTTAATGCTTCTATTTTGCATAAAAAAGGGCGATCCGTCAACCGACGAACCGCCCCAGGTGTATTACTAACACTCCCTTCAGAATTAAATTCCGAAAGCTTCTTTTAGTCTATCAACAAAATCCAGTTTTTCCCAGGTGAAAAGTTCCACTTCTTTTTTGATTTCCCCGGCATAGGGTGATTCAAATGTTTTGGTCACTGTAACCGGCGTGCGGCCCATGTGGCCATAGGCGGCAGTTTCCAAATAAATGGGATTCCGCAATTTCAGGCGTTCTTCGATAGCGGCAGGGCGCAAATCGAAAAGGATCTGGATTTTCTCTGCGATTTCACTATCGGAAATCGACACTTTTTTACGCCCGTAGGTGTTTACAAAAACGTTAAGAGGTTTTGCAACACCAATTGCATAGGCCAACTGCACCAATATCTCGTCGGCTACGCCGGCTGCTACCAAATTTTTGGCAATGTGCCTCGCTGCATACGCCGCGGAGCGGTCCACCTTCGACGGATCTTTTCCTGAGAAAGCACCACCGCCATGCGCACCACGACCACCGTAAGTGTCAACAATAATTTTACGGCCGGTTAAACCGGTATCACCATGAGGTCCGCCAATCACGAATTTTCCGGTAGGGTTTACGTGGTAAATGATATCGTCGCCAAACAATTTTTGAATGCGTTTGGGTAATTTTGCTACTACCCGTGGAATCAAAATATTAATCACATCCTCCTTAATTTTTGCCAGCATTGGTTCGTCGGCATCAAACTCATCGTGCTGGGTAGAAACTACGATGGTGTGTATTTTTACCGGAATGTTGTCTTCGGAATATTCCACGGTAATTTGTGATTTGGAGTCGGGACGGAGGTAAGTCATCACTTTTTGCTCACGGCGAATATCGGCCATTTCCTGCAAAATAATGTGCGACAAATCCAGTGTCAGTGGCATATAATTGTCAGTATCTTTACTGGCATAACCGAACATCATTCCCTGGTCACCTGCACCCTGGTCGTTTTTGTCGGCCTTTTCAACGCCGCGGTTGATGTCGGGACTTTGCTCATGAATAGCGGTCAGTACACCGCACGAATCGCCGTCGAAACGGTACTCAGCTTTTGTGTAGCCAATGCGGTTAATTACCGAACGGGTAACTTCCTGCACATCTACATAAGCTTTTGATTTCACTTCGCCTGCCACCACCACTTGTCCAGTGGTTACCAGGGTTTCAATGGCCACTTTTGAATTCGCGTCGAATGCCAGAAATTGATCCAGCAACGCATCCGAAATCTGGTCGGAAACTTTATCGGGATGGCCTTCCGATACCGACTCACTTGTAAATAAATAATTCATAATCCCTAATTTTTGCTGAAATGCTTCAGCAGGTTAAACTTAAATATTAAAACTGTGGGATATTGTTCGATTGATAGTAAAAAATACGATTGTTTTAGCGTTTTTTTCCTGTGGTTGCAATCAATCTCAAATCTTTCCACGTAGCAAGGGCAAATATACAACTCCTGTTTTGAAATATAAAAGAGTTCTTTGGATTATTTTATTCAACGTGTCAGTTCCTGAAAAACTCCCTCTAAGTTTTGTTGTTTTTCGTTAAGTGCCAGCAATGTTAAATTATTGTCAACGGCAAATTTGAAAATTGTTGGGCGGATGTCAATTCCGGGTTGTGATTCAATTTCAAATAGATTACCATTTGTTGTAAGTCTTTTCACATCCGGTAATGCCGTCAATTTTTCGCTTAAAACATTTTGATCGAACTCGACGAGCACCACCTGACAGCGTTTTAGTTTCCCGGTTTTAATTTCAGCTATTCCACCGTCGGCAACAATCCTGCCTTTGTTGATAATAATAACGCGGTTGCAAACGGCTTCCACTTCCTGCATAATGTGCGACGAAAGCATCACTGTTTTTTCACGGCTGATTTCGCGGATTAAGTTCCGGATTTCTTCCAATTGGTTAGGGTCCAGGCCTGTTGTGGGTTCATCTAAAATCAGTACCGATGGGTCGTGGATGAGTGCCTGCGCCAAACCCACCCTTTGCCGGTATCCTTTCGACAAAGCTCCTATTTTTTTATGCTGCATTTCGAGCGATTCTTTTACAAACAAATCCGTATAAAGTGGATTGTTCTCCGGCAGGTAACCAATATTTTTACGACTTTCGATACTTTCCGGAGAAACCTGCAGCCCGTTTACGAATACTTCGCCTGCATCGGCAGGCAAAAATCCGGTGATAATTTTCATCATCGTGGACTTGCCCGCACCGTTAGGACCCAAAAAACCGACCAGTTCCCCCTTCTTTATGCTGAAACTGACGGTATCAAGCGCTTTTTGCTTTCCAAACAATTTTGTTACCGATCTCGCTTCTACGCTCATACATTTATATTTGAAAACAAAAATAACCTATTCTTTTTATTTTGACAGCATTCGATTAAATTTGCAGATTAGCTAAATAAGTATAAAATGAAAGATCGAAACTTTAATTATATAAAAGATATTACCCGTTACGAACGTCAGAAAACATCGGAAGTAAACATTGGCGGGGTACCCGTAGGTGGAAACAATCCCATACGGATACAAACGATGACCGATACAGACACTAAAGATGCCGATTCTACGGTTGAACAAATTATTCGTGCGGCTAAAGCCGGCGCAGACTATGTTCGTGTTACCGTGAAAGCATCACAAGATGCCGAGAGCTTAAAAATCATTAAGCACGATTTAGTGGAGCGCGGTTACGATACACCATTGATCGGTGACATTCATTTCAATCCAAAGTTGGCCGAGATTGCTGCTCAAACCATATCGAAGGTGCGCATTAACCCGGGTAATTTCTACGATAAGCGCGCGCAATTCAAAAATAAAATCTATTCCGACGACGAGTACAAACAGGAGTTGATTAAAATTGAAGCACAATTTATTCCTTTCTTAAACTTATTGAAGAAAACCAAAACCGCACTGCGCATCGGCGCCAACCACGGTTCACTTTCTGACCGTGTGATGAGTCGTTTTGGCGATACGCCTTCGGGAATGGCCGAGTCGGTGATGGAATTTCTCCGTATCTGCAAAAAAGTGGATTTCAACGATGTGGTGGTTTCCATTAAGTCGAGTAATACACGAATGATGGTTTACACGGTTCGTCTGCTCAATTATAAAATGCGCCTGGAAGACATGAATTACCCGATTCATTTGGGTGTTACTGAAGCAGGCGAAGGCGAAGACGGACGGATTAAATCGGCAGTTGGCATTGGCGCCCTTCTTGGCGATGGCATTGGCGACACGGTGCGCGTTTCGCTCACTGAAAACCCGATAAAAGAAATTCCGGTTGCTACCAAGTTGGTGAACCATTTTAAAAGCTACGAAAATCACGAGCCGATTTCAGCACCTTTGATCGCCCAGATAAATCCCTTTGAGTACGAGCGTCGCTCTACACGACCGGTTCTGAACATGGGGGACAAGCAATTGCCAGTGGTAGTTGCCGATTTGGGTGAACGTAGCCTGAGCGAGATGATCCCCATCCGTGGCAAACTGATCCCCGATTTTTTTCTTACCGGAAACAAAATATTGGATTTAAAAGGGCAGGAATATCCCGTTATGTCGCTCGAAGAATACCTTTTTGAAAGCACACGCTGGGGTAGGATGAAATTTATCCGTACCAATAAAATGGAATTTGACCGTTTTATGGACATGCATCCTGAAATCATTACAAAACTGAAACAAACACGGAAGACGGTTTTGATCCTTGAGAGTTTCAACAAAAACCCTATGGCCGAATTGCGTGCATTTTTTATGGTTCTCGAAACCCACATTTGGAAAGTGCCAGTGGTGATTTACCGAAAATATAAAGAAGATCTGTTGGAAGACCTGCAAATTAAGGCAGCCGCTGATTTAGGTGGATTATTTATTGACGGTTATGGTGATGGTATCTGCCTCTCGAACGACAGCGAAAACATTACCTTCACCGAGCTGAAGGACTTGAGTTTTGGCATTTTACAAGCCAGCCGGATGCGGATGTCAAAAACAGAATTTATCTCCTGTCCCGGTTGCGGCCGAACACTTTTTAATTTACAGGAAACTACCCTGAAAATAAAAGCTCACTTTAACCATTTAGACCACCTTAAGATTGGCATCATGGGTTGCGTGGTGAACGGTCCCGGCGAAATGGGCGACGCCGACTATGGTTTTGTTGGTACCGGACTCAACAAAATTAATCTTTACAAAGGGCTTAAACCCGTTAAACGCAACATCTCTTACGAAAATGCTGTGGAAGAGCTGGAGCAGCTCATCCGCGAAAATGGTGATTGGAAAGATCCGGAATAGTTGGCGGAGTAGTGAGATTGTGAGTACCCAGAATTGAGTATTGAGACTTGATTATCAAGACCAGGAGAATTGTGCTAAGAAACTGGTAAATATGACTTTAATATTGGCTTTCTAAACAAAATATACCACGGAATATAGCACTGCAAAACCCAAAGCGTAGCCGGCAGCAATCTGCAGCAGGTCGTGTTTTTTTAGTATCAGTCGGGAAGTTGCAACCGCGCCTGAAACTAATACCACCGCCAGAATGGATAACAAAGGATTGGTCCCGCTACGGAAGGCGAGGGCGAAAATCGTAGCCGTTAGCGCACCTATAGCCGCAGCGTGTAAACTAATTTTCCATTTAAAGGTAATGAGCAACAGCAAAACCATCAGTAGCACCGAAGCCACAAAAAATAATTTGAACACAGGGAACACTTTCACCCTGCTGAGCAATTGAAAACCAATGTAGTAGAATAATGCCGACGACAAAAGCGGTATGACGCGGTCGTGCCGGTTTTCCAACGATACATCAAAATTCTTGTTTAAGGCCAGCACCGCCACCGACAGCATGGGTAATATGGCGGTTGTGAAAACTACGACGAATAATAAAAATCGTTTGGCTTCCCAGGTTAACAGCGAAAAGTGAAAACCCGAATAAAGCAAGAGCAAAAAGCCCCAGGTGGGCATCAGGAAAGGATGAAAAATTACAGAAATTATTTTGGCAGTTTTTTCGGCCATGTTAAAGTTCTTTTCGCAGACGCGCCACGGGAATACCCAGTTGCTCGCGGTATTTGGCCACGGTACGCCGGGCAATGTTATACGATTTTTCTTTCAGGATTTGTGTCAGCTTATCGTCCGTCAATGGCTTACGTTTGTTTTCGGCTTCAATGCAGTCTTGCAGTATTTTTTTGATTTCGCGGGTAGAAACTTCTTCTCCGTCGTCCTTTTGCATTCCTTCGGAAAAGAAATACTTCAAGGGGTAAATTCCAAAATTCGTTTGAATGTACTTACTGTTCGATACCCTTGAAATGGTGGAAATATCCATGTTAGTGCGTTCGGCGATGTCTTTAAGAATCATCGGTTTCAGTTTGGTCTCGTCGCCATCCTGAAAATAATCCATCTGGAAGTTGATAATTTCGGCCATTGTGAGCAAGAGCGTAGTTTGCCGTTGCTGAATCGCATCGATGAACCATTTTGCCGAATCGAGTTTTTGTTTTACAAACAACATGGCGTCCTTTTGGCTCGGGTTCTGGCTCTTTTGATCTTCTCCCATTTTGCGAAGCATGTTCAAATAGGTTTCGTTGATCTTCAAATCAGGCACATTGCGCTGATTCAGTGTCAGATTGAGATCGCCGTCGGAATTTTCGAGCAGGAAGTCGGGCACAATGTGCTGGTTCGATTTGTTAAGCGGATTGCTGTAGGCACTCCCCGGTTTAGGGTTCAGCTTCAATATTTCGTCGATAGCGCTTTTTAAATCTTCTTCTGAAAGATCGAGTTTGGTTAGAATTTTATCGTAATGTTTTTTAGTGAATTCTTCGAAGAAATCAGTAATAATGGTTCTGGCCATTTCGTCACCGTTGCCTTTTTTTCGGTTGAGCTGAAGAAGCAAACACTCGCGCAAATCCCGCGCACCAACCCCGGCCGGGTCGAACTCCTGTACAGCCATCAATACATCGTGCAGCTCCTTTTCCGAAACATCCATATTCATGTTGAAGGCAAGATCATCACTAATCGACAACAGATCGCGACGCAAATAGCCGTCGTCGTCGATGTTCCCGATAATGTATTCGGCCAGATTACGCTGTTCTTCACTGAGGTCAGCCATACTCAGTTGTTCATATAAAAACTCATTGAATGAGGTGCCCACCGAAAAAGGAATATCAACGTATTTGTCGTCTTTCGAATAATTGCTGATATTTAATTTATAAGAAGGGATGTCGTAGTCTTCTTCATCGTAATAATCGTCGTAGGAGAACTCTTCGTTGTCGGAATCTTTGTCTTGCTCATTTTCTTCCCCTTCATTCAATTCACTTTCGTCAGCACTGTCCGACTCCATTTCCAACACGGGGTTTTCTTCGAGTTCCTTTTTTATGCGTTGCTCCAGTTGCAACGTTGGGATCTCCAAAAGCTTAATTACCTGTATTTGCTGTGGTGAGAGCTTTTGCAGTAATTTTTGTTGTAGTATTAGACGTTGCTTCATATCCTTGAGGTTTGTCCGTAAATTTAATACTTTTTTTTGACTGCCACTACAAATTCTACCGTTCTAAAACTCAGCACTTTTTGGTGTGCGCGGAAAAGCTATCACATCGCGGATGTTGCTCATGCCGGTAACAAACAAAATAAAGCGTTCGAAGCCAAGGCCAAAACCGCTGTGTGGTACGGAACCGAAGCGGCGCGTATCAAGATACCACCACATTTCGTCGGTGGGAATATCCATTTCCTTCATTCGGGTTTCCAGTTTGGTGAGGTCCTCCTCACGTTGCGAACCACCGATTATTTCACCGATTTGTGGAAATAAAACGTCCATTGCCCCTACGGTTTTACCGTCGTCGTTTTGTTTCATGTAAAACGCTTTAATTTCTTTGGGATAATTGATCAGGATGACCGGTCGTTGAAAGTGTTTTTCAACCAAATAGCGTTCGTGTTCACTTTGCAAGTCAACGCCCCAGGCTACCGGGAACTGGAATTTTTTCTTTTTGAAAGGATTCGAATTCATCAGGATTTCAATGGCTTCGGTATAAGTTATACGAACAAAATCGTTGTTCAGTATAAATTCCAACTTCTCGATTAAATCCATTGATCGCTGATCCATTGGTTTATTTTTTTCTTCCTGCTGAAGACGGTCGGCGAGGAATTTAAGATCGTCCATGCAGTTATCGAGGGCATATTTTATAAGCGATTTCAGGAATTCTTCGGCCAAATCCATATTGTCGTTTAAATCGTAAAATGCCATTTCGGGCTCGATCATCCAGAACTCGGCGAGGTGACGTGTGGTGTTCGAATTCTCGGCTCTAAAGGTAGGCCCAAAAGTATAAATCTCGCCTAAGGCCAATGCACCCAGCTCTCCTTCTAACTGCCCCGAAACAGTGAGGTTGGTGGCCTTTCCAAAAAAGTCCTGACTGTAATCGATATCCCCATCAGCGGTGAGCGGTGGTTTTTTTGAATCCAGTGTGGTCACCTTAAACATTTGTCCGGCACCCTCGGCATCGCTTGCGGTGATGATTGGTGTGTGAAGGTAGTTAAATCCTTTTTCGTTGAAATATTTATGAATAGCAAAAGCCATGGCATGGCGAATGCGAAAAATGGCACTGAAAGTACTCGTCCGAAAACGCAGGTGTGCATTCTCGCGTAAGAACTCCAGTGAATGTTTTTTAGATTGAATTGGGAACTTATCGGGATCGGCACCACCGATCAGATCAATGGTTTCGGCATTCAGTTCGATGTTTTGTCCGGCACCGGCTGACTCGGCTAATTTCCCGGTCACGGACAGGGCTGCACCGGTATTTATTTCACGTAAAAGCGATTCATCAAAATTATTGACATCAACAACAATTTGGAGGCTGTGAACCGTAGAGCCATCATTCAAAGCAATGAAATTTACATTTTTACTCCCGCGTTTTGTTCTTACCCAACCTTTTGCTACCACCGATTCTCCGCTTTTTCCCTGTTGAAGGATGTCTTTAATCTTCGTACGTTTCATTTTTCAATTTCTTTATCGTTTTTTTTGAAGCTCGCTAAAATACAGTTTAAATGCGATATAAGATGATGGAGGCTCTTGATTTGCACCTCTAATTGACAAATTGATAAAATAAAAAACCACTCGCTTACAATGAGCAGCGAATGGTTTTTATTTCTTTAAGAAAAACAAAATTCATCTTTGGGCGACACGTTTAGTACACCCAAAGATTTTATTTAAGTTGTTTACTTTGGTTTTTCCAAATATCCGGGAACGGGAACAGTAGCCGTAGCCATGTAACCGATATTACCCATGATAAAGGTTTCCGGACCCAGTTTCATGTCGGAATTCATCATTTCCTCGCGTGTAACTTCTTTTCCGGTATAAGCCGAAACACGCCCCATAATAGCTGTTAACACTGAATTGGCTGTTTCTTCAGCCTCGTTAAACGGAATGTTTTCACGGATACAGGTTATCAGGTTTTTATGTTCCTGAACGTAAGGACTAACGTCCGAGCCCTGAGCTTCGAACAATTGTTTTCCGGTAGAATCAACAATTTGAGGTTTGTGCCCAATAGTAGTTGCAATTGCCTTAGTTCCGTGGAATATTTCGTAAACACCACCGCTACAGCCGTTGATTTGACGGCAGGTGCTCAGTATGTGCATTCCGTCGTCATAAACATAATCCACAGCAAAATTATCGTATTGGTCTCCGGTTACTCTCCGTTGACGTGAGCCAAAACCCAATGCTTTTGTTGGATGTGCGCCAAGAAACCAACTGGCAACATCTAAGTTGTGAACGTGCTGCTCAACAATATGGTCGCCTGAAAGCCAGGTCCAGTTTACCCAGTCACGGATCATCCATTCCATTTCGGTCCAGCTTGGATTATTGTCGCGATGCCACAATTTGCCACCGTTCCAATAAACCACCCATAATTTTTCCGATGGCATTGTTCGACAATTCTTTGTACAAATTAACATAGGAATGTTCGTGACGACGTTGCGTTCCGGTCACTACTTTCAGACCCAGCGAGTCGGCCATTTTTGCCGCTGCTAATATCTGGCGAATTCCTACGGGGTCAACTGCTATCGGTTTTTCCAGGAAGGCGTGCTTACGTGCTTTCACTGCAGCCTCGAAATGCTCTGGACGGAATTTGGGTGGAGTGGCAAGAATTACAATATCAACACCTGCATCAATAACCTTTTCCGAGGGCAACTATTTCAACAGTAGAACCGCCGGCATTTAAGAAGTCAAATGCAGCACCCGAACCACGGCCGCCACATCCAATGATACCTGCCTTCAATACTGGTCCGTCTGGAACGGTATCCACCATTGGAGGAAATTTGTAGTCTCTTGGTTTCCAATCATAAGAACCACCTGCTGCTGCAGCACCTGCCGATGTACCACCAGGAGTACACGACGTAAGAGGGCCAACGCCCATTGCCCCGGCTGCACCGATTACGGCTGCTCCGGTTAAGAATTTTCTTCTTGAAAAATTATTTTCACTCATAATTAAAATGTATTAGTTGAATTTAGGACGATAAATTTATCAATTTTTTCCGGTATTCTCATCATATTCACAAACAACTCTAAAACTGATGCTGTTGCAGTCGGATAACCACCAAATACTTTTAGGCATTTGTGGGTCGGTTTTCATCCATTCCACCGATCTTGTATAATCACGGGCAGCATTTCGCACCTCGCCAATTTCGCTTTTAAAGGAACCCCCGCGAACCACATGTTCTTCTCCCGTTTCAGGTCCTTTGGGGTCGGTTGCTCCGCTTGGCAGTTTTTCATAAGCATCTTCGGCATACCAATCCGAACAGTATTCCATCGCATTGCCTAGCATATTTTTCAAGCCATAAGGATTTGCCTCCACCACTTCCGGCTTTTGGGTTTTAAGCAAACTGTTTTCTTCATACACAATATACTTATCGATCTCGTCGCTCGTTTTTCCAAATAATTTGCCGAAAAAACCTTTTGCACCGAAATCTTTTGGTTGGCCTTCGAAAAAGAAAGCAGTTTCAGATCCGCCGCGGGCTGCATATTCCCATTCCGCCTCAGTAGGCAAACGATAGGTTTTACCCGTTACTTGTGAGAGCCACTTACAATAAGTTTCGGCTGAATGATAGCTCATAGTAATCGCCGGTCGATCGCCGAGACCCCAGTTTTGGTCCGGCTGTCCGTAAGGTGGAGTGGGGCCTGAAATGGCATCCACATCGGATTCAGTACGGCTGCCTTCCGTATCGGTTGAACGGCCTTCGGCTGCCGTTGCCGAATAAAATGCCAAATAATTGTCCCACGTAACTTCTATTTCCGCCATAAAAAACGGACTGATATTAATCCCTTTTTGCGGTCCTTCGTCAGCTTTTCGCAATTGTTCGCTTTCAGGGCTGCCAATGGTAAATGTACCTCCCGGAATGGCTTTCATATCGAATGAAATACTGGTTCTTGGGACTTTCTCAGTAAAATCTTCGTGTCCCGTAACAGTGGTCGGTTCGGTAAAAATTTCCCGGTTTTCATTTCCGGTACTTCCGAACTCAACGTTTTTGGCGTGTAAAGCGTTCGGGTCGTAATGTCCTACGTTGAGGTGACAATTGATGCAACGCAACTCATCTTCCTTCTGACTGTAATACAAGTGAGCATCCTGTCCTTCTTTTGTCAGGGTTAGCGGAAACAAATTCTCATGGCAATGCACGCATGATTCTTTGAACACGAAATGCTGGGCCTGATCGAGCGTAGATTTTGCTTCCCAATTGAAGTCAGCGCTGTCTTTAAAAATGAAACCGTACAAATCTCTGGAAGAAGATTTTACTTTTTCGATCAAATAACCTTGTCCCTTGGGCGGCAGGTGGCAATCGACACAACCAATTTTAATGCCTACGCGGGTAACATTATGGACTGATAGTTTCCATGAATCGGTAGCATGCGGATGCACATGGCACATCTCGCACGATTCGTTGGTAGAGGTTGCTTCCACTACTTTGTTAAAAAATAAGGTGGAAAATATTCCTATTATAAATCCGATGAATATAATGAGAAGGATTCTTTTCCTTAAAAAACTGCCTGTTTTCTTCAGCATGATAAACTGTTTAGACCGATTTTAGAATTCATGTTTAATAAATCGCCTCAAAAATAGCAATTTATTAAAAGGTTAGCTTTCACATTGTTGAATTATCATGTATTTAGAACCGGTCAAAATCAGCCCCAGGAAAAAAATGTTCCTACGCGGTTCGTTACCATGACGTTATTTGATCCTTTTATACCTATTTCTTATGGTACGAGAATCACCTTATTTAATCCCGGTTCCCTGGCATACAAACGTTTAAACCATTCGGCTCCTTCGGAAAGCGGAGCAACAGCCGATATCATTTTATCTACGTTGATTTTACCAGAAGCAATTAATTCCAACACCATTTCGTATTCGCCGTTTATGGCGCAACTTCCCAACAAC
>CAJDWI010000130.1_pt1 | contig 12511 bp, 12 predicted proteins | sample 7391561 | NCBI WGS metagenome assembly CAJDWI01 (sample SAMEA7055724, study PRJEB34461) | soil metagenome | biome: terrestrial ecosystem; feature: Peninsula; material: soil | place: Antarctica | collected 2016 | reverse complement strand
GAGAAGCAATTATTATATCAATCAATTCAAATACGACCTTACCGGCCGCCTTGGCTTTGGAGATTTTTGCTTTTTTGTTAATTACGGCATGACCTCTTTATTCAAAGAAGGCAAAGGTCCTGAAGTTTTCCCAGTGATGTTTGGCATTTCTTTTCCGAATATTTAATTCGAAGGACTTGGGAAGTGCCTATTCAAAAAATTGATATTGTACTTTCAACGAGGAACAGCCTGTCCCGATTTATCGGGAAGGAGAATTGAAAATCAGTGGAGCTAAATCTCAAGCAACGCGCAACAGATCTCTCCTTCGTCGAGATGACAGCCCTTTATGCCAATGACAGATTTGATTTTGTCTTGTCATTTCGAGTCTCAACCCAATTTTTCTGATTGGGCATAATGAGGGAATGACAGAAAAGATGCCGAAATGAATTCGGCATGACGTTCTAACTAACATGGTTGATTATAACGTCATCGTGTCCCGAGAAATGATAGCACCGGGCAGTCCGTCATTTCCCTATTGTTCCCAATCCCAAAAATTTATTTACTTTCGGGTATGATATTTTTTGATGTCGTTCCGATAGCTGGTTTTCTTACTTTCATCGCTTTGCTTGTTGCGAAAGTTGCAGTGCTGAAAAAAAATGGAATACAGACGCGCGCAAACATAGTGCAAAACAAAGCAAGCCGTTTTGTGCTCTATCTGCTGTTTTTGCCAATCGCCCTGTTAATTATGATAGAAATTGCAGCACCTGCATCAAAAACATCCTTGTCGTTCTTACCCGGTGCTATTACCGATGAACTTTTTGATCATCTGATTTTGAATATTGCCGGAACAGCAATGATCCTGGCTTCGCTGCTTCTGTTTTTTATAATGCTTCGCCATTTTAAAAATTCGTTGCGTTTTGGCTTCAACGAAAAGAACCTTGGCAAACTGATTACAAATGGGGTATTTTCCATATCGCGCAATCCTTTTTTCCTTTCTGTTGAACTTTATTTTATTGGAGTTTCCTTGTTGATAGCCAACATCTTTTTCCTGACAGTCACACTTCTGGCAATTTTAGCTATCCATTTTTTCATTTTGAAGGAAGAAAAATTCATGCTAAAAAATTATGGTGACGAATATCGAAGCTATTTCCAAAAAACTGCAAGATATTTTCAAATTTCTTAAGCCCTGACATTCAGTAGGTTTGAGTAGTTCCAGGATGTAAATTCAAAATAATTTTAAAAAAAATAGTACTTTGTGTTGCATAGTACTAAAATAAATACATATATTTGCATTGCCAACATCAAGGTAACGGAAGGTAGGATTCTAAAGAAAGTTCTTTGCAAGATGTACCATTAAAAATAAAGTAGCGTCATAGAAACAGTTAAAGAAAACAATAAGGGGAGTGAACCGGATTAACAATATTCAGAAAACAGAAACAGCTTCGGCTCATTTCCCGAAAACAAAACAAAAACAAAAACAAACAAAGCCATGAAAACAAATTTTGAAAAACCGAAAGGTCAAGAAACCCGGTTGGAAGACAATGTTCAGAAAACAGTTTTACGCGCGGCCTTAATTATCACTAGTTTTGTGTTAATCAGCCTTACCGTGAGTGCGCAGGATTTTTGGAAAAACCAGCGACTAAACAGCAGTTCGCATGAAATTGCTTTGGTCTTGACCAACCATTCCGGAGAGACTGCAGAAAGAGGAAAGACCCGAATTTACACAACAATGGTCTTAGACGCGGAAAAAGATGAAACGCTTATGCTGGAGCAGTGGATGACCAACCAGAGTTTATTTGGTTTTCCTGCCGGGAAATTAAGCAGTACCGCGAAAATTCCGTTTCGGCTGGAAGAAGGGATATTTAACAAAAACCGAATGGAAACAACGGGGTGCGCTGAAGAACCACTTTTGCTGAAAAGCTGGATGATCTCCGAACGTGTTTGGAGAAATTGAATGTAAGATGAAAGCGGCAGACTAAATCTTAGCTTTAATCATTAAAAACAAAAAACATGAAAGTAGAAAATGCAAAAGCGCAAATGCGCAAGGGAGTTTTGGAGTACTGCATTTTGCTGGTGCTGGATGGCAAGCCACTCTACGCAAGCAATATCATTGAGGCCTTGAAAGAAGCCAAAATGATTGTGGTGGAAGGAACGCTGTATCCACTGCTGACACGGTTGAAAAATGCAGGCTTGTTAACTTATCAGTGGGAAGAGTCTACTCAGGGACCTCCCCGCAAGTATTACGAGCTGACCGACAGCGGTAGAAAATTTCTGGGAGATTTGGAAGAATCGTGGACCGACCTGGTTGAGGCGGTCGCAAAAGTTAAGCAAAGCAAATCAGTATAATTAAATAAAACATACAGCAATGAAAAAAACATTCACAATAAATATAAGCGGTTCGGTTTTTCATATCGAAGAAGATGCTTATGAAGTGCTGCAACGATACCTTATCAACTTAAAGAATCATTTTGGAAGCAGCGAAGAGGGCAAAGAAATCATTGCCGACATAGAAGCCCGTATTGCGGAAATATTCAGCGATAAGTCAACGGATATCCGAAAGGTAATTACCCTTGAATGGGTAAACGATATCATTAAAATTATGGGAAAACCCGAAGATTTTGGTGAAGGAGAAACCGATGAGGATGATCCCTTTGTGCCCGATGTAAAACGCAAGCCGAGGCTTTACCGCGATCCGGATCATCGTGTTCTTGGCGGCGTATGCAGCGGCCTTGGCGCCTATTTCAACATGGACACCGTTGTGTTGAGGATTATTTTTGCGGTGCTTTTATTTGTAACCTTTCCAGCGGCATTTTTGGCTTACATGGTGCTCTGGATTGCGGTGCCAAAAGCTAAAAGCACAGCTCAGCGACTGGAAATGCGTGGGCAGGAAGCTACGGTAAAAAATATCGAGAAATCGATAAAAGAAGAAGTGCGCGAAGTGAAGGAAAGTTACCGCAAATTCAAAGAGTCTGATACCTATTCAAAAGGTAGGAGAGGAGTTGAAACTGCCGGCGACGTTTCTTACAGCGTTTTTAAGATAATCCTGAAAGTGGCCGTTGTGGTTATTGGAGCAATATTAATTCTGTCCGGTTTCTTTGGTCTGCTGGGGCTCGTTTCGTCAATGGTGCTGGGACATTCGTTTATCCAGGGCTGGCCTTTGATTTGGAGTCCCGAAATCCATATTCCGGGTATGTTGAACCATTTTGTTGAACCAGGTACAGTTACTTCGGGTATGATTGCAGTGGGATTCCTTGCAGGGATTCCTCTACTGGCCTTGCTGTTTGTGGGTACAAAACTGGTGTTTCGCTACAAGACAAACAACACGGCCATTGGTCTTTCGATGGTAGGCGTTTGGTTGATTGCCTTAGTAGCTCTTATTGTCCTGTCGGTTGGGCAGGTGGGCAACTATAAAACCCGTTCCTCAATCACGGAGACTTCAACGGTTTCGTGCGATTCGTGCCAAACCCTGTATTTGAACTTGGGAGAAGACAAGTATCAATCGTATTCAAAAATGAATTTTGAAATCGAAAATTTTAAGCTGGTAATGGTTGATGGCGAAGAAGTAATGTTGGGCCAGCCTACACTCGATATTGAAAGATCGGGCAGTGATGAATTTGCAATTCTTATTAAAAAGGCTGCTCGTGGTCGCAGCCGCGAAAATGCCAAAACGGCTTCGGAAGAAATCATCTACCGTTATCAGTTAAAAGATTCAACATTGACTTTGGATCCTTATTTTATACTTGATGACAACGTGAAGTGGCGCGGGCAGGACGTGGACATAACCATTAAAATACCCGAAGGCAGGGGTGTTTACCTTAGCGACGATCTGGTAAAAATCATCCATGACATTGAAAACACTTCGAACACCTGGGATGGCGACATGGTGGGAAAAACCTGGATCATGAAGCCCGAAGGACTGACCATGAAGGAAGCGGAATCAGAAATAAGCAATTAATAAACAGTTAGACAAGACCATGAAAACATTAACAACAACAATCTTTGTGTTCACCTTTCTTCTGGTGACAACCCTTTCATCGGCGCAAAGCAAATCGTACAAAATGTATGATGTTTTTTCAAACAAAGACGGAATTACCAATTTTAGTTTCTCAAAAAACATGATTGACGCCATTGATTTGAATCTGGGTGAAAACGACAACGATAAGCAGGTGACCGGCGATTTGCACGAAATCCGGTTCATGTCGTACAACCCTGAAAAAGGAACCTTTAGCGGCGCTGAATTTATGGATAAAGTGATTTCTTATTTACCAAAATCTACCTACAAGAAATATGAAGGAGATGAAGACGACAACGATGCCGAAATTTGGCTGCTCGGAGGCAAAAAGAAATTCAGCGAGTGTCATTTGTTCATCAAAAACCATGACGGGAATGGAAACAGGATGGTGGTTTCGTTTTACGGCGATTTTACGGTGAACGATTTGAGCCGTCTCAAAAAAACAGGTAAAAGCTTTTAATGAATATCCTTTGCGCTACGACCAAAGCTTCGGTATTCGTCCTTTTCAATTTCAATGTTGGGTTCTAAAAACGTGGAGTCGTTCAGTTTAAACGCGATATATTTAATGGTGATTCCGCGGCTGAGCCACTGTTTTTCGTAAAAGGTTTTTATTTGCAGTGTTTCGGTCAACACATCCGATTCGTACAAATTATCCGTTTCGCATTGCACATCGAATTGGTTTAGATGCACCAAAGCACGCGTATAGGTGTATTGAAAATTACTATCGGTTTTTAAGTGAATGATTCCGTCGCGCTTTAGAAATTGGCGGTAACGGTTTAAAAAATCCCTAGAAGTTAGTCTTTTACGGGTTTTTTTCATTTGCGGATCGGGGAAGGTAAGCCAGATTTCGGCTACTTCTTCTTCGCCAAAAAAACGGTCGATAATTTCGATGTTGGTGCGCAGAAACGCCACGTTTTTTAGCCCCTTTTCCAATGCTTTTTTTGCGCCGTTGTGCAGCCGGGCTCCTTTAATGTCAACGCCGATATAGTTGGTGTCCGGATTTCGTTCTGCCAGTTCAACTGTGTATTCTCCTTTGCCGCAACCCAATTCCAATACAATGGGATTCGTATTCTTAAAAAAAGTTTGTGCCCAATTTCCTTTCAATTCAAAATCTTCTTGCTGAAGTTTTCTGTAGGGCATTTGAACCACATGCTCAAACCGCTCCATTTCCTCAAATTTCTGAAGTTTACCTTTGCCCATGGATTTTCGGTTTAATTTTTCTGCGCGTCCACGCGAAATCCAACATCCGTGATTTCGTGCAACACATTGTCACGCATTCCGTGCCGGATATTTATATGGTAGATGCCCGAATTGGGGAAATAGACGTTCCGTTTAAAAACCACTTCACGGGTTTTAATTCCACCAAATCCTTCGCCCAACCATTTTCCTGCCGGGTCGGCCAGGGTTATCTCAAAGGTGTCGGTGTGAGAAATGTTGCCGGGCTGAACGATTTCAACAAACAACCACAAATTGGCTGAACGATTTCAACAAACAACCACAAATTGCTGTATTTGTAGCTGATGTCATTTCGAACACTAATGTATAAGTTGTGTTTTTGCACCGTACTGGAAATGGGCACATCGAACACCAGCAGTGAATCTTTGTGCCAGCCGTTTGCCGGAATTGTTTTGTACTGGTCGAATACGCCCGGATTTCCGCAAGATGCAACAACAAACAGCACAAGCATTAGCAACAGAATTTGAAATCCGGCTTTCTTCATTTTGAATTCGGTTTTCTTCGTGGAGGTCTGCCTGTATTTCGTTTCTTTTTACGGGTATTTTTCTTGGGTTGGTCGAAACGTGTCAAGTCTTCCTGCTCTACCAATTTATGGAAAGTATCCAACTCTTTTGGTGGAGCTGAAAAATCTGTGAGCATTAATTTCACGGGCTTCTTCCCTTTTTTGTTCATCTGCAGAATTTGTTTCACTCTGTCCACAGGCACCGCAATTTGGCTCGAAGGAGTGTTGCCTTGCATCATGTAGGAATATGTTCCGCCAAAAATATCGGCTTTCAGGAAAAAATAGACACCGGCTTCGGTATGCAGGGGGACGTTATTGGGAGGAAAATCTTTTTGTGCATCAACGTAAGTCGCCAATTCGTAATTGAGGCAACATTTTAGTTTGCCGCATTGACCGGCAAGCTTTTGTGGATTCAACGGAATTTCCTGATAACGAGCAGCACTGGTTGACACCGAAATAAAATTTTGCAGCCATGTTGCGCAGCATAGTTCTCTTCCACAAGGGCCAATGCCGCCAATGCGGCCCGCTTCCTGACGTGCACCGATTTGTTTCATTTCGACCCTGATGTGAAAGTTATCGGCAAGTACCCGTATGAGTTGGCGGAAATCAACCCTTCCATCGGCAATATAATAGAATATGGCTTTTGTGCGATCGCCCTGGTATTCCACATCCCCGATTTTCATGTTCAGACCCAGATCGTTGGTCATTTCCCGCGAACGGATCATGGTTTCATGCTCCATCGATATGGCCTCTTTCCATTTATCGATATCAGCAGGCCTGGCCAAACGGTAAACTTTTCTGAATTCGCCGTTGGAAAAGGTAGCTCTGTGTTTTTTCATTTGCTGATCAACCAGTTCGCCCATTAACGAAACGATTCCAATATCATGACCCGGGCTGCTTTCTACTGCAACCAGGTCGCCTGTTTTCAATTTCAGTTGGTTTACGTTTCGGTAATAATCTTTGCGGGTGTTTTTAAAACGCACTTCAACAATATCGGTAGGAAAAGCCGTTGTTTCCAAATCGGCCAGCCAATCGGTTACATGAAGTTTAGCACAACTGCTCATGGTCGTGTTACAAACCCCTCTTTCTATGGTATCGAAATTTTGCTGTTGCATAGTTTCACTTTAGAATAGCGTATTTTTTTGTCTGCCTGAAAGTTATAAAAAATACCTTGGTCAGCAAAAGTAAAAATTAATCCAAAAAAAACAGTCTTCTCATATAAAATGAAAAGACTGTTTTTAATCAAAGATCTAAGCAAACGCTTATCGTCTCGAAAACTGGTATTACTTTTTTGAAGCTTTCAAAGCTTTTTCAGCATTCAGCCAATCGCTTTCCTGAGTACCTGCTTCTCCTGAAGCCATACGTGCGTGGTATAATTCTTCAGCTTTCTTTTGTATGTCTTCATTCGTAATTGCCGGTTTAGCTTTAGCTGCAGGAGACTTTTTTGCAGCGACTTTTTTGGGAGCAGCTTTTTTTGTTGTGGCTTTAGCAGCTTCCGGGGTAACTTTTTTTGTTGCCATAATTCTAATCTTTAAAGTTATTTTAAAATTCTCTGCAAGATTAATAATTTTTATTCACTTCGTTTACAACATATTGCATATATCAAATCAACGTTAATAGTTTTATAATTTTGAAGCTCTTTTTTTAGATGATTTGAATGAAATGGTTTGAATTATGAACAAGGGATTGGGAAAAGCTAAAAACGTGCTGGGAGATTATAGTGCAACTATTTCGATCATATAATCTGAATCCGACTTTTTTGTGGTATTAAAGCCTTTATAACGACATAGAAATCGATTAAAAAACGAAAGACAGCCAACCAAAATTCCTATTTTTGTAATGTATAATTGAATTTTATCGTGCAAATAACATGAAGCCAACAATCTTCCTTATCGTTTTATTTACTGCAAACTTTGTTTTTGCTACCACACCCACCGATCCTAAAGCAACTCCCGAAACTGTTAAGCTTTTCCAAAACCTTATCAAACTTCAAAAAACCGGGATAATGTTTGGTCATCAGGACGACCTTGCCTACGGGCATGGGTGGGTGTATGAAGAAGGCCGCTCCGACGTGAAAGACGTTTGCGGCGACTATCCCGCAGTTTACGGTTGGGAGTTGGGGCATTTGGAGCTGGGCGATGCGTACAGTCTTGATTCGGTACATTTCGATAAAATACAAAATTGGATAAAGCAGGTGTACGAACGAGGCGGTGTCAATACCATTTCGTGGCATTTGCGCAACCCGCTCACTGGCGGCTCATCGTGGGATGTTTCATCCAAAGAGGTAGTGAAATCCATACTCCCCGGAGGCAAAAAACATGAGCTTTTTAAAGGATACCTGGATCATCTTGCTAATTTCATGCGCGCGCTAAAAACCGATGACGGAACGTTTATTCCTGTTCTGTTCCGGCCCTTCCACGAACACACCGGCAGTTGGTTCTGGTGGGGAAAAGATCTCTGTTCGGTTGAAGATTACAAAGCGCTTTGGCGATTCACAGTGAATTATTTGCAACACGAAAAGAATATCCACCATTTACTTTACGCCTATTCTACCGATCGTTTTGAAACTACCGCAGAGTATTTGGAGCGCTACCCCGGCGATGACCTGATCGACATGCTTGGCTTCGATTTGTATGACCGCGGTCCCGAATACCCAAAACTTTTAGCCAACTGCGCTGAAAAAGTTACTTCGCTGGCCAAACATGCGCTGAAAAAGTTACTTCGCTGGCCAAACAAAAAGGCAAAATTGCGGCAGTGAGCGAAACCGGTGGACCTATCGCAAAAAACACCCAATGGTGGACACAGCTGTTGAATGTGCTGAAACCCTACGATCTCTCCTATGTTTTGGTGTGGCGCAATCCACATAAACCGGCAGAGCACGGAGCTTTTGGCCCGCATCCTGGAAACCCAAGTGCTGCTAATTTTGTGGAGTTTTATAACGATCCGAAGACATTGTTTCAAAGCGAAATCAGTAAATTGAACATATACCAGTAATACCATTGCGTTGGTTGTTCTTACTGAAGATGGAATTCCACAGCATCTAACCAGACATCCCCGCAACGACTACGTTCGCAGTTTCACAACCTATGGTTCAGCGGTTCCTGAGCATCCTCTAATCACTTTAATCAAGCCTATTATTATAAGTTTAAGTTAACAAATGTCAAGTTAGGCATGGCTGTTGTGAGCTATTTTCTACATTGTGAAATTGTAACAAAAATTTATTTTGAACTAAAATATTGAACTGATATAATATGAAACTATTCAAGTTATTTCCGATTCTATTTTGCTTTTCCGTGGTTATTCTTTTATCGTGTTCCAAAGATGAAAAACCGCAAACTCTCGATGTGGATAAAACGGAACTACACTTTCCTGCCGGCACTGCCAGCCGCGAATTCAACATCACCACGACGGGGGCATGGAAAATAGAAGCAACTGGACTATCCCCTTATTTCGGACCAAACAAGGGCGATGCCGATTGGTACACCATAGAACCGATGGTCGAAACCGGAAACGCTAAAGTTACCGTAACATCGAAAGAGGGAACGGCAGGTAACAGGGCTACTCTGAGAATCAAATATGACGGAAAAGAAAAAAATGTAGAGCTGAAACAGGATGCTGCCCTAGAAAGCAAATAGAGCTATGCCAAAAGTATTACTGTTTTTAGGAATGTTGTTACCCGCGTTTCTTGTCGTCAAAGCCCAAAACCATACCGTCAGCGGTTATATATCCGACCATTCCACTAAAGAGATTCTTATTGGGGCTACCGTTATTGACGGTATATCAGGCAAGGGAGCGTCAACCAACAGTTACGGTTTTTACAGCCTGACCCTACCGGCGGGTAACGTGAAGGTGCGTTCCCAATCCGTGGGATATTCGGCACACGACCAAACATTCCGCCTGACAAAAGACACGGTGGTAAACATATTGCTGTCCCAATCCGCATCGGAACTGGAAGAAATCGTAGTAACCGCCAATCAGAACAGTGTAAATACAAAGCACGGAGCAATACATATTCCTATCGGAAAGATACGGAACACGCCTGCGTTGTTCGGAGAAAGCGACCTGATGAAATCTTTACAGTATATCCCCGGCGTTCAGCATGCAACCGAGGGTAAAAGTGACTTGACGGTTCGGGGCGGCAGTCCCGACCAAAACCTTGTGCTTCTTGACGGGAATCCGCTCTACAACATCAACCACTTGTTCGGGTTTCTTTCTGTTTTCAATACCGATGCGCTTAAAAACGTGACGCTGTACAAATCCTCCTTTCCCGCCCGTTTTGGTGGACGCCTCTCTTCAGTGATTGACATTAACACCAAAGACGGTAACAAAGAAAAAATCACCGGCTCTGCTACCGCTGGTTTGCTTGCTGCTAAATTCAATATCGAGGGGCCTCTTGTCAAAGACAAAACCTCTTTTATTCTTTCCGCCAGACGCTCTTTTGCCGACCTGTTTATGGGAAAATTGCAGGAGTGGATGGAGGAAGACCGAAACAGTCGCGACAATTTCTATTTTTACGACTTCAACGCGAAACTTCATCACAAATTCAGCCACAAAACCTCTTTCTATTTGATGGCATACAAGAGCATGGATAGCTATAAAAACACGATGCGCGAAAAAGATATTCCAGATGAACGGACTAATTCGACCACCAAACAGGATTGGAATTGGGGCAACACCATTCTGGCTACCCGCCTCAACACGTCCCTTACTGGAAACCTTTTTATGAATGCCAACCTTTCATACAACCGCTATGCTTACCGGACTTCCATTGATGAAAAATTCAACGTTATCGAAGCTGAAAAGGAAAAGAGCCTGCATAACAGTTTACGGTATGATTCAGGAATCAGGGATTTTACAGGAAGCCTTGAATGGGAATATATTCCTTCCACAAAACATTATTTAAGAGCGGGGACGCAGTTTATATTCCACCATTTCCAGCCGGAGGTTTTCCGCTTTTCCGAAAATTCCGAAAATCAATCCCCAACACTTCCCTCTATAAAGATACACGCGGCAGAGACGGCCGTTTATGCGGAGGACGAATGGGCGGCAACCGGACGGCTTACCTTTAACGGAGGATTACGCTTTTCGATGTTCAATGTAAAAAAAGAAACTTACACAACGGTTGATCCCCGCTTTTCTGTCAAGTATCTTTTGAACGGAAACACTTCCGTCAAAGCCGGGTACAGTCGTATGCAGCAATACATTCACCTGTTGACGAATAATTCCCTGCTGTTTCAGACCGACCTTTGGGTTCCGGTTACGAACAAAGTCAAACCGATGAATTCCAACCAGTATTCGGTGGGGGTATATAAAAGTATCAGCCGGTTCTATGAACTCTCTATCGAGACCTATTACAAGACGATGGATAACGTGATTGAGTATAAGGACGGTGCTTCGTTTTCTGGCTCGCCCGCAAGCTGGGAAGATAAGGTGGAAGCGGGCACGGGGCGCTCTTACGGCATGGAACTGTCCGTAGAAAAACTGTCGGGCAAGCTGACCGGAACAGCGGCTTACGCAATGGCGAAAACAGAGCGACGGTTTGACGGGATTAACGACGGGGAATGGTTTCCCGCCAGATTCGACAGACGGCATACCGCCAACATCTATCTTTCCTACCGCCTGAACAAGAAAATTGATTTTACAACCCAATGGACTTATACTTCGGGCGACATGATGACCATACCATTAATGATTGTGCAAGCTGCGGATATTCCTGATACATGGAATCCGGAATCCGGACTGATGCAATTCGACCATAGGAATAATTACCGCCTACCTGCTTATCACCGGCTCGACATCGGGATAAATTACACGCGCAAAAAAGAGAGTGCACGCTACGGGGTCTGGAGTTTTAGCATATACAATTTATATAACCGGATGAACACCTTTAAACTGTTTGTACAAACGGATGTAAATAAAGACACAAACGGTAAAAATGTGTATTCAAGGCGGTTAAAGAAGATAACCCTGTTCCCCGTATTACCTTCCGTATCGTACACTTTTAATTTTTAATCATGAGAGGTAAAAATATAAAAAACATATTTCTGGTTCTGTGTCTGTTCGCGACTTTCCAATCTTGCGAGAGCGATGTAGACTTTAAAGGTGGGGAATCTATTCCTAAGATGGTGGTAAACTCCATTATTAACGTGGAAAATAAAAAACAGGTATTGAAACTATCGGAAAGCATGTTTGCTTTCGCTAATCAGGAATCCCAACCCATTGAAAATGTAACATTGCAACTTAAAGTGGACGGAGACGAAATACCAATGACTCTTGAAGAAACAACAGGGCAGTACCGGTATTACAGTTTTCCTGCAAACCTCAATTCCGGTGACAAAGTGGAGATCACCTGCAAGTCACCGAAACACAATGCAGTTTATGGGATGGACTATGTTCCCGAACCGGCGGATATAAACGCAATCAAAACAGAATGGTTTACGGGAAAAGCAGATAATAAGAGCTATCTGAGAACACTCATCACTATAAAGGATAAACCTGGCGAGAAAAATTATTACCGGATTGTTATTCGTGGGAAAACTTTTTATGAGATGAATGGTGATAGCAATCAATCTTTGGATTGGGTTCAATATGATGTGCATGTCGAACAAGAACCTCTGTTCAACCATATCCCAAATACACCATGGGACGAAACATCCCATAAATACCGCATCTTTCCGGACGAACTTATCGATGGACAGGAATATACGTTGAATGTATATGTACAGGAAGATAAAGAGGACTTTTGGGGAGCAAATCCGCAAACTTTCATAAAAGTGGAAATT
>CAJDWI010000089.1_pt2 | contig 12793 bp, 9 predicted proteins | sample 7391561 | NCBI WGS metagenome assembly CAJDWI01 (sample SAMEA7055724, study PRJEB34461) | soil metagenome | biome: terrestrial ecosystem; feature: Peninsula; material: soil | place: Antarctica | collected 2016 | reverse complement strand
TTGCAAATGGATTGGATGAACGTAGTCTTTCCTGCGCCCATTTTTCCGTAGAAAGCAAAAACCCGATGCTCCGGAAACTGTTGGATCAATTTTTCTGCTACCGGTTTCAGTGCCTTTGTTGTATTTACTATTTCAGAAAACATAGTATTTGATTTTTTGCAATGATACGAATTGTGTCCTGCATTTTTGGACGAAGCATTTAGAATTTTGACAAAAGTTAGGGAATTGCCTGTTTTATTGGCATGTTTGTTTCAACAAAAAATACTAATTTTGAAGAAAAATTATAAAAACTAAAAATATGAATATTCCAGCTGACTTAAAATACACGCAAGATCACGAGTGGGTCCGTGTAGAGGGCGAATTCGCCGTAGTAGGCGTAACCGATTTTGCTCAGGGCGAGCTCGGCGACGTAGTTTTTGTTGAAATTGAAACCGAAGGTGAAACCTTGGAAAAAGGCGAAACGTTCGGTACAGTAGAAGCCGTGAAAACTGTTTCGGATTTGTTTATGCCCGTTAGCGGAGAAGTGGCTGAATTCAATCAGGCACTTGCCGACGAACCTGAATTGGTAAATAAAGATCCCTACGAAAAGGGCTGGATGATCAAAATTAAAATGAACGATGCGGTGGAAGCAGGTGGCTTAATGTCGGCAGAAGATTACAAGAAAATGATTGAAGCATAAACGTTTCAACCTAATAATATGGAAAGGTGCAATATGTATTGCGCCTTTTTTTATGGTCCGTTGTAAGCGTTTCAGGGTGAAAATCACAACGAAAAAATTTAAAACAATGAAATTGACATTTATTATTAAATGTTAAAAATGCGGCTAAAGCCTCATTAATTCAGCAAGTTAACCATTCCGTCAGCTAAAGCTGACGGCAATAAAACCTAAAAAGAGTTGATTTTATTGTCGTTCACTTTAGTGAATGGATTAGTGGAATGTAGGTATAGAGGGGGTTTTAACCCCATGATGATATGTTTATCCATATCTGTAAAGCACCTCCTCGGGGAGGATGGGAGGGGCTACTATCCACACTTCGACGACCCGCACGAAATGCAAGTCAAACAGCCTTCCTGGTAAACTACTTCTCCTGAGCCACAATCGCCACAGCGTGTGTTATCAGCTATAGTTCCATCGGGGATATATTTTTTCAAAGCGCGTGCTACGCCGGCTTTCCAAGAGTTAATGGTTTCGTTGTCCAACTGAAGGCTAGTGACCAATTCAACTACTTTATGAATGGGCATTCCGTGGCGCAAAGTTCCTGAAATAAGTTTTGCATAGTTCCAGTACACCGGATTGAATTTGTGCGACAAGCCTTCGATTGTGGTCTTATAGCCTCTTTTATTGATGTACTGAAAATCGTAGCGCGAACTTTCTTCGTCCTGCCAACTTTTAATGATGTAACCTTTGGTGATCGATCGCGGCAGTAAAATTCCGTCTTCGTCATCCGAAAAACCCGTGAAAATTTCGTAGGGTTTATTGTCCATTAAACCAATAAAAGCAATCCATTTGTCTTTGTTGTTTTGGAAACGCACCACTTCGGCTTCCAGTTTTTCAGGACGGTTAGTTGGAAAGCTGCTGCTTTTTTTCTTGTCTTTCGAATCGTTCGACAGCAACACGCCCGAGCGCGATCCGTCGCGGTAAACCGTTACACCTTTGCAGCCGCTTTTCCAGGCTTCAAAATAAAGTTCACCTACCAATTCCTCTTTCGTGTCGGCCGGAAGGTTGATGGTAACGCTGATGGAATGATCCACCCATTTTTGAACCCGTCCTTGCATCCGAACTTTCGCCAGCCAGTCAACATCGTTGGATGTGGCTTTAAAGTATGGCGATGTTTTTACAAGTTCATTTAATTCTTCCTGCGAATAATCGCGGTTGGTTTCGTGCCCGTTCACTTCCATCCAGGTTACGAATTTATGGTGGAAAACGGTGTATTCCTCCCAATGATCGCCTACTTCGTCGGTAAAATCAATCCTGACGTCTTTGTCGTTGGGGTTCACTTTCCGACGGCGTTTATAAACTGGCATAAAAACCGGTTCGATTCCCGAAGTGGTTTGGGTCATTAAACTTGTTGTACCGGTTGGTGCAATGGTGAGCAAAGCAATATTTCTCCTGCCGTATTTTACCATTTTTTCGTACAACTCAGGGTCTTCAGCTTTAATCCGGTTGATTAGCGGATTATTTTTTTCGCGGTTACTGTCGTAAATTTTGAATGCACCGCGATCTTTAGCCAGGTAAACCGATGAACGGTATGCTTCCAAAGCAAGAGTTACGTTCGGTAAATTTGATCAACTCGTCTTCCGGGTCGGCCTCGATTTTCCCAATAATGGCATCAATCTTTTCGAGTTCCAGATCGATAATATCATCCATTATGCGCTGTGCATAGTGAACGTGTTCTTTAAAAAGTTCGAAGTTGAATTTAGCGTGCTTTGTGAATGGCTTGTCCACATACGAATACAAATTGATCGCCAGCAAGCGGCAGCTATCATATGGGCAAAGCGGTATTTCGCCACAAGGGTTAGTGGAAACCGTACGGTATCCTAAATCAGCATAACAATCCGGAATGGATTCTTTTATAATGGTATCCCAAAACAGAATGCCCGGTTCAGCTGATTTCCAGGCGTTATTGACAATTTTTCCCCATAATCTTCCGGCATCAATTTCTTTTTTATAAACTGGTTTTTTTGAGTTAATGGGATATTGTTGAACGTAGGGAACGCCTGATTCAACGGCTTGCATAAAGTCGTCGTGCATTTTCACGGATACGTTGGCACCGGTTACTTTTCCCTGTTCCAGTTTTGCATTGATGAAATCTTCAGAATCAGGGTGTTTAATAGAAACCGACAACATCAAAGCACCACGGCGTCCATCCTGCGCCACTTCGCGGGTGGAATTGGAATAGCGTTCCATAAACGGAACGATGCCCGTGGAAGTTAAAGCAGAGTTCATTACCGGCGAACCTTTTGGGCGGATGTGCGACAAATCATGGCCTACGCCACCCCTGCGTTTCATCAACTGAACCTGCTCCTGGTCAATTTTCATAATTCCTCCGTACGAATCAGAATCGCCGTTATTTCCTACCACAAAGCAATTGGAAAGCGATGCCACCTGGTAGTCGTTCCCGATTCCTGTCATTGGACCGCCCTGAGGTACGATATATTTGAAATTTTTTAACACTTTGTAGATTTCATCTTCAGTTAAGGGATTGGGATATCTGTTTTCAATCCGTGTAATTTCTTTCGCAAGCCTGTGGTGCATATCGTCGGGGGTGAGTTCAAAGATATTCCCGAAGGAGTCTTTTAGTGCGTATTTATTCACCCAAACCCGGGCGGCCAAATCGTCCCCTTTGAAATACTCTAAAGAGGCTTGAATTGCCTCGCGCTGAGTGTAAATTTTCTTGCCCACAGCGGCTCTTACCGAAACTTGATCTAATGCCATAATTATCCAGTTAATTACATGTTATAATTAATAAAAATACGTTTTGGAGTTTGCGTTCCTGTAGTATGATTTATGCGTTGCAAGATAGAGACACTATCTCACATTTGGTATATTATTTTCAAGAATTAAATTAAAAGTTATCAACTTCAAAGGGTTAATTGATATGATATGAGTGAGTTAAGTATTTGATAAGCATGAATTGTTCCCCAAAACGGAAACTTATAGCCGACAATCGTGTATTTTTATAATACGGAAAAGGGATGAAATAATCAAGTTTTTGAAGCAATTTTTGCCAACAAATTTCAATCCAAACCTGGGCGTCTGTTGAAAACTTTTTTTATGATAATTTGGGTTGAACCCACATTTTTTGCTACATAATCGGTTGCAATTTTCGACGCTTTTTCCAGTTCATTTTTTTGAAGGCAGAACGTACTCAAGGACTGGTGAAGCGCTTCGTAATTTTCGATTGGAAATGCCCCACCCTGAGAAACCAAATCTACGGCTTCTTTGAACTTTTTGTAATTGGGGCCAAAAATTACGGGCAAGCCAAAAGTGGCAGCTTCCAAAATGTTGTGAATGCCAACGCCAAAGCCTCCTCCGATGTAAGCAATGTTTCCGTAGCGGTAAACGGACGATAAAATTCCGATGGAATCAATTATCAACACATCCACTTTGTCGATTTCCGCATTTTGGAGCCTACTGAACAATAAGGTGGGTTTTATCAACATTTGTTGGAGTCTGTTGATATTAGCCGCAGAAACTTCGTGTGGGGCAATTATGAACTTGATGCCGGAGCTTTGGTTGATAAACTTTGCAAGCAGCTCCTCATCGGGCTTCCAGGTGCTGCCCGCTACAACCAAAGGCGAATTTCCTTTGAACTTTTCAACAATTGGCAGTTCTTTTGAGCTTTTGGCGATAGTTGCCACGCGGTCGAAACGGGTGTCGCCGGATACGGTAAAACTTGTAATCCCGATGCTTTTCAGGAGCTCAGATGATTTTTCGTTCTGCACAAAAATATGATCGAACCTGAAAAGCATTTTGCGGTACCATTTCCCCCAGGGCGTAGCTTTGAAAAACTGCTGATTTTCCCGAAAAATAGCAGAAAAGGCAAAAAGTGGAATTTGACGGTTTTTACATTCGGAAATGTAATGGTGCCAGAATTCATATTTCACAAAAAAGGCTTTTTCGGGTTGAATGATTTCCAGAAATTTCTTTGCATTCCGTTTTGTATCTAACGGTAAATAAGATACCACATCAGCCAATTCATAATTTTTACGGATTTCGTAACCCGATGGCGAAAAAAAAGTGAGTGCGATTTTATATTCCGGAAATTGCTTTTTCAGCTCTTCAATCACCGGCCTGCCCTGTTCAAACTCACCCAGCGACGCACAATGAAACCATAAATAACGCGAATTTTTGTCAACCTTGCCTTTAAGTTTCTGTTCCCAGTTTTTTCGTCCGTTCACAAAAAGTTTTGCCTTTTCGTTAAAAAGAGAGAAAAAGCGGACCAATTGAGAATAGATGAATATTGAGATGTTATACAGGAAAACCATAGTGGATAATGTGTTAACAGAAAATAATCGATAGGAAATCAATAAAACCGCCGTTCACTCAAATACTCATAAATGGTAACATTTATTAGCAACAACAGGAAAAGATATCCGAAATCCTCCACCGGAACTTGTAATAAGCGAACTCCCAGGATGTGCTGCGGATTGTAACTAATAGCCGGCAGTGCTGCGAAAATCATTTTCAAGGCTGCGAAGGGTAAAGCAACTAAAATGTAGGTGAGGTATAGGTTGAAAAAGTGTTTTTTAAACTTGTTCCGGATAAAGGTGTATCCAAAATAAATCGTTAACAGGAAAAAGGTAAAAAAGGTGTAAAGCCTGGTGCGGCCAAAATACGCAAGCAACGCGAAGCCAATCAATAAAACAAGGCTCAGTGCGACAAACAGGTTGGCGTTTGCCGTAGATTTAAATTTCAGTTTCACCCATTCATATCCATACACTGAACCATAAGAAAGGGCAAATAAGAAGATCCATTCCTCAATCGGAAGCCCGAGAATAAGAATTCCCAGTAAATATTCGGGGTTATAGGTCCAAATTCCTATTTCGACAAAGCGCGTGAGGCAGAGGATAAAAATTGTTCCTGAAAAAATAGCAGCCGGGACAAAATATTTAAGTTTGGTATAAAAATATAAGGGTTTGCGAAAACTAAATACAACGAGAATCACCAAGGCAATCAGCACAAGAGAAAAGTAGATGGCATGTTTCAATTCCATGGTTTTGAATTTGCGGCAAAGTTACTTTTTAATAGTGTATAGAAGGAACTTTTTCGATGATTTGCTTGAAGGGTTTTTCGTCCCCATTGGCTACTTCGTACATTTTCAGATGAGTTAATTTGGCAGCATCAGTCAATTCCCGGTAGGGTCGGTTGCAGATGTCCATAAATCCAATGTTGTAGTTTTCGCCATCAAAACGACCATAAATTGGTTGGTCGAGCCATTGGAAATAGTGCATTCCAATCAATTCCGGGCGTGCCAACCCTTGTTCAATGTAGTAGCGGTAGGCAGTTCCCCTGTCAGCCTGGGTCAAAGCGCCTTGTATTCCGGTTGCGGGCAATCCACGGTCGGTGGCACCAAAATGAAACTCACCAATCATTATCGGCTTTCCGCTGATCCGGGCAATTTCCGCCGTTTCCGGTGGTCCGGGGTTTCCGTAACCGTTAATCGAAAATACATCGAAGCGTTCGCCGGCTTTGTACAACAAGTCAGAACTAATCCAGGCGTATCGCATTCCGAGATTCAAGTGATTGGGATCAACTTTCTCCACTTCATCGCAAGCGATGTTCACGTATTTTGCCACCAGGATTTCGGAGAATTTCCAAAAGTCTTCCTTTGCTTTTTCCGTAGGATAATCTCCAAAAACTTTCGATGTTAGCGCTTCAAAATCGGCGAGGTCGATTGCCCAGGCTTCATTCAGATTTTGAATGGAAGAATAGCGCCCGGCCAACCATTTTACGAACTGGTTTTTCGATTCAGATTTCTGATCGGTTCCAAACATTTCGAAAGCGATATCGTGCGCGCCAAAAGCCCAGGTAGGTTCATTCTGCAAAAAATAGCCGATTAAACAGGGATCGGTTTTGAATTCGTGAAGCTGCTGTGCAAATTTAACTGCATTGCGGTGGTATTCATCGGTAAAAACATCGGGGAAATCACGGAACAACCTAACGTTTGTCGAGGGAAAACCTGATAGTGGCAGCACATAGGGGATTTTTGCTTTCCTAGCAAATCGAATGTCGGACCAGTTTCCGATGGTATTCACCGCAAATTCGCGGATTTGTCCCATTGTAATTTCCTCCCATTTTTCGCGCCAGCTTTCGCCAAAAACCCGCATCAAATTGAATTTGTAAAAATCCACCTGTGTATATTCGTTGTGCCCCGAAAAACCAGCTTTGTACATGCTTTCGTTCAGGTCGGGCAGCCATGCGAACAAATCTTCCTGACCGCTCATTACCCCCGAAGCATTATCTCCGATGCAATCAATCCCTACCGAAACAAAAGCAAATCCCTCGGGATCAACCAGCCACCAGCGTTTTCCATCGTGGTGTGTACGGAAAAATCCGGTTGCGTCGAATTGTTTGTCTTTCCAACCACCATATTTGCTCCAGTTTTCGGGGAAGGAATTTGTTGCAGCATCTGCCAGTTGATCTTCCAGTAAGCTTTTCAATACGGTTTCCGACTGGATTTTTCCTTCCCAGTCTTTTCTTGCCCATTGACCAAATTCGTCAACGAGTGGAATTTTCGGAGTGGAGTATGGCTCAGGGATTTCTTTGCTCAAATATATGGAAGCGATTTCAAATTCCGGCAAAAAATGCGGTGCTTGAAATGGCCCGAAGCGGATAACAACCTTCGATATTTCTTCCGGCTTCATTCGCATGCCCGAAACCGTTCCTTTCAATTGGCGCGGAAAACGTCGCATAAAAATATCTTGTCCGTTTAAATGTTCCAACGGAAAGATTACTTTGGTCTTCAGGTGCGGCAAAACCCCTATTAGTGCTGATATCCGGGGCCTTGTATTTTTCTCGCCAGCCACCGATCCGCTCTGGGTTATAATGGAAGCATCGCTGTTTTCATTGCGGTAAAAATCCACGTTCAGCACGGCACTAAAATCATTCCCATGCGCTATTTCACACACCAGGTAATTGGCATTCTTCCATTCTGTTGCATCCAAACCTTCCCAAACTATAAGGCTTTGCTGATTTTCCGTTGGCTTGACTTTAAGTACCCTATTTTTAAATTCACTTCCTCTTTTAATCTTACTAATTGCGGTGTTTTTGATTTGAATTTGTTTCAAAACGAAACCGGTTTTAGGTTGGCTCGAACTGGAAAAGAAAACGAGCATTAAAATGAATGAAAAAATAGCTTTCATGGTACAAGATTTAAAGTTTTCCCGAAGGTAAAAAAAAGCCGCAAAATCATCTGCTTTAAATCAGACGGCTTTGCGGCTTTCGAGATTTGAAGAATTATTTTAGAACTTGATTTTTCCCAATTCTACAGGTTTATCTTCTGTCGAGAGGCCTCTCATTCTGAATGAATATTTATATTCTTTGTTCATCAGACGATATTGATCGTGTGTCCTGGCACCCCAGCTATTGTCGCCGCCAACGCCCATTTGCATATAGTCCACGTTTACCGAGGTAAGGTCGCGCGGTTTCACGTCTGTAGTGTGGCGATTAACTACGTGGTCACCATCGCGTTGGCGTCCGTCAGTGCAGCAATCCGTTGCCCGCTTCATCGGTAATGGTTGCCCAACGGACATCGGTTTTGTTGCCGTTTTCCTGCGGACGCAGATAAGCCCAATATTGGTCGGCTACGCTGCCGGAATACAAGCCCACAAAAGCTGAAGTTTTGCGGTCCTGGTAACTTTCCTGCGGACCACGACCCAACCAGGTCATTTGGTCGAATTGGCGTGGCATGACCAAATTCATTCCCATGCGAACAATTTCCGGAAGTTCTTTTTTTGTCATCTTAAAGGAATTTTCGACAATTACGTCGCCTGAGCCCAAAACGGTATAAACCGTGTTGTATTTGGCTATCGGTTCGCCCGCTTCGTCCACTAAATCGAAATCAAATGCGACCTCGGTTTTCTTGTCGGCATTGCCTTTGGCAGTTGACAACGACCGGCCTGATTCCTGCCATTTACTGTTGTTTTTATTAACGGCCACCGATGTTACTTTCCGGGTTTTACCGGCTTCGCGCCACACGCGGCTACGTTTATGAAGGTCGTTGCCAAAATCGTTATCGAGAGGTGCACGCCAGAAATTGGGTATTGGACCTGTTTGTATCAATTCTGTTTCGCCTTTTTTGAAGCTGGAAATTACGCCCTGAGCTTTATCGAAAGTTACAGAGAATCCTTCGCCGCTAACCACAATCGAATTTTCGGTTTCGTTTTGTGTAACGGCAGGATAATCTGCCAGATTTAGCTTTGGAGCCGGGACATACACAGGCAGTTCAAACTGTTCGGCAGCCATTTCGGAACCGGCTTCTACCAAACTCCAATCGCTTTTCAGCTTGGCATTCAAAACCAAAAAGTATTCGACACCCGGTTTTGGTTCGAGTGCAAAATCGATGGAGACATTGGCTGATTGGCCCGGCTCAAGGTTCAAATCTGCTAATTTTCCGTTGTCTATAGTCGCGCCGTCGCCAATTACTTCCCACACAAAATCGAATTCTGAAAGGTTCAGGAACGAATATTTATTTTTGATTGCAATTGTTCCCGTTTTTAAATTTACGGCACTGAAACCAATGTTTTGATATACCTTTTTTACCTCTAAAATGTGAGGTTTTTCTGTGCGATCGGGATTCACCAAACCATTGTTACAGAAGTTTCCGTCAGAAGGAACGGTATCGGGCCCAAAATCACCGCCATAAGCGTAATATTCTTCGCCTGCTTCGTTGGTGGTCAACAGTCCTTGCTCCACCCAATCCCATATAAAACCACCCTGCAGCACATCGTATTTTTCGATAACATCCCAATAATCCTGAAGGTTGCCTACACTATTTCCCATGGCATGCGCATATTCGCACTGAATTAAAGGTTTGCCTGGATTATCTTTTGCATATTTTTCCATTCCTTCAATCCGCATGTACATCGGGCAGTCGATGTCAGTGTTTGCACCACCATATGCCTGCTCATACTGAACCGGGCGGGTGCTGTCAACAGACTTCATGTACGCGTAAGTAGCCTCAAAATTCACACCGTTCCCGGCTTCATTGCCCAGCGACCATGTGATGATGCTGGGTTGATTTTTGTCGCGCTCAAACATGTTCCGGGTGCGGTATAAATGAGCACCTTTCCAGCTTTCGTCCTTTGCCAGAGATGCTGGTCCGTAGCCCATTCCGTGCGATTCAATGTTGGCTTCGTCGATAACGTAAAGCCCGTATTTATTGCAGAGCTCGTACCATAACTCCGGTTGCGGATAGTGCGATGTACGCACTGCATTTAGGTTGTTTTCCTTCATGACTTTAATATCCAGCAACATCGTCTCTTTGTCAACAAAATGTCCGGTAATCGGATGGTGTTCGTGCAGGTTGACTCCTTTCATGTACACGTATTTCCCGTTCACCAAAAGCGTGGCGTTTTTGATTTCCACCGTGCGGAAACCAACGTCTTGTTTAATGACTTCCACCACATGTCCACCATTTTTCAAGGTAATAATCAATTCGTATAAATTGGGGATTTCGGCCGACCAGGTATTTACATTCGGAATTTCCGCTTCGAAAACCACGCTGGTTTTCCCGGAAGTCAATTCTTTCGAGAAGTTTTTTACCTCGTTTCCATTATCGTTAAGAACGGCTTCAATGACTGTTACATTAGCATTTTCACCCGTGTTCATCACATCTAAAATCAGTTGGAAAGTTCCGTTGGTGTAGCTTTCATCTAAGCCGGAAAACACTCTAAAATCCTGGATTTGCTGCTCCCCGCGAACCACTAAATAAACGTCGCGGGTAATTCCGCTCATGCGCCAAAAATCCTGATCTTCTAAGTAGGAAGCATCGCTCCAGCGGAAAATCTCCGCCGACAAGGTATTTTCGCCCTTCACCAAATACTTGGTAATATTGAATTCAGCGGGAGTTTTACTGTCTTCGCTGTAGCCCACAAATTCGCCGTTTACCCATACATTCATGGCCGAACTAACAGCACCGAAATGAAGGATAATATCTTTTCCTTTCCAATCTGCAGGAATCTCGAAGGTCCGTTTGTAGGAACCTACCGGATTATAATCGTCCTGAATCGTAGGCGGTGTTTTTGCATGCGGAAATTTCACGTTGGTATAAATCGGGTAGTCATATCCTTCCAGTTCCCAGTTGGAAGGCACTTTGATTTCGTCCCATTTCCGGGTATCGTAATCGTCCTTAAAGAACCAGAAAGGACGCTCCGACGGGTTGTGTGCCAGTTTGAATTTCCACATTCCGTTAAGTGATTGTAATAGGGTCGAATGCCATTTTTCTTCGGTGCGCGCTTGCTCAGCGCTGGCATAAGGGATAAAATGGGCATGAGGCTCCACTTTATTAATTTGAAAAACTGCCTGGTTTTGCCAGGCGGGAGGATCGTCTTCAACGTAAGGGACATTGGAATAATCAGCGTACTTGCTGCACGACAAAAGGGCGATGCTAAAAAAAAGTACTGTAATTTTTGTCCAGGATTGGATGGGTTTCATAATGTATGTTTTAGAATTAGTATTGAATTCATTTATATATTCTGACGGCAAATTTAAGCAATACACCTATTAATGTGCAATTTGCACGGTAAAATAAATTTTGTGCTTTTGTCATAAGCAAAACTGACTCAAATTTACCCGTTTCAAAGTTGCGTGTCCACAATCCAGTGGTCTGGTTTTTCCAGCATCCGTTTTGGAATGCTGTTTCGAATTATTTTCTGTAAAGTGGCCACCCGTTTTTCTTTGGTATGGCTTTTCGGAAGTACCAGACTAATCTCGCGGAATGGCTGGTCGCTGGCAAATCCTTTGATCAGATCTTCCTGCTCAGCGGGAATGTTTATCGTGGCCAGTTCAGGAATAAAGGTTGCTCCACTGCGGTTTTCCACGATTCTTCGTAAAGATTCAATGGAATTACTGCGGTAAACCAAATTCTGCGTCGATTGGAATTGAGCGTTGATCTGGCAAATCGAATTCACCTGGTTTTGAAAACAATTTCCTTCTTCCAAATACCAAATGTCGGTTTCAGCTATTTCAGCAATTTCCACCGTATCTCTATTAAAAAGAGGATGAGTTTCCGCTATGTAGGCATAGAACTTCTCATAGAACAGCGGCACAAAAGTCAGGTTTTTGCTTGAAACAGGCGTTGAAATGATACCGCAATCAATATTACCGGTTTTTATACCGGCCACAATCTCTGCAGTTTTCATTTCTGTTATATCAATTCTCAGTGCCGGATATTCGTTGTTGAGCTGATGAATGAAAAGCGGAACCAAATACGGAGCTACAGTTGGTATAATCCCAACCGTGAGTGTACCTTGCACTTCTTCTCCAAGCGACAACGAAATTTCTTTTAACTGATCCACTTGCTTCAGTATTTCCACCGCCTTTTCGTAGAAAATCAATCCTTCGTCTGTAAATACAATTGGGCGCTTTGTCCGGTTCAGCAGTTTAAACCCCAGTTCTTCTTCCAGTTTTTGCATTTGCAGGCTCAAAGCAGGTTGAGTAATCCCAAGCTTCCCGGCTGCCATCAAAAAAGAACCGCTGAGGCGCAGTTCGCGCAAATATTCTAATTGTACAAAATTCATAGTATAATCTAATCTTATAATGCTATAAATATAATAAATATTAAATATACTATATTTGTAAGAAGAAATTAAAATTATTGAATATCAAATTATTAAAGTTATGACAACAAAAAATCAAAACACCATCGAGAAATTAAACAAATTATTGGCAGATTATCACATTTATTACCAAAACCTGCGTGGATTGCATTGGAACATTAAAGGGAATATGTTTTTTGCTTTGCACAACAAATTTGAAGAGTATTACGACGAAGCTTCAGAAGCCATCGACGAAATTGCAGAACGTATTTTAATGTTGGAAGGTCAGCCGCTGCATACCTTAAGTGATTATTTGAAAATCGCTACAATGGGCGTAGTTGCGAATGTTTCGAAGGGTAAAGAAGCGGTTGATGCTGTTCTACGGGACAATCAGTTTTTGCTCGAAAGCTACAACGAAATTCTGGAAGTTGCTGGTGAAAATGGCGATGAAGGCACCGTGGGAATGATGAGCGAATGGATTGGCGAAACCGAAAAGCGCATTTGGATGCTAAAATCGTTTTTGGCATAACAA
>CAJDWI010000009.1_pt1 | contig 12995 bp, 11 predicted proteins | sample 7391561 | NCBI WGS metagenome assembly CAJDWI01 (sample SAMEA7055724, study PRJEB34461) | soil metagenome | biome: terrestrial ecosystem; feature: Peninsula; material: soil | place: Antarctica | collected 2016 | reverse complement strand
CATTCAAATAAGACGTTATAAAACCACTTCGAAAGGAGCACAGGAGGCGCACGAAGCCATCCGCCCAACATACATGGCGAAGGAAGCCGTCAGCGGTCCGAGCCAGGAACAACGTCTTTACGAACTGATTTGGAAACGTACCATCGCCTCGCAAATGGCTGATGCAATTCTGGAGAAGACGACGGTTTCTATCGGAATCTCGAACGATTCAGAGAAATTTATTGCCACTGGTGAAGTGCTGATTTTCGACGGATTCCTGACCGTTTATATCGAATCTACTGACGACGATACGCTTAACGGCAACGGGGATACAATTATTCCACCACTGAGAGTGAATGATAAATTGTCCATGGCTTCACTAACCGCCACCGAACGTTTTTCACAGCGTCCGCCGCGCTATACTGAAGCATCACTGGTAAAACGTCTCGAAGAATTAGGAATTGGACGTCCCTCCACGTATGCACCCACAATCACCACCATTCAAAACCGGAATTATGTGGTAAAAGAAGACTTTTAATGTAATCGCGCTGAAAAACGGAAAAATTACGGATAAGAACAGCACCGAAATAACCGGAGCCGAAAAATCAAAACTCTTCCCAACCGATATCGGAATGGTGGTAAACGACTTCCTGACCGAGAATTTCGACGAAATAATGGACTACAATTTTACAGCAAACGTTGAAGCTGATTTCGACGATATTGCCGATGGGAAAAAGGTATGGCACGAAATGATTGCCAAATTCTACGAACCCTTCCATAAAAAAGTGGAAGATGCGCTGGAACATTCGGAACGCATGAAAGGCGAACGTATTTTGGGAACCGACCCAAAAACAGGAAAACAGGTTTCGGTAAAAATTGGCCGATACGGACCTCTCGCGCAATTGGGTGAAGCCAGCACCGAAGAAGGTATTGAGAAACCAACGTTTTCCAGTTTGCGCTCCGGCCAGATTCTTGAAACCATTACTTTAGAAGAAGCCTTAGATTTGTTTAAGCTCCCGCGTGACTTAGGCGAATATGAAAACAAAAAAGTAACGGTTGCCATTGGCCGTTTTGGCCCCTACGCCAGGCATGACAACAAATTTGTTTCGCTCGGAAAAGAAGACGATCCGTACGAAGTGGAACTCGACCGCGCCATTGAACTGATTGAGGCCAAACGCGAAAAAGATAAAAATGCAGTAATTAGTGTTTTCGACGAAGAACCTGAACTACGCGTGCTGAATGGTCGGTGGGGCCCCTACATTTCCTACAAGAAAAAGAATTACAAGATTCCGAAAAAAGTGGAAGCGACAAATTTGACCCTCGAAGATTGTATGAAAATCATCAGCGAGTCGCCCGAACCAAAACCAAGACGCGCAAGAAAAAAATAACAGAACAAAGGCGGATGATGTGCATTTGCCTTTATTTTTGCACAAAACTATGATTATGGACGTTCGCCACTATTTTGATTCAGTCGATTTTTCTACCTTTCATAATACAGGACAGCTTGCCTGGAAATATACGCTTGGCGCAGCCATCGAAAAAAACACCGGGGCACTGTCGTCCGAAAACATTCAAAAATTAAAAGTTGCTATCGTAGGTGCACCTTTCGACAGCCGAAAAGAAGGGAAAAGATCGGATGTCCCCGATAAAGTTCGCGCACAACTATACCTGCTTGCAAAATTAGAGGGCACAAGCAACATTGTCGATTTCGGCAATTTGAAGCCTGCCAGCAGTCTGAAAGGAAATTACCGGGCACTGCGTGATATTATCGATTATTTTAATGAATTGCAGGTGGTTACGCTTGTCCTTGGCGGCAGTCAGGATTTAACACTGGGTATTTGCGACGCATTTGCAGACGATCCATTTTTTTGTCTGTCATCTGTTGATGCATTTTTGGATGTAAAAAAAGGGAAAGAAACGTCCAGTTCAACCAATTATCTTTCGCGTATTTTCAGCCGGCAACAATTGTTTCAGTTTAGTTTAATCGGGTTTCAGCGACATTATGTTCCCGGCGAATACTTCTCAAAGAATACAGGAATCGGTCATCACATCGGTCTTGGTCAACTGCGCGAAGACTTTAACCTGGCAGAACCCGTGCTGCGAAATACCGATTTCCTATCGTTCGACACCGGTGCGATAAAATATTCAGAAGCCCCCGGCAACGAGAGTTTTTCACCCAATGGGCTCTTGGGCGATGAGGCCTGCCAGTTGGCAAAATATGCCGGATTGAGCAAACGGCTTAAAGTTTTTGGCCTGTTCGAAATGAATCCTGATTCCGATACCAACCAACTTACAGCCAAACTTTCGGCACAAATTATATGGTATTTTTTAGAAGGATATAACTCCCGAAATCAGCAAGATGAGATGGCAGATGAAAACAGCACACGCTACCAGGTAGAGGTAAAAAGTCTTGACAAACCGCTTGTTTTTTTAAAGAACAACCTCACTAACCAATGGTGGATGCAGGTGGAGTCGATCAACCAAAAAACAATGTATTTTGCCTGTTCTAAAAATGAATACGATCAGGCATCAAACAACGAAATCCCGGGTCTTTGGTTGAAATATATCCAAAAAACGGACGAAACATTAAAATAATAGTTCATTGATAACGTTCTTTGCATACTATGCTAACAGAAGTTTGTTACAAACCGCAATTTTTTATTTCTTTAACATCGATTAATACAGGAGTTTAAGCCGCATCCGAAAGGGAGTATGAAAAAATTTATTTCTTTTTTCTTTTTAGTATTTATGGTTAAATTAGCAGCCTTTAGCCAGCAAGATCCGCAGTTCACCAACAACATGTTTTATAAGTTGGGTGTGAATCCGGGTTTCGCAGGGGCAGAGGGCGCTATTAGCGGCATAATTTTAAACCGTTATCAATGGGAGGGATTCATGGGAGCCCCAAAAACATTGGTTTTTAGTGCGGAGGCAGCAATTGATGCGTTTGGATCCCCCGGAGGAATTGGATTGAATGTAGTTAGTGATGAAACAGGTTTTGCGAAAAGCAGTCAGGTGAATTTGAATTACGCCTATCAAAAACAATTGCAAACGAGCAAATTAGGGATTGGCATTTCTCTGGGAGTAATGAACCAGGAATTCAAACCCGGAGAGTTAATTTCTTCGGACGATGTGATAAACGAAACCACCGGTGCTTCGGGCGATGCGCTGATACCACTTAACGAAGTGAGCCAGATGGCTTTCGATGCCGGATTTGGACTATATCTGTCGTCGAATAAATATTTTCTGGGAGCTTCGGTTACCCACATTAATCAGGCTTCGATAATGTTGGGAGATGTGGAGAATTACTATTTGGTGCGGCATTATTATCTAAACGGAGGATACAATATTAGGCTGGCTGATCCGTTATTTCAGTTGCGGCCCTCGTTCATGTTGAAGTCTGACTTGGCTGGCTGGCAATTGGATGTGAACACAAATGTGGTTTTTGACGATCGTATCTGGGCGGGTGTTTCGTACCGGATCCAGGATGCAATAGCCATACTGATTGGAATGGAAATGGAAAACGGACTACGATTTGGATACTCGTTCGATCTGGTTACTTCGGCATTAAGACGCAATGGACTGGGATCGCACGAAATTTTTGTGGGTTATTCGTTAAATTTGGAAAAAAACCGAAACCAAAAATATAAGAGCATTAGATTTCTATAAAAAAGCGATATTTGTTCAAACTTGAAACGAACCCTTATTAATGGAGAACATCAATTCTTCTTCAACGTTTCGTCTCATTTTTGGCTTATAAATAATTGACAACATGAAAAGACTTTTTTTAATTGCATTTGCGATTTGGAGCATATTCGCGTTTACCGGATGTAGTAAATCGGGTAATGGAGAATTAGTTGGAGTACAGCAACGTCCCAAATGGAGAGAATCGCAGCCATACGGGATGGTGTTTGTGCGCAAAGGAAGTTTCAATATCGGCCCTAGCGACCAGGATGCCGCCATTGGCGGGGTACCCACAAAAACGGTTTCGCAGGAAGCCTTTTGGATGGACGATACCGAGATCACCAATAATGAATACCGGCAATTTGTGTATTGGGTAAGAGACTCCGTAGCCCGTAAAATGCTGGGCGAGCAATATCCCGAATTCCTGATTACAGAAGACCGTCAGGGAAACCTGATTGATCCGCCTACCATCAACTGGCGCGAAAAAATTGATTGGCGCGACCCGGATTTTCAAATGGCAATGCAGGACATTTACATACCCGAAAACGAACGTTTTTTTGGAAAAAAGGAAATCGACAGCCGCAAACTCGTTTATGAATACTGGTGGATCGATTTGCAACAAGCCGCTAAACGGAGTAACAGTTACAACTTTAAAACACAACAATACGAAGGTAGTGTTTATACTGCCGAAGGCGAATTAGTGCCAATCAACAACCGTTCTTCGTTCATCATGCAGGATCAGGTTCATGTATATCCGGATACTTTGGCCTGGATACGCGATTTCACCTATTCATATAACGAACCGCTTGCCTCCCGCTATTTCTGGCATCCCGGATTCGATGATTACCCGGTTGTGGGCGTTACCTGGAAACAAGCTATGGCTTTTAGCAACTGGAGAACAAAAATTCAAAATGATTATTTATCATCGAGAGGTGAAGCCGGACTGCAAGCTTATCGTTTACCCACCGAGGTGGAATGGGAATATGCCGCACGTGGAGGAAAAAATTTCTCGATGTACCCATGGGGAGGTTATTATACCCGTAACCAGAAAGGTGTTTTCCTGGCCAACTTCAAACCTTTGCGCGGAAATTATGTGGAAGACGGAGGTATTGCAACAATGAAAGTTGGCAGCTACGATCCGAATGAATATGGCCTTTACGACATGGCAGGGAACATTGCAGAATGGACAGAAACTGCGTATGACGAATCGGGATACAACTATTTTGGCGACTTGAATCCTACCTTTACTTATAATGCCCGGGCCGATGAACCGCCGGTGATGAAACGCAAAGTCGTTAGAGGAGGATCATGGAAAGACATCGCATCTTATATTCAGGTTTCTACCCGTAACTATGAATATCAGGATACAACAAAATCTTACATTGGTTTTCGCTGTGTTCGCTCTACTTTCGGAGAAGATTTCTAGTCCCATTATTTTTAATTTTATTCAACAATCAATATGAACATCGGGGAATTATTTAAAACAAAACGGTGGAAAACATTCATGGGTTATGTTTACGGTTGGGGTGCAGCAATTGTAATGATTGGGGCGCTTTTCAAACTTGAACACTGGAAATATTCCGGACCTTTGCTGGCAGTCGGCCTCATCACCGAAGCTTTTATTTTCTTCCTTTCGGCATTTGAGCCTCCTATGGAGACGCCGGAATGGAGCAAAGTATATCCTGAACTCAAAGAAGATTATGAACTCGAAGGTTACGAAGAACTCACCCCAAAAACCAGGAAAGGCTTCGATGAACTGTTTTCGAATAACGATTTAACGCCTGATCTGCTTGATAAAGTTGGACAAGGATTGACCAATTTAAGCAACACTGCAAAAGGAATCAGCGACATAACGTCGGCCACATTAGCCACCGACATGTATGTTAAGAATATGGGCTCCGCCTCCCAATCGATGAACACGCTCGCAGAAATTAACAACAAAGCGAACGAATCCATTCATCTATCAGTGGGATCGTTGGTAGATTCATACTCGACCACAGCACAGAAGATTTCAGAAACTGGCTTAAACACCATCGAAAAAATTCAAAAAAGCGGTGAAAGTTTCTCAACTCAGTTGGCACAAACGAGCAAACACCTTGCGGACAGTTATTCCAATGCCGGAGTTTCGGTAGCATCAGAAATTGATAACATCAAAACCAGTTCAAAACAATATTCAGACAATCTGCAAAAACTGAATGGCAGTTTGAACGCTCTGAATTCGAATTTTGAAAACCAACTGAAGGACACCGAACAGCAGTTTAAAGCAAGCCGGAACTTCAACGACGAGTTATTGCAAATGAACAACTTGTTGGTGGAATCGGTGGACGAATTGAAAAAATACAAAGAAAACGCGGAAAAACTCAATAAACACCTGGAATCGTTGAACACCATTTATGGTAATATGCTCGGTGCAATGAGTTATAAAAAGTAATAAACGTAGTACAAAACTATGGCTGCAAAAAATTGCCCGGAAACCCCGAGGCAAAAGATGATAAACATGATGTACATTGTGCTAACGGCAATGTTAGCGCTCAACGTGGCATCAGAAGTACTGGAGGCATTCCGTTTGGTTGACTCAAGCTTACTGCATACTCTGGAAGCGGTTGACATAAAAAATGCGCAGTTATATTCTTCGTTTGAACAAGCCTACATCGAAAATCCCGCAAAGGTACAGGAATGGAAGCAAAAGGCCGATGAAGCCAGAAACAGCTCAAACGAAATGATCGCTTACATTTCAAAATTGAAAGAAGAACTCGTACGCTACTCAGGTTTCAAGGAGGTAAACATGGATAACCCATACGACGCCGACAATTTTTATTTTGTATCGCTCGCAGGTGATACTTTGGAAATTAGAAAAGAAGATGACCTGAATGGCCCATCTGAATTAATGATCACACAAAAAAGAGCTTCGGAACTAAAAGCCACAATTATTGAATACAAGAATAAGATCGTAGCTCCAATAAGTGATGACGACCCCGAATTAAAGGAAGCCATTTTCAACATACTCGAAACGCCCGACCCACAGCAGCGCAAGAGAGAGGCCGACGAAACCAAAACGTGGGAGTCACAATATTTTGAGAACAAACCATTGGTTGCTATACTTACAGTGCTTTCGAAAATGCAAATCGATGTGAAGAATTCGGAAGCTAACGTAATTAATTACTTATACGCCCAAATCGATGCTGGTTCTTTTAAATTCAACAAACTGGGTGCGAGAGTAATTGCCAATTCAAACATTGTATTCCAGGGAGAGGCTTATGAAGCCGAAGTCTTTTTGGCTGCCGAAGACACTACCCAACAGCCGGAAATCAGCATCAACGGGCGTACAGCCGAGGTAATTGACGGAAGAGCCATTTATAAAGTGAATACCACTGAGCCCGGAGTTTTTAAATGGAGCGGACTAATTAAATACAAAACACCGGCAGGCATCTATAAAGATTATTCATTTACGCAGGAATATCAGGTCACGAAACCCAGTGTAACTATGTCGGCAACGCGGATGAATGTTTTCTACCGTGGACTCGACAATCCCTTCGATATTGGAGGTGGCGGAATTCCAAAGGAAAACCTGGAATTGGAGATGACCAACGGTAAAGTGACCAAAAAAGGAGATACATTCGTAATTCGTCCTACTGAGCTCGACGAACAGGGGAAACGCACCAAAGTATCGGTGTATGCCAACATTGGCGGTTCACGAAAATTAGTAGGAACTACCGAATGGCGGGTAAAACAGGTTCCTCCGCCGGTGGCACAAATCGGTGGCAGATCGGGTGGAAGCATCCGCAAAGAAGTACTCGACATTCAAGACGGAATCATGGCTGTATTGGAAGATTTTGATTTCGACTATAAATTTAAAGTTACCCGTTTTAACATGCAGTTCTCGGGTGCCGGTGGTTACGTTGATGTTAAACCCGCAACTGGCAATCGTTTCACAGCCGAACAAAAAGACAGGATTAAAAGGTTACAACCTAATAGTGTGATTTATATTGATAATATTCAAGTAGTTGGAGACAATGGCGAAACCCGCGATTTGGATCCGATTTCATTCAAAATACAGTAGTTATGAAGAAGTTAATTGTATATGTTGGAGCAATTGCGTTCATGCTTGCATCCGCAACGACACAAAGTGGGGCGCAAATCGTAAACGGCGCTTATAAACGCACCGACGTTATCCAGAAAAAACCAATGCCGCTGCCCAGCGTTCGAGAGGCAGATGTTTTTTGGTCGCAAACGCTCTGGCGCGTCATCGACCTGCGCGAAAAAATGAATCAGATATTGTATTTTCCCTCCGTGGAGACAAACGGATATATAAATCTTATCACCTTGTTAATGAATGGGGTTGAAAACGGGCAAATTACGCCCTACGATGCCGGATTAGATGACGATTTCAAGGTGCCAATGTCCTTCGCACAGGTAAAAGCGTCGTTTGGAGCAACTGCATCCCAGGAAGAAAGAATCAATTTCGACACCGGTGAACGTGAAGTGGTTACTGTTACGGGCGAAGTCAGACCAACCGACATCAAACAATATATGGTGAAAGAAGAATGGTATTTCGATAAAGGAACTTCCACCTTGAATGTCCGCATCATCGGTATTTGCCCCATTCGCGAATTTGTGCGCGAAGGCGATGCAAGCGGGCAGGTACAACGCCAGAAATTATTTTGGGTGTATTATCCCGAAGCACGTCCGTTGTTGGCTACCAACCTGGTTCTTAACCCTTACAACCCGGCTCAGCAAATGACCTTTGACGATCTTTTCATTAAACGCTTTTTCAACGGCTATATAGTGGCTAAAGAGAATGTATATAACAATCGTCCGATCAGTGCGTATTTAAGCGGCAAAGAAGCAATGCTTGAATCGAAGAGCATTGAAAGCGAAATATTTAATTACGAACAAGATCTTTGGGAATACTAAGCAGGAAGAACACATCCTCTTCCCATCCCAATCAAGAATTGTAACGAATGAGAAAAGCAATCATATACTTGGGGTTGATCCTGGCGATGCTTTTCCATTCATGCCAAAAGACCAACACCTATTTACCCGGCAGGGAGGGGAAAAAAGAACAGTGGTTCGAACCCGTGCCCTACGGAATGGCTTACATTCAACGCGGTTCATTTCTGTTGGGTCCGTCCGATGAAGATTTGTCGCTAGCGTCCTCATCAAAACAAGTTACGGTAGAATCGTTTTGGATGGACGATACTGAAATCACTAACAACGAATACCGTCAGTTCGTTTATTGGGTGCGGGACTCCATTGCCCGAAAAATATTGGGTGAAACTTATACCGATTTTGCCATCCTTGTGGATGAGAACGATGTTCCTTTGCAAACCCCTCTCATTAACTGGAACGAAAGAATTAACTGGAAAGACCCCGACGTGCGGATGGCACTTGACCCGCTCTTTATCCCCGAAGAAGAGCGCTTCGCATTCGGAAAAGAAATTGATTCCCGGAAATTAATTTACGAGTATTACTGGATTGATTACAACCAGGCAGCCCAGCGAGCCAATAGTTACAATTTTGAGACTCAAAAATATGAGGGGACGGTTGTCAACAGCGAAGGCAACATCGTACCCGTGGAAAACCGAAGTTCGTTTTTGATGCACGAATCAGTACCAATTTACCCCGATACACTTTGCTGGATCCGCGATTTTGCTTATACCTATAACGAACCGTTTACGCTCAAATATTTCTCCCACTCCGGGTTCGATGATTATCCCGTGGTCGGCGTTTCATGGCATCAGGCCAACGCATTCTGTAATTGGCGAACTGGCTTGAAAACCATGACGTCGAAACGTACAAATGAAACTGCTGCACACGATTTCAGATTACCCACCGAAAGCGAATGGGAAATGGCAGCACGTGGCGGCTTGCAAAACAGCCTTTATCCATGGGGCGGTTACTACACCCGCAACAGCGAAGGTTGTTTTGTGGCCAATTTCAAACCCTTGCGCGGAAATTACGTTTCGGACAGTCCGAATACAACTGTTGCTATGAAAACCGGTGAGTTCGACCCAAATCCTTATGGTTTATACGATATGGCGGGAAACGTTGCCGAATGGACGAGCACTGCATTCTACGAAGCCGGCTACGACATTATCAACGACCTGAACCCCGACCTTAAATACAACGCCAAAGAAGACGACCCCCCGGTGATGAAAAGAAAAGTGGTACGCGGTGGTTCGTGGAAAGACATCGCTTATTTTCTCCAGACTTCTACACGAAGCTTTGAATACCAGGATACCACGAAATCCTACATTGGTTTCCGCTGCGTGCGCTCGTCGTTCAGGAACGATCTTCAAAACCGATAATCCGTCCTACACGTGGCAATAGAATTTTGGATTGAACCCAACTATTTTTAATAAATTTTATCACCTTCCCTTCGATCATTTGTTGAAGCTGCAAAGTAGTTTTCTTATGCTTGTCAAAAAAATCAGCTTCAAAAGAGAATTACCGGCATATTTTCAGTTTACAGTGAATGATTCTGCTCTCGGTCCGGGAGCCAGACTTTCTCGCATCGCGATGTGCCATTGGCATCTCTATGAGGCATTTGGCACAAAGGCCCTAATCTCTTATCCATCAAGTGGATTGTAACTACTGCACGGATAGAAATCCGGCAGCATTACAAACCAAAATTAGCAGGCACAAATATTCCTGATTAGCATATAAACGAGAGAGGCCAGTCCAGCGCCGACAACAGGTCCCAAAGAGGGTATCCAGGCATACTGCCAGTCTGTTTTATCTTTGTTTTTCATACGCAGAAACGCATAAACAATCCGCGGTCCCAGGTCGCGGGCAGGATTAATAGCATAGCCCGTTGTTCCACCCAAACTCATACCAATGGAGAAGACCACCAAAGACACAGGTAATGCCCCCAAAGCACCCATACCAACTTTAGCACTTCCCAGGCTTTCGTATTGCAATTGCGGTAAGGCAATGAGCAAAACGGCCAATATCAGCACAAAAGTACCCACCACCTCGGAAAAGAAATTGCTCTTATAGTTCCTGATGGCAGGAATCGTACAAAAACAAGCCTTTTTTGCTTCGGGTGCTTCGGTGATTTTAAAATGATCGTAAAAAAAGATATAAACCGTTGCAGCCCCAAGCATTGCACCCAGCATTTGCGCCAAAATAAAAGGCGCCACTTTAGCCCATTCAAACAAGCCGCTAAACGCCAAACCCAGGGTTACCGCAGGATTGAGGTGCGCCCCGCTGATGTCGGCGGTAATTAAAACACCAACAAACACGGCCATACCCCAACCTGCGGTAATTACTATCCACCCGGAATTAAAACTTTTTGTTCCCTTCAAAACCACGTTGGCCACTACTCCGTTCCCCAAAAGGATCAGAATGAATGTGCCCAAAAACTCTCCAAAAAATTCACTCATAATTATTCTGTTTAGTCTTTTAAAAAATAGTTGATTGCTATTGCTTCAAACGAAATTAATCCGGTTTGTTCCAGTTTTTGCTCAGTTCAACCGCCTTCTTCCAATTAATAATTGTTTTTTCAATTCCCGATTCCTTCTGTTGGGAAACAAATTTGCGGTCAACCTGCCACTGAACTTTTAATTCGTCGATATTTTTCCAGTAGGCAACGGCCAGGCCCGCAAAATAGGCCGCACCGAGCGCCGTGGTTTCGGTTACTTTTGGCCGAACTACATTTTTGCCAATGGCATTCGCCTGAATTTGCATCAGGAGATTATTCACCGCAGCGCCGCCATCAACGCGGAGTTCGTTAAGTTCGATCCCTGAATCCAAAACCATCGTGTCAATAACCTCCATAGATCGAAAAGCGATGGCTTCAAGTGCGGCGCGTGCAATGTGTGCTTTGCCCGTTCCACGTGTGAGCCCGATGATTGCCCCTGTGGCATACTGGTCCCAGTGCGGCGCACCTAAACCCACGAAGCCTTGCACGAAGGATACCCCGCCGTTGTTTTCAACTTCGGAGGCCAAAGCTTCAATTTCGGAAGAAGAACGGATAATTCCCAACTGGTCGCGCAGCCACTGGACTACTGCTCCGCCGATAAAAATACTGCCTTCGATGGCATAGGTTACCTCGTTGCCGATTTGCCAGCCGATAGTAGTAAGTAATTTGTTTTTGGATGCTACAGGTTTATTCCCGGTGTTCATTACTACGAAGCAGCCAGTGCCATAGGTATTTTTTACCATCCCTTTTTCGGTACACATTTGTCCGAACAAGGCAGCTTGCTGATCGCCTGCAATTCCGGCGATTGGAATTTCCTCACCAAACCATTCCGATAAAGTGTAACCGTACAGCAAACTGCTGGGTTTTACTTCAGGCAACATCGCCGATGGAATATCAAAAATCGATAGTAGTTCTTCATCCCATTGCAGGGTGTTAATATTGAATAGCAAAGTCCGGCTGGCGTTCGATACGTCGGTAATATGAAGTTTGCCACCAGTGAGTTTCCACACTAACCAGGTATCCACCGTGCCAAAGAGAAGTTTTCCGGCTGTTGCTTTTTCACGCGCACCTTCGACGTTATCCAGAATCCACTTAATTTTAGTAGCGGAAAAATAGGCATCAATTACTAACCCGGTTTTAGCCGCGAGCAACTTTTCGAGCCCTCTTCCTTTAAGTTCGTCACAAAATCCGGCGGTGCGCCTGTCTTGCCAAACAATGGCATTGTAAACCGGTTCTCCGGTTTCACGATCCCACACAATGGTAGTTTCGCGCTGGTTGGTAATCCCGATTCCTGCAATTTGCGAAGGTTCAACCTTTTGTTGCAGCATTACTTCGCGGGCAACTTTTAACAGGGTTTCCCAGATCAGTTTCGGGTTGTGCTCCACCCATGCTGGTTGCGGATAAATTTGTTCAAACTCTTGTTGTGCGGAAGCAACGATTTCACCGGAATGATTAAAAAGAATTGCCCGATTGCTGGTAGTTCCCGAATCGAGCGAAAGAATATATTTTTCCATTTTATTGGTTTGATAAGTGATTTATTTTAGATTTTTCATTTTCATCAAATATAAGAACACAAAACATAAGATGAAACAAAGTGGTAACAATTTTGGCAGAATAGCTCATCCGGGAAAATGTTTTTAAATTTGCTGCCCGAAACAATAATCATGAATATAAAAACGAATAAAGTTGCAGTGATCGGCAGCGGAAGCTGGGCGACTGCATTATCGAAAATACTGTTGGAAAACGTGAAGCACATCAATTGGTTCTTTCGCAAGCCGGAAACCATTGAGCTTTTTGAAAGAAACGGATACAATCCGCGATACTTACCCGGCATTGAATTCGATACCAACCGCATCAGTTTTTACAGCGACATTAACGAGATTGCAGAAGAATCGGACATCTTGGTTTTGGC
>CAJDWI010000011.1_pt1 | contig 13006 bp, 8 predicted proteins | sample 7391561 | NCBI WGS metagenome assembly CAJDWI01 (sample SAMEA7055724, study PRJEB34461) | soil metagenome | biome: terrestrial ecosystem; feature: Peninsula; material: soil | place: Antarctica | collected 2016 | reverse complement strand
GGGTCTATCTCGAAGAATGCAGGTAAGTGATTTAGGACATTCTGAAAGGCTTCGATGCTGTTTTCCGGGAAATTATTTTCACGTCCGCCCCGGTGTGCACTAATCAATATTGTTCCGTCTGCTTTGTAGCCGAAATAATCCTGCAACTGCGTGGTATTTTCAAAGTTCAAAAAGTGTGACCCAGTTTTTTGGGCTTTCCCATCGAACTGCATCAGGACCAAGACACAAAGGCTTACTATTAGTGCAACTTTTACATATACATCTTTAAACATGGTATTTCCCTTTTACTAATTTTATTGAAACATTGGCGTTACAAAATACACAAAATAAAAAAGCACTTGAAACAAGTGCCTTTTTATTCTGTTATTTTCGAGCCGGATTAAATCCAGCGTACATATCTAAAATCCTGCCTGTGCGGCAAGTGTTCATTTTTTGGATAGATGCGAAAACCATAATTGAATGATCCCGGATGATTGGGATGTAAAAAGTGCTTATAGCAACAGGTTGTTCCTTTACACTCTTCTGGTGTGAAATTCACAATCTCTACAATCGCCCGGGGTTCATCCACATGGTTTTCGGCAATAACGAGTTCAACACCGATTTCGCTGCAGGACAAGCCTTTTAAATCGAGCGTAATGCTAACCGGGTATTCCTGCCCAATTTTCATTTTATTCGTAATTCCATCCGAAAAATCCATGCCTGTCACCTCGATTTGATCCCAAACAGAGCTCACTTTGAATTTCCATTCAGCAAGTTCTTTGGCAAGTTTAAAGTTGTCGGCAATTATCCCTTTCGAACGTTCAAACTGTGGATTGTAGTAACGATCCTGATAATCGCGGATCATTCGTCCGGTAGTGAAATTGGGTGCAACGTTAGCTATCGTGTTTTTAACAAAGCCTACCCATTTTTCGGGTACGTTGTCGTTGTTCCGATTGTAGAAAGCCGGCACAATTTCGTTTTCCAATATGTTGTAAATAGTTTCTGCGTCAAGTTCGTCCTGAAAATCCTGCACATCATAGGCCCTTTCGGCAGGCAATGCCCAGCCGGCGTTTTTCTTGTAACCTTCTACCCACCAGCCATCGAGTACCGAAAAATGCAGGGTGCCGTTCATCACCCCTTTTTCACCACTTGTCCCTGAAGCTTCCAGAGGACGGGTAGGAGTGTTCAACCAGACATCTACTCCTTGCAAGAGTTTTTTAGCGAGGTTGATATCGTAGTTTTGAACGAATAAAATCTTTCCTCTGAATTCCGGGCGTTTCGAAACTTCCACGATACTTTTAATCAAGTCCTGACCGGCTTTGTCGGCAGGATGCGCTTTTCCTGCAAAAATAAATTGTACAGGCTTATCAGGGTTATTTACAATTGCGGCTAAACGCTCCAAATTTCGGAACAGCAAATAACCACGTTTATAGGTGGCGAAACGTCGTGCAAACCCAATGGTCAGTGCGTTCGGGTCTAATTTTCCAATTACTTCGGTAATTAATTTCGGATTTTCGTGTCGTTTGATCCAGCTGTCGGAGAAACGAACTTTGATATAATCAATCAGGTTCACCCGGAGGTTTTTACGCAACTCCCAGATTTCCTGATCGGGAACGTTATAGATGTTTTTCCAGACATCGAAATTCAACTGATTGGCAGGGAACCCCTCGCCAAAATATTTTTGATGAATGTTTTTCCATTCGGGTGCAATCCAGGTTGGATAATGAACTCCATTGGTAACGTAACCGATTGCCAACTCTTCTTCCATATATCCCGGATATAAATGGCGCAAAACCTGTTTGCTCACATCGCCGTGTAACATGCTTACCCCGTTTATGCCCTGTGAAAGGTTGCTGGCAAGGTAGCTCATGTTAAAATGGTCTTCACTGGAGTTAATCTTCCCTAACAATTCAAATTCTTCCCAGGATAACCCGATTTTGGGGGGGTAATGGCCCATAAAATAATGGAACATATCGTTATGAAACGAATCATGTCCGGCTGGCACAGGAGTATGTGTAGTAAAAACGGTTGACGAACGCACCACTTCTTTTGCTTCCGCAAAGGTTAACTGCTCGTTTTTAGTCAAATCCGATAGCCTTTCGAGGCCAATAAAAGCGGCATGCCCTTCGTTGCAATGATAAACATCGGAATTATAACCCAATTTGTTCAATGCCCGGATTCCACCGAGACCGAGGAGCATTTCCTGCTTGAGCCGGTTTTCGTTGTCGCCGCCATAGAGGTGGTGTGTTACCGAACGGTCCTGGTCCTGGTTATCGGGATGGTCCGCATCAAGCAAATACAATTTTACACTGCCGACTTTCACTTCCCATAATCTTCCAATCATTTTTCTATCCGGGAAATCGATCACTACCTCAATCCATTTTCCTTCTTTGTCCACTGCCGGTTGAACCGGTATCCTGGAGAAGTGCTGAGCCTCGTAAGTAGCCATTTGTTCGCCGTGCAAATTCAGTACTTGTTTGAAGTATCCGTATCGGTACAAAAGCCCTACGGCCACTAAATCCACTTTGCTATCGCTGGCTTCTTTCAAATAGTCGCCGGCTAACATGCCCAGACCTCCTGAGAAAATCTTAAGACTGTCGTGCAAGCCATATTCCATGCTGAAATAGGCAATTTGCGGACTCTCCAACTCTTTTCTTTCTTCTAAATATTGATGAAGAAGCTGGCTGACGTGGTGCATTTTGCTAACGAAATGTTCATCTTTTTCCAAGGCAAGGAAGCGTTTGTAGCTGACCTCTTCGAGCAGAACCACAGGGTTGTGCTCACACCTTACCCAAATTTTAGGATCGATATATTCAAATAATTCGCGTGCTTCGTTATTCCAGGCCCACCAAAGATTACGCGATAATTCGCGCAGGGGTGCAAGACTGGCGGGCAAATTAGATTCAACAATTATTTTTTTCCAAATCGTGTTCTCAACAACGGGGTTTTTAATGTATCTTACTCCTTCTAACTTTGCTTCTGACTTCATATTACGTTTTTCAAATTTATTCTATTTAATTTCCACATTCGTTTGGGCGTGCAAAAATACACTTTCCAATCAATATCCCAACCGGTTTAATTCTTAATCAGGCATTGATTGGCAATGAAATAACATAGGCTATTGGGGAATTTATGTTTTTAAGAAGGTGTTATTTTTCTTTTTATGGCTTTTCTGAAGTTGCAGTATCGTGGTCTCCAATTTTCTTATTTTTTCTTCTTTTTCATCGATTAATGTATGCAGGGTAGCAATTTCCTGCTCTACCTCATTTTCGGGAACGAAGGAATTCAGCCTTATTTTGAAATCGCTCAGCACGTTCATGTAGTTTATAAATGCTTCGTAAGGCGTATCGAAGGGATTAAAATGCCGGTGAACTTCGCCGTCAGAAAAATATTTGGTTGACATGTAATAAAAATGGTCACTCACCTGCAGGTAATTCCAGTCTCTTTTTAAGTCTTCGTCGTTGCATTGTTTCATCCGGTGGCGCAGGTTATAGAGTTTTTTAAATGCTTCTTTTTGCATTCCGTTACCTAACCATGCGGTTAAATCACGTTCTTCATCGGCCCATGAAATCGGGTTGGGCACCTGCACTGCCGAAACAGGCTGCAATTCGTCAATCACTTCTGATGGAGTAGAGAATTTTAATTCGGGGCTTTTAATTATTGCTTCGGGAAGCCTTTTTAGAAATTCAAAGATGCCGCTCTCCTTTGGCTGGCGCTCACCAAGCGACTCGTAACTTAAAAATAAGTTTAATACCTCGTCCTTTTTATTGGTATTTTCCAACCATGACACAAATTTTTCTGCGGTTAGAGGATGTTCCGGCCAATTGGTATCCGAAAAGCGGAATGAAATGTCGTCGCTGAATTTAAAGTTGCGCATCAGTACTTTTAACCGGGGGTTGATTGCATTAACATAAAGATAGTTGGGACTTTTCCACCCCAGTACGTGTTTAGCCCCTTCGGTAAGTATTCCGCTATAGCCCATATCGGCAACCTGCGCGCCTATTTCGTCGGAATATATCATTTCGGTGTTCCTGAAAACCCGTGGTTTAAGCCCAAAAAGTTCCAGAATTTTTTGGTCGTGAAGTTTCACCTGTTCCTCAAAAATATCTTTGTCTTTTAGCGAAGAGAGTGAATGTGAATAGGTTTCTGAAAGAAATTCTACACAGCCGGTTGCTGCCAATTTCCGAAACGACTCAATTACTTCCGGGGCGTACAAAACGAACTGTTCCATTGCCAGTCCGGTGATGGAAAACGAAACTTTAAATTTACCCTCCAGTTTGTTAATCAATTCAAGCAAAAGCTTGTTGGTAGGCAAATAACTTTTTAGTGAAACATTCTGTAATATCGATTCATTGGCATAGTCGTCGTAATAATAATGGTCGTTTCCAATATCAAAAAAGTGATATTTGCGGTGCCTGAATGGCTGGTGAACCTGAAAAAACAAACATACTGATTTCATCCTGATTTATTTTTGGGTTAATGGCTCAATGCCTTTTTATAAACATCCTTTACTTTTTGTGCTGAATTTACCCACTTGAAACTTTTCACTTCGGTCTTGCCTTCTTTTTTAAAATATTCGGAAAGAGCAGTATAATTAAGCAGTCCATAAATTGAATCAGCCATAGCAAATATATCCCAGAAATCGATTTTTATGGCATTCTCAAGGATTTCGGAAACGCCGGATTGGTTCGAAATAATTACCGGCACTTTCGACTGCATTGCTTCCAAGGGAACGATTCCAAAAGGTTCGGACACGGACGGCATCACAAAAACATCGGTTAGCCGAAACATGCGAGTAACATCGTCGCCTTGAAGGAATCCGGTGAAATGGAAATGATCGGCGATGCCCAATTCGGCCACACGGTCGATCATTGAATTTAACAAGTCGCCGCTGCCGGCCATAACAAAGCGCACATTGTTCATTTTTTTGAGCACCAGGCTGGCCGCTTCAATAAAGTACTCAGGGCCTTTTTGCAGGGTGATCCTTCCCAAAAAGGTGACAATCTTTTCGTCGATGCCTTTAGATATGGGTAGATGTTTTTTTCCTTTGGCAGGGTGGTCAACGGCATTGTGCACTACGGTAACCTTTTCCGGATCGATACCATATTTTTCCACCACTGTGTTTTTCGTTAAACTACTAACGGCAATAATTTGGTCAGCCGTTTCCATTCCTTCGCGCTCCATGGCATATACGCGTGGATTTACATTTCCTCCACTGCGATCGAAATCGGTGGCATGAACATGAATGACCAGCGGCTTTCCGGAGGCCCGCTTAGCGGCAATTCCGGCAGGATAGGCCAACCAATCGTGAGCATGAATGATGTCGAAGCTGTTTCGGCGTGCAATTATTTCTGCAACCAATGCATAATTTCGAATTTCTTCCAGTAAACCGGGGCCATATCCACCGCAAAAATCTATTTTCAAGCCATCAACGGTGCCAACAAAACGTGTCCCTTTCAAGTATTTCGTTCGCTTCAGTTTCCAAAATTCCTCTTCTCCAACGTATGGTATAATTTGCGAATCGACTTCGTAATAATCAATTTTTTTTTGTGGATTTTCAAATTCTATTTCTTTCTGTGTAACAGCGACGTTGTTGGCACCAACTAATTGAATGGATGTTGGATCTTCGTCTCCGAATGCTTTGGGCACCACAAAAGTAACCTCCATATCCTGCAATTCCGCCAGTCCTTTGGTAAGTCCAAAACAAGCGGTGCCAAGCCCACCCGAAATGTGAGGCGGAAATTCCCATCCAAACATCAAAATTCTCATAACCCTATAATTTATTCTTTAAAATTTTGCACCAATTTGGTAGCATAAACTACAGCAGCTACGCTCCACGCTTGCGAAATGGCACCTTTAGCACGGTGGGGCGGATTGCCGTTGTAGAGTTCCGACATGGCGCCGATGCAATGTTCCGTCATATCGTCTTCAAAATCTTCCATTAGTTGCTTTACAAAAGGCAAACCTGCTTTTTTGTGAATTTTCAGATAAGCTTCCACAAAAAACTGAATCAGCCATGGCCACACTGCCCCTTGATGAACGGCAAGCTCGCGTTCGTTTGGGTTGCCTTGCACATTCCCTCTGAAGCGGATATGGTCGGGCGAGAGCGTGCGTAAACCCCGTTTGGTGAGCAAATCTTTTTTGGCCACACGTAGCACCGATTGTTGCTGCTCTTTTGAGAGTGGAGAATAATCCATGGCGACGGCAATCACCATATTTGGGCGAACCGACCAGTCGGGCATTCCGTTTCTAACTACATCGGCCAAATGCTCGTGTCCTTCGTGCCAAAAGGTTTTCAGAAATGCTTCGCCCACTTTTTTCACCATATCCTTCCAATTCTTAACAAACTCGGAGTCACCTGCCAAACCGGCTAATTCTAATGAAAAGCAGATCGCGTTATACCAAAGTGCGTTGATTTCCACCGGAAACCCGGCACGTTGCACGACGGGGTTACCTTCAACCATGGAATTCATCCAGGTTAAAGGAGTATTCTCTTTTTCTGCAAAAACCAGCCCTTCGCGAGAGGTACCCACATATTTTAACTTAGAGGTTTTGTAGGCATTCAGAATTTCTTTTATGGCACTACCATACTGGCTCCACAACTCTTTGGCCTGGCCAAGTTTTTTAAAATACTGCATGATATCCCAAATGAACCAAAGCGGTGCGTCGGCAGCGTTATAAGTCGGCGTCTTTTGATTGATGCTATCGGGGAAAAAACCGTTTTTTAGGTGACCTAAATAGGTGTCAAGCACGTTTTTGCAACTGTTGAAATCTTCAAATGAAGAACACAAACCGGGCAAAGCTACAAAGGTTTGCCGCGTGATGCTGTCGTACCAGGGGAAACCTGCAATGATGTCCGTACCGGTTTTACCATGAAAGATAAATTGTTCCGATGCATATTCAAGTGAATTCAAAAAGGTTACTCTTTCTCTTCGTTTGCTTGTTTCTTTGATAAAATGCTTTTTTAACGAAGCCGGCTTAGTTTCTGTTGTGCCTGCCGCAAAAACAATGGTTTCACCTTTTTTTATGGGTATTTCAAAGTATCCGGGCACAAATAAATCTTCTAAAAAATCGTATCCCCGGTTGAGTTCTTTCAGATATTCAATATTATAATACCAGTCGGGCACCGGAATAAATTCAACTTTTTTGTTGAACTGCATGAAAAGATTGGGAAACCCGTCGTACAGTTTCATGCTGATGCCATTTGCCGCCACTTTGTATTTGGTGTTGGCAAACATATTTGCTTTTCCCAGATCGTGTATGCTGCGGAAGGCAAGAAAGGGCTTAAAACGCAGAATGGTTGAGGTTTGTGAATCTTCAAGCTTATAACGGATCAGCACCTGATCTTCATTCTCCGAAAGTAACCTCTCTTTAGTGAAAACTGCGTTTCCAATACGATAGGTAAATTTTGGTATTTGGTTGAATTCTACATTCTGAAGGTATCTGTGCCCCTTTGGTTCATAAACACCGCCTTGATAGCCGTGAATACCGAGGTTGAATTCGGTGCCGCCCTGAACAATCGTTTCGTCAAAGGAGGAGAGCAAAACGTGTTTTCCACCTCCGAGGTTTGGGATTGGACAAACCAGTAAACCATGGTATTTGCGCGTGTTGCAACCACTTAGGGTAGTACTTAGGTACGCACATGTTTTGTTTGTTCTCAGAATCTCCTTGTTTAAGGAGTATTCCAGATTAATTAGTTGTTCCTTGTCGAATTTAAGATATCCCATAGCTGTCAGAATTAAAAGGTAAAGTTAAGTGCAATCAGGAAATAAGTGTTTATCGGTTTTTATAAAAATAATTAAAATTTATTCAATAAAGATCATACGGTCATAAATTAGGGTTGTAATTTCTCTAAAAAATAGAGTTTCTCCTCCCGCATATCCAATCCTTTGAATTTTTTCTCCATAGTTTTTATCTTTTCTAAAGTCATTTTCAAAAAATTCTGGTAAGCCAAAATATTTTTACCGGATTGGCGATGATTCTTAGCTTTTACAATCTTTCCAACTTCTTTTGCAGCTATCCGGCTTTCCTCGTCTATAAAAGTAGCTACAAATTTATCCCATATATAGTTCACAGCAAGGTCCGAAATGTGCAACATATCATCGGCATAAAAACGATAATCACGCAATTCGTCCATCATAATTTCGTAGGAGGGGAAATACGCACAAGAGTCGTTGCCGACCTTCTTAATTATTTCGTCGATAGCTAAAAGTAAGGTTGCTTTGCTGCGCTGGTTCTCAATGGCTCCGTCTTTCCAATGGCGGACGGGACTAACCGTAAATATCACTTTGAGCGTAGGGTTTCCTTTTTTGATTTCATCTAAAAGCAAAAGGTAATCGTTCACAATTTCAGTCACCGATAAGCGCAAGCGTTGAAATTCATTGTCCGGAATTTTATGGCAGTTGGAAACTGGCTGTCCTGTTTCTTTCCATTTATAAATCCATGCCGTTCCAAAAGTAATGAAGAGAAAATCGGCCTTTTTCAATAATTCTGATGACGATTTTATCCGACTGTTTATGGCGTCTAAAGTTTCTGTTTGAGTTGGAAAAGAAAAACGTCCGTGGTGCGAAAAACTGTAAAATAAACCATCGTGATGCAACAGATCATTATTTTCAAAATATTTGTTTTGAAGTAAGATTCGCAGTCCGTTAGCCACCGAAACCGGATTGTACAGAATGCCAAAAGGGTTTACATCGACTTTATATTTTAAAGCCGCCATTTTGTTCCCGATGCTTTCGGTGAAACAGGAGCCGATAAACAGGTTCGTTTTGGAATATCCTGTTTCCCATTTCATTTTCGGGATATCAACCGTCGTATGAAATTGGAAACTGCTCATTTATCTCACTTTTGGGATGTCGATTTTCTTTAAAACCAAAGCTGTACGCGCCGGCAGATACAATTTTAGATAGTGCTGACTGCTAATTCCTGCACTGGGCAAGGTATAGTAACTAATTTCCTCATCCACTAAATCGTTGCCGCCAAATCGGCCGGAATCGGTGTTCAATACCACTTTGTATTTCCCGGCTCCAAGCGGAATTCCGTAATCAGTGAAAGATTTGGCCGGGTTGAAATTGAAAACGAACAAGAACAGTCCCCGGTGATAGGCCAGCACATTGTCCGGCTTATTTTCTACCACAAAATCGACCGTAGGAATGGTGAGTAGTTTGTTTTCGGTGATGAGTTGAATCATCTCTTTATCGAAATCGTAGAGCCAATGATATTTTAGATCGGGGTTATCGGCAAGGCTCCACAAACGACGACAATGTTTGTACGACCAGTTGTTTCCCTGGCGTGGGAAATCGATCCATTCGGGATGGCCGAATTCGTTGCCCATAAAATTGAGGTATGCGCCGCCCGCCGTTGAAGCGGTTATCAGACGAATCATTTTGTGAAGGGCAATACCCCGGTCAACAATCATGTTCGGCTGGTCTTTGCGCATGCTAAAATACATTTCCTTGTCGATGAGGCGAAAAATAATGGTTTTATCGCCCACAAGCGCCTGGTCGTGCGATTCGGCGTAGCTTACTACCTTTTCGTCTAAGCGTTTCGAAGTAAGTTGGTAGAAGATTTGCCCCATGTCCCAGTCGTTGTCGGCTTTTTCTTTTATCAGTTTAATCCAGAAATCGGGTACACCCATCGCCATCCTGAAATCGAATCCGAGGCCACCAATCTCAATTGGTGCAGCCAACCCAGGCATTCCGCTAACATCTTCGGCGACTGACAACGATTTAGGTCTTACCTGTTTCATAAGCTTATTGGCCAGCCTGAAATAGGTGGTGGCTTCGCTGTCCACATTCGACCCAAAATAATCGCTATAGTTGGTGAAAGCTTTTTCCAGACCGTGGTCGAAATACAACATGCTGGTAACGCCGTCAAAACGGAATCCGTCAATTTTATATTCTTCTAACCAATATTTGATATTGGAAAGAAGAAAGTGCAGCACCTCGTTTTTTCCGTAGTTGAAGCAGTAGGAATCCCAGGCCGGATGTTCTCCTTTTGCGCCTTCGTGAAAGAACTGAAAACGAGTTCCGTCATAATTTCCCAGCCCTTCGTTTTCGTTTTTTACGGCGTGTGAATGCACTAAGTCGATGATAACTGCAATATCCAAAGCATGTGCTTCGTCAACTAACTGTTTTAATTCTTCGGGCGTTCCAAAGCGGGATGAAGCGGCAAAAAAGCTGGAAACGTGATAACCAAAACTGCCGTAATACGGGTGTTCAGGAATGGCCATTAACTGAACGGTGTTGTATCCGTTGGCTTTTATGCGCGGGAGCATTTCGGTGCGAAACTCGTTGTAAGTATGCACACGTTCTTCCTCACCTGCCATGCCAACGTGCGCTTCGTAAATTAATGGTGGCTCGTCATTTCTTTGAAAATCGGAAAATTTCCATTGGTAGGTTTCAGCCGGTGCCCAAACCTGTGCATTGAAAATATGGGTCGAAGAATCCTGCACTACACGTTTTGCCCATGCCGGAATGCGTTTTCCGTAATTAATGGCCCAATGCACCGATAGCGCATATAAATCGCCATGATGCAATGCATTTTCGGGAAGCTGTAATTCCCAAACGCCATTTTCCATACCTTTAAATTCGAACTGCGGTTCTTCCTTCCAGTCGTTAAAACTGCCATATAAGTAGATGTGTGTTGCATTGGGTGCCCACTCACGGATTACCCAGCCCGTTCCGGTTTTATGCAGGCCAAAATAGAGGTGTCCGGTAGCAAAATCAGCCAGCGTCTGTCCGTTTGTCAATTCCTTTTCTTTTGCATCGGCTTGTTTAATCCGTTCTGAAATGATGCTGACAAAAGGTTCTAGCCACTTATCGTCCTGCACTAGTTTTGGGATTTTATTTTTCATAAATTTTTTCTTTAAAGATAAGTAAACACAGTTAAGTTTGGCGGGAATTGAAAAAAAGAGTGAAAAATTATTAGTCGTCGGAATTTGAATAAGCGTGTTAATGTTGCCAGCTACGAATTTTAGGATTGCTTTTGACATTGTTCGGTCTGCGGCGCTGACAAGTCAGGGAAGTATAATCATTTAGGAAGTAGCCTCTAATTCCATTTTGATTGTTTAATCGTTGAACAGGAGTGCTATGAAGGAAGTGATAGCTACTTGTTAATTGTTGAACAGGAAAAATTGCTGTATCAGATTCAGAAAATGTAATCCGTTTCTGAAATGGTGGTGCAGCTTTGCCCTAATTGTATGGACCAACGTCTCCTTTTATCTCAGATTTAAAAACGTTTCAGCATTCTTATAATATACCTTGTCAATAACTCCTCGCGGCAATTGCAGTCCTTTCACTTCTCTACCACCAACATCTGCAACGGCAATAACACTATCGGTTGCCAGAAAAAGCCAATGATCGGTCCATGTGCTACGGAGTCCTTCAACGATATCTGTATAATTCGTGTTCTTTCCATCAAGAGTCACATCGGTAGCGTACATAATGCGGTCTTGGTATTTGATCATAAAATCCCGGACTTTTTCACGTTCGGCAAGCGACTGGAATTGCAAGTGAATCAGTCTTGCCGCCATGTCGATATTGAAATTAGGAAATTGATCCAGCCGTTTGGCAATCTCGTCTACGCTCCATTCCAGACTTCCCAAATGGGCGCCGGCATGATTAAGATCGGGATACTTTTTTAACAAATTGTCACGTATATCAATCTGGTCTTCATAAGAAGGTGCTTCGGGTTGCAAGTACATGTGGTATTCGGGATGCCTTTCATAATACCTGCGGTCGTTGTCAAGTACATGTGGTATTCGGGATGCCTTTCATAATACCTGCGGTCGTTGTCAACAGTCATCTCGTTTAGAGGAAGCCAGCAGTTTTTGGGCTCGCCAAGGTGGGTTAGAAGCGGGATGTTGTTTTTTTCGAGGTAATCAAAAATCATATTAAATGCGGGATCGTCTGCCATTACAAAACGGTCGGTGGTATCCTTCAACACCATTCCAATGTTTTTCCATATTTTAATCCCCGATGCCCCTTCTGCCATACATTTTTTAATCTGAGCTATAGTTTGTTGGCCAAAATCGGCATTGTTGAAGCTATCCACTGAAAAAGTTCCCAGAAAAGCGAACTTGTTCGGGTACTGTCGTTTGATCGCGGTCGTGATTTCTAACTGTTTATTGATCGGCATCCCGGCATCGACATTGGGCGAGATCAAACTAAAATTCAACGAATCGGCAAATTGAAGGTATCGGATGTCAGGTGTATCGTAATGAAAATGCGCATCAATCTTGGCCACTTTTCCGAAATCGGAAGCTGAATAATACCCGTCCGGTTTATTGTTGCAGCCCATAAAAAGGAATAATGCTATAATTAATGTGTAGAATTTGATCTATTTTGGTAAACAACACCAACCTACCGTGAAACTGAAAGAATAATTTCTTGAAAGAACCAACTTCTTTTATTCACAAATTGAAAGGCGATATTAAGTTATTATCGTTTATGACTGAACAAAAGTAACAAACTCCCTTGAGAAATAACGTGTAGTTTCATTTTAATCCTACTCACAGCATGAAGTTGAATTAAATAATGGAGTAAAGGTCACTCCTTTATTCATAGTATGACTTTGAGTCGTACTATGAAGGAAAAAATCTGCCGAATTCTGTCCTCCGACTTCCGTCTTCCTCACTCATACACCAACTCCACGTTATCAACCCAAAAAACCGATTCGGGAGAGCCGATGTAATCCACGCCTTTGTAGCTTGAGGTGAAATATAAAATCATGTGGGTTGGCTTTTCGCCAATTTTTCCCCAGCCGGTTTCCACTAAAGGGACCATTTTGCTTTTTGAGTTTTTTACGAAAACTTCGGCCACCTGAGGAATCAGCCCCATTGTTTTTGCATCGTAATCGGGTCGATGTGTGATGTCGCCATAAGTAACCGGGAATTCCCGATCGTTTATCCAATTTTTTTGAATACCTGTAAAAAACTCACGCGAACCGCCAATCCGTGTGGCAAAAACATTTCCGTCTTTGTCTTCCCAGCGTTTTTGCAGAATGAGGCAAAACTCGGCTTTATCGT
>CAJDWI010000021.1_pt1 | contig 13101 bp, 10 predicted proteins | sample 7391561 | NCBI WGS metagenome assembly CAJDWI01 (sample SAMEA7055724, study PRJEB34461) | soil metagenome | biome: terrestrial ecosystem; feature: Peninsula; material: soil | place: Antarctica | collected 2016 | reverse complement strand
GAAGAAAGCTATCCACAAACCCGGATTGACGAAATAGGAACACTAATGGCTCAACTTTCAGCGGATCAAAAGGCTTATGAAGATGCTGTTAAAATTGGCGATCGCGAGTTTAAAGCGGAAAAATTAGATGCCGCTAAAACCGCTTTCAACACGGCACAACAGGCCAAAGCTGACGAAAGCTATCCGGTTGAAATGATTGCAAAAATCGATTCGATTGTGGAAATCCGCGACCGTTTGGCTGCTGAAACCGAAGCTGAACGCATCCGTTTGGAGCAGGAAGCTGCTGCTGCCGAAGCAGCCCGACTTGCCGCCATTCAGGCTGAAAAAGACAAAAACTATTCGGAAGCAATTGCCAAAGCCGATAATTTATTCGATACCCAAGAATACGAAAATGCGCGGAATGAATATCGTGTTGCACTGAATGTGAAACCCGGAGAAACTTACCCGCAAACTCGCATTGACGAAATTGGAACACTAATGGCTCAACTTTCTGCCGCTCAAAAAGCTTACGAAGATGCCGTGAAAATTGGCGACCGCGAGTTTAAAGCTGAGAAATTCGATGCTGCAAAAACCGCGTTCAATACGGCGAAACAGGCTAAAGCCGACGAAAGCTACCCGGTTGAAATGATTGCAAAAATCGATTCGATTGTGGAAACCCACGCCCGTTTGGCTGCCGAATCCGAAGCTGAACGTATCCGTTTGGAGCAGGAAGCTGCTGCCGCTGAAACTGCACGTCTTGCTGCTATTCAGGCTGAAAAAGACAAAAACTATTCGGAAGCAATTGCCAAAGCCGATAATTTATTCGATACTAAAGAATATGAAAATGCGCGAAATGAATATCGTGTTGCGTTGAATGTGAAACCGGAAGAAACTTATCCGCAAACCAGGATTGATGAAATAGGAACACTAATGGCTCAACTTTCAGCGGCTCAAAAAGCCTACGAAGATGCTGTAAAAATTGGTGACCGCGAATTTAAAGCTGAAAAATTTGATGCTGCAAAAACTGCTTTCAACTCGGCAAAACAGGCCAAAGCTGACGAAAGCTATCCGGTTGAAATGATTTTAAAAATCGATTCGATAGTGGAAACTCGCGCCCGTTTGGCTGCCGAATCCGAAGCTGAACGTATCCGTTTGGAGCAGGAAACTGCTGACGCCGAAGCTGCCCGCCTTGCTGCCATTCAGGCTGAAAAAGACAAAAACTATTCGGAAGCAATTACCAAAGCCGACAATTTATTCGATTCCAAAGAATACGAGAATTCCCGCAATGAATATCGTGTTGCATTGAATGTGAAGCCTGAAGAAAGCTATCCGCAAACCCGGATTGACGAAATCGGGAAATTATTGGCTGATTTGGTAGCCGCAAAAAAAGAGCAGGAGTCGCTGGACAAAAACTATCTGAGTTTGATTCTACAAGCCGACCGCTTTTTTACGGCTAAAAACTTTGAGCAATCAAAAGATAAATACAACGAAGCTTTGGTTTTGAAATCGGAAGAGACGTACCCAAAAGAGCGAATTACCGAAATTGACCGGCTTTTAGACCAGCAAGCGTTGGATGAAAAATACCGGACGATTATTGTGGCTGCCGATGCCTTTTTCAAAACGGAAAAATATTTACAGGCAAAAACAGAATATGAAAATGCACTGCTTGTGAAGCCAGCAGAACAATATCCAAAATCACAGATCAGCAAAATCGACGATATATTGGCGAAAGAGCAACAACGAATTTCAGCCGAAAAACAAGCTGCCGAAGATTTGCAACGCCGTAGCAACGAAATTGCAAAAATAACAGAGGAAATTGCTTCTCGCGGGGTTGAAAGTGAGGCAGAATTGAACGTGCTTTACAACGAATTGATAAAACAAGCCGATGCACTTTTCGACACGAAATTATACAATGTTTCGCGCGGATGGTACTACAAAGCATGGGATGTGAAGCCTAAAGAGAAATACCCGCCGCAGCGCATCAACGAAATTAACCGCTTAGTGGGTGGTTTACTGTCGAGCCAATTGGACCGCGATTATCAAAAGTATGTTGATTTGGCCGATTCCACATTCCGCGAAAACCAATACGCTCTGGCCCGCGGCTGGTACAACCGTGCGTTGGGAGTGAAAGGCAATGAAAAATATCCGAAAGACCAACTGGCAGAAATCGAAAAGAAAATTGCCGAACGCTTGGCCGGACAGTCGGGCAGGCAATTCGACATTAATGTGGAAAAAGCTTCAGCAGCACTTGAAGCTAAAAACTACAACGTAGCCCGTTTCTGGTTTAAAAAGGCACTGGAACTGCGCCCTAATGATGCCGATGTAAATGAAAAATTACAGGAGATTAGTGATGCTTTGAAATAATCGGGTATTAATGTTCAACCGCATTCAACATCGCCCTTCTTTTTTTTATCAGATCTTCTAATTCAATCACCATGTCGGGGTTAACTTGTTTTGCCATTTCAACGACGTATCGTTCCGTTTCGTCGATGTATTGGGCTATTTTTTTATCGGTAAATATACTTCGGTTAATGTCGGTGAGGTTACTGATCCGGTCTGCTACTTTTAGGATTTTTGCATTTCTCGAACCTGTTTCCAAAATCCGTTTTAAATACTCTGCTTTTGTTTCATTTACATCTTTGGTCACCTCTAAAACCAGTTGCGTAACCATTTCTCCATCGGAATCCAGGTTGTCAATGGTTGATCTGTCGGTGTCAGGAATGTCTTCGAAAAGGTCGTGCAGCAACGATGCTTTCAGCAAAATGGAATTGGAAAAATATTTGTAATCCATTAGAATGCCTAACGTGGCAAAAGCGTGCCGGAACTGATTTCCTCCCACGTGACGTGGATTACCAATTAGCGCGGTAGCTTTAACCAGATACGGGGCTAAAACCAGTGATCGAAGTCTGTCTTCGGCAGTCATCTTGCCAGGTTTTAAATTTGGGGATAAAAATATTCAAAAATTATCATAATAAAATGAAAAAAGTGAATTTTGTTGGGGTCGGTTTGTAGGTTTCTCCTGCCGTCAAACTATCTTTCCTTATCTTTGTTCCTTCAAATTTAAAAATACAAATGCACGAAATACTGTTTTGGATAATCATCGCCATTATCGTTCTTGATTTTTTGTTCGAGAAATACCTCGGTTACCTCAATACAACGAAATGGAGCGATGTGCTGCCTGATGAGGTAAAGGGGATTTACGACGAGGAAAAATACAAAAAGCAGCAAGCCTATCAGCGCGAAAATTACCGTTTTGGACTGCTGACCAGTTCGTTCAGCTTTACAATAACCTTGTCAATGATTGTGTTTTACGGCTTCGCTTTGGTTAATGGCTGGGCATGGGAATTTACTTCAAACGCCATTCTTGCCGCCTTGATTTTTTTCGGGATACTGATGTTTGCTTCCGACCTTCTAAGCATACCGTTCGATGTTTACGATACCTTCAAAATCGAGGAGAAATACGGATTCAACAAAACCACGGTGAAAACCTTTGTGTTTGATAAATTAAAAGGTTGGTTGATTGGTGCCTTGATTGGCGGTGGAATGCTGGCGCTTATTATTTTCATTTACCAGAAAACACAAAACTCATTTTGGATTTATGCGTGGATAGTGGTCTCGGCGTTTTCAATTTTTATGGCTATGTTTTATTCCAACCTCATTGTGCCTCTATTTAATAAACAAACACCTTTGGAAGACGGCGAACTGCGCATAGCAATTAAAACGTTTTCGGATAGAGTTGGCTTTAAACTCGACAACATTTTTGTGATTAATGGCTCCAAAACACGAGATTGGGCACAACAAAAAGAAGCATGTAACGCAGGGTTTGATTATTGGTATTCTCCAAACCGGTGTGGTTTTATTTATTTTTTCCTTGCTCATCAGCAACCCTCATTTAAGTCGTGCGCTGGGTGTGGAAGTACCCAATTTCCACATTGGGCTGGTGGCATTTGGCATTTTGTATTCGCCCGTTTCCTTTGTTTTGGGGATTTTTATGAACTTGCTTTCCAGAAAAAATGAATACGAGGCCGACGAATTTGCCGCTGTTAACTATAAACCCGGAGCGCTTGCTTCTGCCTTAAAAAAGCTCTCGGTAACCAACCTGAGCAATTTAACTCCTCACAAATCCTATGTTTTTTTCCATTATTCGCACCCCACGCTGTTGCAACGATTAGCACATTTAAAAAAGTTCGAGAAAAATAAAACTCAATGAAAGCAGAAATTATAACCATTGGAGACGAAATATTGATTGGTCAGATTGTGGATACCAATTCGGCCTGGATGGCGGAACAATGTAATTTGAACGGTATTGAAATCTATCAAATTACCTCAGTGCACGACGACCACGAGCACATTATGGAAGCTTTGAAAAAAGCCGAAGAAAAGGTTGATTTAGTTTTGATTACCGGAGGTTTGGGTCCAACCAAAGACGACATTACAAAAAATACACTTTGCGAATATTTCAACACGAAGCTGGTCTTTCACGAGCCCACTTTTGAGCATATCAAAACACGATTTAAAAATCGAAATATTGATATCAACAAGCTAAACCACGATCAGGCTTTAGTGCCCGAAGGTTGCACGGTGTTATTCAACAAAGCGGGAACTGCGCCCGGAATGTGGTTCGAACGTAACGATACGATTTTCATTTCGATGCCAGGAGTACCATTTGAAATGAAATATTTGGTAGAATTTGAAATATTTCCACGACTGCTGAACAATGGAAAAACAAAAGCCATTTATCACAAAACTGTTCTAACGCAAGGTTTACCGGAGTCGATGTTAGCAGAAAAAATTGAAGATTGGGAAGATGCGCTTCCGGAAAACATAAAATTGGCCTATTTGCCCAATCCGATGTCGGTGCGACTGCGACTTTCAGCAATGGGAGCCGATAAGTTGCAACTCGAAAAGCTGGTGGAATGCGAGATAGAAAAACTTCAACAAATTATTCCTGAAAATATATTTGGCTACAACGATGAAACCATGGCCGAAGTGATCGGCCGAATGTTGAAAGCAAAAAATCAAACTCTCGCACTTGCCGAGAGTTGCACCGGAGGTTACATTTCGCACTTAATAACTTCGGTGGCCGGGAGTTCGGAATTTTACAGCGGTTCAGTTACTGCCTATTCAAACCAAATAAAAGAGACTGTTTTGGGGGTAAAGAACAAAACTTTAGTTGAATTTGGTGCCGTAAGCGAACAGGTTGCCCGGGAAATGGCTCTTGGTGCAAAGAGGGTTTTGAATGTGGATTTTGCCCTTTCCACTACCGGAATTGCCGGTCCGGGCGGAGGAGCAGACGAAAAACCTGTGGGGACAGTATGGATTGCCATTGCAAGCCCAACCCGCACAATAGCTCAGAAATTTGTTTTTGGCGACAATCGTGAGCGGAACATCATCCGCTCCGGTCAAACCGCTTTACAAATGCTGCGAAGGCTGATTTTAGAAGAGTTGTAATAGAATCCGGTTTTGGTTTATTTAACACATGTCAACTCCGATTTGAGTTTGATTTGCTATTTTTGAATACAATTTTTTTCAATTTGACTAAATGTTTAAATGAATTTTACGTTAGAACACTATGGAAGGAAATTTAAGTTCAAACTTTTCAAATCTACTCTCACATCTTAATAGTTAATACTCAGTATTTAAAATAGATTTAATGAAAAAAACAATTATAATTATTGCAGCGGTCTTCGTCTTATTGGTGGCTGCTCTGTTTCTGCTTCCGGTGTTTTTTAAACAGAACATTCTGCAAGCTACCAAATCGGCGTTAAACAAAAGTTTGAATGCTGAAGTGGAGTTTGCCGACCTTAATTTGTCGCTGTTCCGGAATTTTCCCAAAGCAACAATAGTGATTAAAAAAGTAAGTGTTGTGGGCAAGGGAGAATTTAGTGCTGACACTTTGGTGAATGTGGAATCGCTGCAGGCAACCATGAATCTTTCCTCAATTTTCAAAAAATCGGGGAGAAGTGTAGATGAAATTATCCTCAGCCGTCCCATTCTGAATTTTGTGGTAAGCGAATCGGAAACCAACAACTGGGACATTGTAAAAGCTGATTCTTCACAATCGGTTGAATCCGGCATAACTTCCGACGGAGTTGAGCAGGAAAGTGATTTTGAACTGCAACTGGAAAAAATAAAAATAAACAATGGCTTGGTAATTTATAACGACAGGGCAGCCAAAATGCTGCTGCAATTCGCAGGTCTTAATTTTGATGTTTCGGGCAAAATGTACGGCACTTCAACCGAATTGCTTGCAAATGGAAAAGTCGATGATTTTTTGCTGAATTACGGTGGAACGGATTACATCCAAAAGACTTCGCTCGAAACCAAAACTTTGCTCGATGTGAATTATGAAACCATGAAGTTCAGCATCATGGAAAACGAACTTTTTGTGAACCGTTTGCCGCTGGAAGTAACCGGAAACGTGGAAATGCCTTCTGACAGCATGTTTTTCAATCTTCAGATAAAAACCAAGGAATCGGATTTTGAAAACTTTCTGGCACTGGTTCCGCCGGTTTACGAAGAATACCTGAAAGATATGAAAACCAGTGGTTCGGCAACTGTTTCGGGGCGCTTCGAAGGCTTGTACTTCGAAGATAATTATCCGGAACTGTACCTCAATATGGACGTTAAAAACGGAACAATACATTATGCCGATTTACCAGAAAAAATTGAAAAAATCAGAGCCGATGTGATTATTTCAAAACCTCAGGGCGATTTCAACTTAACCACTGTGACCATTAAGGATGCACATGCCGAAGTAAAAAATAGTCCTGTTGATTTTACGCTTTCGCTTTCTAATTTAATCGAAGACCTTCATTTCGACGGAGCTTTGGTGGGAAAAGTTAATTTCAATGATTTGAAAGATGCCTTGCCCTTAGACAGCGTAAATATTTCCGGGATTATTGATGCCAACTTATTTGTGAAAGGGAATTATTCAGCCGTAGAAAAAGAAGAATACGACAAAATAAAATCGGACGGGATTGTGTTATTAGACAATTTTATTTATGATTCGCCCGAATTGTCCCAGCGTATTTTTGTACCGCAGGGCAAACTCGATTTTTCGCCTGCAAATATAAATCTGCGTCAATTCAATATGAAAATAGGGCAGAGCGATTTTAATTTAACGGGAATTGTTTCCAACTATCTGAACTATTTTTTGAAAGACGGCATAATTACCGGCGAACTTCAACTTCGCTCATCCATGGTAAATATCAATGAGTTGCTGCGTTTGCAAATTCCTGACAAAGAGGAGGCTGTTGCTCAAAATACAAGCACTGAAAGTTCAACTAAGGCAGAAGATGCTAAAGCTGAAAATCTGGCTTTCGATGTGCCTAAGAATGTCGCGCTGACGTTTCGCACCAATATCGATAAAGCAGTGCTCGATAAAATGCTTATCTCCGACATAAAAGGCCAGATTACAGCCAAAAACGGAAAATTGCTGTTGGACGGGCTGAATATGAAAATGCTCGAGGGAGAAATGAACCTTACAGGCTCATACCAAAATACACCCGAAAACCAACCGCTTTTCGATTTTGGTTTCGATGTTATCCGTTTCGACATCCCCGCCGCATACCAATCGCTGACCGGTATACAAAAAATGCTTACCGTGGCTGCGCACAGTGAAGGAAAACTGAATGCTGCGTTTAAAATGAACGGCCAGATGTCAGCGAACCATAAAATTATTCCCAGTTCAATCGACGGGAGCGGCCAATTCCAAACTCTTGGCCTTCATATAATGGAATCGCCTGTTTTTCAACAGCTCAAGGGTATTTTGAAATCAGAAAAACTGAGGAATGTAGCAATTGACGATTTCATGGCCAGCTTTAAAATCGATAATGGCAACATCGACTTGAAACCGTTTAAAACAAAAATAGCCGGACAGGAAACTATTTTGCAAGGGCAATTGAGTGCACAAAACTTGCTTAATCTAAAACTTGATTTTAATGTTCAGCGCGATGCTTTTGGCACCGATATACAAAATATTTTGAGTATTATACCGGGTAACCAAAACATTACAGTTGTGCCGGCAGGTGTAATTATACGGGGCCCTGTGGGCGATCCCGAAGTGAAATTGGACTTATCGGAAACGCGTAAAACCGTAACAGATGCAACGAAAGGCGAAATTCAAAAATCACTTAAAGATTTGGGCAAAGGCTTGAAAAAAATGTTAGGAAATTAAAAGAGATCTATTATGCAAAATAAAGTAGTTGTGATAACCGGTGCTTCGTCGGGGATTGGAAAAGCTTTGGCCGAAAAATTTGCTTCCGAAGGATGGGACTTGGTTTTGGCCGCTCGCAGGATAGAACTCCTTAAAGAACTGGAATCCAAATTCAGAAATGTAAGTGTGTTGTCGGTGAAAACCGATGTTTCGGTAGAAGCTGATTGCCGCAATTTAATCGACAAAGCCATTGAAAGGTTCGGGAAGATTGACGTGTTGATTAACAATGCCGGAATTTCGATGCGCGCGTTGTTGCAAGATGTAGAGCTTGATGTTTTGCGGCGGTTGATGGATGTGAATTACTGGGGCACAGTATATTGCACTAAGTTCGCACTGCCACATTTGATAGAACAAAATGGTTCGTTGGTTGGGATATCTTCTACTGGTGGCTATATCGGATTGCCGGGTCGAACCGGGTATTCGGGGTCGAAATTTGCCGTCCGTGGTTTTTTGGACACTGTGCGGATTGAAAATCTAAAAACCGGCTTGCACGTTTTGATGGCATCTCCGGGGTTCACTGCTTCCGATATAAGAAAAACTGCCCTGATGCACAACGGTAACGAGCAAGGCGAAACACCACGAAATGAAGCAAAAATGATGTCGGCAGAAAGGTGTGCCGCTATTATTTATCGCTCCATAAAACGCCGCCAACGAAAAATAATCATCTCGTTTTGGGATGGCAAAGTGGTTGTGCTTACCGCAAAGCTTTGGGCATGGCTCGTTGACCAGGCACTATACAAGGTATTTGCTAACGAACCGAATTCGCCGTTGAAGTAAAATTAATAATCGAAAAAACTAAATTACATGGAAGAGTTATCTGTTGGAACAAGAGTCGATCACCCTCGATATGGGGAAGGAATTGTTAGTAAAAACAACCTGACTGCTTACGAGATTTTTTTTGAACGCGGAGGAAAAATGGAAATCACAAAACGAAATACCGACTTAACGGTGTTAAAGAAAAACGAAGATGCGCCAAAGAACGGAATCTCTATTGCCGAAATTGAAACGGTAATGAACTACGTGCTTGACAAATATGCCGGATTGACCGAGGTAATTCCTTTAGGTGAAAAATGGCAAGGAGGAACAATGCTATTGCAACCGGAGAATAAGGAATTGCAGCCTAAAGAAATTCCAATTGAAACCTTCTTTCATAAAATTGTGATGCTGCGCGACAGGCTGCGCGTTTTGGAGCAAAATATCAACAGCCACAAAGTTCTGAGCGATGCAGAAAAAGTAGATTTTCAACAATACATTACACGCGTTTATGGTTCGTTGACTACCTTCAATATTCTTTTTTCCGAAAAAGAACATTATTTCGTTGGAGCAAAGTCCAAATGAGATAAGATATAAGAAAGTAAGACACAAGACACAAGAAGCAAGACACAAGATAATTCTCATAGCTCACACATTTCATATCTCACAGTCTTGATACTCAATACTTGATTCTCGATACTAAAAAAAAAGAAATGAAAGAAATAAATATATTAATTCTCTCTATGTTATTGGCAACAATCATAATGGCACAGGATAAAACCCTGAAAGTGTGGCCCAACGGTGCTCCCAACGATAACGGGATGAAAGAACCTGAAGAAAAGTACGATGGCGTTCGGGTACGCAACGTTTCGGAAGCTGAAATGTACGTTTATCTACCCGAAAAAGAAAAAAATACCGGAGCTGCTGTTGTAATTTGCCCGGGTGGCGGCTATATGATAGAAGCCATGGACCACGAAGGCTATGACATGGCGAAGTGGCTGGCATCGAAAGGTGTCGCAGGAATTGTGCTGAAATACCGCCTTCCCTATGGTCATCATGAAATACCTTCGGGCGATGCCTGGCGCACAATTCGAATTGTGCGATCAAATGCGAAAGAGTGGGGGATAGACCCTTCAAAAATTGGAATTGCCGGTTCGTCGGCCGGAGGGCATCTTGCATCAACTGTAGGAACGCAGTTTAATTTGGGGGATAGCAACAGTTCCGATCCCTTGGAACGCATCAGTTGCCGTCCCGATTTTATGTTGCTGCTCTATCCGGTGATTTCGTTCAACGAGGCATTTGGACACATGGGATCGCGTAAAAACCTCATTGGCGAAGGAAACGACTGGAAATTGGTGGAAAAATACTCCAACGAATTGCAAGTGACGCCGCAAACTCCACCCACATTTTTGGTTTTAGCCGACGATGATACCGGCGTTCCCCCAAGGAACTCCGTAGAATTTTACCTTGCGCTGAAGAAAAATAACATTCCCTCCGAAATGCATATTTTTCAGGAAGGCGGCCACGGATTTGGAATAACAAAAAAGAATTTGCCTGTTGACAATTGGCCGAACCTATTTTTCGACTGGTTGAAAGCACAAAAAATTGTAAAATAAATGAGCGAAACACATCCTAAAAACGTTATTAAGTTCTGCCCAAAGTGCGGTTCTTCCCAATTTAAAAGCCAAAAAGATAACTCGTTTAAATGTGATGCATGCGGTTTGCATCTTTATTTTAATGCCTCGTCGGCTGTAGCAGTTTTGGTAACAGACGAAAACGAAAAACTAATGCTGGTAACTCGTGGTGTAGAACCGGATTACGGGAAATTAGATTTACCCGGTGGTTTTATCGATCCGGGTGAAACGGCTGAAAACGCGGTTAAACGAGAACTTTTTGAGGAATTGGGAATGAAAGTGAAATCGGTACGCTATTTTTCTTCAGCACCCAACGAGTACATTTTCTCCGGTTTCAGCGTGTTTACTACCGATTTGGCATTTCTGGCGGTTCCCGAAAGTATTGTAGGACTGAAAGCTATGGATGACATTCTCGAATATCGTTTTTATTCGGAAGATGAATTGGATTACGAAGATATTGCGGCTCCTTCGATTAAAAAGTTTGTGAAGAAATATTTTGAATTGAGAAAATACTAATTCTGGACTAGAGGTTGGACTTGACTATTTTACCTGAAAAATAGGCTTTTGCGAACAGATTCTTGTAAAAAGCCCAAATTGATTATTTCTTGCATAAATAGTATATTTGTTACATGGAAGTAATTGGTCAACATATAGATGAATTAAAAAAGCTGTGCCAACGATTTTACGTTGCAGAACTTTATGTATTTGGATCTATCGCGAAAGGTGATTTCAATGACCGAAGTGACATTGACTTTCTTGTTCGTTTCTCAGGTGTTAATCCTTTCGATTATTTTGATAATTACATGGATTTTAAAGCCAATTTGGAGACTTTATTCGATAGAAGTGTCGATTTGCTGGAAAAGCAGGCGATTAAAAATCCGATTCTGAAAAAATCTATTGATAGGAATAAAATACTTTTATATGGACGAGAAGATACTAAAGTGGCTGTATGATATTAAGATAGCAATAGAAGAGATAGAAGGATTTTTCGTTGATATTCCCAAAGACTTTAATCAATATTCATCAAACCTGATTCTTAAGCGTGCAGTTGAACGAGATTTGGAAATTATTGGCGAAGCTGTTAATCGGATACTAAAGCAGAATCCTGAATTTCCAATCGTGAGCGCAAAAAAGATTGTTGGACTAAGAAATCAGATCATTCATTCCTATGACGCTATTTCAGATGAAAACATATGGGCAATTGTTAATAAACACATCCCTGATTTAAAGCATGAAATAGTTAATCTGATTCAATCATGGTAAAATGAACAATATAAAATTCCGCCTGGAAGCTCTGCGTTACGAAATGAAAAAAGCCAATATTGATGCCTGGTACATTTCCGGAACCGATCCACACGCCAGCGAATACCTGCCCGCACATTGGCAAACCCGCAAGTTTATTTCAGGTTTTACCGGTTCATACGGCATGGTGGTCGTAACCAATGAAAATGCTGCATTATGGACCGATTCGCGCTATTTTATTCAGGCCTTCGAACAGTTGAAAGATAGGGGAATTGAGATGCAGAAATTGCGTGTTCCTGATGCCATTCTACCCGAACAGTGGTTGGCGACAAATCTGCCGTCCGGCAGCAGGGTGGGTGTGGATGTTCAAACCATTTCAATTTCAGCCTATCGAAAATTCCGAAAGGTATTAAATGAAAAAGGCATTGAATTATATGAAACGTCTGATTTGTTTCAGGTGATTTGGAAAAACCGTCCGACGATCCCCAAAAACGCAATTTTTGAGTTGAAGGTGGAATTTGCCGGACTTTCAAGAAAAGAAAAACAAGCCCGTTTAGCTGAAAAACTAAATGAGAAAAGCGCAGAACTCCATGTTGTTACCATGCTCGACGAATTGGCCTGGCTTTATAATCTGCGCGGTTCGGATATCGATTATAATCCTGTTTTTACAGGTTTTGCTTTGATAGGAGCGAATGAAAATCATTTGTTTGTAGATGAAGGAAAGCTTCCGGATGATCTTGTTAAGTTATTGGGTAAAGAGGGAATTACTCTTCACAATTACAGCGAATTCTACTCCTTTCTTTCAATTCTGAAAAATAAAAAAATCTTTGTTGACGCTGCAACCGCTAATTATTCTGTTTTTAAATCGCTGAAAACGAAAATAATTGAAGGTACCTCCCTGGTTGCAAATCTGAAAGCACGCAAAAACATTACGGAACTGGAGGGTTTCAGCGATGCCATGAGAAAAGATGGCGTGGCGCTGACTGAGTTTCTCTTTTGGTTGAAATCGAATATCGGAAAGACAGAAATTACTGAGTTTACCGCTGGTAAAAAGTTGGCCGAATTCCGCTCAAAACAAAATCATTTTAAAGGCGAAAGTTTTGCACCCATCGTAGGATATAGATACCACGGTGCTATCGTTCATTTGAACGTCGGACCTGATGAAGCATTGCCCCTGGAACCTGACGGGATATTGTTGTTCGATTCGGGTGGACAGTATTTAAATGGAACTACCGATGTTACCAGAACTGTTGCGCTGGGCAAAGTTACAGAGCA
>CAJDWI010000008.1_pt1 | contig 13165 bp, 7 predicted proteins | sample 7391561 | NCBI WGS metagenome assembly CAJDWI01 (sample SAMEA7055724, study PRJEB34461) | soil metagenome | biome: terrestrial ecosystem; feature: Peninsula; material: soil | place: Antarctica | collected 2016 | reverse complement strand
CTTGCAAAATCGTGTTGATTTCTGAATTTACAAATTTTGCTATTTCGGGAAGCGTGGAGCCGGGCATTCCTCCAAGCCAATTGCCTTGATACTGGCCTTTTTTGTCGGTAGTAAAGTTGCTAAGCCCCACATATCTGACCTTCCCTTTCTTCAGCTCGAACTCAAAAGCAATATCCATTTTTTTGTTTAACAACGGCTCCACCAAAACAAACCCTTGTTCCTTCACGATGCCAAGCAATTTCTCCCAAACTTTAGGATGCACCGGTGTTTTTGAAATGGGTTGCAACCCTCTGCCCGAACTGCTCCAGGGTGCTTTCACCATAATAAAGCCCCAACTTTCCAGGCACATTTCAATCTCGGGCTGTGATCTGCAAACTTTAGGAAGACAGGTTTGCGGAATTATTGACTCCTGATTTAATTCTTCTACCAATTGTTTAAGAATACTTAGAGCAAACTCGCGGGAATATAACTGTCGGTATTCCAGTTGCCAATTAAAAACAGGCGAACGCTGAAACCCCTCGGAGCAGGATGCTTTTAATGGTTGTAAAAACTTATGCACCGCCGGACTCCAACCCCAGGGTAAAAGCTTGTTTTTAGCTTGTTCACGAAATTCATTTGTGTTGATTTCCGACTTTAAAACAAAATTGGGCATATCAGTTTTCAGCCTGCTGATTGTTTCCAAAAACTCCGAAGGTGGCAAGTCATTCACCAAAATCACATCATTGCTTTTTGCAAGATATAGAGGGAGAACCGCCATGTCGGACTCCATTTTTTGCAACAAACGGTTGGCTTGCCAATTAGGATTACCGTTAGCAATGGCGTATTCGCAAGTAGGGTTGAATAAATATACGTCGGCCAAAGATGAATTCATGGATGTGTTGTAGTAAAAAGTAAAAGCCAGAAAAACAAGATGCTCAAAATTAGTTTTAATCATCAACACGCAAAATATCTAAACTTAGAACATTCGCCTTAAATTATTGTCATTTGTAATTAACCAAAATTAACACTTATTGGTAAACTAAACATCCCTCTGAATTTTCTTGCTTTTTTTAAAAAAGCTATTACTTTTGAAACGTGAGACTATCAATATTTTAGTCCATCTTGTGGGGAGCCTTATAACTAATGGAGTTTTCACAAATATTAACAAATCTAATTTTAAAATTTTCTTTATGAAAAAAATTACGCTGTTTTTGATCTGTATTTTTATTGCGGGAATGCAGATGACGAATGCCCAGGTAAAAAACGTTTCCGGCACGGTAACCAGCGCCGAAGACGGGACTTCTATTCCTGGCGTTTCGGTGGTTGCAAAAGGAACCACTTTGGGCACCATAACTAACATCGATGGTAATTACAACTTTGATGTGCCTGTCGGCCAAAGCACCTTGATGTTTTCCTTTGTGGGAATGAGAACGATTGAAGTTCCGATTTCAGGTACTGTGGTCAATGCTACTATGGAGGCCGATGTTCTGGGCCTGGATGAAGTTATGGTGGTAGCTTTCGGTACTGCCACAAGAGAATCATTAACGGGGTCTGCAACAGTTATTGGAGCAGATAAAATTGAGTCTCGCTCTGTTTCTTCTATTGCACAAATACTTACAGGTTCTACAGCAGGACTCCAGACCACAGCCGGTTCAGGGCAACCGGGTAGTTCCCCTGCAATTCGCATTCGTGGTGTAGGCACGTTAAACACATCTGCTGATCCGCTTATCATCCTGGATGGTATTCAGTATTCAGGAAGTTTTTCAAGTATCAATCCTAGTGATATTTCATCCCTGACTGTTCTTAAAGATGCTTCATCAACGGCTCTTTACGGATCGCGTGCTGCAAACGGTGTAATTATTATTACCACCAAAGGAGGAACCAAAGGCAATGAAAATTTGAAGATTACCCTGAAAGCTCAGGCCGGGTTAATTGATCAGGCGCTTCCTTATTATGAGTCTGTTAATGCCCAGGATTATTACGAACTTCAGGGTGAAGCTTTCGCTCAGGCAAGATTCCTGTCAGGCATCGCTAAGTCAATCCAGGAGTCAAGAGCTTATGCTTATGAGAATATTTACTCACAGTTAAAGTATAATCCTTTTGTTGGAACACCTAACAACCAGATTCTGGGATCAGATGGCAAGATTAATCCAGGTGCAAAAGTTGGTTTTCCTGATCTTGACTGGTATGACGCTGCAAAACAGCAAGGTTACCGTCAAAACTATGATTTAAGCCTGAGTGGTGGTAGTAAGAAAACAAGCTATTATTACTCATTGGGATATTTAGACGAAAGAGGCTATGTTATTAAGTCAGACTACGAACGTTTCAATACCCGTTTAAACATTAACTTCGATGTTAAAGATTGGTTGCAAATTGGTACCAATATAAATGGTTCCATCGTTACCAGTAATATTGGTTCATCCGAATCAGCTACTTATGCCAACCCATGGCGAAATGCCAGGATGACACCTCCTATTTATCCCGTTTTTTTAGTTGATCAGGAAACAGGGAAATATATCTTAGACGGAGCAGGTGAGAAACAGTACGATGATGGTGGTCTCCACTCAAGACCTATCAACTCGGGAAGGAATGCTATCGCCGAATTGAATATGAACAGCGATGACTACAAAAGGAACAATGTAGGAAATAGAAGTTTTGCCACCATTACATTAATGAAAGGCCTTACTGCTACTATCAATGCAGGTGTCGATCTTCAGAATTATCATTACAAAGGTTTTGAGAATGCAGAAATTGGTGATGGTGCCCCAACCGGCAGAATGGATGAAACAAGGTACACAAGGACTACCGTTAACGTCAACCAACTTGTTAATTACGAGCGGTCTTTTAATGAGGTTCATAATTTTTCTGCCATGTTTGGTCACGAATCGTACGCCAGGAAATACACGTACCAAAGAGGATTTAAAAACCAATTTATTGTGAGTGGTATTTACGAACTCAACAACTTTGTGAATTCCAATACCAACACCGGTTACACCAGCAACAAAACAACAGAAGGTTATTTTACACGTTTGAAATACAACTACGACAATAAATACTACGTTGAAGGTTCATTCCGTAGGGATGGATCCTCTGCCTTTCATAAAGATGTGAGATGGGGTAACTTCTACTCAGTAGGGGGTAGCTGGAGAATTGACCAGGAACAATTTATGAATTCTACAGACTGGGTAAATAGCCTGAAATTAAGGGCTTCTTATGGAGAAGTAGGCAGCGACGATACCGGCGATTTTGGCTATCAGGCGCTTTACGAAACCAAACCAAACGCAGAGAGCCCGGGTATTAAATGGAGTACCGTTGGGAATCAGGATTTATCCTGGGAAGTGAATAAAACCCTGGATATTGGGTTGGATTTCGCTTTGTTTAACCGGGTTCAAGGTACCGTTGAATGGTACAACCGAAAATCCAATGACTTGTTATACAGTATGCCATTACCGCTATCAATGGGACAGTTAGAACAACCAAGAAATATTGCCTCTATGGTAAACAGTGGGTTCGAAGTTAGCCTTGAAGGAGATGTTGTAAGAACCAGCGACTTTAGCTGGAACCTGAGCCTGATGGGTTATACCATTAAGAACGAGGTTACATCGATCCCGGAACCATTCGTTAATGGAAGCAAAAGATGGTCAGAAGGTCATTCCATCTACGATTTCTGGTTAAGGAAATATTACGATATTGACCAGGAAGACGGTGCCACAAGATTCCATGTTTGGGAAGATATAACCAATGATGCTGGTGAAGTAACCGGTACAAAGTTATCCTATGATGACAAAGGCGACCCGGTATTGACCAAAGACATGAACACAGCACAATATGGATATGTAGGAAAATCTGCCTTCCCAAAATTTCAGGGATCGGTTGGAAATACCTTAACTTTTAAAGGATTTAGTTTAAGTGCACTTTTAACCTATTCTTTAGGAGGTCAAATGCTGGATGGTATTTATCAGGGCATGCTTAGATCTGTTATAGGTGAGTCGTACCATCCCGACAATAAGAAATCCTGGATGAATCCCGGCGATGTTACAGAGCTACCCAGATTGCAATATTCGAAAAATGACCTATATGCAACATCCGACTATTTCCTGATATCGTCTGATTATTTAAACATCAGGAATGTGACACTAAGCTATGATTTCCCAAAACAGCTTCTGCAAAACTGGGACGTAGGGAAACTGAGCGTATTTTTAACCGGAGAAAACCTTCACATGTTTACAGCACGAAAAGGGATAAACCCAACATTTAATTTCGCTGGTACACAAGACGAATTTGCATACAATCCAAGCAGATCTATCATTTTAGGCTTTAGTTTACAGTTTTAATCATTCCAAAAAAGTATAATACAATGAAGACAAAATATAAATTTTTAAAATTCTCGCTAATCTTTGCAATTGTGCTGGGGTTTAGCTCGTGTAGTGAAGATTTCTTACAAGTCATTCCTACCGACTCGGTTTCTACTGAAATTGCATTAGGGTCTGCTGATAATATGATGCTGGCCATTAATGGAATCCATCGTTCCATGTACGCACAAAATGGACTAATCAGCAATTATGCCGGACAAGAATACATGATACCAATGGCAGAATTTGCTGCAGGCGATGCCTTACATACTACTGCTGGTAATGGTTGGTTTAATGCTATGTTGAAATGGCAGACACATACGGCTGCAACAAGGAGTGATTTGGATTTTGCATGGTGGTTTTACTACAACGTTATCGGATCGGCCAACAATATTATTAATGCCGCCGAAGAACTGCCAATGTCGGACAAGCTGCATAATGTATTAGGACAAGCTTATGCGTACCGGGCCTGGGCACATTTTAACCTGGTCCGCTTTTTTGCCAAAGCTTATATGATTGGCACTCCATCTTCCGATTTGGGCGTACCCATCATGCTGGCTACCGAACCTCCATACGAAGGATTGGCGCGCAATACCGTTCAGCAGGTTTACGACCAGATTAAAGCCGATCTTAATGATGCGATGGCCCATTTTGAAAAAGCCACACCCAGAGCTGATATTTCGCATTTGAATATGAATGTAGCAAAAGGTATAGCAGCCCGGGTATATTTAACCATTGGCGACTGGCCAAACGCCGCAAAGTATGCTAAAGAAGCCCGTCAGGGATTTACTTTGATGAATGAAGCACAATATAAATCAGGATTCAATTCAGTTAATAATCCCGAGTGGATGTGGGGCTCTAAAATGATTACAGATCAGTCTGCCTACTTTTATTCCTATTTCTATTACACTTCAGCTAATTTTAATGGTTCGCAAAATAAGAGTAATCCTAAATTTATAAATCATAATTTATACAACCTGATAGCGGAAACTGATTATCGCAGAGATCTGTTCCTGAAAGATTGTCCGAGTACTCTTAGCGCCTGGGATAAAGGAGAAAATGAGGGTAGGTATGCAACCAAAGACGAACATACCGCAGCAGTAAAAGCTTACAGAGCAATTGTTGATAATTCGAGCACCCACAATATGGTTCCCTATTTGCACATTAAATTGCAACAATCTGACGGCCCTACCACTACGCCAATGGATGTAATTCATATGCGGGCTTCTGAAATGTACCTGATAGAAGCAGAAGCTATGGCCCGTGACAAAAAAAATACAGAGGCTCAGGATGCATTGTTTCCTTTGGCTTCTGCAAGAGATGAAGGTTATGCAAAATCTACCAATACGGACCAGGCACTTGTCGATGAAATCCTTGTTCAAAGGAGAATTGAATTATTCCTGGAAGGACATCGCTGGTTCGATATGCTAAGAAACGATGAGGCTCTTGACTTGACAGGTTCAGGCGCTAGCCCCGACCTCTATTTGGATGGTTTTAAACAGGATAAACCCAGTGTTAATCCTAAATGGATGTTCCTTATTCCGCAAAGGGAGATTGATGCTAATTCAAATATTGTCCAGAACAAATATTGATATTGGAAGGCTATATTTGTTGGTTTAATAGTCTTTAAAAGCCAATGAATAATAAAAAAAACGGGAGAGCTTTTGCTCTCCCGTTTTTTCGTGTGCGCAACGCACATTATATATCTATAAGGTTTCAATCCTAAACGAGTATGCCATCAGGAATTACTCTAATTGCACTTCAGAATACCGTATGGCCTCAAACCCACGTATCGGTTTGGAACCGCTTGGCGGATATCTATCAAGTGCGGCAACCGATAATCAAACTGGTATTATTCCTAACGCATTTTTTTATAAGCATTTATAAGTCCGTTGGTGGAAGAATCGTGGCCAATTACCGGATCGTCGGTGGTGAGTTCGGGCAAAATCGCGCTGGCTAATTGTTTTCCCAATTCAACGCCCCACTGGTCGAAACTGTAGATGTTCCAGATAATCCCTTGTGTGAAAATTTTGTGCTCATACATTGCAATCAATGCACCCAAAGAACGCGGTGTGAGCTTTTTTAGCAAAATTGAATTCGTGGGAATATTTCCCAGGAAAACTTTGAAGGGTGCAAGTTCTTTGATTTCAGCTTCCGATTTTCCGGACTTCTCTAATTCAGCAGCCACTTGTTCTTCGGTTTTGCCTACCATCATGGCTTCAGTTTGCGCAAAAAAATTAGCAAGCAACTTTGGTTGGTGATCGCCCAGTTTATTGTGGTTGATTGCCGAAGCGATAAAATCGCAAGGAATGATTTTGGTGCCCTGATGAATCAATTGGTAAAAGGCATGCTGTCCGTTTGTTCCCGGTTCACCCCAGATTATTGGGCCGGTTTGGTAGTCCACTTGCTCGCCGTTGCGGTCAACATATTTTCCGTTGCTTTCCATGTTTCCTTGTTGGAAATAGGCTGCAAATCGGTGCATGTACTGGTCGTAGGGTAAAATGGCTTCGCTTTCGGCACCATAAAAGTTACCGTACCAGATTCCAATCAATGCCAGAATAACTGGAATATTTTCACTAAAATCGGTTTCACGGAAGTGCTTGTCCATGGCGTGCGCGCCTTCCAGCAGTTCCACATAATTCCCGAAACCAATCCCACAGGCAATGGAAAGTCCGATGGCTGACCACAAGGAATAACGGCCGCCTACCCAATCCCAGAAACGGAACATGTTTTTCGTGTCGATACCAAATGCCGAAACAGCATCCGCATTCGTGGAAACTGCCGCGAAATGGTATTTCACCATGGCTTCGTCTTTGGCTGTTTTCAGGAACCAGTCTTTTGCCGAATGCGCATTGGTCATTGTTTCCTGCGTCGTAAAGGTTTTTGAAGCCACAATAAACAAAGTGGTTTCCGGATCGACTAATTTCAAGGTTTCGACAATGTGGGTGGCGTCAACATTCGACACAAAATGCAAATTGATATTCTCTTTTTTGTAAGGTTTCAGCGCCTCTGTCACCATTAGTGGACCCAGGTCGGAACCACCGATGCCAATGTTCACAATATCCGTTATCGCTTTTCCGGTATAGCCTTTCCATTCGCCCGAAATGATTCTTTCCGAAAAAGCTTTCATTTGGTCCAGCACCGCATTCACTTCGGGCATTACATCTTTTCCCTCTACTAAAACCGGGTTATTGCTGCGGTTGCGCAAGGCAACATGTAGCACCGCACGATCTTCGGTGGCATTGATTTTTTCACCTGTAAACATGCTTTCAATGGCGTCTTTCAATCCACATTCGCTGGCCAATTCCATGAGTAATTCGCGAACGTTGTCGTCAATAATATTTTTTGAGAAATCGACGAGCATATCTTCGAACTTCAGCGACATTTTTTGAAATCGTTCCGCATCATTTTCAAAGAGTTCCTTCATGTGTGTTCCTTCGAACTCAAAATGGTATTCTTCTAATTTGCTCCAGGCTTCAGTGCCCATCGGATTAATTTTCGGTAACATAGTATTGTTATTTTTGAATGAGTATTTTTTCGGTACAATGCAAAGATAATGGAATATGAAGAATTGACGTTGATGTTTTTATACTGTTCATTTTTTGTATTTTCGCCGCAATTATAAAAGATATGTTGGACGAATTGTGTTGATACTTTATACAAATCATCTCAAATCTAATTCTTGCGCATGAGATCGGATACTTTTAAAGGATATTTTTTTGCCATTGTTGCCACGCTGGCCTTTTCGCATGTTTACATTTTCAGCAAAGCAGCATTGAATGAAATCCCTCTTGCGCAGTTTGGTAGTTTATGGTATTCACTGGTTGCCTTGTGCTGCTTTTTCTTCGCACTTTTCAATCGAAAACTTGGACAGCTCCGGCGGCTGACACCCCACCAAATAAAGGTTTTACTTACTTTAGGGGTGCTGGAAATCATCACTACCACTTCGTTTTTTATTTCTATCTCCGTTATTCCCGATCCGGCGGTCACTTCATTTTTGGGCAATATGTATCCGGTGCTGGTGATGTTGGGCGGAATTTTTATTTTCCACGAACGATTTGGCCCGGTGGAAATATTTGGCGGTTTTCTGGCTTTGGCAGGCGCTTTTGTAATTAGTTACAGCGGTGGGACCTCATTAGACACTATGTTTATAAAAGGCACCGGAATTGTTTTTTTCAACGCCATATTTGCAGCAACTGCCACGTTGGTGGTGAAAGCGCAGGTGAAAAACCTGAGTCCGGAAGTGCTGAACCTCAACCGTGCCCTATGGCTGTTGATCTTCTCAATAGTCATGTTTTTTGTTCTGGGCGAATCGGCAGTTTTCACGAGCCGGGCTATCGGCAATACTGCCATAGGTGGCTTTCTCGAATTCATTGCAATTTTAACGCTATATTATTCATTTAAATACATCGAAGTTTCGCGCTCATCCATTGTGCAAAGTTTAAAAGGAATTTTTGTCTTGCTGGGATCGTTCCTGTTTTTTGGTATGTTGCCGCAAACTCATCAGATTATCGGCGGATTGATTACAGTAATCGGAATATTTATTTTAACTTTTGCGCAGGCAGGTTTTTTAAAAAAGAAGCATTTGCAAAAACAATAAAAGGGCATAATTTTTGTTAAACAAATGTCCGCTTTAAACTAAACGTTTTAATATTAAGGTAAAAATCATGAATAAAAAGCTTTGGCTAATCTCCGGCGCTGTAGTTGCCGTTTTACTGATTGCCTATCTTATTTTTCCTAAATCTTCAACCGAAAACATGGCCCTAACCGCCAAGGTTGAACGTGGTCCATTTGAGGTTTTGGTATATTCCACCGGGCAATTGGAATCGGGAAACTCCGACAATATTTTAATCCCGGAAATTATGAAAGACCGGCAGGCGCGTATCAGAGACTTAACCATAACCGATATGGTGGATGAGGGAACTTACGTGGATTCGGGAGACTATGTGGCAACGCTTGACCATCAGGCAGTAGAGGAGCAACTGAAAGATGCCCTGGACGAACAGGAAAGGATTCTTTCTGAATTGGAAGACAGTAAAATCGATTCGAACCTGACCCTCAGCAACCAGCGAGATTTAATTGTGAACGCCCAACTGGACCTGGAAGAAAAGGAAATTGCAGTGGAGGAATCGGCGTATGAAGCGCCTTCTATTCAACGAAAAGTAGAAATGGATTTGGACAAGGCCGTACGCAAACTCGAACAGCAGAAGACCGCTTATGAATTAATAACCCAACAGGAAACCAACAAGGTAGCCCGTAGGTTTATCAACTACAAACAAGTTAATGAACGCGTGGCAGTATTGTATAAACTCATGGATGCGCTCATCATTTATTCACCGCGCTCAGGCATTATTTCCTATTATCAATATCCCTTTGGTGGAACTGTACAAACCGGCTCGCGGGTATCGCAATGGAATCCGTTTATAGCCACCTTCCCCAACATGTCTAATTTAGTCACAAAAACCTACATCAACGAAATTGATATTTCACTCATAAAAACAGGGCAGAAAGTGAAAATCGGTATCGATGCTTTCCCCGATAAAGAATTGCCCGGTGAAGTGATGTCGGTAGCCAACATGGGCCAGGCAATGCCAAAAAGCGACGCAAAAGTTTTTGAGGTGAAAATAAAAGTGGAAGGTTCCGATCCGTTATTGAGACCGGCCATGACCACCAGTAACACCATTCAGACCAATCGTTTTGAAGATGTGGTGTTCATCCCCATCGAAACCATATTCACCAACGACAGCATGTCGTATGTTTATATTGCAGATGGAAAGCCAACAAAACAAATCATCGAAACCGGTGAAAAAAACGAAAACTTTGTGGTGGTGCTGCAAGGCCTCAAAGAAGACCAAACCCTTTTCCTGACGGAGCCCGAAAACGCCGAAAGCTTCGCCCTTGCCGGGAATGACATCTACCTCGACATTCTGCGCAAAAAAGAAGCGGAGAAAGCAAAAAAGGAAGAACTTGATAAACAACGCAAGGAAGGCAACAAACCTGCAGAACTGCCACAAGGAATGGGAATGCCCGAGGGCATAAGAGGTTCAGCCAGTCAGAAATAACCGTTAAACGCAAAGAATAATGTTCCTTAAAAGATATTTACATGATATAGCGATTGCGGTGGAAGCAATTTTTGCCAACCGCGTAAAATCAGTTTTAACTGCGCTTGGTATCATTTTCGGTGTTGCAGCAGTTATCAGCATGTTGGCAATTGGCAACGGTGCAGAACAGGAAATCCTGGAACAGATAAAACTGGTGGGCGTGAACAACATAGTGATCACACCCAGCACTTTTTCAGTAAAAGACGGCGGTAGTTCCGAAGGAAGCGGCAGCAGCAGCCAGTCCAGTGGTACAAAATTTTCAAAAGGCCTTACTTTGTTAGATGTGGAAGCCATTAAACAAGTTCTGCCGAGCATTGAACGAATTACGCCGGTTATCTCCTTCAATTATTCGGCGCTGCTCGACGGCATCAGCAAACCGGTAGTTTTGGAAGGCATCGAAAACAGCTATTTCGAATTGTTTAACATGCAATTGGCCGAAGGAAGTCCGTTTAACGAAGTACAAACCCAAAGCGGGCTGCCGGTTTGTGTAATCGGCAACAACATAAAGAACGTATTCTTCAGGCAAGACGATCCCATTGGGAAATACATCAAATGTGGACAAATTTGGCTAAAGGTGGTCGGAGTGATCGAGCGCCGTGATTTTACCGCATCGGCTTCTGATGAATTAGGAATCAGCAGTTCCGACAATAAAATATTTGTACCCGTGCAAACCATGTTGCTGCGCTTTAAAAATCGTGCTTTGTTGCGTGCTGACGAAATTCAGAAAGCCAATCAAAGTTCGGGCGGTGGTGGTGGAATGGTAGTTATTGTTGGCGGAGCGGAGCAAACTGACAAATCTGCCGACAGCGACAACAACCTGAACCAATTGGACAAAATAATTGTGCAGGTAAAAGAAACCGAACAGCTTAGTCAATCGGCCAACGTCATAAAAAAAATGCTTTTACGTCGTCATTCCGAGTTGTACGATTTTGAAGTTACTATTCCCGAACTGCTGCTAAAACAGCAACAAAAAACCAAGAACATATTCAACGTGGTTTTAGGTGCCATTGCCGGCATTTCGCTCATCGTGGGTGGAATAGGCATCATGAACATCATGCTGGCATCGGTGATGGAACGCATCCGCGAGATTGGCGTGCGGCAGGCCATTGGTGCCAAACAAAAAGACATCATTGCCCAGTTCTTAGCAGAATCAACACTGATTAGTTTAACCGGAGGTATAATCGGAATCATTCTTGGAATTATCCTGTCGCGCATCATCACAGCTGTTTTCGATATAAAAACCGTGATTTCGATGTTCAGTATCCTCATCGCTTTTGGCGTTTCGGTAGTAATAGGCATCACTTTTGGTTATCTGCCCGCGAAGAAAGCCGCCGAAAACGATCCCGTTGTTTCTCTGCGTTCATAAAAAAACCTACGATCATGAAACGACCATTAATAAAGCTTATTCACACCTGCCTACCGCGGGCAGATAGAAGCATAATTATCATTTTCATGGGAATTACCTGCCTACCGGCGAGGCAGGCATCGAATACAAATAAAAACAAACAATTACAATGAGATGAAAAAAATTATAATAATATCCATTTTTATCCTTTCAGTTTTCTTTCCGGTAAAGTCACAAGATAAACTTTTACTGGGTTTGCCGGATGTGATCAACATTGCTGCAAGCCAGTCTATCGATGCTTTCCGCAATAAGAACATGTACTTGTCCAGCTACTGGGAATTTCGGTTCTATCAGGCTGATCGCCTCCCCGGACTGGCATTAAGTTCCAGCCCAATCGATTTTAACCGTTACCGCAAAATCGAATATAACTTTGAGACCAACCAGGAAGTATATCGTTTGCGCGAATACCTCAATTCCGATGTTTCACTTTCGTTGAATCAGAAAGTTGCGCTGACAGGAGGGCAGTTTTTTCTCCGATCGAACCTCGGAATGGTAAAAAACCTTGGCGGCGACAAAAACACCTCATTTTCATCCACTCCAATCAGTGTTGGCTACTCTCAGGAATTGAACGGCTACAACCAGTTAAAATGGAAATCGAAAATTGAGCCGCTAAAATACGAAAGAGCAAAAAAAGAGTTTATTCAAAACATTGAGAACCTGCGTGTGAAATCAACCATGCGCTTCTTCGGACTGATAAATGCCCAAATACAAAAAGGCATTGCCGAAACCAACTATGCCAACGCCGACACGCTTTACAAAATCGGTAGCGGACGGTTTCAGGTGGGTACTGTTACCCAGGACGAACTGCTGAAATTAGAACTCAGCTACTTAAACGCCGAACAGGCACTAAGCATGGCACAGCTCGAAGAAAAACGCGCTCAGGCTGACCTGAATTCTTTTTTGGGTTTGGACAAAGACACTGAAATACAATGCATCGTGCCAAGTGATATTCCGGCTTTAAAAATCGATCCCGACCAGGCATTAACCTACGCAACCGAAAATAACCCGGAAATGCTAAGGCATCTTCAGCAAGAACTTCAGCAAGACGAAAATGTTGCCCGCGCGAAAGCGGGAACCGGCTTAAACACCTCACTGTTTGCTTTATACGGTTTAAGCCAGTCGTCCGATAAGTTTGAGGATGTGTATGACCGCCCCGATAAAAGCCAACGTTTGAGCCTCGGTATGAACATCCCGATTGTGGATTGGGGAAGTCGAAAAGGCCGTTATCTGATGGCTAAATCCAGCCGCGAAGTAGCCATGGCAACTATCCGGCAGGAGCACATCGATTTCGAGCAGGATGTTTATCAGAGTGTATTGGAATTCAACCT
>CAJDWI010000028.1_pt1 | contig 13195 bp, 14 predicted proteins | sample 7391561 | NCBI WGS metagenome assembly CAJDWI01 (sample SAMEA7055724, study PRJEB34461) | soil metagenome | biome: terrestrial ecosystem; feature: Peninsula; material: soil | place: Antarctica | collected 2016 | reverse complement strand
ATGTTTTGTTTTGCCGCTTTTAATTGGCGTTGCAAATGTAACAGTTGATTTTGCTTTTGCAAAACTTTTTCCAATTTCGTTACACATATTATTTTATTGATAGTTTTTGTCTATTTAAAGTCACTTTTATTGATTGGTTAAATTGTGGGTAATACAAGATGTTTTATACTTTTGTGCAACTAAAAATTCAAAGTTATGTTTAAACCACTGGATATAAAAGAAAATGAAGATAAAACCGGCCTGCAGGCTGTTGCAAGTGAGAAAGTAAAATGCCTGATAATTGGGTCGGGACCAGCTGGCTACACAGCGGCAATATATGCTGCCCGTGCCAATTTAAGTCCGGTGATGTATGAAGGACTTCAACCCGGAGGGCAGTTAACAACTACTACTGAGGTTGAAAATTATCCTGGTTATCCCGAAGGAATTACCGGACCGGTGATGATGGAAGATTTCAAAAAACAAGCACAACGTTTTGGTACCGACGTTCGCTGGGGTATAGCTACGAAAACTGATTTCTCCGGCTCGGTGTATAAAGTATGGATTGATGACACTAAGCTCATCGAAGCCGAAACTGTAATTATTGCCACCGGTGCCACTGCAAAATACCTTGGCATCCCCGATGAAACAAAATATGCGGGTGGCGGCGTTTCTGCTTGTGCTACTTGCGACGGGTTTTTCTATCGCGGTAAAGATGTGGCCGTTGTTGGAGGTGGAGATACGGCTGCCGAGGAAGCCATGTATTTAGCCGGATTGTGCCGTAAAGTTTACCTGATTGTACGTCGGGATGAGTTGCGCGCCTCGAAAGTTATGGCCGACCGTACCATGAAAACACCCAACATCGAAATTCTATGGAAACACCAGACCAAAGGTTTATTTGGCGATGGGGTAGTGGAAGGTGCAACTTTGGTTAAAAATCTCGGCGAAGAAGGCGAAGAGGAAGTCAAAATTAAAATTGATGGATTTTTCCTTGCCATTGGGCACACACCCAACTCTGAGATTTTTAAAGATTATTTAGAAACCGATTCGGTTGGCTACATTCAAACGGTTCCCGGAACTGCCAAAACTACTATACCCGGTGTTTTTGCCTGTGGCGATGTGCAGGATTCACATTACCGACAAGCAGTCACCGCAGCTGGCTCCGGTTGTATGGCTGCCATGGACGCCGAACGCTACCTTTCAGAAAAAAATTCGTAAATTGTATTTGTAAGCATAAAAAAAGCAGGATAACTTCCTGCTTTTTTTATGCTTCTTTTTTAAGGATTTCTTCTTGTTTCTCCCCTTTTGGGAGATTAAGCGGGGCTGTTCTCCCTCTACATATCTACTTCCACTTTGGCAAATTCTGTTTTAGAATATTCACCTGATTGCAGTTTTTTCCTGACTGCTTTAAATGCCTTTAAGGTTATTTCAACATCTTCCATGGTGTGCATGGCTGTTGGTATTAACCTCAGCAACAGTTCGCCTTTAGGAATAACCGGGTAAACAACCATCGAGCAGAATACACCGTGGTTTTCGCGCAAGTCGTAAACCAAGTTAGTGGCTTCGGCCTCACCACCCTGCATAAATACAGGAGTTACCGCGGTGTTGGTTCGTCCCAGGTCGAAACCTGCCTCGCGCAGCCCTTTTTGCAGTACAGCAACAATGTCCCACAGCTTATCTTTTAATTCCGGTTTTGTTTTAATGAGTTCAAGCCGTTTCAAACCGCCAATTACCATCGGCATTGGTAACGATTTGGCGTAGGTTTGCGAGCGCATGTTGTAGCGCAGGTAAAAGCAAATATCCGGCTCGCAGGCAACAAAAGCACCAATTCCAGCCATGGCTTTCGCAAAAGTGGCAAAGTAAAGGTCGATTTTATCCTGAACACCAAAATGTTCTCCCGCACCGGCTCCGGTCTTTCCCATCATGCCAAAGCCGTGGGCATCGTCAACCAGCAAACGGAAGTTGAATTCGTCTTTTAAAGCTACAATTTCGTCTAATTTGCCAAGGTCACCGGCCATACCGAAAACGCCTTCTGTGATTACCAAAATCCCCCCTTTTTGTTTTTCGGCTAAACGGGTGGCATGGGTCAGTTGTTTGCGCAGGCTGTCCATGTCGTTGTGCAAAAACATAAAACGTTTGCCCATGTGCAGCCTAACGCCGTCTAAAATGCAAGCGTGCGACTCGGCATCATAAACAATTACGTCGTTACGCCCAACAACGGCATCGATTATCGAAACCATTCCCTGGTAACCATAATTCAGTAGGAAAGCATCAGGTTTATGGACAAATTCTGCCAGCCCTCTTTCCAATTCTTCATGTTTGGCGGTTTGTCCAGACATCATCCGTGCTCCCATCGGGTAAGCCATTCCATATATCGCCGCTGCATCGGCATCGGCTTTTCTAACCTCGGGGTGATTGGCCAGTCCCAAATAGTTATTCAAACTCCAGTTTAAAACTTCTTTACCACGAAAAATCATCCGGGGATTGATTTCGCCTTCCAACTTCGGAAAAGTAAAATATCCATGAATCTTGTTCATGTGTTGTCCAATATCTCCCTGGTTGTCTCTGAATTTTGCAAATATGTCCACGTTATTTCTTTTTAAAAATTCTGTGCAAATGTAAACTTTTTTAAATTGACGACAAATGTGTTAATTAATGGTAATTCGGGATAGGAGCAAAAGTCCTAACGCTTATATTCGCACAAAACTTTCGCGAAAGTCGAATGCATAATTTTAGAAATGAGGGATATACGAAGAGTATCGCTATGTTAAGCCCATTTGAAATTAAGGTGTCGGATAGTTTTAAGTATCTAAAAAAAGTATATTTTTGCGCCATGTCAATGAAAATGAGATTTTTTGGTATTGGGTTCGTAATATTAACGTTAATTTTAAGCTCATGCGGAAATTTTAACAAGATTGTTAAGAGTTCCGACTATGAATTTAAGTACAAGAAAGCAGTGGAATATTACGATCAGGGCGAATATGTGAAAGCCGGAACACTTTTCCAGGAATTGGTAAATATCTACCGGGGAACGACTCGTGCCGACAAAATTTATTACTATTTTGCCAAAAGCATGATCGGGCAAAAGGACTATTTAATGGCCGGGCACTATTTCAAATCACTCGTAAAAGAATTTCCCACCAGTGAATTTGCTGAAGAATCTCATTTTATGGTGGGTTACTGTTCGTATTTGCAGTCGCCAAAACCCCGGTTAGACCAAACGGTTACGAAAGAAGCCATTGACGCCCTTCAGTTATACATCAACTTGTATCCGTTTAACGCCAGGGTTGACGAAGCGAACCGACTGATCGACGAACTGAACGATAAGCTGGTTTTTAAAGCGTATCTGAGCGCACGGCTTTATTACGATTTCGACCAGTATAAAGCGGCCGTAGTGGCTTTGTCGAATTGCTTGGTTAAGTTTCCCGATTCTCAATATCGCGAAGAACTAATGTTTATGCTTTTAGAATCAAAATATTTACTGGCTATGGGAAGCGTTCTCGATAAGAAGGAAGAAAGGCTTTCAAGTGCCCTCGATGAATATTTTACCTTTGTTGACGAGTTTCCGGAAAGCAAACACAGAAAAAATGCCGATAAATATTACAAAACAACTTCTGGATTGTTGAACTATAAACAACAGGACGAACAACAAGAAACAACTATTAACAATTAATATGGATTACAAAAAAACAAAAGCTGCACAGTCAACCATTTCCCGTGACCTGGAAGTGTTGACTGAAGAAACAGGCAATATCTATGAAACGGTTATGATTCTGGCAAAACGTGCCAATCAAATCTCGTCGGAACTGAAAGAGGAATTGAATCAAAAACTACAGGAGTTTGCTTCCTATACTGATAATCTTGAGGAAATCTTCGAGAACCGTGAACAAATAGAAATTTCTAAATTCTACGAACGCCTCCCAAAACCATCATTGATTGCTTTTGAGGAGTTGAAAGAAAACGAAATCTATCACCGCAACCCGAGCAGGGAAAGCAAACAACGCATTTAAATGAAAGCCCATGAGGCTTAACGAAAAGAAAATAATTTTAGGAGTAACCGGAAGCATAGCAGCCTACAAAGCTGCTGTGCTTTTGCGTTTATTGGTGAAAGAGGGTGCCGAGGTGCAGGTGGTGATTACCCCTGCCGGAAAAGAATTTATCACTCCGGTTACGCTGTCCGCTTTGTCGGGCAAACCGATTATCAGCGAGTTTTTTGGAACAAGCGACGGAAGTTGGAACAGCCATGTAGATTTGGGACTTTGGGCAGATGCCATGATTGTTGCTCCAACTACCGCCACAAGTTTGGCAAAAATGGCCTACGGCATCGCAGATAATATGTTGGTAACCACCTACCTTTCGGCAAGATGTCCGGTATTTATTGCTCCGGCAATGGATCTTGATATGTTTGCCCACCCTTCAACAAAAAAAAATATCGCTCTTTTAAAAGACTACGGGAACCAAATCATTGAGCCGCAAAGTATTGGCAAGCGGTCTTTCCGGTAAGGGGAGAATGGAAGAACCGGAAAATATTGTTGAAATAGTGGTGGCGCATTTCGATTCAAAAAAAAAACTTCACAATAAAATCTTCCTTGTAACTGCCGGACCAACATTCGAGAAAATTGATCCGGTTCGCTTTATCGGTAATTTTTCCAGCGGAAAAATGGGTTATGCCATTGCCGAAGAATTAGCCGAAAATGGGGCTGATGTAATTTTGGTTTCAGGCCCGGTTTCAGTTTCTGCAAAAAATAAAAAGATAAAAACTGTTTTGGTAGAATCGGCTGCCGAAATGTACAACGAATGCATTTCGTATTTTCCTTTAGTAAATGGTGCGATTATGTGTGCTGCTGTTGCTGATTTTACACCGCTGGAGGTGCAAACCCAAAAGACCAAACGAGGAAAAGCCAACTGGACAATCGAATTAAGACCTACCCAGGACATTGCACAGGCCTTGGGAGAACGAAAAAAACCGGAGCAGATTTTAGTTGGTTTTGCTCTGGAAACCCATAACGAAGTAGAAAATGCCCTTGTTAAACTAAAAAAGAAAAGCTTAGATATGATTGTATTGAATTCCCTGAACGACAAAGGCGCAGGGTTTGGTGGTGACACCAATAAAATTACAATCATCGACAAAGACAATAATCAGCAGTTTTTCGAGTTAAAAAACAAGAAGGAAGTGGCTGTCGACATCGTGGAAAAAATGCTAACGATGCTCGTTTAAAGAAAGTGTTTTTATTTTTGCTGACGTTTATAATGCATTAATTTTGAGTAACATGAGATATATTTGGCTTGCTATAATTTTAATATTCTTATTTGTCGATACACTGTTTGCGCAGGAGTTAAGGTGTAACGTATCCATTTCGTCGCAAAAGATTCAGGGCGCAAACCAGAATCTTTTCCGCACCATGCAATCGGATGTTTACGAGTTTATGAACAACCGTAAATGGACTGAACACGTTTACAGCTACGACGAAAAAATACGCTGCAACATCATGATTCGCCTGGATGAACAAATTTCTGCCGATGAATTTCGTGGTTCTATTCAGGTTCAGCTGACTCGTCCGGTGTTCAACTCGAGCTACGAGACCACCGTTTTGAACATTAAGGACAATGATTTTAGGTGCCGGTATGTGGAGTTCCAACCGCTGGAATTCAATGAAACCTCAAATCGTGATAACCTTACCAATATTTTGGCCTATTATGCCTATGTAATTATTGGGTTCGATTATGACAGTTTTACTCTTGAAGGCGGAACACCATACTTTGAGAAGGCACAAGCTATTGTCAATAATTCGCAAAATGCCCCTGAAAAAGGTTGGAAATCATTCGAGAGTGAGCGGAATCGTTATTGGTTGCTTGAGAATATTTTGAATAAATCGTATGCCGATTACCGGAAGTGCATGTACAATTACCATCGTATCGGCCTGGACCTTATGAGTGACAAAATTGAAGAGGGCAGGGCAAACATTGCCGAATCGCTTCGTGACCTCCAAAAAGTTTTTCGCCGGCGTCCATCAACTTACATTCTTCAAATGTTTTTCGATTCAAAGGCAGATGAATTGGTTAATGTATTTTCCAAAACCTTCCCTGACGAACGAAACCGGGTAATGACAATTCTTAACGAAATAGATCCGTCAAACGGCAGCAGATATGAAAAAATTGCCAAAGCTGATGAAATGTAGATTTGGAATCTAATAATGATTATTGTTTATTGATTAATTTAGGCCAAATTATCCATCGGTTTTAAACATTCCTAATTCAATACTGAATGCTGACCAGATTATCCATTTCAAATTATGCACTTATCGATAAATTGACCGTTGATTTTCATGCGGGGTTAAACTCTGTGACGGGCGAAACAGGTGCCGGAAAGTCGATTGTTCTGGGTGCTTTGGGTTTGATATTGGGTAACCGTGCTGATTTATCGGTGTTGAAAGAAAAAGACAAAAAATGCATTGTTGAGGGATTTTTTGAGGTAAAGAATTACGGGCTTCAATGTTTTTTCGAGGGAAATGATTTAGATTATGACTCAATGACCATTTTACGCCGCGAAATATTACCATCAGGGAAAAGCCGTGCTTTTGTGAACGATACTCCGGTAAACCTGAAGACTATGCGCGAACTAGGTTTAGCGCTCATCGACATTCATTCGCAGCACCAAAACCTCGAGCTCGGAAACCAAAAATTCCAACTCAGTTTAATCGATACCATTTCCAATTCGGGCAAACTTTTGAATGAATACCGGAAACTATATTCGGATTTCAGAAGCCTTCATAAACAGTTGGATGAGCTGAAGCTAAAATCGGAAAAAGCAAACGCCGATCTGGATTATTTTCAGTTTCAGTTCAATCAGTTAAAGGAAGCCAACCTTCGCAAAGGCGAGCAGCAGGAATTGGAAGCCGAGTTGGAAAAATTGAGCCACGCCGAAGAAATAAAAAATGCTTTTGTTCAGGTTCAGGATTTATTGGATAAAGAAAATTTCTCAGCCCTTCAAAATATAAAAGAAAGTAGAAAATCACTTGATGCCATTCGTCCGTTTATGCCGGAAGCACGGGTGCTATCCGATCGGATTCAGAGTTCCTGGCTGGAGTTGAAGGACATCTTCGACGAAGCGTCCGGCTTAGCGGAACAAATTGAACACGATCCCGGACGAATAGAACAAATCAACGAAAGGTTAAACCTGCTTTTCACTTTGCTGCAAAAGCATCGTGTTTCCAGCGACGCAGAGTTGTTAGAATTGCGCGAATCGTTTTCGGCAAAAATCGCGCAGGTTGTGGGCTACAGCGAAGAAATAGACGATCTGGAAAAAGTGTTGACTACCTGCGGTTCGGCATTAAAAACAAAATCAAGTGAGTTGACGGAACTTCGCAAAAGCATTTTTCCAAAAATCGAACAGTCGATAGTTACAGATTTGCAACAATTGGGCATGGCAAAGTCGAAGTTTGAAGTCCAGCTTGTATCATTGCCCGATTATACTTCCAATGGTAAAGATTTGGTTTCGCTGCTGTTTAGTGCCAACCTGGATTCCGCACCAGCCGAAATTTCCAAGATCGCTTCCGGTGGCGAAATGTCGCGTCTGATGCTGGCTATCAAAAACCTACTGCGCAATTCCAAAGCTCTTCCGACAGTTATTTTCGATGAAATTGATTCGGGCGTTTCAGGCGAGATCGCCATTAAAATGGGGAACATTATCAAATCGTTTTCTACCACTACACAAATCATAAACATAACCCACCTGCCGCAGATTGCCGCTAAAGGCGATGCCCATTTACAGGTTTTTAAATTCGAGAAAGACGGAAAAACCTTTACGTCCATTAAGCATCTCAACGAACAGGAACGACTTGAAGAACTGGCTAAAATGGTAAGCGGTGAAAAACTTACCGAGTCATCTTTGAAAACCGCACAGGAATTCTTGGAAGGGTAATTCATCAAAACTATTTCATACTAATTATTTTTGATTTATATTTGTATTCTATAAATATAAATCATATTGCTATGTCAACATTCACAAGTACCTTGCCCGACGAATTGCTGCTGAAGTTAAACGAAATGGCGAAAAAGCTGAAGCTCCCCAAAAATAAAATATTAGAAAAGGCTTTAACGATCTATCTCGATCAATTGAACCGGGCGGAATATCTCAAATCCTATAAAAGAGCGGCATCCGATTCCGATGTATTGGAATTGGCCGAAGAAGGGATGGAGGACTATTTCAAGCAACTTGAAGGATGAAACAGCGTGAAATTTGGTATGCCGATTTAAATCCAGTAAGAGGAAGTGAACAACAAGGTTTTCGGCCGGTGGTAATTGTAAGTGGCGACTTGCTAAATACAAATCTGCAAGTAGTGATTGCCTGTCCGCTTACTTCAAAAATCAAAAATTACAAAGGAAACGTTGTCCTGGAACCAACGGAAACCAACGGGCTTGAAAAACAATCAGAAATTATGATTTTTCACGTTCGGTCAATTTCAAAAAGCAGATTGGTGAAGAAAATCGGCAGTGTTTCACACGTGCAGTTGGAGGCTTTGAAGCAAGGGTTGGAAGATATTTTGAGGTACTGAAAGAAAAAAACCTATGAAAAAATTACACTTCCTTCTCATTTTTAGCGCGATTATTTCTCATTCGTGCCAAAATACGGCACCAAAAGAAGAAAAGTCACAACCTAACTTCATTGTGTTTGTTGCGGACGATGCAGCCTGGAACGATTGCGCTCCCTATGGGAATCATGTAATCAAAACGCCAAATATCAATAAGCTGGCAGAGGAAGGGCTGGTTTTCGACAATGCCTTTTTAACCACCAGTTCTTGTAGCCCCAGCCGATGCAGCATTTTAACCGGTCGTTATCCGCATAGCACAGGAGCTTCTGAATTGCACATGCCGCTTCCGGCCAATCAGCTTTTGTTTGCCGGGGAGTTGCAAAAGGCGGGTTATTATACTGTTGTGGCCGGTAAATACCACATTGGACCCAAACGTCCGGAATTCGATTCGATTTATGGTGGTAGCCCCAGCGGTTGCGAAAATTGGGTTAAGGCTTTGCAGGAACGTCCGAAAGACAAACCGTTCTTTTTATGGTTAGCCGCGTTAGATCCGCACCGTACATACCAAGCGAACACTATTCCTGAACCGCATAGTCCTGCCGATGTGATTGTACCCCCCTTTCTGCCCGATGCCGATTCTACCCGTAAAGATTTGGCATTATATTACGATGAAATTTCTCGCTTAGACAGCTATTTGGGAAAAGTAATGGCTGAACTGAAAGTACAGGGCGTGGACGAAAACACCGTAGTGATTTATATGACAGACAACGGAAGACCCTTCCCGCGTTGTAAAACCCGCATGTATGATAGTGGTATAAAAACCCCGTTTATTGTTCGCTGGCCCGCGAAAATCGAAAAGGGCAGAACGGATGCTTTAATTAGTTCGATTGACATTGCTCCAACGTTTTGCGAATTGGCTGGGGCGAATATTCCCGAAACATTTCACGGCTTGTCGTTTGTGCCGGTATTGAAAGATTATCATTCTAAAACTCGCGATTATATCGTTGGTGAACATAATTGGCACGATTATCAGGCACACGAACGCGCCATCCGGAACAAGGAGTTTTTGTACATTCGAAATGCATTTCCGCAATTGAATGCTTCGCCGCCAGCTGACGCGGTCGGAAGTCTGACCTATCAGGAAATGATCCGTTTACATGAAAGTGGAAACCTCAACGAAAACCAGCTGGATTGTTTTCTTCAGCCTCGCTCGGCAGAAGAATTATACAATGTTCAGGCAGACCCGTTTCAGCTAACTAATTTAGCTGATAATCCAAACTATCAACCCAACTTGGCTGAAATGCGGGCAAAGTTGGATAAATGGATTTTAGAATTTGAAGACGCAATACCACAAAATCCTACCCCAGATAAATTTGACCGTTGGACGGGGAAGCCGCTGGGAAAATAGAAATAAAAAAGGCCGCTGTAAAGCGACCTTTTCTTTCGGTATTTTTTTAAATTATGATCTTTTCTCTTTGATACGAGCTTTTTTTCCGGTAAGCTCGCGCAAATAAAACAATCTTTTCCTGCGAACTTTACCTCTTTTGCTCACTTCTATGGAGTCGATAAAAGGAGAATTTAACGGAAAAATCCTTTCAACCCCAATGTTACCAGACATTTTGCGTACAGTGAACATTTTGGTAGGGCCGCTTCCCTTAACCTGAATTACTACACCGCGGAAATTCTGGATACGCTCTTTGGTACCTTCCTTAATCTTATAACTGACGTTTATCGTATCGCCTGCGCCAAATTTTGGAACTTCGGTTCCGGCCGCGAATTCGTTTTCTACAAATCTTAATAAGTCCATTTCAATATTTTTAATTTATGTTGGCAATGTATTCTGTCCTCCGACTGAAAAGAGATTGCTAAAAGTTGCGCAAAAGTAATAAAATTTTCAATGTTACAAAGTAAATTATGAATCGCCACCGTCAGTAAATTTAAAGTCATGAATGTAGCATTTACTGAGGCCTGTTGAATACCGATTACGGTAGTTGGCTTAGTTTAATTTGCAGCGATTTTAATCCAACTACAGTTAAAACCTGAGATTTGGTGTTCTGAAAGCAGATCAGCTTTATTTCTGAAATTAAAATTTCAGACTTCTTAATCCTTTCGTTTTTTCACTTCACTCCAACTACCCTTATTACAGATGCAATCCCCTGATGAAACCGTCCTTCGCTTAAAGGGACGTTTGCCTCGCTTATTTCAAGTTTTGTAAAAGAGGCAAAATCCTTTTGAAGTTCTTGTTTGGAGAAAAGCATATGGATGCTTCGTGGGCCACCGGAACCCTTGTTGATTTGTTTTTTTGAAAAACCTTCGAGGATTAATTTACCGCCTGGTTTTAAAAAGGAAGCAATTTTTTGATGATATTCCGCTCGCTTAAGACGGCTGGTTTGCACAAATATCAGCCCCACGCAGTCGAAGCTTTCTTTTGAGAGATCGATCTGTTCGTAATCGGAAATAACATATTCAATTTTTACATGGTGTTTTGCAGCCAATTTTTCAGCTTTATTTTTGCCTTCTTCGCTAGGATCGAAAGCGGTAACTTCCCAACCCAGGGTGGCAGCGAAAACTGCGTTCCTTCCTTCACCCTCAGCCGGAAGTAGTATTTTTTCCGGCGCTAACTTCTCCAGTTCTTGTTTGAAAAAGTGATTGGGCTTTTCACCATACGCATATTCTTTTTCGCTAAATCGTTTGTTCCAAAAATTGTTCATTGAAAGACCCCTATTAAATTAATCGTTAAAGATAGGAAATAATTAAAAATCGGATATAAAGTATTTATGATTGTCCTTCTGTGTCCTATGCGCCTATTTTGGTTCACTTCAATAAACAGTTAGCACCCTTTCTTTCGCGGTTTTCTTTTTAATCTGCAAACCGTAGTTCGTTTTTAGCCAGGCATTTAATTTTGAAAAATCTTCATTGGGGATTTCAATCGAAAACAGCACATAAGGATCTACCTTGTTTTTGACTTCCATATCGAACGCGGTACTCATGGCTTTGGCAAGAAAATCTGAATCGGCATCCACAAATTTTAAGGTGTCGTTTTTTCCATAGAAACTTTGTGCATGGTTGGAACCTCTGTTTTCACTTTCAGAACAAATGGACTGGAATAATTCTTCGTTATGAACTGTTAATTCCCAATGTGGAAGTTTTTTAAACTCTGCCTTCGACATCAAGTGATAGGCTTCCAGCAAATTCTCCAACACTATATGTTGAACTTGCAATGTGTTTGGCTTTTTAAATGCGGAGTCGTTTTTAAAGTAAACACTAATTTGTTTTTCAGCTAAAAGGCTGTTTTTGAAATGAATATTCCTTTCGTTGGTGCGCGATAATTTTGCGACTACCTGTTTAAACGTGCTATACAGAACTATTTCATTGGGTGTAATTTTATCCGGACCGGTTTTGGGATGTGATTTTCTAAATTCTTCATTGTCAAAATAATTGCCTTCAGCGGTAATAAAAGTGTAGCCTTCTTTGTTGATTTTTTCGATTAGTTTTGGGGCACTTTGCGTCATGAATAACGCCGACAAGACAAGAACCGAATTGTGCAAAGCATGAAGAAAAAAGCCCCAAATAAAACCTTGTTTCACCCGAAGGAAACCCATGAGCAAACCGCCGATAAATTGCGGCAAAACAACAATAGGCGCAAACAGCAACAGCGAAATTGAGAACTTGAAATTGGTTAAATGAAACAATGCAAACAGGGCTGTTAGCGTATAAAAAACAGTCCGATAGTGGTTGTTCCAAACAAGTTCCCAATTTTTGCCTGTTTTTTTATTGTAAAGAAGAAAGAACAAGAATCCGGTAAGCAGCACAGGAACAGGGATGGCAATGAAAGGAGGTAATCCAAGGTGGATAGCAAATGAAAAGCCAAATATAAAAATGCCAATAATAAAGAAGGAGATGAAATTGATTTTTTTGAACCTCAACGGCAACCTAAAAATTAGTTCTTCGATAAACGGGATGATCAAAATCATTAATGCAGCAAATAGCACCGTGTTTTTTTCTTCCATAAACCGTCCAACAAGATGATTCTCCGAACTCACCAGCCCATTCCGGAAAAGTAATTGTTGCAGTTGCATGGCAATCAGCATAAACGGAATTTCGAGAACCAGTAGAAAAAACAGCCATTTTATTTTGCTACCTATCCTTAGGTCGCTTGACGGATTTGGCTCCGGGTTTTTGAAGAAGTTGTAAACGAGGATGAAGGCTTGTTTCATTTTTGGTTTTTGAGGAGATAAAAATACACAATTCTCATTCAAAATGGGTCGAACAAGCGTCCAATTTGAAAAGCTGGTTTGGATAAATAATCCAAGGTTGTTTACTTAAAAAAGCAGGCTTCGACTACGCTACCAATGACAGTTTTATAAAAAGTTCCTGAAACAAGTTCAGGATGACGTTCTAATTAACTACGTTAGTTAGAACGTCATGCCGTCCGTCAGCTGACGGATCGGCATCTTTCCTGTCATTTGCATATTGTGCCCAATGAAAATTGGGTGGCCACTCAGTCTGACCGTCTCCCTGAGCGGAGTCGAAGGGGGGAGTAGGTTCGCTTAATAATACTTCTTTTGTGCACTATGTGCCTACTGTGGTTATCATTTCTGAACCACAATGACACAATAGGACACATAGTTTTGTTTAAACTAATGCTTCGTATAAAACCTCCACCGGATGTTTGGCGGTTTTTCCTG
>CAJDWI010000024.1_pt1 | contig 13351 bp, 10 predicted proteins | sample 7391561 | NCBI WGS metagenome assembly CAJDWI01 (sample SAMEA7055724, study PRJEB34461) | soil metagenome | biome: terrestrial ecosystem; feature: Peninsula; material: soil | place: Antarctica | collected 2016 | reverse complement strand
ATTGTATCTAATTTTATATGACTCATTCTTTGTGTTTTTAATCAAATGCAAAATTACAATAAAAGTTGGAATAGGAAGAAGGAAGTTGGAGGCGGGAAGCTCGAAGTAGGATTCAATGTAAATTCTAATAACGCTGTCAAGTCGCAGAAAATTGTCAACATGCGAACCATTCCGATATAGAAACAGGCATTTACAACGTTAAATTTGATAGATAAAAAAAATCGTTAGATGTTCAGAAAGCCGTACCGTTTGCAACTCTCTCCTCTTTGAATTTGCTTCTGCCTCTGCCTTTCTCTTTGCCTTTCTCTACGCCCTCTTCGATTTTTCCCAGTTTACGGATTGCTTTCCTTTAAAATAACGGAACATGCCGCGGATGGAAGCATAATTTATGGCAACAAAATAATAGGGTACAAACAGCACTTTGAAGTGCAGCTTTTTGTTCTCAAAAAACCAACCAACAGCCGCCAGCAGATAACAAAGCAACTGAAGGTAGAAAAACCAGGTATAAAAATTTGGCTGTGTCCAACTGTTTTGTGACCAAACAATCAACCAATTCACAGCAAAAAAAACGAATAGGGAAATTGGTGCCAGTGTCCATCGCAACACTTTGTGCGAAATATATTGCCAGGTTAACACTCCATAACGGAAAGGATTCAAAAGGCCTTTCAATCTGAAAATGGTTTGAACGCCACCAGCAGCAATCCGTATTTTTCTTTTCAGTTCTTCTTTCACGTTTAGTGATGCAGTTTCTTCAGCGTAGGCATTTGGCGTGTACGCAATATGATAGCCTCTTTTGGCAATGCGCAGTGAAATTATAAAATCATCGAGCAAAGTATCCGTTTCCACTTCTTCAAAAAGTTCGGTACGAATGGCAAACAATTCGCCCACCGCGCCCACCGCGCTGTTCAATTCGGCATCCATATTTTTAATACGCGATTCAAGTTTCCAGTATAAGCCTTCGCCTGCACCGGCTGCTGCGTCCTTGTCTTTTTCAACAATACGCTTTTCGCCGGCAACGCAGCCGGTTTTTGGGTTGCTGAATTTCGCCACAATTTCGCGAATGGATTGTTTGCACAAAATGGTGTTGGTATCGGAAAAAATGATGATCGGGGCTGTCACGAATTTCACTCCACGGTTCATTGCGTGCATTTTTCCGCGCCGTTCGGGCAGATGATGAACCTCAATATTTGGATAAGTTGTCAACACTTCAGGTGTTCCGTCGTCGGAGCCGTCGGTAATCCATAAGTATTGTATTTTTTCCTTCGGATAATCTAATGAGAACGAATTTTCAACTTTTTGCCGAACATAATCTTTTTCATTAAAAGCGGTCACAAACAGACAAACGTCTGGTTCATAAGACAAATCGGGCTGAAAAAACCGACGGGGGTAAAACCATTTTTTCAATTTCAATATGGCCCAGAGCAGCAATGCATACCCCAAATAGGTGTAAAAAAGTATGAACAGCAATATCCAGAACAGAACGATCATTATATATGGTTTTTATAGAACTCAATTAATGAACCGGCCGAAGTAAGGTTGTCGAACTTTTCGTGAATGTATTCAATGGCATTTCGACCAATTGCATCAGCGTATTCGCGATTTTCGATCAATTCTGAAATTGCATTTACAAAAGCTTCAGCACTATCGGCAATAATAATGTTTTTTCCCGAGATCGTTGAAATCCCTTCGGTACCAATAGCGGTACTAACAATGGGTTTTCCGAGGGCCATGCCTTCAATAATTTTAATTCGCATTCCACTCCCCGAATGAAGCGGCACAACCATAATTGCCTTCGAATTCATAAAATCATAGGCATCGGCTACTTCGCCCTTAAAAACCACATTGGGCATTACCAGTTTTTTCTGAAACCAAAGCGGAGCATTACGTCCGGCAATATAAAATTTCAGATCGGGATATTTTTCGTGAATTTGAATCCAACATTTCTCAAGAAACCAAAGCAAGCCCTCCTGATTGGGGCTCCACTCAAGCGAACCGATATGGAAAAGCGATGGAAATTCAAGTTTTTTTGAGTTAGGAATCAATTGTGTTGAATCGATTCCGGTTTGAGAAACATGAAGTGGTTTTGTATTCCCCATTTTGTTCAGCATGTCGCCGTCGCGCCCGGTAATCGGAACCAACAAATCATATTGGTTCAATATTCTGGCTTCAAATTTCTTAATCCTTTTTGCCAGAATTTTCAGGTACCATTTTTCAATTCCGAAGCCCATAGCTGCAGTTCGGTTCCAAATTTCGTGTTCGATGTTGTGTGCCCGGTAAACAATTTTTGCGGACGAATATTCCCTGATCAACGGGATATATGGGCATACATACAAACCTTCGAGTTGAATCACGTCAAATTGCTCATTCTGCAATATTCCTTTCAATTCTTCCGAAAATTTATTGGAAATGAAACGGACAGCATTGTAAGGCTTATTAGAGAAAAACAAATTCAGCAAAGCCATTGCAGGCGAAATTTTGGCCGGAACGTCAACCAGCCTGAACTCAGCCAGATCTTTTATTGTTTCGGGAATTTCGCTCAGTGAAACATGATGTTTTAGGGTATTCATCGAAAGGATGACCACCTTATGGCCCAATAACGAAAATCCCCTGGTTAAATTCAAACAGGCAATGGCACCGCCATCTTTCGCCGGATATGGGATTTTATTTGTGACCTGTAGAATTTTCATAGCATTAACTTAATGAATGGCGGTTAAAATTACCTATGATTCTTGCTTGTCCTTTTTTCTGAACAATTTTCCTAAGCCAATCTTAGAGAAGAACTTAACATAGGTTTCAGATGACATGATAGTCGAATCAGTTCCCGCTTTATAGGATAACCAAATGCCGATGGGCAAAAACACGAATGTCGAAAACCACATGCCTGTGAACATTTGCCACACGTCTTCGCGTGCCGATTTTTCGCCCGTCATCGAAACAATATAATAGGCAATAAACAAAAGTATGGAGACCACAACGGGCATTCCCAACCCTCCTTTTCGGATGATCGCACCAAGTGGCGCACCGATAAAAAAGAAAATCAGCACGGCAAGGGAAAGCGTGAATTTACGATGCATTTCCATTGCAAATTTATTGATGTTCTTCTTTCGTTCGTAGAGCTGCCCCTCGTAAAGGTTCACATTCTGCATGTTGTTGCGTGCATTATCTAATGCCGACTGGGTTATTCGGGCTTGCACCCATTTATCGATTCCGGAGAAATAACCGTCGAAATTGAAAACCGAATCGTGTTCTACGGTTATCGGTCGTTTCAAACTATCGTTTTGCACGCTTAAATTAAAGGTTCGTTGTGATAATATTGGATTGATGTTGAGCTGAAGCATATAATTGCGCAGATGCCCGTAATATTTATCAATAAGCGTATCTTCCTGTAAGTTCAACTCTTTAAGGTTTAACATTCTGGACATATTGCGAAATCCACCTTCATCGCGGCGGTTGAAATCAAAATTCAGCACTTTAACACGGATGGTTTGTTCGTCGAACTTGTCGCGCCGGAAGGGGCGGTTATTAATTTTACTGCGGTCCTGCGCCCGCTCTTCCTGATAGTTCACTCCACTATATAAATTGAGCACCATGTATTTTTTATCCTCCGTAATCCTCAGGTAGCCCGAGTCGGCAACTGTTACGCTTTCGTTTGTTTTGTTTTGGGTGTGATCGTAAATTAATAAATCGTAAAGCATATTGGTTTTTGGATCCTTGTGCCCCACTTTTATGTTGTAGCCGTCGATACCGTTGGTAAAAACACCTTCCTGAAGAACCATTTCGGGGCGTTGTTGCTTCACACTTACCATTAGGGTTGTAAACTTTAAATTGGTGTGCGGCAAAATGTAATTGGAGAAGTAGAACGCCATAACGGTAACCAAAACAGCAATAAACATAAGAGGTTTCATGATCCGAAAAAGGGAAATGCCGGAAGATTTCATGGCCACCAATTCATAATTTTCGCCAAATGAACCGAAGGTCATTATTGATGCCAGCAACATGGCAAGCGGAAACGCCAGGGGCAACAAACCAAACGATGCGTAGAACAACATTTCGCCCAGGACGCTCATATCGAGCCCCTTCCCTACCAGATCGTCAACATATTTCCAGAGAAATTGCAGGAGAAGTACAAACACAGTAATGAAGAAGGTCATAAAAAATGGCCCCAAAAATGACTTAATAACGTACCAATGCAAACGCTTCATGTGTTAACTTCTCCGATTAAGAAACATTCGCAAAACTAAGTTATTTTGGTTACAGACAAGGTAAAAATAGGGTAACTCAAACAATGGATAAGATTAAATTGAGGTAATAGCACAAAATCAACCGTTTTTTACGCACCAAGCGCTTGTTTCAAGTCGGAGATTTGGGTGTCCCATAAGCCTTTTGCTTCTTCCACTTCATCCTCTTCTGCAAAATCAATAACAATCAATGAGACATCGCCAGTGAGTTCATCCTGTGAAATTCGAAACTCAAAATACGAATCTACCTCATCGACCCATGAAAAGCGCACCAATTTGTTTTCCTTTTGAAGTGTCATAACTGCAACTTCTTCACTATTACTCCAAATAAAAGTGTATTTCTTTCCTTTCACGTGAACATCTTCGGCAAACCATTCGGTGAGTCCCGAAGCAGTACTTAGCCTGTTATAAAGGACTTTTGGAGAGCAGTTAATCACGTATTCAAGTTGCATTCTGGTCTTGTCAGCCATGGAATTGATTTTTTGCCAATATAATTAATCCGTTCGTAAGATACAACTAACAAAGAATCATAGATTTTAGAAAGTTCCATTTTTTGTTTTGAAAGACGAAGCAGAATAAAAATAAATACTATATTTGCCCCTCGAAAAAATTGACATAATGGAGAGGTTTCCAATGAATATCGGAACAGCTGGTTAGAGCGTCCCGATACAATCGGGAAGGTCGGCAGCAGAAAATGCCTCAACAACACTGAAATAATGGCGAGGTAGCTTCCCGAGAACTCGGGATTAGAGCGTCCCGATACAATCGGGAAGGTCGGCAGTAGAAAATACCTCCACAACACTGAAATAATGGCGAGGTAGCTCAGCTGGTTAGAGCGCGTGATTCATAATCACGAGGTCGGCGGATCATGCCCGCCTCTCGCTACTGAAAATCAAGAGGTTACAGATGAATATTTGTAACCTCTTTTTTATTTGCATGTAATTTGCATGTAACTCTTCCATAATTTGAACAGGCGGTATTACATCTTAATTTTTAAATGCCTATATACCTTTTGTCTTTTCGTGAACAGAAAAAAAAATTTAGGATTGAAAAATACTAAGACAATTGCTAAGAAGACATAAAAATAATAACACCTAAATTTTGGGTTTATAAAAGAAAAGTTAAAAATAATTAGGAAATAGCTTGCTTTATAACATTGAAGAACGGTTCCTTAAAATCCGTACTTTCATAATTCATCACCCGGACCGAAGTCGGGAGATGAACAAACATTTACAAATCAAAACTTCCAAATCGGGTATTCAAGCTTTACAAAAACTTCCTGGTGTAACACTTCTGTACCAGACCACGAGTTCTCACCGGTAGAGGTATATTTATTCAAGCTTTTGAATCCACGGGAATATTGTAACGAAATCCTTAAATCCTTTAATTTGTATCCCGCACCAATTTGCCAGTTATATTCGGGCATTTTTTGAGATTTAAACATGGAATTGGCTGCCATTGCTTCATAATAGCCTTTTAACTGGCGAACTAAAGTTAAACCGCCCGTTAAAAATAAATTATGACCAATTCCTTGTTCAATTGTGAGCGGAACATTAAACGACTGCCAAGTAACATCCAGGTCGTTTCCGGTGAAGTCAATCATTTTTGGGCTTAGGTGGCTGTACTCCATACCAACAAAAACGCCAGTACTTTTAAAAAATGTATATCCAAAAGCAATTCCTACTGCCGGCGAAAAGGCATTCTCAGGCAAATATTTGTCTGGAAAATTGGTTTTGTTTGCAGGGAAATAGTACCCCAGTTTTGTTGCAACATCCAGTTCAAAACGCTTTTGTGCCTGGGCAGAATAAACTGCACCAAAAATTAAAATCATCAATACTAACTTTTTCATGCTTAATTGTTTTTCTTGTTTTTATTAAAATACATATTTGAATCCAACGGAAGGGATAATGGGGAACAACGAAACTTTTTTTATTTTATCGCCGCTTTTGTAATAATACCAAGGGTTCATGCGGTTGTAAACATTGTAAATCGAAAAGGTCCATGTAGTGCTTTTGTTGTCAGTTTTTTGTTTAACCGAACTGTAGCCCAAATCTAAATGATGAAAGGCTGGCATTTTAAAATTATTTGGGTTATCATAAGATTGCCGCATCACTTCCCAAGGCAAGTGATAAGTGGAATAGTCGCTGCCGGGAGTAACCATTCCTTCATATTCCAAATCGGGCAGGCTTATGTTGTTGCCCGATTGCAAGGTAAAACCCACCGAAACCGAACGCCGCAGCCTGTACTTTTCCTTAAAATTGTATTCAACAAGAACAGATACATCATGGCGCCGGTCGTATTTGTCGGGGAACCAGTTTCCGTGGTTCAGTCCGTCGAACCGGCGTTCCGACCACGACAGCGTATATGACGCCATCCCTGTAAAAGCCCCGCTTTCTTTGCGGGCCATAAATTCAACCCCGTAAGCTTTCCCGTCTCCAACTACAACACTATTTTCCCAATTGTTTTCCTTTGAATTGGTAAAATTTACCCCTTCATCAAACCTTACCACATTTTCCATCCATTTGTAATAACCTTCAACATCAAAAGAATAACTGTTTTTCAATAGTTTCGAGAATCCAAATGTGGCTTGTTGTGAGGTTTGCGGCCCAATTTTATCGGTTGAGGCAACCCACAAATCGGTGGGCATACCCAAAGATGAATTTGTCAGTAGATGGATATTTTGCACCATTTCGGTATAAGAGGCTGCCATGTTTAGTCCCGGTGCGAGCTGTATGTTAGCCGAAATACGGGGTTGAAAATGCAAATAATTTGTGCTGCCCGTAAAATAGCCCGACAGCCGTCCTCCCGCGTTCAACTTTACCTTTCCAAGGTCGAAAGTATTTTCAAAGTACAAATCGGCTTGGTTTGCATTCCCTTTGTTTTGTTCGTTGAATTTGATGTTTGACCCCGTGCTTTTTACCTGCACAATGTTCGGGTTAAAAATAAGGTGCGACATTTTACCGCCAAACCTAAGGGCATAAGTGGGGGAAGCATAAAAATCGAAATCGGTTTGAACACAAAAATCCTGCATATCGGACGAAGTTTGAAACAGGTTTTTACTTTTTTCGTCTTCAGCCTTTCCAATTTCGTCGTGGTAAAAATGGCTGTAATAAAGCAATGTATTTGAAAATAGTTTTGAAGTAAACACTTTGTTCCACCGCAAAACCGATGTAAGGTTTCCCCACTTGTACCTGAACTGTGAACTTGTATTTTTATCGTCGCGCGAATTGGAATATTGGTTATCTTTTCCGGTATAAACGCTGAGGTAAACCCGGTTTTTTGGATTGAAAATCCAGTTAGCTTTTGCATTCAAATCATAAAAGTAGTAGCCAAAATTGTTGCCCGCACTTGAAATATTTTGGATTGCATACAAGGGTATATCGAACAAAGTACGCCGTAACGAGATTATAAAAGCCCCGGTATCGCGTTTTATGGGGGCTTCAAAAGTAAACCTCCCGGCAATAGGGCTGATGGAAAGCACGCCGCTGCTTTTGTTCAGGTTCCCTTCTTTCATTGTAATGTCGAGCACCGATGAAAGCCGTCCGCCGTACCGGGCAGGGATTCCGCCTTTTATCAGGTTCACGTTTTTAATGGCATCGGTATTGAACACCGAGAAAAACCCAAGCAAATGGTTCACGTTATAAACCGGGACACCATCAAGCAAGATTAGGTTTTGATCGCCACTGCCACCTCGCACATTAAAACTTGCGGTATTCTCGGCGCCCTGTTTTATTCCGGGCAAAAACTGGAGGGTTTTTAATACATCGGTTTCGCTCATGATTACGGGTGCCGATTCAATCATGTCCATCGTTACGCGCGGTTGGTTCAGCCCCGAAAGTTCAGGGTTGCTGCGTATACTGCGGTTCCCTGTAACTTTTACTTCTCCAATGTCAACACCTTTTTTCAATTGAATTGCCAAAAAAGTATCAGCTTTCAATTCAATAGCTTTTACTATTTGCTGATAACCAAGGAAACGGAATTCAAGCTTGCAATTTCCTGCGGGCAGCGTTAAACTGAAAAAGCCATAATTATTTGTTGTGACACCGTTGCCTGATTGTGCGTTAAAAATGGTGGCACCTATAATCTGTTCGCCCGATTGCATATCGGTAACATAGCCCGAAACTGTATATTTATTTTGGCCCGAAACCATTAGCGGTAAGGCTAACATGAAAAAAATAAGGGTTTTATACATAATGGTTCAGAGATTTATTGTGGTAATGGCACACGACCCAAATATGCCGTTACCATTTTCGATGTTTGAATAAATTTGTATCGGTTCGTAAAATGGCAATTCATCGGTTTCGTTCATGCGCTTGATAATGGTGGTTTTTATGTATTTGTCATAGTGTTCGTCGGCATTTAAAAAATGTTGGGTTCTTTCCTTTTCAACAATATCAGGAATAGTAAAAGTTAGTTTCTGGCCGTCATAACCTTCATCTGTCATTCTAACTTGTAAAAAAAACCTGAACCCATATTTCTCCTCAGTATCAATAATTCTGTTAAATGGATCAACAAATGGCGCATTTATTGCTTGGGATGAACCTCCGTATTTTACACCATTTACAATCCATGTTTGATAAATCCAATATAAATCTGCTCCAGTGTCTTTGGAATAACTTATTATAGGTTTTTCAGGGACTTTTGTAAACGCCTCTAAGGTTTCATAACCTTGTGCTTCAACAATAATTTTATAGTCTTTCCCTGATTCAGGTTTTTGTTTTAAAAGATATAAGCCTGAGCTTATAAAAGTAAGTTCGCCTTTCAAAATATCATTTTCATAAAGTTTTATATTGGCATTATTTACAGATTCAAACTGGGCTGAGTTATCTAAACTGTGTGATAATGTTACACTTGCCTTAATCAAAGAATCAGGATTTAAAATGCAGTTCAAGCACAATTTAGGTTCATGGTCAAAATTTAGTTCTACTTCTTCAACACATGAACTAAAAATTAATACGATAAAAAATATCACTGTACGAATCATATTGTGAAAGTATAAATGAAAATAAGTATAAAAGCAGAGGTTAATTCCCCTGCTTCTAATTTATTATTAATTCCAGCCCCAACCATTCGAAGGATAATTGTTATATATCGCTGGTGTAAAAGATTCTGGATTTTCAATGGTGTAATAATTATTTGATTCAAACCCAAAACCCCTAAAAGTAACATTTGCTGCAAAGCTAACCGATGGGACAGTTAAATATGCTGAAGGGGCATAAGAAGTAACTACTTCCCATGAATACAAATAAAAATTAATGCTTGGACTTGCCTCCCAGCTCATGTGAGTCCTTGTATCTTCAAAAATAGGTTCTGTTCCGACTTTACATTTTATTTCCTTGATACTGTAAGTAGTGGCATAATCTCTCCATTTACCCCAAGAATGTTTTTGCCCTCGTTGGTTTAAATATATACGATAGCCATTTCTCCAAACATATTGAGTTTCCCAAATCATCCACTGGTCTGATACTAATTGGTGGTTTATTCGCCTATCAGAAATACCTGATTTCATGTGCCAAACATTATTACCTGTCAGAGGGTCATCCTCTGGAAACCAATGTATTCCATTTGTTACGGAACTTTTAAGTTTAGGCATTGAAATAACCATTTTATCATTCATATAAGATTTTAGGTTTTTCAATTTATTTATATCTCCATCAGCAATTACAATTTGGTCTTCCTTCGTATATTTTATAATACTTTTCCCAGCTTTAAATACGCCTTCTGTATTTAAAACTGGCAAGAAATAACCTGTAGCAAATGGATAATCAATTGAACAATCATCTGGATCCATTTCATTTAACTTTAATTTATCTAAATTCCGTTTCTTAAATGCAAGGAAATCCTGATAAGATTCGAGTTTGTCATATTCTTCAAAGAGCTTGTCAAACTCAGAACGCGCTGATTTAAGACCGATTTGGTTTTCCCAAGATTCTTTTTCAGTAGTTGTCATTTTACCAAGCATTTGGATTACACTGTCAACGGCTTCCATGTTTTTGAAAGCCAAATACCCGTTTTCTAAATACACATCGGGTTTAACTGCTGCTTGCAGTTGTTCGTCTGCCAATTGGCTGCCAAGTTCATCTTTTTGGCAACCATTAAAAATGGTTAACACTGTTGCTACCATAGCAAGAAATACTAATTTTTTCATACTTTTGAAAAGTTTTAAATGGGCTGGCGAGCGCGAACTCTACCAGCCCGGTTGTTTAAAATAAATCTTGTAACCCGGTTCTTTTTTATAAGGGCTGGGTTACTTTTTGCCCTTAGGTTATATATAGTTTTGTTTCCATTGCACACATTATTCACATTGTACACAAACAATAAAAGTGTTTTATAAAAATTAGTTGAAATATGGGGTTACAGGCAGGGATTATTTCCTGAGAGTAACGTGAGTAAATGTATATTAATTATTTTGGATTGGCAATAGGTAATTTGCTTATTTTCAGGGGGAGGGGGCTTATTTATATATGCTTTAAATAAGCAAAAGTCAATTTTTTTAGTCGTTACCCGCCTCAAAGACGGGTGATGACTAAAAACGTCTGCACAACCTTTATAAAATCAGCTTTCCATATTCATCACCCGAACCAAAGTCGGGAGATGAATAGAACATAGCTTTACCATTTATAATAAAACGAAACTGAAGGGATGATTGGGAACATGGTAATCTGTTTCATTTTGTCGTCCTTTTTGTAATAATACCAAGGATTTAGGCGATTGTAAACGTTATAAACTGAAAAATTCCATACAATTGTTTTATCCACGCTTTGGCGTTCGATCCGGTATGAGAGATTAAGATTATGAAAGGCGGGCATTTTATAATTACTGACGGAGTTCAGCAAACTCCTGTTTTTCCTTTGGTGTAATTTGTTTGTCCAAACGGGTAAGCCTGTTGGCCAACGAAGTAAACAACTCTTCATCTCTTGCTCCAACTGCAATCGCCTGCAACAATTCTTTTAATGGGATTCCAGGTTTCTTTTCCAATGGTCGGCTGTCGGTTTTCAGGCTTCGGGTAACGCCAATTGCATCCACTATCACAAAATGATCTTTGGTGGTTTTGGCGGTTGGCGTAACTTTTCTCAAACTATCCAAATCAATTACCCGAGTTCCCCTGCCTTTCATCTGCTCAAAGTAATTCTTGCTTTTCACATCGCGCATAAAAAGCAAACATTCCAGGGGTTTTACATCGGTGCCGGTGGCAATCATATCAACTGTAACCGCAATTCTGGGATGATAATCATTTCTGAATTGTGCCAGCGTAGTTTTTGGGTCTTCCCCTTTTTCAATGATATTTTCATCCGAATCCAAACGATCTTTATCCGAAGTGTAAGTAATCTTTTTGCAGAAACGGTTTTCCTCTGCAAACTCTTCTCGTACAATCTGAATGATATCATCAGCGTGGCTGTCGGTTTTTGCGAAGATTAAAGTTTTGGGAACTTCAAAGATTCCGTTTTCATCTCTTCTTTCTTTAAAAATGGCAGGTAGGTTTTCCTTGAATGACTTGATAATAGTCCTGATTTGATTGGGGTTTACCACATCTTTATCCAACTGCCGAGATGAATAAACTTCATCCTCATCCTGCAACTCCATCCTCTTTTTTCTGCTCAGCCTTTCCCGGTGTTCAATATATTCGCCTTGCCAAAGTGTTCCTCCCTGCTGGGTAACTTTTGTGTCGATGATAAATACATCATAACCCACGTTTACACCATCAGCAACAGCCATTTCATGAGAATATTCGCTTACCAGATTTTGATTAAAGTAACCAATAGTTCTGCTGTCGGGCGTTGCTGTCAAGCCAATTTCAAAAGCATCATAGTATTCCAAAACCTGTTTCCACAAGTTGTAAATGCTCCGGTGACATTCATCAATAACAATGAAATCGAAAAACTCGATTGGCATTTTTGGGTCATACTCAACCGGTGGTACTTCTTTAGGCTGGTATTTCCTTTCATTCGGATTTTCTTCTTCTGCCTGTTCTTCCAATTCTGTACCTTTCAAAATAGAATACAAACGCTGAATTGTACTGATACAAACCTGACTGTCAGTGGCTATATAACTTGATTTTAAACGCTGAACACTATATAATTCGGTAAACTTTCGGTTATCGTCGTTGGGAACAAATGACATGAATTCCTGCTCTGCCTGTTCTCCAAGGTTTTTTGTATCCACCAGAAATAGCACTCTTTTGGCTTTGGCAAATTTCAGTAAACGGTAAATGGTTGTTATGGCAGTAAAAGTCTTTCCTGAACCGGTAGCCATTTGAATCAAAGCTCTTGGTCTGTTTTCTTTGAACGAAACCTCTAAATTATTGATTGCATCGATTTGGCATTCCCGCAAACCATCAGTTTGCAAAACAGGCAAATCAAATAATCTTCTCCGCAGTGATTTGTCTCTTTTCAACCAATCTCTTAAAGCTTCAGGTCTGTGAAAGCTGAATACTTCTCTTGCTCTTGGTTTAGGGTCAGTAAAATCAGTAAATCTTGTAATTTCACCCGTGCTGACATATACAAACGGAAGAGGTTTGTTTTTCAGGTGTTTGAGTTTAGCATTTGCATAACCTTCCGACTGGTCTTCATGCACATTTAATTTATGCCCTTCCTCCTCGCGTTTAGCTTCAACCACTCCACAAGGTTTTCCTTCAACAAACAACACATAGTCAGCCGGACCAGCATCTGTAAGATATTCCTTTACGGCAATACCAATTCCAATATGTAAATTGATTTTTTTTATTTCCTGAATAATCCAGCCACAAGCGGTTAACTGCTTATCTATTTGGTCTCTTGCTATTTGTTCCGGGTTTTGGTTAGGCATTGGTTTAATGTTATAAAATCAACGGATTGAATAAATTGGTTTTCTAAAAGCTAAAATTAGAAATTTTAATTGAAGAAATGCTATCAGACGAAATAACAAGCTGCAACCTCGGCCACAAATCCCTCGGAAGCTCTTTCCGTACCCTGAAATATATTGCTCGTCAAATGAATGTTTATAGATGTTTCAGTTTCGCTTAGTGTAGCATCCTATTTTAAGTATTTCATTTCACCCACGCTTCTACTTCGCTCAGGGTGACCGTCAGACTGAGCGAAGTCCCCGCCTGAACGGACCGGGCAGGAAAGTCTGTT